>JAABUM010001064.1_pt1 | contig 43131 bp, 85 predicted proteins | sample 5559161 | NCBI WGS metagenome assembly JAABUM01 (sample SAMN10711868, study PRJNA513369) | rock metagenome | isolation source: Antarctica rocks | place: Antarctica: Victoria Land, Siegfried Peak nord
GCGCGGCGGTAGGTGTCCAACAGCCAAATAGTAGACCGAACGACTTTTGAGTGTTTTCAAGCTAGCCTTCCATTGCACATGGCTTGCATGGTGCTGGGAAGCTCATTGCCGGACAGAAATAGCAAAAAGGAGACAGCAACCGACTACATTTCGGTTGTAACCGCGGTTGGTCAACCGCCAACTGCCAACCGCACCCCCAGTGCGGTTACTGCCAACCCTGTCCACCCCCGCCATCAACCGCTGAAACGTGATTAGTGTCACACTTTCTATTCACCGACGATTAGGCTCGGGTACTTGCTCCAATTTGATCGGGGTTCGATTGGAAGACACGATCATCCGCAAATCTTTGCTCCTAGCCCCTCCACTTGCTGACGAGCAGATAGCGGACAAGTAGTCGCTAGCACTGTCGGTTTGCTTTTCCTCTGCATTTCGCGCTTCGCAGTCGCGTTCCTGTGCACGGCTCACTCAGTTTGATCTGAGTCAGCACGGTCCTTTGAGCGGCTGATCGCGTCCGGACTTCGATTAAATCACATTGAGGAACCCTCGATATTGCACGACGGCACTCCGCGATTTGGGCTGGTCTGCTGCATAATGTTCGAAAAACCAATTCAAGGTCTGGCTGGTTGATAAGCATGCGTGCGAGCTGGAGCGCGCCAGCACGCCAGAATCTAAACTGATGCTCTAACCGAACAGAGTGCAGCCGTGACTGCAGCCGAGGCGGTGCCTGATATCTGCGAGGCTGACAACATGAGCTCTCCGCCGAAGTCGTCGCTGAAGGTGGCACTCCATGATGCTCCGGTGCCGAAAGTGGACATGCCGAGAACGACGTCCAAAACGCTGCGCTTCAGTCTCCACGACGCGCATCTGGAGCCGGAGTGGCAGCGGCGGCTGGAGCGGTTCGCCAATGCGGTCGTCCGCGGCGCCGGGACCGGCCTCTGCTTGAGGGGCGGCCTGTCTGCGGTGAGTGCTGGTGCTCGGGAGCGATCGTGCTGGATTTTTTGGGATGCAGGGATTAGGTCCAGGGATGCACCATCATGAGCCACGAGTCGCTGCTGGCGAGGAACCTCGCCTGTGCATGAGCCGGTCAATAAGGTTGTTTAAACTTGCGGCGTCATATGCAGAGTATAGGCAACTCACTATAATGCATATAGATTGGCCGTTCCTAAGCGAAAGAGCAGCAACGTCTGTGCTCCTGCATTTGCGCAGGCTGCGCTGCTGTTTGCGCTGCTGCGGGGCCGGCCGCGGGCACAGGCGTCAAAGCGCGGCGGCCTGGCGGCGCAGCTGGAGGACGTGCTGCGCTATACCTCTTTCCTGGGCGCCTTTGCCGGCGTTTTTGTCGCCGTGGACGAGGCCCTCGCCACCTGCTTCGGCAACAAAAAGTGGGCGTCGGTTCTGTTTGTGATCGGCAGAGTGGCAGGATTGTCAATGTTGCTGTGCACTGTGAAACGCTGCGTGACTTACCGGGTGCAAGACTCCTGCATGTCAAGAGCACCGCAACCGCCATCTGAGTCACACGTATGCGACCTCAGGACGTCAAAATGGCGGGCGGCGCTGGCAGGCGCTGCAGCCGGGCCCACGATCCTCCTCACAGGGTGTGTGCGACATCATCCTGCCTGGAAGCATGAACTTACTGTGATATGCGGGTGACTCGTTGGCCGTGGCATTTCATTGCATGCTGCCAAGTAACTCACGCACCTGCCGTTGCCGCACAGCCTGCCTGGCCACGTCGTCAGCCAGGCTAACTGGTTGCCCTTGCTACACAAACAGGCCAAAGACGCGGCACACAAGCCTGGCGCTGTATGTGCTGATCCGCGGCCTCACGCTGCTGGTGCGCTGCGGCAACAAGCCCACCGCATCGCCGCTGCTGCGCAGGTACTGGTTGCCACATGCTTTCCAAGAAATGCACTTGAGATATTGGTGCTGTTTTTGCACCATGGCACAGGATGCATCAAAATGAGCAAAATGAGCAAACTAGAGTTCAAAAAGCAGAGCCGTCCTAGCCGCGCTGGCTTTCCTCGTGGTGCCGCACTCACAGCGCTGTCACCACAGCTGTGAGCGAGCGCCCATGAAGCAGGTGTTCAGTCGCAGTCAGCGGCTGAACACCTGGCGTCAAGCAATCCTCCCAAAGCACCCAGCTGACCTTGCCAGGCGGACCGCTTCCCAGGAGAACTGCTTGCCATGCGCCGCTCTAAAAGGCAGGGCTCTTTGTCACAGGCTGCTGGCGCCGACGCGGTGGAAGCACGGCAACACACAGTCATGCGCCTGAACTTGACTTGAGCCCGTCTTTGCGTGTGTCATGTCAACACCCTAGTTGCGGCGTCCCCATCTGTAGGCTGCTAGCGCCGACGCGGTGGAAGCACGGCGACACGGCGCTCATGTGCCTGTCCACCAGCCAGATCGGCTACTCCTGGATTATGCAACCAAGCACGCTGCCGCCCGCCTACATCTCCTTCCTCAACCGCCACGGTGGCGCGCCCGTCTACCAGGTTCAAGCCCTGCGGGTGCGATTTCTGCATGGAGGTCTGTTGCAAGATCTACTGAGAAGATCCGTATGCACTGGTGCCCCGTCATGTCTACTAACTCGAAGCTGTGCAGGTGCGGCAGCTCCCGCGCCGTGCACTGGTTGACGTGTGCATTACATCAGAAATCTTGAGCGCCACGCTGAGCGTCGGTCTGTTGACACTGAAGGTGTGATCCCCTGCCTCGAGACACTCGAGACACATGACACTTGAGACGCTGCAAGCTGCTGCACCTGCCTTGTGACCCTCGGTGCTCCCTGGGCGCCTCCTCCCTCCTAAGCTCCTAAGCCAAGCTTCTAACCCTGGTGAACACTGTGATGTTGTGCCTCCACAGGAGCTGGCGCTGCGCAATGCGGCGGGGCGGCGGCCGGGGCCGCTGCAGAAGCTGCAGGGCACACCGCACGCGGGCTTTGTGGGGCGCACCCCCTGCGGCTTCCTGCACGAGGGGCGCGGCTGCAACAGGCACACCTTGCACTTCCTCCCCCAGGCGTACCTGCGCGCCTTGCCTGTGTGAGTCCCTTGCTCTGAGTCCCACCATCCTGCCAGCCTCTGATTGTGCCGAACCTTGAAACTAGGCTGTGAAGGCTGTGAAGGCTGTGAAGGCTGCAAGCTGCATTGGTTCATGTATTCTGAGTGCTGTGTCGTGGCCCTGAGACCGCATCCATGGTAGCTCAGGACCTCTTGACATTTCCCCGCAAACCGTATCAGTTTTCAGGAGCTAGATGAGTGGAGGTGACTGAATGTGCATGCTGCAGGTACATCCCTGTGTACGCGCTGCCGGCAATCCTGGTGCACCGGCAAAAGCTGATCGGGCCGGAGGCGGCAACTATCTGGGCAAAGCTGGCAGTAGCGGCAGCACGCTCTTCGCTGTTCCTAGCCCTCTACTGCACACTCGCCTGGCGAGGTATGAAATCTGTACACTTTATATCAGAAATCGCCGCTTTCAGGCTGCGCCCTGAATGCAGCGCGATCTTCCCTGTTGCTGGCCCTCCACTGTACCCTCGCCTGGCGAGGTGCGACCCCCGAAGCTGCATGTGTGTATGCTGTGACTTGGGCCTTTAGAACATTTTCAGTGAGCGTCTCTGGAAGCACATTCTCCATCTGGCAGCATAGTTCATGGAAGGCATGTCAGCCCAGAAGCGCAATTGCGATCAAATTGCACTGCAGCCAGAGTGCAGTCCAAACCTGGCAACAATAGAGTGAATTTGTGCATGTGCAGGTGCGTGCACAGGGTTCATTACAATAGGCACAGTCACGGACAGTCATGACGCTGGCGGCGCGGCAGACATGCACTGCGTACCAGCTGCACGTGCAAACGCCTTTCATTTCTGCGCAGGCGCATGCGCAAGTGTCACTAACTGGGCACGGTGAAATTATCGAGACCAGTGCGAAAGCAGGTTTCTTGGCTGCGCCTCAAACGCCCTGTGTCTCACTGCAGGCGCGTGCGCGGGATTCACAACGACGGGCACGGTGACGGGCGCGTCGCTGGCGGCCAGCTGCTGGACGGCGGGCCTCGCGACGCTGGTGGAGAAGAAGAGCCGCCGCATGGAGCTGGCCCTGTACTGCCTGTCCCGGGTGCGCCTCAATGCGCGAGCTCCGTGGCACCTGCTTGCTGCTGCTGTCCTCTTGCCTCATACAAATGCGCACAGCTGCTTCCAAAAGAGACCTCTGCGCAGAGCGTGCCGCGCAGAGTCTGACAACCATCCAGCCGATGGTATCTGGCACCCTCATTGGATAGAGTTTGATTCGAGTCATTGCATGCCGTGCAGGCGGTGGAATCCTTTGCGCTGTGCGTCAAGGTGGGTTCTGTCGTCCTTCCTTCGCATGCTGCTGTCGTGCTCTCTACCCTTCGCTGCCAGTGGCTCATCCATCAGCAGATCGTTCTTTGTGGACCTCACGATGCGACTGCCACTGAACGGTGGCTGCCCGCGCAGGAGTGGGGCTGGGTGCGGCGAAAGTCGCTGCCGAGGCGCATCGACGTGGTGCTGTTCAGCGCCGCCACGGCCGCCATCCTGCACTGCTACTCGGACGCGCACGGCGTGCATCGCGATGTCTTCCGCTCCAAGTGCGCGTCCCGTAAACCCTGTGGGAAGCTGAAGTTCCTCGTCAACCTGACGTCCCTCGTGGCATTACCTTCTGCTGTTTGCAATGCGCCTGTCAGCTGCTGGCCCCTGAGCTAGGCCCTGCACCAGGGCAGTGCGCCTGCCGAGTGCTTGCTTTCATGCTGTAGCTACCGCTCTGCAGCAGGCTGCCAGCAGCTGCCTGGGGTACTACATTAATGCATGTCCTTCGACGCTTTTTGTGAAGAGAAATCAAGCCGATTACCCTGCTGTCGCAGGTACCTCAACGTACTGGACTTCATTCTGGGCAACACAGGTGTGGCAGACAGCCCTCCCCATGGCCGGCGCCCTCCGCACGCTGCTTCTGCCCTTCCTTCCATGCAGCGCAATCCTCAGATCCTCTGCGCGCGTCTGCAACATCCAGCTGCCGCTGGCGAGTGAGATCTGGAACAGGAAAGCGTTGCCACGCCTGCCGCCGTTCCTCAGTCAATTCAATGCAGGTGTTCCTGTTCTGAAAAGCAAAGCACACAAATTCCAGGGCTGGAGCGCGGCAGCATAAAGCACGTGCCGAGCACGGGGGACCTGCTGGGCGCGGCGGTGCCGGGCGGCCTGGCGGCGGAGGCCCGCCGCGCCGCCACCGACTTCAGCTACAAGCTGGAGGAGTACACCCCCCTCAGCAGCCCGCGCTCCGACGCCAGCGACCGTGGGGTGCGTGAATTGGAAAAATGATATTCAGAATGCAAATAATAGATTCCCCCTCACTTCCGAGATGGCGCATAAAGCTGGAGGAGTACACCCCCCTCAGCAGCCCGAGCTCCGACGCCAGCGACCGCGGGGTGCGTGTTTTTGATCTTCGGAGTTTATTCAGTGGGCGCTCTTGCGCCAAATTGGTTTACTTGTCTGCATCTTCCCCTCCAGCTGTTTGCGCCACGACGCCAGCAACCGTGAGGTGGTAAAATCGAGGTGGTCTCACGCACCTCAAGCGTGACAAACTTGGCCCGATGCAGAAAGCAGGAGATCACTTAGAGCAAGATGAGCGACAATCCTGGTCGCAATGAGTCACCTGCGTCACTGGCCATGCCCACCGAGGTGTGCAAGCCTGATTCGTGGTGCGCTGTGCTGCGCGCAGCCGTCCTTCGACCGGGGGCTGCACACAGGTGAAAGCCAGAGCTTGGACCCGACGCCGGCTGGCACCTCGCACTTGGAGCCCGACCAGGTGCGCGCAATTTGCGCTGAATATGGATACTGATACTTCATATATCATGTATTTTGCTGACTCCAGGTGCGGCGTGACATTGCAGGATGCACATGCCAGTTACAGTGCGACAGGTGCAGCTGCCCCGCGCCTTATTTGGTCGTCACAGCCTGCCCGAACTCTGCCTGCAGGGGCCGTGAGCGGAGGACGGGGTGACAGAAGTGCATTGCCGGCCACGCATGCGGGCGGAAGGGCAGCGCTCCCGTAGGCGGCTGCTATGGATTGAGCACTGTTCCGTGTGCGAGCACGACCCATTGCTGTGGGTGCCTCGTGATCATGGGCCTTGTTACCTGGTTCGCTAATAACTGCAGTATGTACCTAGACACACCAATGCCAAACAGTGGGCGCACATATACCGGCTGAGGGAATTCACCTCCCATTCAATAGCGGCATATGATCGGCAACTGAACTTCAGTTAGCGGTGCAGCAGGCATCTGCTGAGACTGCTGGTCTTATAGATGCACACGGTTGGGGCAAATGCGCGTTTTTCAAACTTACACACAACTCTCACAGAACATAAATCACAGAAAGCGGATAGTCGAGCGTCGGCAACAATGTCAAAGGCACCCACAATATCAGACAATGCCATTCATTCTATTGGTACAGAAAGAATGTTGTTATATCAACATCGACGATGGTTTTGACCACACACGCAACAGCGAGCACAGCATCACCCTGCCCCAAACCCTCTCATCTTCCCCCTAAGCTGTTGTGTGCCAGCAGCGTTCCTACGCAGCAATGCCGCCGTGGTGGTGCAGCGGAGAAATCAGCGCCCTGCTGCGGCGAATCTGCTGCAGCACTCGTCAGGGGCGGAGCGCATGCATGTTGACTGGGCAGTCCCACGGGCCGCGAACGGGCAAAGCTGCCGGCACTGCAAATGCGGACCAGCCCCCCCAGACGCGGTCAGCGGACTGCCCGCTGCTCCTCACAGCGCGCCCTGCATAGACGCCCACAGGAACATGTTGCCAGCAGCGGCTGCGGCGGCCTCCAGAGCCATGCCACACAGCCACTGCCTCACGTTACGTATGCACGTCAGCCTCCCTGCATCCAGCTGTCTGACTGTCTCTGCTGCCAAGTCCAGCTGTCGCCCCATCAGCTGTCTACTGGCCCAAGCAACGGCAGCTGCGGAGGCGGCCCCATATCACCCGGCCATGTGGCCAGGCCATGCCCCCCCGCGCCGGCCGCCACGCCTGAACCCTCCAGCCGGCTTAGATGCCCTTCTCCTCCGATAGCAGCGGCAGGAAGTCGAGCAGCGTGCGCGTGGGCTTCAGGTCGATGGAGCGCGGGATGTCAAAGCGCAGCCCCTTCAGGCCATCGTGTGAGCCGCCAAAGAGGTCTGACAAGTTGTCCGCCAGCTGCGGCGGTACCTGTTGCACAGAAATGAGTAAACTTGAGTTTCTATGTATTAGTCTGTTGTACTGTTGTATCAAGGCTGGAAGGGTGTACATTGATTTGCTCGAAAAGGGCTTCACAGGCTGCCTGGCAGCCGCTGCGAGCTGCACAAGTAGGTTTTGCGCCGCCATCAGCAGGCCCGCCATGCCTGCAAATTTCGTAGCAGGGAGCGCACCCAGGCGTCGAGGAGGCCCTGTGCCTGGTCGAGAAGTCCCAGTAGCTGGGTGGTGTCCACCACCGCCGCGTCGTGCGACAGCGTCGACAGGTACGCGTTCCACACCACCTGCGGCGCCAAGGTGAGCGTTGAATCTGCGATCGAAGTTTTCATGACTGATGCACAGCATGTATGGCGCGGATGCGCGGCTGCTGGAAGCAGCAGTTGCAGGAAAGCTTTTTCAGCGTATATCCGGCCAGGGTCCAGCCATGCAGGATGGCTGAAGGAACTGCCAGGGGTTTCAAAAAGAAAGCGAACCGACACGCAGTTGTTGTACAGGATGCGGTGCTCTGACGGCACAAAGCGGAAGTTGATGAAGTGTGCCCCCGGCCACAGGATGTAGTTGGCCACGATGGTTTTGACCAGCTTGTCCTGCACAGCGCACGCAGAGAGGCGTCGAATGAGCGCTGTGCAACGTATGTCTTGCATGATGTCCCAATGTTATGCACACGCTGGTGCTGGTAGGCAGAGCAGGTGGTGCCCTCGAAAAGAGCGTTGCATGCGACGGGCGCATTTAGTTGCGCATGCACCTCTGGTGTGAGCGCATCTTTTCAAACGCTAAGTTGCCACGAATGTCAATCACGAGCTGTCAAAGTGCTCACCTGGACGGTGGCGAGGATGAGCTCAGGGTGGCCCTCCAGCGTCTTTAGCACGGCGAAAAACACGCAAGTCATGATGGGCGCCCATATAAGCTGGTCCGCCGCCGTCTTGAGCAGCACGCTCTTGAGGCTGTTGGGGTTGTCTGGGCACACGTTCTTGTCCAGGACGCGGTACCACAGGTGGCCCAGCGGGCCGTCCACGAGCAGACCATAGGTGCCGAGGCGCAGGCAGCGCAGTGGCTCCACAGTGGACACGCCTGCCGGCGACATGTACCGACATTCAGTGTCAGAGTTGAGGTTCATTGGTCTGCAGGAGGTGAGGCACAGATGCGGGGGATGTGCAGCTGCCTTGGGGCCACCTGCGACTACAGGGCACATGAGGGCAGCGGCGGCGGCATGTGGAGGGCTTCGCCATTTGCCGAACGGGAGGGCGGGCACCCCCTGCTGAGCACTCGGCGATCGGGATACAGGTACCTGATCTTTGCGAACCCCCCCTTTGACAAGCAGCCGCGCCCACAAGCGCGGAAGTGATAAGGACCTTTTCGAGTGGACAACGGATGGGCACTGGCAGCGGGATCCGCACCTCCGATCTTCTGCGCCATGACGTCTCCCAACACAAAGCCCACAAAGCTGGTGATGGCCTTGGTCCGCACGGGGTTGGTCTCCAGCGCGCTGGCATACATTCGCCACAGCTGCACCGGGAGGGATGCCTGCCAAGCCGTATCCACCGCCACCTCCGCGTCGTGCACTGACACACTGACGCTGTGGTACGCCTCGTCGATTGACGTTAGCAGTGAGCCGCTCATGCTTGTGGAGTTTGTGGGCTGCGGCTGCTCGTCGACGCTCGTGGAGGCCAGAGTGGCGGGCTCATCGACGCTCGTGGAGGAGGCGGCGCTCATGCTGCTGGAGTCTGCCCGTCGCCGCGACGACTGCGACGACTTTGCGGCCACCGCGCATGGGCGCTGCGCTGTCGGCTGCCTGGTGCACCGTGCCCGAAGGGCTGGTGATGGTTCAAAGGGCAAAGTTCGCCGACATGGTAGCCGCAGCTGACCCGCTGAAGCCATAGTAAGCCTCGATCAAAGGCTAATGAAAGCAGGTTCGAGCCAAAAGTGGCCCTTTGATTTGCCTCAGTGCACGACACAAAGTGCAGATGATTGGCAGCCCCAAAACCGCAGCCACAGGATTCCAGTGGGGCAGCTGGGTAGCAGCTGGCTTATCCAGCCTTGCCGAGCTGCAGAGCTTGCGAGTAGCTGGTTCATAGCGCAAAACGCATCAATAGCAACCCGATGGCAGGTGCTGCATGGCTGGAACAAACAATGCACGCACTGCCTGCTGGCGCGCACGAGCGGCAAAAATGGCGCGAAAATGCGGCTGCTTCGAGTTCCAGTTCCAATCAATTCCGGAAAGGGCGTTGTTCCAGTCCTCGTGCGGCAATGAAGCCAGCGCAGCCACGCCTCATGCGTGACTGGGGGTCAATGCCCCCCAAAACTCACAGCGGCAGCGCGCCGGTGCGGCGGACATGGTCCAACACCTTCGGCAGCCCGTGGTTCTGGAACGCCTCGTGCGCCGCACGGAAGCCCTCGCCTGCGCACAGCCGCCAGCCGTGCTTGTTGATTGTTTAAGTGCCGTCATGGGGCCCGCAACGGCAATGGCGGCGGCAGCACCAAGGCAGCGGCAGTGCCGTCGACGCCCACACCACCATAAGGGCCTTCCATTTGTTGGGCCAACAGAAATCACTCCACAGCAGCGGTCAGCACCGGACCGAATCAGCAGCAACCACTGAAAGTGAAAGGTGCCATACCGTAGACTGCCGTCTGGTCCTCCCGGATCTGTTTGCCCAGGTACGCTGCCAGCCGCTCCTCAAAGCTCCCCTGGCGACAGACGGATGTCAGTAAGAGGCGTTCGATATGCAGCATGGCGATTCGTGCCAACACAGGAGTCCAAGTCTGCGATGCCAGTCGCTTGCAATGCTGCCTTCTGGCGGCTCCAGTCACACGCCTGCCACGGGTTGTAACGGCTCGGGCAGCAGCGTGCAGATCACAGATTCATATATTCCTCACCGGGGTGGGCGTTTGTCTCTCTAGCCACAGCAGCGCCATGAGCTGCGCGAGGCCCTCCTCCACGTCCATGCTCAGCCGCGGGTAGCCTGACAGCCGCAGCCAGGCGTGCATGACCTGACAATGGCATGTCATTTTGTTCCGGTTTTACATTCTCATCGGCCAGGGGATGCATTCTCGTTGACACTTTGCGGATGCGCAGGATGTGTTGTGCCGCAGCCAGCGTGCCGTTCGACATGATGACATGCAGGCTCTGTGCTTCGGGAGGGGCGCATACAGATGTCTGTATTCAAATTCAGGAAAGCAAACCTCATGCGCCAGGATGGAGCCCGTCAGCAACCACGGCAGCCCAAACAGCACCAGCAGCGCCGTCACCTGAACATATGAGATTATAGAAGGTATTGATGAGGCTACTGGACCTCGATCAGAAGTGTGTCTTCTGTTTGCAGGTCAACCAAGCAAAGGAGCATGTTTGCTGATCGCTTTCTTCGTCAAGCATCGCGGCGCAGCTGTGCACACGCCAGCAGCTGGGCGAATAGTGCACACACCTCCCAGCGGCTGCTCTCCACGGCGTTGAACTGCGGCACGATGCTCATCAGCCGGTTGCCATCGCGGCGCGAGCCCATGACTGTGCGGATCGACCTGCGGCAGCATGCAGCTGCGCTAAGGGTGCGATCCAGCCAAGCAATTCGCCAATCAGAATTCACTGAGGCTGCCACGCCACAGATCGGGCAGCATTGGTGGCAGGTCCATAGCACCAGCGAGGCAGGATCATGTCCTCAGCTGCAGCAAGACTTGCATCAGGAGCGTATGTCACGATTACAGTCTTGCCTCCGCACCTGTGCTCCTCAGACAGGGTGAGGCCCCGGGTGTGGAACACCGGCCCGTCCTTTTTGCCGTGCGGGCAGCTGTCCGTGTGGCTGGCCTCGTTCAGCGCCGCGCTCTCAACCTGTGATCGCATGTGCGGCGTTTGGACGCTTAATTGATAGCCGCAGCGGGCCCACAGCGGGAGACGTTTCAGCTGCCTTGCGAATTTCGTTGGCAGCAGGACCTTGCAGGGCGCATATGCAGCCTCCGTGGAACTAATAGCGGCTGCAAGCAGCAGGGTGACAGCATGAGGACTTGGCAGGTCGCGCCTACCAGCAGCAGCGGCGGGCGCACGGGCAGCGGCATGCCGAACGAGGCGTAGAGGCCAAGCACATCGTCGTACAAGGGCTGCGCGTCTGCAGTGTTCCGCACCAGCGTGCTCAGACAGTCCAGGCAGGTGGCCCGGTCGCCATCGACGCCCACCCAGCGCTCGCCTGTTTGTGCATCATCAACACCGGAGCTGAGGCAGCAGTGCAGGACACAGATCCGCTACTGCGGGCACATGCGTTTGCTGCAATAACATCATGCCGCTGCATCGAACAACAGCGAGCATGAACGACAGCATCGAAGAAGGCTGCCAGATGCTCACAGACTCCTGAGGGTCTGACATGTGCTTGGGCGCACCATTGACCTGAAGCCGGTTGCACGCCATGCACCGCGGAGTACCGTCGTTCTCATGCACCGGGCAGAACCTGGATCGGCAGAATCGCAGATAGTCATGCACACTCGACCCGATCCGTTCCAAACCGATCGCTCAAGTTTCCAGACACGCAGCAGCGGTAGTGGACACGACCTTTTCGCCCCAATATGGGCGGCAAGCAAGCACCTGTTGCCCCAGAAAGGATGGTGATGGAAGCGTATGATGTTGTCAGGCCCCGACGGCAGGAATTGAGTGCACACGGAGCACCGCGGGTGGAACTGCTGCCTGTGGCACTCCACATGGTACAGCTGCTGGTCCTGGCCCACCGCAAACCGCGTGCCCGCCCCAGCCTAGCACCGTAGCGGAGAATGATCCCGCTCACGGATCTTGCCTCTCGGTATCCAAACTAGCAGGCAGATTACCAGGCGTGCACAATAAGGCAATGTGGCAGGGAAGTGCCGGTCGAGGCAGACATGCAGCGCACTTGCGCTGTGCGGCACACACATGCATCTCAAGTCGTGGCGGGCCGAAGGTTTTGCCGCGCGTTGCTCGTACCTGGATCTGCTGGCCGCACCCGGCGCACTTGAGGCACCAGGTGTGGAATCTGCGGTCGCCCGCGGACGCGTAGCCCTGCCACAGGCGCACCGGCTTGCCACAGCCGCCGCACGCCTCGGACCCGCCCAGCGCCCCCAGCGACTGCAGCATGCCGCCCGTCGCCAGGCCGCCGGCCGGCCGCTGGCCCATGGTCACAGGCGCAGGCGTCGGCGCCGGCGGCGGCCTGCTGCCGGCGTTGTTGGCAGGGGTGCCGGCGGATGACGGCGGCTGCGCCGCGGTGAAGCCGCCGCCGTCGCCGCTGGGCGGCCACTCAATCCCGCCCAGCTGACCCTGGCCGCCTGGCCTGCTGAAGCTGCTGGCCGGTCTGCCGCCATCACTGAGGCCCCATTGCTCGGCGTTCAGCTGCTCCTGCAGCCTCCGCGCCAGCTCCTCGTCGCTGGCCGTGTCGGCCGCAGGGAATTCGCGGACTGCAGGGCGCAGGAAGCTATTTTGCACCACCGCCATTGTGCTTTCAGAGGCCTTGCTATGTGCCACCGTGAGCTGGGTCAGTGATGCGGCTCAATGCAATCCAGCGTAAGGCAATACGTCATGACCTGTGGTGAGGACAGATCCTTCAACACACCTGCAGGCACGCCGGCGTGAGCGGCGCCGCTAGGTTCAGGTGGCGGGGCGCTCAGAGCCTCCGATGCAGACATGGCGAGCGCCAGCTGCAGGTGCTCCTCCTCCAGCGCCCTTGCCTTCGCATGGTCGCTTGCCTGTACCACCATCACAAACCAGGGGGCCTGTTCAGCAAAGCGCGGGATCTGCCCTAGATCTGGCCTCTCTTTTCGAGGCAACATACCCGGTGCATGCAAAGTACAGCATGTTGCAGCAATGTAGCGTCAGAAAACAAAGTGGTTCACCTCAGCAGGAGGCATGCTTGACGTGCTGGACCTGGGAATTGGCCGTTCTTGACGCGCTGCACTGCTGTCTGGCTGGCCCTGGGGTGGCTGGCTGCCTCCGCTGCCTCCGAATAGCCTGCCTCTGAAACCATCGAACAGCTGCGACCGCTGCCTGCGTGCTGGCTCGGCTGCCGAGGGAGAGTCCATGTGTGTTTGAGCAAGAGCGACTGGGAGCTCTGTGAAGTGTTGTCGAGGTTTGTTGACGATAGCGATGCCACGACAATCTAGAACGCAAGTGATTTGAGCCTGGCAAAGACTCTGCAGAGCGATGTGGACATGGCTCACAGGCCCAGCTCAGCTCTCCAGGTCCCTCCTGCCCGGACGAACATGTACGGTATGGTCATGCTTCCCTCGTGACGTCGGAAGCTGCTTTGGTAAGCCAAAGTGCGCACAGCTGGCACAGCTGGCTCTGCGTCCAGGCAGTGGCCGTAACACACTGCATTCGTACACAGTCCTCAGTTGACAACTGGAGCTCAAAGTTCTTTGATGAGGTCAGCACCTAGGAGGTGCTGAGAGTGGATCCATTGGTTACCTGGATTTGCGGCGTCAAACAATGAAGTGTTTTACAAAGGTTCAAGGCAAGCCGGCGCTAGGCAGTTCAAATTCCTGAAGGCGGAACCAGAGGTCAATGACTGTCATGTTCTTTGCAATTTGCAGTTCGCCGCCCTGCCAGCGCACAATACTCGAGTCCAGCCATCAAATTACACTGCTGTACGATTCCATGGTTCACCAAGCTGATTCACCAAGTTACGCCACCATGAAGCCGCGGGGCTGGGCCGGCGGCGCCTTTATTCTGTGCAGGTCATACGCCGAGTCCAGCGAATTCTGCCGCCACGGCCGCATCGGCTTGATTTCCTCCTGGTCCTGCTGCTCGTGGCGCTGCGCCTTTGCTGTTTTTGCCGCCGCGTGCTCGGCAATGAGCTCCAGGCTGCGGCGCTGTGCGGACCGCGGGGAGAAGCGGCTCGACGGCGCCGAAGACCCGCAGCTGCTGTTTGAAGACTCTGCGGGGGCGACGGGATGGCATGCCGTCAGCGGCAGCCGGAGGGCATCGGAGGCCGTGATGTCGCACAAAGTGCAAGCACTCGCTGGATGCAGCGGCTCTGACTGTATTTCAGCCCTGTGGCTTGGCAGGGAGGGAACAACGGTAGCGGACAGACACGGCACATGCGTGAGCGTTCATCACCCATAAAATGACAGCCATCCGATGCACATATGTAACATGATCCAGGAGCCAGTGGGACAGCATGCTTGCCTGCATCCCGCGGCGCAAACTTCGAGCGCTGCATCGCCGCATGCTGCTGGATCTTCTGGTATGCCGCCTGCTCCGCCTCGGTGTACATGTCCTGCTCGGCGGTTTCGACGGCGGAGTAGCGTCCACGCAGCGACTGCACCTGCGGCTCCGCCGACTGCTCCTCCCCGGCGGCCTCTGGGATGGTCTCGCAGAAGCTGGCGCCGCCGGCGCTGCTGGCGCTGCGGCTGGCGCGCACGCCGGCGGGGCGCTCTGCGGTGGCGGTGGCATTTCCGCCGCCGTCGCGGACTCCCGCCGCGCCTGCGCGCTCCGCCTCCGCCGTTGCCAGACCGCGGTCGAGTTCGGACTGCGCGGCCGTGATGGCGCGGGCGTCCTCCAGCTGGATGGGTTCCGCCATGGTGGCGGCGACCGCCTCCGCTTCTGATGCTGACACAGCCAGCATGAGCGCGAGCTCCTCCTCCTCATTTTGCAGCCGCGCTCGCCGCCGCGCCTCCTGCGAATGGAGCGCGGAGCAGCATTGAGCCAGGTGCCACATGGCCTGATAATACTTTGCCCTGTCTGCTGTGTCAATACTGGCTGGTCATTCATTGCGGCAGATGGGCGAAGGCGTTGCTCGTGTCCGCATGAAGGTCCGCATGAAGGTAAGTGCATTAGAGCAGGATTGGAACTCTCTGGCTACAGCACAGAATTTCAGCTCTTGACTACGAAGCCCAGAGGTGCACACCCGGCGCGCAGCTGATTCTGCGGGCGACCGCGGAGACGCGCTGCTGCGGCCATTGCTGTGCTGAGCTGTTGGTCCCGACACACGTCTCAGCGACGCCGCGCGGTTGAAGTGCTCCAGCGCGTCCGCCTGGCTGCGCGCGGCCCTGTCGCTGTCGAGCTCGTCTGTGCCGCTGCGAGTGCCGCTGCGAGTGCCGTCCTCGCTGGCGGCAGCCCACACGGCTGGGCCGCTGTCGTGCTCGACTCGGGAAGTCAGCATGACCTGCAGCAGCCAAGTGCATGAATGATGTAAGAAATGTCATCCACACTCCTTCCTTGGCAATTCTCCTGACATGCATGGCCTTCACTTGCCACCAGCGGTCGTGGGCTCACGCACCCTGTTCAGGGTGTCCGCATCCGCTTTTCTGAGCGATCGATGATGGTCTGCAACATCACTGACAACCTGGATCAGCTGCTGGCCCGAGGCCGAGATAGACGATGCGTCTCAAACATGTACAACGCACGAGCCAATCAAACGGTTCGGCGCGTCAGAGCAAGCGTTAATGCGTCCGGCTGTTAGCGATCTGGTGTGCATAGCAGGAGCGCAGTCTCGGACTGCGCGCACGCTCACCCATGTACGCTTCCGCCATGGCAAAGCCGTCCACAGTCTGGGCTGGACGAGAACGGCCATCGTCATGGGTCGCCGGAGACGACGTTCCGCACCCCATCGCAGCGAACGGCTCACGAGTGAATCAAGCAGCCAGTCTGTCTAGCCACCAGACACTTCTGACTTTTCGGCGCTTTCGGACAACTCAACCTAGAGGACGCTGCTGCCGTCGTGCACATGCATTGTCAATTCTAACCACCTATACACCCACGCGAGCTGGTGCCAACAGCCCCATCTTCAAGAGCCGCGCCGGACTGAGTGCACTGCACTTGGCAACCCAATCCTCTGTCCTGAGTGTTATGTAGCGAAGCTGGACCTGAATGCGCAAATGACCTGACTAAGGATTGAGACGGTACTTTGATCGCTGGACAGGTGGCAGAATCGCGCGCGGGCAGGGATGCGGCAAAAAGGTGCCGGGACTCAACGGGGCCCACATCCAGTCAAAGTTAGATTGATGCCTGCTGGCCTGAAGGCTCTGTAAATGATCTTGAATCTCGTGAAGCTCGGCAGGTCCTTCAGTGTCTCGTAGAACCTGCGCGGGCAATCTCGTGCGCAGATGCCACATCGCCATCCGAAAATCGCATCATATGCGCACCCACAACAGCTCGTGCACAGCAGCAATTTTGTCTTGCGGGTAGCAGAGACCACCTGGCCTGCTTTTCGGAGGTTTGTGTCGCGTGTCTCGTCCTTTTGCTGGTGGCCGCGCATATTCGGAGCGAAAAAACGGACACAATGAATCAACATTCGCAGGCGGCCCAGTCTCAGTTTCTTCGCTGAGATTGCTCACTCCTTGAGACCTGAGCTTGCTTCAATTAATTCTGCAATGATGCCGCGCTCGAATCGGTAGCAACATGCACGACTGGCAGGCGCCCGCAGGTGCGGTCCCACTGCAGGCGTCAACTTGTTGTTGCTGCTTTCTGCAGGATTCTCTGCTGAAATCTTGTAAGAAAGAGCCGTCCTACCAGACAGTTCTGGAAGCGCAGGCGCGGTCCACTATATGCATTTGGATGCCAAACCGGCTGCGTTCCATTTCGGCCGGCGGCGCGAGCGCATCGACTGGCGGCTGCTGCATGGAGTGGATCTGGACAAATTGGTGAGCAGCATGCTTCATTTGAAGCACACGTTTTGCTGACCTTATTTCATACGTGATGGCGGTTGTCTCTTGTGGTGCTGTGCCGCCAATTCTGGGACACGCGCGGCCGCGTTCAAGCTGGCAATCACACCTCCCTGTTCAATTCCGTGTCTCAACTTCGTATCGCACCGTCTAAGGATCTAGATCGCCTGACTGCCAGCCTCTGCAGCACGCTTAATGGCGGTAGGCTCCCAGCCAATGAACGGGCAATGATTTCGATCTCTTGACAGCACGCCCGGGTGCAGGTTCGGGACACGGACCTGGACGCGCTGGAGCGGGTGGTGGCGGTCGTCACATTTGGAGACGTGGAGGGGGAGGAGGCCGGCGCCGTCGCGGATGTGAGCTTGCGCAAGCTGCTGCGCCTGAGCCAGCTGGCGGGCGAGTACCTGCTGCACGTGCAGGACCACCTGGCGGCGCAAAATACCGGCCTGATGGTGCGGCTGCCCAGGGGATGAAGTCTGAGGTCCGGTTATGCAGCTGCCGCCGCGACTATCCAGAGGGAAACTGAGGGCTATCCAGAGGGAACTGGATTGTGAAGTGGAGGTCATTGCTGCACTTGGAACACACAGGTCCTTGCCTTGTCCATCCCCATGACACGGGTTGCGGGTCTGTCTTGACGTGGGTGCGGATCAGGAAGCGCTAATGTTTCATATGCCCCCATGATGCCATGGTTGTGTATGCCCAACATCGTCATTGGACACACATGTGCAGGATGCGCAGGGCAGGGCGGCAAAGCACATTGAGGCGATGCGGTTGCGGGTGAAGGAGTACAAGCAGCGGCTGGCCGACGTGCGCCGCGACCTGCGCCAGGCCAGCCGCACCATCCGTACCTTCGAGGTGCGTCCTGATATGAGCGTCTGCGCATGCGCCAGACCTCAAACGACCAGGCCTCAGAGCGCCAGACCTCGGATGCTCACCTCAGGCACGCAGCGCCTCCGCAACTGAACTAGAGAGCTGGCCACAGAGGTGCACCACTCAGCACCCTGATATCCGAACCATCCGCGGAGTAGACGCCACCCCTGAATGCAGGTGCTGGCGGGCAAGAGCTCGTACGAGCAGCCACCGCTGCTGGCCGATGACCAGCTCATCCGTGCCAAAGCGCCCGATCCTGCTCTGATGTGGAAGCTGGAGCGCCGCCTCGAGGATGAGGTGCGCTACCCCAGCAGCGCTCGCAGCAAGCTGACTTCTGCGGCATCGTGCGAACCGAACACAAGTCCTGCAGCATCCGGCACAACCATGAGCCTCGGTAACATGCACACACTGCATAGCGGACAACACATTGCAAGGTGGCTGTCTTGGATCAGCTTGAATTAGATATGACTCATATCTGCCGCGCAGACGAGGGAGAAGGCGCGGCTGGGCGCGGAGGCGGTCAGGCGATCCTAGATTGCTGAGACGTTTACAGAGTCCGAATTATACATCTGCAGGAGGAGGAGGCGCGGCTGAGCGCGGATGCGGGATCCACGCCTGGTCACTTGGAGATGAGAGTCCACAGTTTCTTGCCAGGCTGTCTTCGCTGAACTTTCTGCTGAAACGACATTCGACTTGCGCAGGCGAGGGAGCTGCGGGAGGAGAAGGCGCGGTTGGGCGCGGAGGCGGGGCAGGCGCGCGACCTGCGGGACGACCACGCCCGCCTGGCCGCCGAGGCGTCGCAGCTGAAGGCCGAGCGCGCACGACTGGCGGCGGAGGTGGCGCAGCTGAAGGAGGCGCTGCTGGAGCACAAGAACGAGGCCGCCGCCCGCAGCGCCGACCTCACGGTGCAAAGGACTTTGCTTGTGGCTGAATTTTCGACAGCCGTGGCGTGGCAAGGCCTGTTGTTCAAGAATCACTACAGCTTGAGGGCGCAGTACCGTGCTTGAGATGCACGGCGCACTGTTCACTTCTTGAAAGCATTGCTGCTGGCCGACAGCGTGCAGTGGAGGCGGCGCGCGAGGCGGAGCAATTGGTGGGGCAGGAGCGGCTGTCGGCCGCACTGACTGCGGAGCGATGCCTCAGGTGTGGAGCCTGCTTGCGTCCCTGCAACACCAGGCTCTTGCCAAGGCGACTGCCTTAGCGCCAAAGAACATAACCCCTGAAGGCCATGAGCGTCCTCGCTTCCGTGCATCCGCTGTTGCAGACTGATGGTCTGAAGATGAGTCCAGTCTAACCACTACGTGTGCAGAGAGACGCGTGAGAAGCTGCCTGCGGACGCGGTGCAGCTTGCGGTGGCGCGACAGGACGTGGCGGACGCAGACGTACGGTACCGCCGCTTGGACGACCAGCACGCCAGCGCGCTGGCGCAGCTCGCGGCGGTCCGCGCCGAGGCCGCCGCCGCCTCCGCAGCCGCCGCAGGTGAGCAAGGAACGTCTAATGCAACGGCGAGCCACTGGAGCGGGCTCCAGCGACAGCGGCCATGCCTGTCAAGCCAGGCTGCTGACTGACTACAGAACGAGTCACTGCTGTGCCCGCAGAGGCGAGGACGCCGCGGGAGGACCCGCACCGGGCACAGCTGCAGCGAGGGCTGCAGGATGCCAACCTGGAGCTGGCCAGCGCGCGCAAGCGCCACTCCGAGCAGGTGCCCTGGTGCTTGAGCCTTTCGCCATCCCTGGCTTGGAATTGAAGTCGAATCCAAACTGCTGGCAGGGGGCATGACAATACATTAATTTGCGATGTGGTGCCATATATGGTACCATAATCTGGTGGTCAGGTGACCATGACCGTCTTGGCGCAGCATTTGTCGACTGCTTCCTAGGACGAACCATTTTCTTGGGGACAGCGGTGAGTGAAGATTTAACCATGTGACCAAGGAGCGGGAGCGGTACGAGGAGGCAGCCGCGGCGAAGGAGCAGGCGGCGCGGCTGCAGGCGACGAACGCGGAGCTGCGGCGGCGCGTGGACGAGCTTATGGACGAGGCGCAGCGCGCCGCGCGGCAGCCGCAGCCGCAGACGGCGGTGGCGGGCGCCGGGGCGCGGCAAGACGGCGCCGCCTTCGACTGGCACCTTGCTGAGATCGCACGCCTCGAGCGGGAGGTCTGTCCCCTCCACACCTGTCCCAGGCTGCCTTCACTCAAGGCTGCCTCAGCTCAACGATCACACCACAGCAGTCTTTGTCTTCAGTCCTGACAGCTCGGTTCTTTCTCAAAAGTGTCGATCCCGCGGTCCAGCGACGCGCTTGAGTTCACTGTCGCCTCATTTGGGTGTTGCCGCAGGTGAACCGGCTGGACAGGGACAACGGCGGCTTGCGGGCGGAGAACAACCGGCTGGCCACCATCGTGGCGGAGCGCCAGCCGCTGGTAGACCGGCTACGCGACACCATCGAGGACCTGCGCGAGGTGAGTTTCACTCTTAGAATTGTGCTTCAGCTGCGGCCGAGGGTGTGGTAGCAGTTGCTCGGTCAGCAGCAGCATCGCCGCTTCGTGGACAGGCTCGGCAACGTGCGTCTTCCATCCCCATTTCCATCCATCCTTGGGTGAAGTATCCAGGCTCAAAGCCAAGCGGCCATGCTCTCTTCTACTCTTACTAAAGCTTCACTACCAAATTGTAACAGCTGATGCAATTCCAAAGCTTCACTACCAGATTGTAACAGCTGAAGCAATTTTGTGGTGCAGCGGCTGGCGCGGGAGCACGACGGCCACGTGCGCCGCCTCGCCCCGGCGTATGACCGCTGGCCGGAGGAGGCAGTGCGGCCAACGTCTGCCCAGCAGCAGCAGCAGCAGCGGCAGCAGCGGCAGCAGCAGCAGCAGCAGCAGCAGCAGCAGCGGCAGGAAGACGCGGCGCCGCGGCACTTTGACAATTCGGCGCAGCGCCGCTCTCAATCCCCGTCGCGCCAACATTTCGACGACACCGCACAGCGCCGCCCCCGGTCCCCGGCGCGCCCCGGCAGCGTGCGCAGCCTGCCATCTCCACGGCGCCTGCATCAGCAGGTGATTCCTGATGCAGATCCTGCGTCAACATTGCAGGCCAATCACCACTACTCCAAGTGAGGAGGACGAGAGCTCTTCCTGAAACAGCATTAGCCATCAGTTCTGACGGGATCACGGCCGAACCATGACAAGAAACCGATGACTGCAGGAGGACACGGGGTATTGGCAGCAGCAGCAGGAGGACCATGACCAGCACGACGACCTGCGCCAGCAGCCGCAGCAGCAGCAACAGTCTGCCGCCAGCCAGGCGGGCATGGGCTACCCCGCCATGCTGCACCACAGCAGCATGTCGGGCCCGCTGGAGACGGCGGCGCCCTTCCTGTCTGACGGGCAGGGTTTCATCATGCCGCGGGTGCGGACGGCCTTGCAGCCGGCCAGCCCGGAGGCGCGGCCAGCCAGTCCGGGGCGCCGGCGGCCCGCCTCGGCGCAGCCACAGCGCCCGGCCTCCCCGCAGCACACAACGTGGCCCCCGCAGCAGCAGCAGCAGCAGCAGCAGCCGGCGCGTTTTAACTCGCCGCAGCATCCGCACATTTGGGATCCTGAACACGGTGCTGCGGGTCATCTATTCCAGCAGCAGCAGCAGCAGCAGCAGCGGCAGCAGCAGCCTCGTTCAAGGCCGTCAAGCGCTCCGCCGCCGCCGCTGCACCAGCGCCAGGACTCGGCGCACCACACCGAGTCCCTCGGCCCCTACGCCAAGATCCCGCGGCGGCCGGCGTCGCCGCCGCGCGTGCGGCGCGTGGCGCAGGCGCCGCCTGCCGAAGAGGTCAGTGCGCTCCTGCTACTCCTGCTATTGTTGTTCTCTTCTGTTCTTGCAAACCTTCTCTGTTGATCTCCCCTGCCAGCACCTTGTCAGGCAGAGAGCTGGCCGCACGCTCACCCCTCCGCGGCGTTCCACGCTCAACTGGACGGATTGCGCGATCAACAGTCACATGCGATCACTACGCATCACGCAGTCCTTGACGCTTGCAGGCGCCGCAACCGTCGGAGGACGAGAAGGCGCAGTTCCGGGCGGACTACCCGTGCGTGCTGCGCAACGCGCCGCGCTTCGGCGCCGTCTCCCAGTTCACGCAGTCGCCCGACAAGTTCACCATGATTCGCCCCGAGGTCGAGGTGGGCACAATTTGGAGGACGCGTCTCTCCTCTGTGCCATGTGGATGCTTTGGTTATGGAGACGCGTGCGTGCTGAGCTCAATGTGATGCAGTCGTGAAAGGCGGCGACAATGGGTACCACCCATGCCCCTGGAGCAAATGCAAACCTAGTCCGACGACACACAGCCAGGCCCAATGCACACTGTCAATGCGCAGGCGGAGCTGGAGGCTGAGCTGGCGCAGGAGATGCAGACCCACTTCAACATCGACCCCTCCCTGGGGCGGCTGTCAGACGCCGGCTACCGCAGGGCGCTGTCGGTGCTGGCGGCGCGGCGGCAGGAGGCGCTCGCCCGGCGCGGCAAGGCGGGCGCCGCGTTCGTCAACTACATGCACGCCACCCTGCCGGCCTACCTCCACCAGGTTTGCGCGGCTATTTTGGGGGTGGTGGCACATCGATGAGGCCTGGCATTGGGGTTGAGGCCTCTGTTCCATGCAGCTGTTCATGCATCTGCGCGAGCCATGGCCTGTGAGTCCTGTGCTCGTGGTGAAAGCGTTGCTCAACCTGATACCCTGATTCGACCTGAGGACAATATTTTGCCGCTGCCGCAGGCCACGCTGGCGGCGCAGCAGCTGGACGTGCGCATGGGCAGTGAGCGCCTCAGCCAGCGGCTGTCCGCGAGCCCGGCCAAGAAGGTGCCCGGCATGCCGCACGACAATGCTGCGGCTGGTAGTGTTGCGCCGTTGACGCGGCCGGCGTCGGCGCAGTCGCTGTGTGAGCCATTCAGCGGGATGGACGCCCGCTTCTCGCCGCTAATTGTGGGCGCCACCCTGCCGCGCGGCGTGACGCCATACGTGCCGTCGCCGTTGTCCAACGAGCAGCGCACGCCGCAGTCGGTGATTGCTGAACCACCGAGATGATATATTCCTAGATTGCAGTGGGGCGGTACGAGTCTGGAACTGCATCACAGAATGCTCGTAACAATGTCTGATCAGCACCGTCTGCTGTGCTGTTGTTATTGTGGACCCAATCGTCACCGCCATGTGCTGCCTCTGCCCTGTGCAGGCTCAGCGCGGCGGCTACAGCGGAGTGTTCAGCCAGCCGCTGCTGCAATCCGGCGCGAGCGGCGTGCCTGCCGCAACGCAGTCGCACCAGGAACAGCAGCAGAGCAGCCAGCGGAAGCACGTGGAGTTCGACAGCCAAGAGCAGCGTGTCGAGCAGCACAATAACGGCATCCAGTATGCGGAGGAGGAGGACATTCCGGCTGAGGCTTACTACTGACGGCGCACCAAATCAGCAAAACGCATACTTCACGACACGTGTGAACCAAGCTGCCACTGTCCAGGACCTCTGACAGCCTAGTAAAGTAGAGTGCAGCTTGTCAAAGCACCTGACAAAACACTTTGCAACTGTTTCGATTTGGGCAGGCAGGTGTTGTAACACGGCTTCCCCCCACATCTGGCGGCGCTCAGGCGCCAGAAGGTTGCCGTAAAACCGTCATGTGCCAGGAGTCCCGCTACCACAGGTTCTGCTGGCTGGTGATGAGGCTGAGCGCCTTGTCGCGCACGATCTCGTCCAGGGAGATCTCCTCCGTCTCGCCGGTGGTGTAGATCACGCGCGCCTGCGCCACCATCACAACACCTTTGTCTGAGGCAACGAATACTCTCCATTCGTCTCTGCGCCGTCTGTAGAGGCAACAGTTTGGCAAGCCAGCTTTCTACGCCACACACATGTGTGCAGCACCAACAGACATCAGCCAGCGCTCTGTGTGACATGCAGGACGTGCGACTGCTGAGGCCAGCCGCCGCAGCCGCCCCTTGCTGCGCCTTGCAACACGATCATATATACAGATATGAATGTGTATGTAATGCGCACCTGGTGGGTGCGCATGTCCACGGTGGCGATCTCCACCAGATACCACAGGTTGTCATCGGGCCAGAACATTTCCGCGCGCTGCCCCTCCAGGCTGGGCGATATGTCCGAGTCTCGCAACGGCCGCCCCGGCATCTGCCCCACCAAATGCTTCGGTTGTGATGAAGTCGCATGTAGCTTCGTGGCCGTACTCAGAATCCGTGCGGTGCAGTGTCCGCACGTGCACGCTTCTGGGCACAAAGTTGCCAGCGACGCGCAGCCGCCACAGGCTGCCAGTCTGCTGTTTTTAAATGGCATTGGGCACTACCAGAGCAGTCATGTGATTGAGGCAAAGCATAGCCGGCGTGCGCACCTGCGGTGCGGGCGCTGAATGCGAGAGGTGCGGCGGCAGGTCGCGCTGGTAGCCGCCGAAGGCGAAGTCATCTCCGCTCTGCATCTCGCCTGCAATACATGTGCACACACCTCGGGTCCGCTGGGTGCTACTAGATGCAAACGGCATGCTGAACCTGTGACGGATCACTTCTTTGTCATACGTCTGAGCAGTGTGCCAGCACAGCTACCACTGGTGCTGTGTATGTGGAAACAGGGGTTCCAACGTGCGGCAGCGTCGCAGTCCCTCAGCAAGCAGCGGATCAGACGGCACGCACCTCTGCCGCCGCCAAACTGGCCGCCAAAGTGGCCGCCGCGGCGGAAGCCGGCGCTGGCGGTGGGTGACATGTAGGGGCTGCCGCCATACGCAGCGCTTGGCGCGGGCGCCGGAGGCGCCATCACCTGTGTCGCGTGCTGCTGCTGCATCTGCTGCATCTGGATCTGCTGCAGCTGCTGCTGCTGCATCTGCGCACGCACACGGCAGCATGGTCAGTCGGCCAGTAGCTCAGCAGTCACCGCGTCCAAGCGGGCACGAAGCTTGCCATGCAGCGCACGCATTCAAAGGCATGCCATTACCGGGCCGCCAACATCTGAAACACTCCAGTGCGGTGCACCAGACCATGCAGCCACTGAGGCATGCCATTGCCTGTGACATTTCAAATGTGCCGATTCATGTATGTATGAACGATGGACGACTGGGTTGCCCCGCGAGGTCCCCACCTGCTGCATCTGCTGTTGCTGCTGCTGGTGCTGCAACTGCAGCTGCTGCATCTGGAGCGCCTGCTGCCGCTTGATGGCCGCAGCCGGGTCGCCATCCTGCCGCGCCCTGTCCGGCTCCTCCCGATCCCGTCGCCGCGTCTCCTGCTGAAATTCGGAGTGATAACGGTTGGGTTTCGGATACTCGATTGAGGCTGCATGCGGGAGCTGCTGTGTGCACCCTGTCTGGCTCCTCCCGCTCCCGCCTCCATGTCTCCTGCGCAAAGGTGAGCTGGACAGGTGAACGGTGAACTCATAGCACAGTGCAGCTCTATACATATGCTACAATCGCGCTCTGTCCGGCTTCCCCCGCTCCGGCTGTGGCATCGTCTGCGCATACAGGGGTACAGAAGTGAGGTGCCAAGGTCTGCCCAACTTACTCGGTGCACGTGCTGCCACTGGCATGATCGAGGCATGACTGCCAGGCGGGCGCCGGGGTCGCCGGCAACAGCAGCGGCAGCGCGCAGACAGGCCAGGAGCACAGTGGGCAGCCTCATTCACTGAGGCATACATGCGGACCTTGACTGCGCGTTCGGGCTTCTCCGCCTCCTTGAGCCGCTTGCTGCGGGTGTTCTCCACAGGGTAGGCCGGCAGGTCCGCCTCCACCGCCTCCAGTGCGTCCTGTGCCTGCAACATCAAGTGTCAAGCGTCTTTAGACGCCTAATCTTCTGCTACTATCAAGTACAGATGCGCTCTGATGCGAGCAGGTCCGCATCCACCGCCTCCAGCGCATTCTGTGCCTGCGGCACGAAGTGTCGAGCATCTTTAGAACGAGTGAAAGATTACTCAAGAGCCAGTGCGGTCCTGTGCCTGCGGCACCCAGGATCGGATGTCACTCAACTCATTGACGGCTGCTCAAAAGTGACAGAAATATGCACTCTGACACCGTCAGAAGCAGCAAAGGGCACAGTATGTGTTGCCCTGCGTATCGAATCTGCGGACAGCGGAAACAGCATTTTGTTTGCTCAACAGGAAGTCGCGTGTCGAACAGCCATGCAACATGACCGGTCTCCTACAGAGCGCACGCCATGTTTCATGCAACAGACTGAAACGATTCCAAGACGGATAGGCATCTTCCCATGTAGACCCCGACCTGCAGCTCGCCCTCGAGGATGTCGATGTTGCGCACCACTTGCATGATGTGTTTCCTTAGTTACGATTGAGAGATCTCCCAACTGACTATCTCCCCATTGAGGCGCGCACCTGCAGCTCGCCCTCAAAGACGTCGATATCGCGCTCCATCTGCATGAGGTGCATGTCCACCAGGTCGTAGCACTGGCACGCGAGCGCCATCTTTTCCTCTGAAAACTGGATCAGCATCTGCTGGTCCGCCTCAATCGCCGCGCGCAGCTCCGCCACCTGCGGTAGTGTCTACCAGGGCTGAAAGCGATGGTGCTTCGTTGGCGCTTCCCCATAGCACTGCGCCTGTCTCGCAGGTTGGCGCAGAGCAGGTTGAATTGCAAAACAGAAGCGCACGGCCTCAGATCACCGTGCAGCAGTGCCGGTTGCCATCACAGATGCACAGCTGGCATCTCAATTGCAGGGGTTTCGGCCCTGCGTGCACCTCGCCGGCGATGTCTGCGCCGGACTTTCTGTTGGGCGCGCCGGCCTGCGGCGGCCGGCTCAGGCACTCCTCCACATTGTCCTGTATCCGCTCCTCCAGCTCTGCGGCGCAGGCGCGGCATGCTCGCTGGGCCATTTACTGCGGCATTCATTGCCCATGCTCTGCAATAACAATGCCAGTAACTTTGCGGCGAGCCAGGTGGGCGGCGACAACGGCGCACTCTGGGACCGCTCGTCCAGGTCTCTGATTGTCGCGAGCAGCCGCACGAGCTCCGCCGGCAGGGCGGCGGTGCTCTCTATAAAGTTTTCCAAGTGTATCTGGCTGCTCATGGCCGATCCCTGCTAGCGATTTAGATTCGATAAGATTGATCAACGTCCTGGGAGACCAAATGGACTCGGATTCGCCTCACAGCGCGTAGCTGGCAGAGTGCTGTTTGGAATGTGTATCCTCGCAATCGAGCGGCAGCAGGACGCGCGGCACCTCGACGACGCCAGACAGACGTAACGAGCAGCTTCTTCTGTCGGCAGGGCGCGGTAGGCGGGCTGTGCGCGGCTGCACCTGAGCTTTTCGAGATTCGCCCCCGACAACGGCAGCATTGCTCCCCTCCGATTAGGACCTGATGACCTGTAATCAACCTGTTAGTACGCGGAAGGTGCCTCAGGCGATGGACTGGACATTGGGCACAGTAGCAGCCGTGAAAAGCCCGCCAGTATATCGCTTGATGAGAACCATCGCGTGCACCGACTCTGTCACGCTGTGATCGAGGCCTCAGCACGTCACGATTGACCTGAAAACGTCGACTAGGCAGCTGCTGGACAGGCTTTGCTAGCAGACTCATTCAAAATTCGAGTGACAGACCACCTTACGTCAGTGATGCTGTGACACGAGTCGCAAATCCAGCACTGCCCATCTGGAGCTTGAGATTCGGTCCAGGATTGGGAGAGTGACAGACAGGAGAACGCAGCAGGCCCGATGTACTCAAACTTCAAGGAGAAGGCTATAGGTAAGCAATCGAATTTGTGCTTCTTGCGGCTCCGGCGTGCATCTTGAGAGGGCCGATCCTGTCCTTGCACTTGCACTGAGGTTTGCGGCGCACGGCGGGGCGTGAAATGTGATGGTGGCTGCTGCTGCAGAGTACGTGAAAGAGGCCGTGCAGGAGGACCAGAACAACAACTATGACAAGGCCTTCGAGCTGTACAAGATTGCACTCGAGTACTTCAGCACGCACCTCAAATACGAGAAAAACCCCAGGTCGCGCGCGGCCATTTCGGAGAAGGTGCGCCATATGGCATGGATGCACAATTTGCTTTGTGGGTGATGGACCATGCATCACAGGGGCATGCTTGAGTGCTTCAACATGTGCACATCGGGCTGGCGCTGCAAATTGAGTGGCTAAGGATTGAGCTGACCGTCTCCATGTCTTGACTGTCTTTACGTCTGCTGGCTGCAGTTTAAGGAGTATTTGGAGCGGGCAGAGTACATCAAGTCCGTCATAGACGGCCAGGTGCCAGCGGTGCAGGCGTCCAATGGCACAGGGCAGAAGGCGCGGGGCCCCGGCGGCGGCGGCGGCGGTGGCGGTGGTTCTGACAAAGATGCGGTGCGAAGCAAAGCATGATCAGGCAGATCCCATCTGTTACGCAGCCACGACGATGAATCCTCATCTGCTGTCTTAACACCTCCCTGTCGGCAGGTGATGGTAAATCTTATCGCTCATTGCCGTCATTGCCGTGCGCAGGACGCGGAAAAGGAGAAGCTCCGCAGCGCACTCGGCAGCGCCATCATGGTGGACACACCAAACGTCAGGGTGCGGTTGCGCTATGAACAGTGGCCGTGAAAGGCGCAGCAGTGCTGCAGGCGACTGCTTGCCTTTCATGCCCATCGCACCTGCACAGCGTCAGCGACTTGGCTCTCCAGTGTTTGCCACATTTTTCTGTTGCCTGGCATCCCAAATGTGGGATTTGCAATCGTGTTATGCAGTGGGACGATGTGGCAGGGCTGGAGGGAGCGAAGGATGCCTTGAAGGAGGCGGTCATCCTGCCAGTGAAGTTCCCGCAGTTCTTCACCGGCAAGCGAAAACCCTGGAGCGGCCTGCTGCTGTTCGGGCCGCCCGGCACGGGAAAGTCGTACCTGGCCAAGGTGTGCCAAAGAGGCAGCTCACGCAGTAGAGAATGACACTCCTTCGATGAGATTTCCTGCGACGCGGTCATTGCCGTCATGCGCCGTCATGTTGTGAAAGGGTATCAGACATGACATGCTAAATACCTGGATCGCAGGCAGTAGCCACAGAGGCAGAGTCCACCTTCTTCAGCGTCTCATCATCAGACCTGGTGTGCTTGCTGCCCTGCATTTCCTTACAGGCGCCATAGGGTGGTTGTTGCAAGGGCTAAGCGTGCAACTGACGTCGCCACTTTGCGGCTGACACTGATGTAAACTTGCATGCCACAGGTGTCGAAATGGATGGGTGAGAGCGAGAAGCTCGTGGCTCAGCTGTTCAGCCTGGCGCGGGAGCGGGCGCCCTCGATCGTCTTCATCGACGAGGTGCTCGGCGTGTGCATCACACTCTGGTCCTTGCGCCGTGCACATGCCAAAAGCTGCAAACACAATTCTGTGGAGAATTTCTTTGCGACTGCCGGACATCTGGCGCTTATCGTGTCCTCATGCAGTCTGCACGCACCAACAGCTGCACCATCCTGTGGAGAATCAATCAGAACTGCCAGACAATGCAGTCCAACTGCACAGCTGGCGCTGACTGTGCATCATCATGCACTCGCAGATCGATGCGCTGTGCAGCACGCGCGGGGAGGGCGAGAGCGAGGCGGCGCGGCGCATCAAGACCGAGTTCCTGGTCCAGATGCAGGGCGTCAATACCTCTGACGCGCGAGTGCTGGTGCTGGGTGCCACCAACCTGCCCTACGGCCTCGACCAGGCCGTGCGACGGCGCTTTGACAAGGTGCGCAAAATCTGAGAGTGAAGCGTTGCCCACACTGTGCAAAGTCGAGCCATGTAGCTGGAGAGCTGCAGCCTCAGCATCTGCAATCAGCTGCTTAGTGGGATGGAAGCATGACCTGCAAACACGCTGACCCTTTGGCGCTGCCTGTGCCCACCAGCGCATCTACATCCCGCTGCCGGAGCTGGCGGCGCGGGCGCACATGTTCAAGGTGCACCTGGGCGACTCTCCTGACAATTTGTCGTCTTGCTCACGAGCTTTTCCTGCCCCCTTCCCAGCGCATCTACATTCCGCTGCCGGAGCTGGCGGCACGGGCGCACATGTTCAAGGTGCACCTGGGCGACACGCCGCATGCGCTCACGATGTCGGAGTTCGAGGAGCTGGGCCGCCGCACCGACGGCTTCTCCGGCTCCGACATCAACGTCATCGTCAAGGACGTGCTCATGGAGCCCATCCGCAAGACACAGGAGGCGACGCACTTCCGGTGCGCCAGCTGTGACGTCCGCTGTGCACTCCCTGTTGACAGTTTGCGACATGGACCCATGCACGCAAGCGCATTTGCCGCACTGCTGTACTCACAGGTTGAAACCTGCGACATGGACCCATGCACGCAAGCGCGTTTGCCGCACTGCTGTACTCACAGGTTGAAACCTGATTGTTCACATGCCGGACGGAGCAAGAGCTTCCGCTGTGTCCCGCCTGCAGGGTGATCCGGACCAACGGGCAGCCAGTGTACGAGCCGTGCTCGCCAGGAGCGCCCAACTCCACTGCCGTCACCCTCGCGCTGCTGGCAGACCAGGGCAAGGCTTCGCAGGTGCGTTGCTAGGTGCAGCACCCCTGTGCGGAGATTGCCTGTCCTTCCGAAGCACATGCCGTGGCTTGCAACGCCTTGAAAATCATTTGCGGCAAGCAATGACTGTCACGCTCCTGGCTTTTACCACGCACTGATGGTGCTGGCTTCACGATCAGGTCCACCCGCCGGACATCTGCTTCCGCGACTTTGAGAAGGTCATGCTGCGGGCGCGGCCGACCGTCAGCAAGGACGACCTGACGGTGCGTGGCACGACATCACTTCGTGCTGACGCACATCCACTTTGGTTCAGTCGCTCAGACGAACATTGCCCCTTCCTGTGCTTACTTCTTTGCAATTGTCCGCTGCAGGTGTACGTGAAGTACGCAAACGAGTTCGGAGAGGAGGGCTGAGCTGTGTAGACCAACACCCTGTTGAAGTGCCCGCGTTGCTTGGCAGTTTTGCCCGGCCTAATAGAAAAGTCGTTCAACTCAAAAGCAGGCAATTCGTGAGGGCATAGGCAAATCCAGTGCACGTACCGCCGCATGACCGCCGACAAACTCGATTACATTTGCCGTCGCTCAGGGATCACAGTTCGCATTTGCAGACCTGACAGAAGCACACGAGACAAACCGCTTTGCTCAACTGATCTGGCCACGCGACTGGAAGTCAGGCGTCGATTTGCTGTCAGAATTGATCTTGAACTAACCTCGGACCCGCGTTGGCCGAGAAACAAAAGCATCACTCCTGATCTGCACGACAACCCTTGGGCAGCTACATATCGAAAGGGGAAGAGTGGGTGCGGCTGCCCAGCTGTGTGCGATCAGCCGATGTGAGATCAGGTTGACAGGGATGGGTGGCAGGATCGACTGGCTGGCGGCCGGCTGCTTGGTTTTGAGCGTGCTCCTCGCGCTCGCATCCTGCCAGCAACCGTCCACCTCTGCGATCGAGACACACCGACAGACGCTGCTTGAAGCGGGGCAGCCACCAGACGCCGCAGCGCTTCAAAAGCAGTTCTTCAGCAAGGCGTTTCCTCACGGCTCAGGTACACCACAGAGATGATCGCAAATGTAGCATCCATGCCTGCTTGGCCTGTGGCAAAGATGATCAATCAACGCTGACGCTTCGTTGGTTTGCGCCTCGGCAGTGTCAGAGACGGTGCTGGAGAAGCATGACGATCAGGACTACCAAATGTATCATAATCTATGGTGATTTCATTACGCCCGCTCTGCGTTCATGGTTCTGTGCCCTGCTCTGCGCTCATGAACTCGAGAGCTGTTGGCCACTCTTGTGCCCGCCGGCTACTCTTGTGCTTGCACACATGTTGACAAGATGTGCTGCACCGCAGGTACCACAATGCCAGGTTCTACGGCATCCACTCAGCAGCAACTCTTCGTGCCAACAATTCTGGCATCGGAGTGGCGATGACCAAGAACCTGGGCATCATTACGATCGCCGCCAACGATGTGAAGGCACATTATGCAAACACCCAGGTGAGCCATTGCGGCAGACAGTGCGGCAAGTGCGCCTGCCACACGAAACGCCACGCAATTGTCTGTAGAGCACGGGGCATTCGTTCACCTCCGTTGCCTTGTATTGGCCTCTATCGCACATCCCTTATCAGCTGAGCTGCATTTCCTGGTGCCTTTGCCGGTTTCGATCATTGTGAGACAGTGGTGACCAAAGGAAACCTTGTGCACCTGCGCAGGCGCTGTGGCTGGGTGGCAGCAGCCTGCTCATCGACCTGGCGTACCCATCGTTCCCCGAAAACATGGGCCACTGGGCGGAGGTTCTGCTGCCGATTTACAGCCTGCTGTCATCGGACGCCTGGCGGGACGCGCACAAATTTGTAGACACCATTGTGTTCGGCAACCTGCAGCGCCAGCAGCTGGAGGTGCGTGACTGCTGGCCTGTCACTCTGGTTGTGACATTTTGCATCGTTCCTTGCTCGTGTCTGCGTGGCAGTGTCTTGCTTGCCAGGTGTAGACATACGCACATCTGTGGGTGCGCATGTGCCAAGAGTCTGACGAGTTGTGAAACCACTGACTTGACGGCAGGGATCATAATCAGATGGCCCAGGTTTGAAAGGGGAGCTGACACGTACTTGCGCACTTACTCCTCTGGGCATACAGAAGCTGGACTGGGTGTGGGAGATGCTCAAGCTGGTGTTCGAGCCGGCGACGGCGCCGGGGCAGGAGCTGCCGCACGCCGTGTTCTACGACGACTTTGGGCAGGTCGACAGGAAGGAGTGGCTGTGCTTCGAGGAGGTCGTCGTCATCAACGACAGGCGCGCTATCTTTTGGCCGACGCTTTTGCATGCTTCCCTCAGCAGCGGCTCAGCTTTGGGAGCTCATTGCCGTGCCGGACCCTGGGCAGCACACCCACTGTGGGAGCCAGTGTGCACCGTACCTTGCAAGGTGATCCAGCTGTCCGGGCTGCCTCTTGCACAGATAAGAGACATGCATGGTACTTAAGATCGCACCCCGTTGCGCCCTCGTGGCGTGTGGGGTGAGTTTGAGTCATAACCATGCTACAGCACGATGCGGCGCCTGGCGTTCTGCCAGGCAGCTGCAACCACTCCAAAGCAGGCACACTTACTGTGGCGCAGAGCTGGCGCAAAAGCACCTTCTGCCAATCTGCGCCCTGTGCCTGCTGGAGCACATTCCATTGCATTGCCAGCAACAATATGCACAGAGCTGCTGGGAACAACCTTGAACAAACAGCTTGTGAATGAGACGATGATGGCGTCTGCTCACAGGTACACGCACCCCGAAGCCAAGCCAGGGTTCTGGGCGCCAGAGCTAGGCAGGCGATTCAGGGAGGCCGCCTACAAACGGCACCGCATCAACAGGACAGAGAGCGCTCCTCAGACGATCACGGTGCTCTCGAATGCAGCGGCGGAGCAGGTAGGGACCCAGCATTGATTGATTGTGTTGTCGAGTGAAAGACTGCCCTCCTGAACTCAATTGCCGTCAGAGCATCCATGGCGCTATGCCTGATTTTCTGCCTGATTACACTCTCACCATGGCTGCAGGTCACAAACCTGCAGGAGCTCACCGACGTCATGTCGGATGTCGGGCGCGCCTTCGGCTACAGGGTCCGGCCGTTGTCTATGACACCAGGTCCGCAGCTGTGCATTTGCGTCACGTTGCATGTGTATGGGACTCGACGGCATCTCAGAGCGCCCATGCTTGGGATTCGCATGTGCTTTCCAAATCATGTCCCCATGAGTGCTCCTCCGCTATGCCAATTGCAGGGGCGCCGTTCCAGTCCTTCCTGGCGGCGATGGCGCGCACCGGCGTGCTGGTCTCCCGCCACGGCCCGCAGTTGGCCAACTCCATGTTCCTGCCGCCTGGTGCGGCCTCCTTCTTCACTTGAATTGACTCAATTCATGGACTGCTGTGCAGATGGCTTGAACCTGATGCTTGAAACCTTATGCTGCTGCAAATTTATGTATCGCGAGGGCTCTGCTGGAGACGGACTAGAAACATACATTCGGCATGTCTGGAAGAACGTCCAACAAATCAGCGTCGTTGCGCTGCCGTAGGTGCGCTGGTGGTGGAGCTGCTGCCGTACAACTGGGAGTGGACCGGCATCTGCGAGCTGTACCGTAATATCAGCCGCAGCGTTGGCGACGTGCACCACGTCGCCTGGCGCGCCTCCAACATGAAGTGGGCGTCCTATGCCTCGGCGGACGACGAGCGCTACGGCTCCTGGACGGCCGCGGAGTGCGGCTCCACGTGAGTATAACGGACCCAAACGTGGACTTTCATCAGACAGTACTGCACTGTGCCTTCTGTAGTGTCTTCCCACCAATGTGTTCATGCAGCATGTCACCCTGCAGCTGCAAGGCCAGCATGCTGCAGCAGCACTGCCAATGACAGCGCCAGCAATGTGACAGGCCCGCCTGCTGCTGCAGGTACTGCCTGGAGGCGCACGCCAGGGCCGGCATGGTGGTGGATACGGCGATGGTGGCGGAGCTGACGATGGACACGTTGAAGTCCGTGCGGGAGAGTCCAGTGGCGCCAAGGCTGCGCCCTTGGCCGTTGGACGCTCCGCGCGTCGAGCCCGCGCTGTGGTGGCAGAAGTGAAGCAGTGGATTGTATAGCTATGAATGTTTTCGCGCATCTCTTCGCACCTAAATTGGATCGACATCAGTGAATACTAAGTCCAACTGTTGAACTTATCCCCTGTCGACATGACGGTGCATCAGGTACGTGTCTGGAGCCGGAGTTGCAGCCCACATGTCTTGCCACCTTGCTGATATGCCATGCGATTGCCAGGGGCAAACACAAAGCCTTCTATCTCCAGGCCGACCACAATGATGTCCAGAAGCTGACAGAACCTGTTGGCACTCCTTCGCGGGACCTCCTGACCGCCGTCCGGGGCCGGATTGCCCATCGTCTACCTGGTTGAGATCAAATACACGTTGGATGACAGGGTGCATGGTGCGGCGCTAGATTGCGCCAGGGAACAACATGCCGCCCTGCGCGATGCGCTACGGGGTGCTGGCTGAAACGCGGTCGTCCTGCCAATCATCATTGGGAGCTGGGGAACGCGACCAACACCAAGGGCTACCTGTACATGTTGGACATTGAGCCCGAAGCAGCGACCGCCTTGCTCTCAAGGAACTCTACATTGACAGAATTCACTCCACCAACAACACTGCGAGAGCTCACAAACAGCCTACAGCTTTCCGCTCTCGCCGGGAGATCAAGGAGGAAAGGCAGGCCGCGCGCGCGCGGAACGAGCGGAGTTGAAGAGGGCACGGCGCATGCCCAGGGAGCGTGTCTACGGCGACTGGGTTGTGCCCGTGTCTGCTGCGGCCTCGGAAGCACGACTGAGTTCCCCTATGAACTCGCACGTGGTCACCAGAGCGCACAAGAGAAGAAAGGTGCAAGCCGCCGCCACACCCGCAGCGGCAACGACGGCGGAGGCAGCGCCCTTGCCGACTGAGACTGATAATATGTCCCCCGCTCAGACAAATAAGCGCCGTAGGAATGCCACATCCGTGGCTGATGCCTTCAAGAAACTGCGCTTCGTCAGCAGGACCTCTGTCACTATGCTGCGCACGTGCGCGGACGGCACCGAAAGTACAGGAAGCTTAAACGGCCTTCCGGCATTTGCAAAACGGACTAGGGAAGGTGACGATAGGCGAATGGAGGTGCGCAGCCTGAAACGCGTCAAACGTGCCAATGACGACAGTGCATCGAATGCACTGGTGGATCCCGGTTAGATAGCCTAATTTTTCCTAATAGGGCTAGGGAAACCGATGCCCTCTAACACCGGCCCCCGCGGTCCTCTTCGTCTTCTTTTTCTCTCGACATGTCTTGAGCAAACAGCGTTGTTGAATGCAAGTACTGTTTGTAAGGACGTCCCACCAGCTTTCAGTAGCTCACAAATTTCAAGGCAATTTTTGCTTTTGCCCACGAATTGCCAACACCTCGTCATCGAAGCGCGCTCCGCGATCCCTTTTATCGGCGTCGTCTCGTGCGAGCCCTCAGCTGACAGGATCACGATTCGCACGCGACCAAACGCACATGGTCGAGTGCAAGAGAGCATCACACACCCTTGGCCGGCGCCACGTCTGTGCATTCCGAGCTTGACGCTCTCACGAGGCTGCGTGATCGAGTGATCATTGCGATCACCAGAAGCTCGCATCAGTGGCAGCATGGCACTGAAGTCGCGGCAATGGGAGCTGCCAGTAACGGACTCGCACTGGGCGCCGGCAAGCGTCAAATGGGCTGGGAAGACGTCGCAGCAGCTGGGTGAGCAGCTAGACGCACCGCCATCTGCTGCTGGGTGCTTTGATATCCCTCGCAACCACCACTACCTGGCAATGACTCACACGGCACCTGTGCACTGACACATGACGGCGCCTGTGCCCGCAGAGGTGAAGGTGTCGTACATGAGCGGACCGCGAACAAAGAACAAGCAGGTGTACGCGGTCAGCATGTTCGTGTTCATACCGGAGCAGCTGTCGGCGGTGTCCGACAGCGTGTACACCCACCTGACGCAGGACGTACGCCTGCACACGCCCAAGGTTCGGTGTGCGTATCCCCCTTGCCCTGCTGCAGGACAATTGCTTGAGGTTTGGTTGCACAGGGCGCGCAGGGGAGCTGCTGGAACACCAACAGCTGCCATCTGGCCATGTTGGGTGCAGGATCCTTCTTGACCGGCACCCGACCGGCATGCGAGATCGTTTGATGAATCTGTCTGTCTGGTATTGCCATCAGGTGTCGCTTGCAGCGCTGCGGGCCGACACCGGCAACAGCTACCTCGGCGCGGTGGAGGGGCAGCTGCAGTGGCTGCTGGACGGCGGCAAAGCGGAGAAGCCGTCCAAACATGCGGCGAAGGAGACAGCGGCGGTCGTGATGACCATCATCCAGGCGCTGCGGCTGTACGCCTGCGTCTTCCGGTCCTCGCTCCGCAGGTCAAGATGAGGAACTGAAAAAATTTCAAATAGAGAGCTGCCCTAGCGTGTAGTGCAGATGCTGCAGCTTGCCGGGTAGCACAGATACTGTGCAACTCTGTTCGCCTCGGCTGGTTCCAGAGTCGAACCTGCTGTCATCGCTTCTGCAGGGTCACCAAGGACCTGCGGGCAGAGGTGAAGGGCGTGCAGCTGGAAGACATGGACAGCGTCGGCAAGGACATTGCTGCGCTGGTGTTTGACGTCTGCGGCGTACTTAAACGGTTTGACCAGGTGCGATGACTGGTTGCCCACCAGCCGACGTTTGTGCGTGGCTTTCTGTCCTGTATTGGCATCCAGTCCTGCCCTTGCCATGCATGCATCGTGACCGCGGCTCAATGCGCCCTCTTCGTGCTGGCCTGCGCCAGCATTCGATCCTTGGATCTGCAGGTGGGGAGGTCGTTTGCATTGCCGCAGCTGCCAGACGAATTGCAGGAGGAATTTGCGCTAGTGGGTGAGCTGCACTCCTGCCCGGCAGCGCTGCTCGTTTCATTCTATACAGCTTGTGCGCAGCTCGCAACTTCTGTTGTTGCATCGCAACCTTTCCCGACGATATCAACATCTCAGGTCAACCAGTGGTCCATGTCCCTCTGCAGACGAGTTCCTCCTCTTCGAGGCAGACAGGGCTCTCATGAAGCTCTTGGGGTAGAGTTCTTAGATATTTCTGGGGTGTAGAATGTGCTGTGCATTTGCTCTGCATGCTGTGCATGCTGTCATGCATTCACGACATGATATCTCCCGCAGTTAAATTGTCCAACGATTTGCAGCAATCAGCCAACAGGAGGTGTGCGCGGTCAAGTAGCCATCTGAACCCTGCTACTCTGATGCGTCTCAGGGGTGTGGACAAGCGCCTGAACGGCAGTGAGCTCAGCCTACGCCCGCCCTCAGCCAGCTCCAGCTTCGAGCTCGTGAGGCCGCCCATCTGCTGTGTTCCTGTGCCAACCACCATTTCATGCTGTGGCCGCTCTGCACCCAGCTCTGCTAGATTGGCAATCCAGCAATTGTAGCTAGGCACCTTGTGCTGCATCTCTTCTTCAGTGCTTGTGCCGCGCAAAGCGCGCCTGTGTCACTCCCTGACCACTTGGATATGTGTTCCTCCACACTACTTGATGACTAGACAACTTGCTGTCACAGGCGGCCGGGGCGCGCCCGCACAGCGCCACAATAAAGCGCTCCTTCAGCGAGCTGGCCCGCAGCGCGCGCGCCATCGTGCAGAGCAGCGGCGCCGGCGCGGTGCGGCTGCCGCCGCCAAGCGCGGAGGCGCGCTACCCGGCGGGCGCGACGGCGCCGGAGATGCAGGAGGCGCGGCACACGCTGGGCTCTGCCATCATGGCCCTGGAGGTGCGGCTGTTGAGGGCTACGGTTGAAACCTTTGCTAGGGCTTTGAACCTTCAACAATTCAACCTCCATGACGCTTTGGCACATGCTGGGCTCTGCCATCACCCCCCTGGACTCCGCCATCTCGGCCCTGGAGGTGCGGCTGAACCAAACAGCGTGAAGGGATCAAAATCCGTGACACCCAACTGAAGAGAGGGTGGAGCCCCCGAGGTTGAACCCCCAACTGGCTTGAACTCGGCGCCTCCTCCATTGACATTGTGTGCCTTGTGTCTGGGAGTTCAAGGGCCAGGGATTGATCCCATTGCCCATTTCAGTACACCTGCTGCTGGGCAATCTGCAGGACGCGAGGGCGGCACAGGGCTACTGGCAGAGCATTATCAAGCAGAACGATGAGCACCAGAATGAGAACTACACCTACCGGCTCAAGCTGCTCAAGCGCAACGTGCGGCAGGCGGTCAGGTGCGGACTGCTACCGCTTTTGCTTGTCATCTCCTGTGTCAGCGCACCTCCTCCGTCAGCAGGAACATGCCCTGTGAACCGCTTCACCTGCACCCCAGAAGTCCAGGCTCCTCAGAGGCTTCTTCCTACGATGTAGTTGTACAGCTGGAGTAGCACCTTTTGTTCCTTTGGGCAGGCTGGCCCCGAAGACAGAGACGCCCTCGTTCTGGTTTGCGGACCTGATCGGCAGCATTGGTGCGCGCCACCTTAGCATTGCCGTGCAATATGCTGGACAGCTGCAGCGCCCGTGCAGGCTGCTCGCATCAACAGCATGCCCTCTGTGTCCAGCCTCTCGACAATCCCGCATTAAGCTTCTTGCATGCCAGAGCTGACCCCATTGCAGCTGCCACGGGCTGCCGCAGTTGCTGCCGTCGCGATGGCGGTGGCATGTGCCACCATAGTCTTTGCCACCGCCGCCACGAAAGGTTCGACACAGTATTGGATGACAGCAAGCTTTGCACTACAGAGCTGCTCTCTGCCTGCAGCTTGTGTTCCAGTTGTCGACTCCTCACCGCTGTGTTATGCAAACATCGCAGGTACCCGGTACACACTCGTCTTTTCGATCATCCTGGTGAGCACATCCCGATCGTGGAATTGTCCCGAATGCAGCCCCCAAACACACGCTGCAGAATTCTCATATCAGGGTCTATTCCTATTGCAGATCGTTGGCTACGTCATCAAGGACCGCATGAAAGAATGGGGTGAGTCCTGTATATCTCTCGTGTAGAATCCCCGATTGCAGCTGCAACACTCTGCTGTCTCTTATGCCAGTTCCTCTGCAAGGCCCACTAGATCGTCTGTGCAGGCGCTATCTCCTCGACAATGCTTTTGGAACTCGCTCGGATCAGGCTGACAGCCTCATATACTCATCTTGCCGTCTGCGCCTGGTCAGGGAAGCGGTACCTGGAGCCCTTCGGCAACAGGCTCGGCGTCCACTTCCCCGACCGCATCCGCAAGCTCCACGACTACACCGGCAAGGTGCGGCAGCCAGGATGTACACAAATCCTCATGCAGCTGTGCCGGAGAGCTGCTGATTGATGGAGAATCTCGCCGATGGCGCCGTGAGCACCTGCATACGCGGACAACAGAACCGAGGCAAAGTGCCTGCGTCATGACAAGCAATGTCCAATGCATTCCCAGCCGCTGGGATCCCTCGCCTTTGGCGGCAAGGGTCCGCCACAGCAAGCAACAGGCGCCGCAATTTGATGCGAAGAGAAGGCGGACGCGGTGGACACCGGCGTGCATTGGGCAGCATCAGCTACACACAGCTGATGAGAACCCGATACGCCAGCCAACATTGAAATGCCAACATTGAAATGCCCATAAGCCCCGCCGGATGCGTCGCAGGTGGTGGGGCGCTGCGAGCAGATGGCAGATGTGGCAGGCATCGGCAAGTGCTAGCAGCAGCAGCAGCACGATTGGGAATTCAAGCAGATTTGAGGCATTCTCAGGGGGGCTCTGCTGTCTATATTACAGGTGGTGGGGCGCTGCGAGGAAAAGGCAGATGTCGTGGGCACCGGCAAGGTGCCACAGCTGGTGATGGACGCGCGGCACTCGGACAAGGGGCCGCTGCGCGGCCGCCACCCCGCCATCCAGCCCGAGCGCGTCATGCGCTACAAGTGTGCTGGATGGGGTTTCTGTCACTGTACCTGCGCCTGTGCTGCCGCCATGTACTGACGATCTTCACACACGATTCTGCGGGCGCCCTCGTTCTCGCTGCTGCATGCAGGTCTTTAAAGCAGTCTTGTCTCATGCACCATTGGCTTCCCTCGTTGTGATGAAAGGACGGCAAGGCAAAACATGACAGCAGTCGCTGCTGCGTCGCTGCAGGAAGGAAATCAGCGTGAAGTGGCAGAGCCTGGGCAAGCAGCTGCAGCACGCCGACCCAGACGGCGGCCTGGACGACGTCATGGTGCGGGACTACGGGTTCCACTTTTCTCGAGCAGACTGCTGCACTTCCTGCGTCAGCTGCCTGATGGCGCATGTTTTGTTGTTCATCCAGTCCAGCGTGCAAAGCTCGGCCATTTTGTTCCAGTCTCAAGTCAAAATGATCTGGAGGCTCCCTCTTGCAATAGGTGCTGGACCTTTCCTTCCTGTGCCAGCGCATGCAGCCCGCCGCCGAGACCCACCACAAGTGCGCTGCTTCCGCCACATGTTGTCATATCAGGCTTGCAGCATCGATGGCCTCACAGCTTTGGCAGCTTTGCAGCTTTCGTTCTTGCTGTTCTCCGACACCTGAACAATGCGTGCGCGCAACGAAACTGACAAGCCAGCTGTCGCAATTGGCAAGGGCAGACACAAAACACCTTGCGCTTCAGATGCCCATATGTAGCATGTTCTCGTCAATATCCTGGCGGCAAGTGTGTGCCGTGGCATGTTTCCCCAGGCTGTGGACCACGGAGGAGGGCGCCTTTGGCGTGGAGAAGCTGCAGTGCGCACGCAGCTACCACATTGGCGTTGTGGTGCGCGTCAAGTCCGACCACGCCATGATCGTGCAGCGGTGCGTCTTGCACGCCTTCCTCCTGCCTGAGTGTGCACGCTGAAGCTGCTTCCTTCGGTTTCATTTCAACTCAAATGACAGCTGCTGACATTTGCAGTGTGGGCAGGTGCAAGTCTTCAGTTATGGACTCTAGTCGCGATTATTGTCGCAAGGGTGTGTCCCTGCGCTGCCTGGTTGGCGATATGCCAAACCCAGTGGGCACTTAACTTGCTCCTGTTTACGCTCTGCAGCGCCCGCATAGTAATGGACAAGGCTAGCGGCATCAAACGCATCGAAACCGACGACGCCATCGAGATGCAGAAGCCCGCAGGGCCAGTGGCGGCCACTGTGGAGCGCCTGAGTGTGGCGGCGCGGCAGGGGATGCGCAACAACGGCAGCGGCAACGCCAGCGGCGGCGGCAGCGGCAGTAGGCAACAGCCCGGGCCGCGGCAACTCGCGCAAGGGCTCGCGAGAGATGCTTCGGAATGTGGCGGCCGGCGCGAAGCAGCAGCCCTGACGGTTGTAGGCATTTTGAGAGAATGCAGACGTTTCGAGCCAAGAGCGCCTTAAGCACGGCATCTGCAAGAGCAAGGTGGGTTGTGGATCAAGCGCTACGTGACCGTCAAATGTCAGTTTGATGTATTTTTGTCAACGTGTCACATCGTTTCTGCCAGAATACTCAGTGAGAGTGAGTGGTGTTGCCGGCAGCAGGGATCCTGTGATCTGCCATGAGAGCTTCTGAACGCAGAGGAGACACGCACAGCACTCATACGATGATCGCGCTTACCAAGCTGCTGTGACGAGCTGCTGTGATGAGCTGCTGTGAAAGGGGCTCTTGTTGGATATCGAGCATCCGCCAAATTTACCACCAGCTCACAGCCCACCCTCAAGCAATTCACGATTCCGATAAGTCTCGAGATTCAAGAGATGCAACTTCCTTGTTGCGTTTCCGCTGAACGGAGACGCAACTGACGGTCCCCTTTCGAATTCCTTGTAAAATCCTCGGGAGCGGACTGTCTCGAGGACGGCACGCGCACCGATCAACAGACGTCAGCATGGCCGCGATCCAGTATGCAACCGGCACGCCAGCTTTGATCGCAGTCCGCGCGTCCACGATCTCCCCGTCACTGCACGTCTTCCGAACAGGGCCCATTCTCAGGCGGCAGCTCAGATGCCGCGCTTTCGGCACTCGCAAGCCGCAGCGAGTCTTGTCAGTGAAAGTCCAAGCTGCTGCTTCGGACGTCATTGCCCCGGTCGCCGAGGTGGTGAAGCGGCTGCAGGGGAAGGTCTATGTCGCCGGTAGGGGCTGTCATGCCCGCCACGAGAAAGATCGGGACGATTTATTGTGCACGTTGCGAAACTGATCGATAAACCAAGCCAACGCAAATTGGCATCTTTCCACTGCAGGCGTCTCAGGCCAGCTGGGAGGTCGTATTGTGAAGGAGCTGCTGCAGGCCGGCGTGCCAGTCGTTGCGGGTAATGCGAACCATACTGCATGTGCCGCTCTACCGCATGAACATGCGCCAAATTCTTTCCTGTTGGTGATGTTCCATAGCATGCTCAATATGCAAACAAGCAGCCGCAGCTGTGTTGCATCTACCACCAGACCCTACATCCTGAATGCATGGTGTTTCGCTATGCAGGCGTCCCTGAGGGCGACCCCGCAGATGACGCCCTGGACTTTGCACTGCAATTCGAGCTGATCAAGAAGCAGGAGGCGAAGAATCTCACCATCCGGGAGGTCGACTTCGCGGATGCAGACAGCTTTGGCATCCCCAGGTAACCAAGCCTGTGCATCTGTGGGTGCACTATGGTGCGATGCAATCTGAACATGCTCAACATGCATGCGTTCCGCCGTTGTGGCTGAGCTGCTATGTGACGTGGTTTTTATTGCAGGGGTGCCACTGTGCTGGTGGTGATGGGTGATGCTCAGGGCAAGCGCAAAATGGACGCCAAACTGGTGGGCCAGGCAGTGGACGCGGCCATTGAGGCCAGCGCAGCACGAATTGTGCTGGCGACGCCGCTCGGTGGCGGCGGCGGCGGCGGCGGCTTCTTTGGCGGCTTCTTTGGCGGCGGTGGCGGTGGCACCGTCGCGGGCACTGGCGACCTGAAGCTCAGCCGTCCCGAGCAGCAGGTGCAGTGCCGTCGCATTCAGGGTGCTGGCCCGAAAATATGGTTTGCACGGCAGCTGTCGTGTGCACATGGTGCGACACTG
>JAABUM010000572.1_pt1 | contig 43064 bp, 42 predicted proteins | sample 5559161 | NCBI WGS metagenome assembly JAABUM01 (sample SAMN10711868, study PRJNA513369) | rock metagenome | isolation source: Antarctica rocks | place: Antarctica: Victoria Land, Siegfried Peak nord
GTGGCGCTGGACCTGCAGACGACGCTGGTCGGGCGCCGCCAGGAGGGCACGGTACGGCTGCGCTCACTGGACCTGGCAGGTCTTGCCGAGGTCGACCTGGCCACCGGCGCAGGAACGACGACCGGCTGGGGCCGCTACGTCACCGCGGTTGTCGCCGAGATCCGGTCGGCAGGCCTGAACGTGCACGGGCTCGAGGGTGTGGTGTCAACCACCCTTCCGGTGGGTGCCGGGTTGTCCTCCTCCGCCGCGCTGGAGGTTGCCGTCGCCCTGGCCCTACTGGCCGACCCGCTTGCCCCGGTGGAACTGGCCCGGCTCTGCCAACGGGCCGAGAACGCCGGTGTCGGCGTACAGACAGGGCTGATGGACCAGCTGGCCTCGGTCTGCGGCGTCCCTGGGGCCGCCCTGCTCATCGACTGCCGAAGTGCCGAGGTCCAGCCGGTGGCTCTTCCCGCGGGTCTGCGCGTGCTCCTGATCGACTCCGCGGTCATCCGTACGCTCGCCACCACCCCATACGACGAGCGTCGGCGGCAGTGCCAGCAGGCAGCGGCGGCCCTGGGCGTGCCGACCCTGCGCGAGCTGGACGTCGCGGCGCTGGAGGCCGGTCGCAGCCGCACCGATCCGGTGGACTGGCGCCGGGCTCGGCACGTCGTGACCGAGAACGCCCGGGTTCTGGCCACCGTGACGGCGCTGGGCCGCGGCGACCTGGCCGAGCTGGGCCGGTTGTTCGCGGCCAGCCACCGCAGCATGGCCGAGGACTTCGAGATCTCGACCCCTGAGATCGACACCCTGGTACGGCTGGCCGCGGCGACGCCGGGCGTGGTCGCCAGCCGGATGACGGGTGGGGGCTTCGGCGGCTGCACGGTCAACCTCGTGGAGGCCGACTGCGCAGACGCGGCCGCGGCAGACCTGCTAGGGCGCTACGGGCGGGCCACCGGCCTGCCCGCGCGGGCCTGGAGCTGCGATCCGATGGCCGGAGCCGGGACGCTGCCCGCCTGATCCCAGCGCTGCCCTCCGGCCGCGCGCCGTCCAGGCGCGACGGCTGAGTTCAGCTTGTCGCCGCCGCCCGGTCCGGAACAGGCGCGCCGGCGAGCGGCACGCGCCACAGCAGGGTCGTGCCGTCCCCGGACTCCAGGACGAGCTCGCCGCCCAGCAGGGCGGCGCGCGCCTGGAGGTTGGCCAGTCCACTGCGCCTGCCGTCCGGGGGCAGCCCGACGCCGTCGTCGTGGACGTCCAGCACGAGATCGCCGCCGCGGACCGCGACGACGACCTGGACGGCGTGGGCGTGCGCGTGCCGGGCGGCATTGCTCAACGCCTCCCGCAGCGCCGGCAGCAGGTGCTCCACGACCTCGGGCGGGACGAGGGTGTCGAGTAGGCCGTCCAGGCGCAGGGAGGGCGCGAAGCCGAGCTGCTCGGTGCCGGCGTCGATGGCCTGCAGCACCAACGCGCGCAGCGACGGCCGGCCGTCCTGGGGCGCCTGCAGGCCGTAGATCGTGGAGCGCAGCTCCCGGATCGTGGCGTCGAGGTCGTCCACGGCCCGGTGCACCCGCAACCGGGCCTGTTCGGGCCGGTCCGGAATGAGTCGGCCGGCGCCTTCGAGCTGCATGCCGGTGGCGAACAGCCGTTGGATGACCAGGTCGTGCAGGTCCCGCGCGATCCGGTCGCGGTCCTCATAGACGGCGTACCGCTCGGCGTCCCGCCGCCGTTCGGCGAGCTCAAGAGCGACCGCGGCCTGGGCGGCGAAGCTGCCGAGGGTGCGGATGGCCACGGCGGTGTCGGCGGCGGGCAGCCCGGTGACGATCAGCACGCCGCGCGCCTCCCCCGGACCGCCCAGCGGTACGGCGAGCACGTCGCCGTCACCACCGAGCGCGAGCTCAGTGGCGGGCAGGAGCCGCGCTTCACCGACGGACAGCACGTCGGCCAGCGCCGAGCCGGCCCGGTCGAGCAGCCGGCCCCGTACGCCGTCTGCGTCGGCGCCGTCGGCCACCTCGACCAGCAGCCGGGAGGCGTCCAGCGGCAGCGCGACGAACGCCAGCCGGCCACCGGTCACCTGGCGCGCGCGTTCGGCGACCAGGGTGAGGACCTGCTCGGGGTCGGTACCGGACAGCAGTGCGGTCGAGACCTCGCTGCTGGCCTCGAGCCAGCGCTCGCGCTGCCGGCTCTCGCTGTAGAGCCGCGCGTTCCAGATGGCGACACCAGCCGCCGCGGCGAGGGCCTGGACGACGGCCTGGTCCTCCTCGTCGAACCTCGCGCCGTCGCGCTTCTGCGTCAGGTAGAGGTTGCCGAACACGACCTCGCGGACGCGGATGGGGACGCCGAGAAAGGTGTGCATCGCCGGGTGCCCGGGCGGGAAGCCGAACGACGCGGGGTGCTCGGCCAGGTCGTCGAGCCGCAGCGGTCGGGGGTCGCGGATGAGCTGCCCGAGTACGCCGTGACCTTCTGGCAGGCTGCCGATCCGGTCGGTCAGCTCGTCATCGACGCCCACGACGAGGAACTGCGCGAGCCCCTCACCGTCCTCGCTGATGACGCCGAGCGCGCCGTACTCAGCGTCGACCAGCGTGGCGGCGACCTCGGTGATCCGGCGCAGGACCGCCTGCAGGTCCAGGTCACTACCGACGGCGAGCACCGCCTCGAGCAGATTGCGCTCGCGGTCGCGGGTGGTGAGCACCGTGACGAGTCGCGTCTGCAGCTCGGCGAGCAGGTCGGCGAGGGCCAGTTGCGGCATGACAGGGTCCGGCCCGGCTGACCGCGAGGGGGGCACACACCTAGCCTCTCACCCCCGGCGCCGCGGGTCCGGTCCTTCCGCGCACACAAATGGGACCTTCGACCCTGCCCAGTACCAAGCCACGGGAGCAGGCTGGCCGCAGCGCACCGGAGCACCGCGCGCGCTCCGCCGTACCGGAAGGCTTCTCATGACCGGCTCCGTCACCTCTGAGCAGCTCCACCACGTCGTTGAGGCAGCCGGCCTGGCGCCGAGTGTGCACAACACCCAGCCGTGGACGTTCGTCCCGGTCCCGGGCGGTGTGGAACTGCATGCCGACCCAGCGCGGCAGCTGCCGGTGCTCGACGCCGACGGCCGGCAGCTGCACCTGTCGTGCGGGGCAGCGTTGTTCCACGCCCGCGCCGCGGCCCGCGCCCTCGGCATGGACGTGGAGGTCGAGCTGCTCCCCGACCACTCTCGGCCCGAGCTGCTCGCCCGGGTCCACCTTGCACCGGGAGCAGCTGCCACCGAGGACGAGCTCGACGTTGCCACGGCGATCCTGCGCCGGCACACCTACCGTGGGACCTTCGAGCCACGGCCGGTACCTGCGGCGCTGGTCGACCAGCTGCGCCGGGATGCTGAGCGGGAGCAGGTCGTCCTGCACGAGGTGCATGGCGGGGACGCGCTCCTTGAGCTGGAGGTGCTGCTGTCCCGCGCAGACGAGGACGAGCAGCGCGACGGTGCCTACCGCAACGAGCTCGCCCACTGGGTGCGCACCGACCCGGCCGCGACCGATGGGATCGCGGTCGAGACCCTGGCCGAGGCGCCTGGCTCCTCCTTGCGCCAGCGGGACTGGACGATGAGCCACCCGGCCGACTCCGACGGTTCGGCGCCGGTTGTGGACCACCCCCTGGTACTGGTGCTCGCGACGCCGGAGGACCGTCCGGCCGCCTGGCTGCAGACCGGGCAGGCGCTCGCCGCCGTACTGCTGAGGGCTGCCGGCCACGGCGTCCAGGCCCAGCCCCTCGGACAGGTCACTGATGTGCTCGCCTACCGCCACCGGCTGCGCGGCGTGCTGGGCATCGTCGCCGTACCACAGCTGGTCCTGCGGGTGGGGTATGCGGAGTCCCGCACCGCCACCCCCCGCCGCGATGTCGAGGACGTGCTGGTGACCGCCCCAGGCTGACGGTCCGAGGCCCCGGCCATCCGGGACCTTCGGCCCTGTCCAGGAGCAGGTGCCCGTCGCAGGCTGAGGGCATGACCACCGAGGAGCCCCGTCAAACGGCTTCCGACTACGGCCTGCTCGAACTCGACCGCGACCAGTGCCTGTCCCTGCTGGCCAGCGCACCGATCGGCCGTCTGGTCCTCAACGGTCTGCCCGCACCGTCCGTACTGCCCGTGGGGTTCGTCCTGCACGCCGGCGCGATCCACATCCGCACCCGTCAGGCGATTTGCGACGACGCCGTGAAGGACGGCGTCCTCGCCGCCTTCGAAGCCGACGCCTTCGATGCCGGTACGCGTACCGGCTGGAGCGTGGTCGTCCTGGGCCGCCCCGCCCTCGTCACCGATCGGCTCGTCCTGGACCAGGTCGATGCCCTGGCGCTGAGGGCGTGGGCCAGCGGCGATCGGGACAGCGTCCTGCGCATCCCCGTCGAGCTGGTCTCCGGCCGGCGGGTCGGAAGCGGCCCGCTGCACGCCCTGCCGCCGGCGCCCTGACTCCTGCGTCCTCCCCAGCTCACCCACCACAACCCGAAGAGGTAGCCATGACCAGCACGCTTGACCGCACCGCCCCCGAGACGTCCTCCACCCCGGCGAGCAGGTCACTGGTCGTGGTGGGCATCGACGGTTCAGCCGCCTCCGAGGCAGCACTGCTGTTCGCCGTGCACGAGGCGCAGCTGCGGGGCGCCGTGCTGCGCGTCGTGACAAGCCACGACCTGGCTCCCATGACCTACGGGTACGCCGGAGTCTGTGACCTCGGACCCATGGAGGACTCGTTGCAGGCGGCCGGACGGGAGCTGGTCGCCGCGGCGCAGGAGACGGTACGGGCCGCCGCTGCCTCCAGCCCGGTGGTCGTGGAGACCGTTGTCGAGCAGGGTCGTGCCAGCGTTGTCCTTCTCGAGGCCGCGCAGGGAGCCGCGCTGCTCGTCGTCGGCGCCCGCGGTGCCGGCGCCTTCAACCGGCTGATGAACGGGTCGACCTGCACCGAGGTCGTGCATCACGCGCACGTGCCCGTTGCGGTCATCCCCTGCCCGACAGCTGGGCAGCCGGTCCAGCAGACGCCGTAGGCCTGGCGCTCATCGGCACCAGCTCGTCGTCGAGCACGCGCACAACCTGGTCGGCCTCGTCCTCGGCCAGCTGCCGGTGCGTGCTCATCAGGACGGTCTGACCGCGCGTCCCGGCGAGTAGATCGGCCAGTACGGCCCGCTCGGTAGCCGGGTCGAGGTGCGCTGTCGGCTCGTCCAGCACCAGCACGACCGGGTCGGCGAGCAGGGCGCGGGCGAGCAGCAACCGTTGGCGCTGGCCACCGGACAGGTGGGCCCCGTCGGCGCCGGCGGAGGAGGACCAACAGTCCGGCAATTCGCGCACGAACTCGCGCAGCCCGGCCCGCGCCGCCACTGCGTCGAGCTCGTCATCAGTTGCCTTCGGCCGTACGACGCGCAGGTTGTCGCGCAGCGAGGCGTGGAAGACGTGATCACCCTGCAGGGATCCGGCCACGAGCGGAGGTATGTCCGCGGCTGGGATGGAGCTGACCGGCAGCGCCTCGCCCCCTGCAACGATCGAGATGCTCCCGGCCCGCACGGGCAGCAGGCGTAGCACGGCCGTGAGCAGGGTGCTCTTGCCGCAGCCGCTTGGCCCTGTCACAGCGATCCGCTGTCCGGGCAGCAGCGAGAGGCTCGCCGCGGTGAGCACGGCCGGGGCCGTGGCCGACGGGGCGAGGGTCACGGCTGCGACCTGCACGCCGAGCCGCCCCTCGGGCGCGCGCAACGGCTGCTCCGGCTCCGGTACCGGTAGCGGCGTGGACAGCAGGCCGACGACCCGGTCGAGCCCCGCGCGGACGCCCGCCCAGGCGGCCAGGGCCGCCGGCAGGGGCGCCAGCGCGTCGAAGCCGGCGAGGACGCAGGCCGCCAGGACGCCGACGGTGATCGGGGCGACCGACCCATCGGCGGCAGCGGCGGCGGCCGTCGCCAGGACCAGCGCGAGGGTGACCGCCGCGACCAGGCCGCTGAGCGCAGCGCCTGCTGCCGCTGACCGCGCCGGACGACGGGCGAGCTGCAGGAGCACCGCGTCGGCCTGCGCTACCTCGGCGACCGCGGCGGACTCCGCGCCGTACGCGGTCAGCTCGGCCAGCCCGTCAAGCAGGGCGCTGGTCCGCGCGTCCCGTAGCCCAGCCGCCTCGGCCCGAGCTGCGGCGCCGCGGGCCAGGTGCTGGCTGAGGACGGGGACGCAGACCAGCGCGACAACCAGGCCCATGGCCAGCACCGCGCCGGACGACGGGCTGAGCAGTGCAGCCACCGTGACGGCGCCCAGGGCCGCGATCATCGCACCCATGACCGGAACTGCGGTCCGCACCAGCGCGTCCTGTGCGCCGTCGACGTCGGAGACGAAGCGGCGCAGCAGGTCACCGCGGCGCAGCTCCGCGAGGCCGGCAGGGGCAAGCGGGTGCAGGGCGGCGAAGACCCGCGTCCGCACATCGGCCAGCAGGTGCAGCGCGGCGTCATGGCTGACGAGCCGCTCGACGTACCGGAGCAGCGCCCGGGCCAGGGCGAACCCCCGTACGCCGACGACGGCCAGGGCAAGCGCCTGAACCTCCGGGTGCTGGGCGGCGCGGGAGATGAGCCAGACCGATGTCGTGAGCAGCGCCAACCCGGACAGGCCGACGCCGCCAGCCAGCAGGCCTGCGCCGACCAGCCGTCGACCGGTCCCCGGCGGTCGCTCGGCGGCCAGCGCGGAAACCAGGTCGCGCAGCGGACGGGCCGCAGGTGGGACGGGAGCAGGAGCTTGCAGAGGCGGCCCGGGTACCCGCGCCGGACCGGGACCGGCGACCTCCCGGCCCTGCGTCTCCGGGCCGTGCGTCTCCGGGCCTTGCGTCTCCGGGCCCTGCGTCTCCGAGTACTGCGTCTCCCGGCACTGTGCGACGTCGGACACCACCCGGCCGTCCCGCAGCTCTACGCGCCGGTCGCCGAGGCCGGCCAACCGCGGGCTGTGGGTGGCCACCAGCACCGTCGCCCAGCCGGCTAGCCCGCTGATGACCGCGGCGACGACGCGCTCGGTGTCCAGGTCGAGGTCCTCACTCGGCTCGTCGAGCAGCACGAGCGGAACGCCGCCGGCAGCCCGTACGGCGCGGGCGCGCAGCAGCGCACGGGCGACGGCGACACGCCGGCGCTGGCCGGTCGAGATGTGCGTGCCGTCCTCCCCGAGCCGGGTCTCCGGCGGCAGGGCGCGGCAGTCCGTCAGCGCGGCCAGCAGCTGCGGCCGGGTGGCCGCGGGATCGCCCAGCAGCACCTCCTCGGCCACAGTCGGCTGCGTGGTGTGCGGCCGCTGCGGAGCCCAGGCCGTGCCCGCGCGCCACAGGGCCGGGTCGAGCTCCCGCAGGTCGTCGTCACCGACCAGGACGCTGCCCGAGGTCGGCTCGACCAGGCCGAGCAACACAGCCAGCAGAGTGCTCTTGCCGCCGCCACTAGGCCCTTGCAGCACGACGACGGTGCCCGGGGTGATGTCCAGGTCGACCCCGTCCAGGGCCGGGTGCGACCTGCCCGCGTGCGCGACGTGCAATGCCCTCATCCGCAGCAACCCGGCCGGGCGGGGGCAGCCCATCTGGTCGACCACCGGCAGCTCGCGCGCCTGGTCAAGTACGTCCAGCGCCATCGCGCTGGCCACCCGCCCCTGTTCGGAGGCGTGATGCTGCGCGCCCATCGCCCGCAGCGGCGCGAACAGCTCGGGTGCGAGCAACAGCACGAGCAGCGCCGGTCGCAGCGTGAGATGGCCGGCATCCAGGCGCAGCCCGACGTCGACGGCCACGACAGCGACGGACAGGGTCGCGAGCAGGTCCAGCACGAGCCCGGACAGCAGGGCGACCCGCAGTGTCTGCATCGTCTGCACCCGGTAGGCATCGGTGGCCCGGCGGACGGCCTCGACCTGCCGGTGCGCCTGGCCGTACACCTTGAGCGTCGTCAACCCCTGCACGAGGTCCAGGAAGTGGCCGGCCAGGCGGGCGAGCGTCTCGTACTGCGCTTGCATCCGTCGGCGCGTCGTCGCTCCGACCAGGACCATGAACAGCGGGACCAGTGGCAGCGTCACGACCAGCACGAGCGCGCTCTGCCAGTCGGTGACCGCGATGGTCGCCAGTACCACGACCGGGACGACGGCAGCGGCGGTGAGCGCGGGCACCGCCAGGGTCAGGTAACCGTCCATCGCCTCCAGACCGGGACCAGCGGCGGTGACCAGACGCCCTGCCGGCTGCCGTCCCGCCCAGGTCGGGCCCAGGCGCGTGACGGCTGTCAGCACCGCCCGGCGCAGATCCGGGCGGGCCTGGCTGGAGGCCCGCGCTGCGACCCACTCCTGCGCAGCGGCGACGCCGCCCCGCCCGCCCATGGCCGCCACGAGCAGCACCAGTCGCGGCGCCAGGGGGCCACCGTGCTGACCCTGCAGGACCACCGCGACGACAAGGTCCGCGAGCAGTGCGGCCTGCGCCACAGTGAGCAGCGCGCCGAGCGCCTGCAGACAGCACAGGGTCCGCACCAGGCGCCGTACGACGGGGAGCGCGTGCAGCAGCCGCGGGTCAAGCGGTCGGCTCACGTACGCACCGGTGGCTCGCCGGAGTGGCCACCGAGCACCCCACGCGCGGACTCCGCGGCGCTGCTGACGACGTGTGCCAAGCCGCCGTAGCCGTCCCCGACAACGCTGTCCCCGGTGACGCGGGCCCGGAAGACCCAGTACGTCCAAGCCGTGTAGGCCAGCACCACCGGCAGGAAGATGGCCGCGACCACGGTCATCACGACCAGCGTGTAGTGGCTCGAGCTGGCGTTGGACAGGGTCAGCGACAGCGCGGCGCCGTTGCGGGCAGGCAGCACGTCAGGGTAGAGCGCCGCGAAGACCCAGACCGGCAGGAGCGCGGCTGCGGTCGAGGTGCAGGCAAAGGCGCGGACCGGGTGCTCCCCGCGAAGGCCGGCCGCGAGCAGGGCGAGGAGCAGGACCACGCCGAGCAGCAGGCTGACGGCGCCCCCGCGCACCTGTGAGGTCCAGGCGACGAAAGCCAGGGCGAGCAGGCCGGCGAGCGGCGCGAGCACCCGCGTGAGCCGCTGCGCCCGCAGGGCGACATCGCCCTCGGTTCGCAGCACCAGGAAGCTCGCGCCGTGCAGAGCGAACAGCGTCAGAGTCGTCAGCCCACCGAGCAGGGCGTACGGCGTGAGCAGGTCGAAGAAGCCACCTGTCACGTCGTGCGCCGCGTTCATCTCCACTCCGCGCAGGAAGTCGGCGAAGGCGACGCCGAGTAGCAGTGCCGCCGCGCCGGAGCCGCCGACGACAGCGATGTCGCACCACCGTCGGCCGAGGGCGGACTCGGCCTTGCCCCGGTACTCGATGCCGATCCCGCGCAGGATCAACCCGACCAGCAGCAGAGCGAAGGCAAGGTAGAACCCCGAGAAGACACTGGCGTACCACTCCGGGAAGGCGGCGAACGTCGCGCCACCCGCCACGACGAGCCAGACCTCGTTGCCGTCCCAGAACGGGCCGATCGAGCGCAGGGCGACCTTGCGGTCCGCGTCGGTCCTGGCTACCGCCGGCAGCAGCAGGCCCACCCCGAAGTCGAACCCCTCGAGCAGGAAGAAGCCGGCCCACAGGACCGCGATGAGAGCGAACCAGAGTGCTTGCACGGCAGTCTCCTCAAACCAGGCTGAGCTGGGGCGCGTCGACCGGTCCGGTCGATGGCGGGGACGCGGCAGGGTCAGGGCCGGCGACCGCGATACGTCGGACCATCCGGAAGCAGATCACGCCCAGGACGCCGTACAGCAGGGTGAACAGGACCAAGGTGGTGAGCACGAAGCCACTGCTGACACCGGGGCTCACCCCGTCCCGGGTCCGGAGCAGGCCGTAGACCAGCCAGGGCTGTCGGGCGGTCTCGGTGAACAGCCAGCCGGCGGTGTTGGCGCCCAGCGGGAGCACCACGGACCAGGTGGCAAGGCGCAACAGCCGGGGGGACAGCTCCAGGCGACGACGCCGCCACTGCACGACGACGGCCAAGGCGAGCAGCCCAGCGAGCACGCCCAGCCCGATCATCAGGCGGAACGACCAGTACGCGATCCATACGACCGGCACGTAGCTGCCGGGGCCGTACTTCGCCGTCTCGGCGGCCTGCACATCGTTGATGCCGGCGACGCGACCGCGCAGGTTGTTGGTGGCCAGGACCGAGAGGCCGTCCGGGATAGCGATGTCGACCTTGTTGTGCCCCTGCTCAACGTCGGCGTAGGCGAACAGGCTGAACGGCGCGCTGGCGCGCGTGTCCCAGAGCGCCTCGGCGGCGGCCATCTTCATGGGCTGCTGACGCGTCATGATCTGGCCCTGCAGGTGGCCGACCGCGCTGACCCCGAAGGCGGACGCGAGGACCACGCCGAGCGACATCGCCGCGACCTTGCGGTGCACCGGGTCGGCCGAGCCTCGGCGTAGGTGGAAGGCGCTGACCGACAGCAGCAGGGCCGCAGCGGTGAGCATCGCGGCGAGAATCGTGTGCGGGAAGGTGACCAGCTGGGTGGAGTTGGTCAGCACCTGCCAGATGGAGGTCAGCTCGACCCGGTGCCTGGCCGGGTTGAGGACCAGGCCCACGGGGTGCTGCATGAAGCTGTTCGCCGCCAGGATGAAGTACGCGCTCGCGATCGTGCCGACGGCCACAGCCCAGATGCAGGCCAGGTGTGCCTTCAGGCTCAACAGGCCCCGGCCGAACAGCCACAGACCCAGGAACGTCGACTCCAGGAAGAACGCGACCAGTCCCTCCATCGCCAGCGGGGCACCGAAGATGTCGCCGACAAAGCGCGAGTACGCCGACCAGTTCATGCCGAACTGGAACTCCTGTACCAGACCGGTCACGATGCCCAGGGCGAACAGCACCAACATCACGCGGCCCCAGAACCGGCTCGCCCGATCCCAAGTGTCGCCGTTGGCATTGTCGCGCTGCCGGTAGGACAGCGTCTGCATCACCGCCACCAACGTCGTCAGGCCGATGGACAGCGGCACGATCATGAAGTGGTAGATCGTGACGCTGGCGAACTGCCAGCGGGCCAACATGGTCGGGTCCACAGGTACCTCATCGCTATCGCTCGAACCTGGTGCGTGCAGGCAGACCCGACACTGTCGCCTCCGTCTACAGGCACATAGGGCCGAAGGTCCTCAGCTTGTCGGTGCGTTGCTGCCGACGCAGGTCCTCGCCGCCGCCGCGAGCGAAGGACTGATCGGCGAGCCGGCCGCGAGCAGGCCACCGCGCACCCGACATCGACGCCCAGAATGCGCGCGCCCACACCCGGTGGCCACGGTCGTTCGGGTGGAAGAAGTCGGGTGCGAAGTCCGTCACCATCGCCGACCAGCCGCGGGCCCGCAACGCTGCGTGCAGCGGGACTGTCACGAGCCCTCGAGCCTGGGCGCTTCGGGTGAGGATCTCCGCCGCCTGTTGAGCCTGCCGTTCGTAGCGGCCGTGCATGAAGTACGGCACATCCGCGATGTAGGTGCCTGTCGGCAGTGCTGCAGTCAGCTGGTCGATCCGCGTGGAAAACGCGACCGGGTCATAGGTGGCGACGTCGTTCCCGCCGACGTCGACGGTGACGATGTCGGGCCGTAGCGCCTTCAGCCGGGGTACCTGCTGGTGCAGGACGTCCGCGACGCGAGCCCCACTGACGCTCAGGTTCACGACCTGCACCGGGCAGCCGCAGCGGGTGCGCAGATCGGTGGCGAGGAGCCCGACGTAGCCACGTTCTGGAGGGCTCGCCCCAACACCTTGGGCTGCGGAGTCGCCCAAGGCCACGTACAGCAGGCCGCCGGTGTTCCCGTGTGCCGCGGACCAGTACGACTTGGCCCGGCCCACGCCGGCCTGCTCGACGAGCAACAGGCCCGTCCATGCGCTTGCGATGATCACGATAACGACGGAGAGTGCCAGTAGCACGGGGTGCCGGCGCGTCCACCGGGGCCGCGACGGCGACCAGCCCGCGACGTGCTGTGCTGCGGAGCTGTGTGGCATCGCCGTCCTTTCCCTTGCATAGCGGCTACCGCGACCCGTCCTGGAGACCGGTGTGCAAGCGCAGCCTCAGTTCGTGCGGGTCATCCCGACAGAGGCGAAGGTCACCGTCGCACGAGCAGTCGGCAGCCAGATCGGGACCTGGCTCGTTGGATCTCCCTTGCTGCATGACAGCTGTCGGTGCTACTGGCTGACTTCTCCGGCCGTGCGGGCTCGGGTCCGAGGCTGCTGTAGGAGGTCCGAGATCTGCAGTCGCTCCAGCGAGGTACTCGGGGTATGTGTGTACAGTGTGTGTCATGGCCCGGTTGAATGTCTATCTCCCAGACGACCTTGCCGCGGAAGCCAAGAGGGCCGGCTTGAACCTTTCAGCAGTGACGCAAGAGGCCGTCAGGCGATCGCTCGCCGCTCGCTCAACTGATGCCTGGCTGGCCACGCTCGAGCCCGCAGCGTCACGCGGTGTCACCCACGGCCGCGTACTCGATGCCCTTGATGCAGGGCGAGACGAGCCGCCGACACGCCATGGCTGAGGTTGTTGTTGACGCTTCCGCCCTCGTCGACCTCCTCCTCGGTGATGACTTTGGTAACGCGGTCCGACGACGCATCGCAGGACATGCGCTCCACGCTCCCGCCCACGTGGACGCGGAGGTCCTCTCCGCTCTGAGGCGGCTACAGCGCGCCGGGACGATCGAGGCCGACAGTGTCGAAACGATGCTGCATCAATTGGCCGACGCTCCGATACAGCGACACCCGGTGACGAGCCTGCTGCTCGGCGCCTGGGGGCGTCACCAACTGCGTCTGGCGGACGCCTTGTACGTCGAACTGGCCATCTCCCTCGGCTTGCCGCTTGTCACCACCGACGGCCGCCTGCACCCTGTACCTGTCGCCGACATAGTGGTCGGGTGAGCCGTCATGGGGGACGTGTGGCCTGACGAACGGCTGCTCGCGTGCGTCACCTGGAGGCCGTGGTGCTGGGCGGCGCGGGTGAGGCGAAGAAGTGGTTGAGTTCGGCGGCGACGAGCGCCGGATCGAACTTGTCGTTCTGGCCTGGCAGGACCCGGTGCGAGGATGTCCCGAGTCTCGTGGAACTTGGGTGGCGATCCGGTCTGAACTCTATGCGGCGGCTCTGACAGTTTCGGTGCTCGAGGCCGTTTCGGGGTGGGCGTGCCGGTGGAGGGCTTCGACGAGCTGGGGCATCTGGTTGTAGCCCTTGATCCGGCGGGAGGAACGCTCGGCGTTGAGCATCCCGGCGGCGGTCCAACGCAGCACCATGTGGCCGTCGCGCCAGCGCGTCACGTTCCGGTTCGTGGTCCGGGCGATGCTGATCATGGACTCGATCGGGTTCGAGGTGACGAGTGTCTTGGCCAGCCGCCCGTCGATGCCCAGCCGGCTCACGGTGAACATCTCCGCCAGGCCCTCACGGAGGCTGCTGGCCGCGCCCGGGTGGGCCTTGTCGAGCAGCCCGGCGAGGTGCTTGGCGTTCCGTAGTCCGAGGTCAGGGTCGGGGTGGTTGAACGCCTTCACGAGCTTCGCGTCGACCCACGCCTTCTCCCTGTCCGGCAGGTGATCTGCGACGTTCCTGCGCTTGTGAACGGTGCAGCGCTGCACCGCCGCGAGGCCGCCGAAGACCTCGTTCACGGCCGCCGACAAGGCCTTCGCGCCGTCCATCACGACCAGCAGCCCGTCCTCGGCCGACAGCCCGCGCGAGACCAGGTCGGCCAGCATCGATCGGACCACGGCCTTGTTCTCGGTGGCGCCGTCCCACAGCCCGATCGGGAGCTTGCGGCCGTCAGCGGTGATGCCGAGGGCCACGATGACGCAGCGGCCGGCCATGTGCTCCCCGTCGAGCATCAGGACCTTGATCTTCTCCTGGGTCAGGTCACGAGCAAGCAGGTCCGCCAGGGCGGTCTCGGTTTCCTTCACGAACCGGCGCGACACCGCCGATCGGCCGGTCGAGCTCGCGGCCTCCAGGACGGCTTTGCCGATGGGCTCGCCGATCCGGGCGTGCCGGCGGGTCGCGACCCCGGCGAGCATCCGCTCTAACACGACCTGGGACAGCAGGTCGTCGGCGGCGAACTGCGAGTACGCCTGCAGCGGCACTTCATGCCCGTCCAGGGTGCGGGCTCGTGGCCGGGTCACCTCGACCCGACGACCGCCCAGGGTCACCGTGCCCTTCTCGGTGCCGTGCCGCACCGCGGTGCGCTCGGGGTTGTGCTTGCCCTTCACGCCGGCCGCGCCGGTGACCTCGGCCTCGAACATCGTGGCCATCACGGCCATCCCGGCCGCCACGCTCATCGCGAGCAGCCCCTCCCTCGCCACGGCGGCGATGTCAGCCAGCGCAAGGCTCATCTCCTCTGGAAGATCAGCCAGCTGCGCGGCCTGCTTCTGCGTCACGACGCGGACGCTTCTCGGTACGGTCTTCATAGCGGTCCCCTGGTTCTCTGGTCGGGTCGACTTGGCGGTCGCCCAACACCTACCGCGAGGCAGGCATCAGGCGGGGGACCGCCACCTCAAGTTCCACGAAGACCAGGACAACCTCCCAGGTGCACGGCGCTAGGAATAGCGCCAGCGACCACGGCTGCGGCGCGACTTAGTACTTCGAGTGTCTCGGTGCCGCTGATGATGACGGTCGGCCTGGCAGGGAGGCGAGGTCCTCATCGGGCAGAGGGCCCGGCTGAGTGATGGTGGCGCGTTGTTCTCCTTCCCATCGTTCGCCTACTAAGAGGCTTATCGCGCTCTGTTCGGCATAGACCCGGGGTTCGTGGCGGCCGACGAGATCCGTGACGAAAGCCGCTGCGTACTGGGCTACGAGCGGTCGTTCACGCGCCCGATGTAAACCGCCGCGGCTCCGGACTGATGGCGGTACCGCACAACGATCGTTGACCGGTCGAGTCGGGCCGTCACCGTGGCGGGTCCGGTACCTTCATACTCGAGATGTCGACCGAGCCCATCATGCCCAGCCCCGCCGGGAGCTTTGAGCTGCCGGTGCCCGAGCTGCTTCTACGTGCCCGTCCGCTTCCTTCGCACGAAGAGATGCAGATCGACGATCTCAGCGAGGAAGAGGGCCTCGCCTTCCTCGCCGCCTTGGAGGCGTGATCGCCCAGCTGGTTCGCGGCCCGATCGTCATCGATACCGACGTCTACGGCGCTGAACTCGTGCCTGGCTCCGCCCTCGCGGTCGTCTACGAGCCGATCATCGTCGGCCGACCAGCCTTCATCGCATTCCAGACGGCGGCCGAGTTGCTCTTCGGCGCGCTGCGGCGAAACTGGGGTATGAGCCGCATGCGCAACCTTCAAGCTCGGATCGTGGCAGCCGAGACTGTGCACACTGGGCCTGAGCTGGTGCTCATCTACGCCCGGCTCCGCGTCGACTGCGAGCGCATCGGCCACGCTCTCGCCCAGCGCGAGCACAACGCCGATAGGTGGATCGCGGCAACTGCCTTACGTCTTGGGATCCCGCTGGTCTCCAACGACGGCATCTTCCGCAACGTCCCCGGTCTTGTGCTCGAAACGGCGGCGAAGTCGTGACGAGGTGGGGCTGGCGGCCGTCGACATGACGACCGCGCTGCGTGCCCACAAAGCACCTGGCGACCCCCGCGAACACGGCGTGGAAGCGGACTCGCGCAACAACTCCTCTCGACCGTAGGCGAGGGCTTCCGGGTGCACGTCGCGTCGCTGCAGTTCGCTGCGAAGCCGGCCCGCCAACCCGTAGTCTTCGCTCATCGGTTCGAGTCGGAGTCGTAGGGGGTGGTGGTGGTGGGTGTGCTGGAGTTGCCGTCGCCGCTGCCGGCCGATGATCTGGTGTGGGCCGCCCAAGCCGCGGTGCGGGCGGTCGCCGACGCCCCGGTGGCCGGGGACGCGGCCGGGCAGGTACTGGTGCTGGTCGGGGTCCGGGCCGCGTTGGAGGCAGCGATCGCCGCCCGGCTCACGGTGGTGGAACACTCCCAGGCGTATGCGGTGGACGGGTCGGTGACCCTGACCGCCTGGCTGGACTCACAAAGCCGCACCGGCCGGACCGAAGCGGCCCGCACCGTCGGGTTGGCCCGCCGGCTGGACGGCTACCGCCTGGTCGCCGCCGCCCTGACCGTTGGTGAGATCACGCCCGGGCACGCCCAGGTGCTGGGCCGGCAGCTCGACGCCCTACCCGAACACCTGCGCACCGCGCAGGAACCGTTGTTTGTGGCGGTGGCGCGGCTGACCGACCGGCACGCCTGGACGTCGAGCTCGGCAAACGCACCAGCGCCCTAGACAGCGACCGGGCCGACCAGGCCGAAGACCACGACATCGACCGCAACAACCTCCAGGCGCAGCCGGACACGAGGACGCAGTCGGCCCCGACTTCCAGGAAGGTCCCGCCTCGACGGACGGCCTCGTCGAGCAGCGCGTAGGCCGAGTGGTCGTCGACGTGGGGCTAGCCGTCGTGGCGGCCGTTGAGCACAGCGCCGTGCCCGCATTCCAGGTCGCCGTCACCTGGACCACGACTGCGACCGCGATACGGGCAACGGCGTCGAGCACGAACTATGCCGGGGATGCGCTGTCCATCGGGGTAGCTGTGGGAGTCCCCCACGTCGACCAGGATCAGCAGGTCGGGCTTGATGCGCAGCCGGCGCAGGACCTCCGCAGCTCCGACGGCGTTCATCGCGCGTCGTGCTCAGTCTTTGGCCTCTAGGTCCTCGGCGAGCACGGCCAGGTTGGACGCGAGCCGAGACACTTGCTGGGCGCTCAGGCAGGACAGCAGCCGGCGCTCGGTGTCGAGGTGGACCTCGATGAGCTCGTCGACGAGAACGACACCGGCGTCGGTCAGGGTGATGCGTCGTACCCGGGCGTCGTCCGGGCTGGCCTCACGGCTGACCAGACCTCGGGCTGCCAGCCGGTCGACCTGTTTGGTCACGGCGCCACTGGTGACCATCAGTGACTCCCGCAATTCCCCGGCGGTACGGGAGAACGACGGCCCTGCGCGGCGGAGGGCGGCGAGGACGTCGAAGTCGCCCTGTCCGAGGTCGGCGCCGGCGAACGTGGGCCGCAGGGCCGCGTCCAGCAGCTGCCCGAGCCGGTGGATCCGTCCGACGACCAGCATCGGACTGGCGTCGAGGTCAGGACGCTGCTCATGCCACTGCTCGACGATGCGTCCCACGGCGTCCACCACCCCTTGACAGTATCTTCCATGGAAGGCAATGTCATCTTCCATGGAAGCATCGTGACGGCGGCGGCTCGGGCGCTGGGCCCCGCGCACTCGTCGCGCTCGTCCTGACCTGATCCGGACCCGGCTGGCTGGTGGCTCAGTGCCGTCTTCGGCCTCACCGGACAGGCGTTGGCCGAGGCCGCCACGGCCGAATCGTGACACCGCACCCGCCGCGACGCCTTAACAGCCACACGACCCACCGCACACCCGCCGCACTCACCGCACCCGCCGCAGGAGGACATCCATGAGCACGCACCCGGACTCGCCACGGCGCAGCGCCGACCCGGCGACCCTGGCCGCCACCTACATCGCGGCCTGGCAGGCGCACGACTGGTCCACTCTGCGCTCTGTGCTGGCCGACGACGTGACCTTCCGCGGGCCGCTGGGCACCGCCGACAACGCCGAGGAGTGCCTCGCGGGCCTGCGCGGCATGGCGCAGACCCTGGACCGTATCGAGGTGCATGCCAGGCTGAACGACGACAGCAACGTCATCACCTGGTTCGACCTCCACTCCACCATTGCCCCGCCGACGGCAACGGCCAACTGGACGCAGGTGCGCGAGGGGAAGATCACGGCCATCCGGGTGACGTTCGACCCGCGGGCCACTCTCGCCGGCCTGGCGGCAGCGGCTGGTCCCGTCGACGCACCGAAGCAGGAGCCGCGGGACGAGGAGCGCCGGTGAGCAGCTTCGTGCTCGTACCGGGCGCCTGCCACGGCGGCTGGTGGTATGAGCCGCTGGTCGCCGAGCTGCAGCGGGCCGGTCATCGAGCCATCGCGTTGACCCTGGCCGGGCTGGGGCCGGACGGCCTGGCCGGCACCGGACAGGTCACCCTGTCCAGTCATATTGCCGAGGTCGCCGCTGCCGTCACCGGCGACAGCGAACCCGTGGTGCTGGTCGGGCACAGCTACGCCGGCAGTGTGATCACCGGAGCGGCCGACCAAGTGCCCCAAAACGTGCGCGCCCTGGTGTACCTCGACGCGTTTGTGCCCGAGGACGGCGACTCCTGTTGGTCGATGACCAACGACGAGCAGCGCCGCTGGTACCTCGACGGCGCCGGCCGCACCGGCCTCACGGTCGACCCCCTGCCGTTCTTCGACCCGCAGGCCCGACCGCACCCGCTCGCCTCCCTGGTGCAGCGCTCGACACTGACCGGCGCCTGGCGAGGCGTCCCCCGCAAAATCTATGTCGCCGCCACCAGCTGGCCACAAGACAGCACCTCCCCGTTCAGCGACACCACCGACCGCCTCACCGCCGACCCGGCCTGGACCGTGCACCGGTGGGACACCCGCCACAACGTCCTGCACGACGGCCCCCAGCGACTGCTCGAGCTGCTGCTGGCCACCTGATCCGCCCACCGACCCGACCACCGGCGCGCCGGCAGGCCGCCGGTCACACATCGACGAGCAGGCCTGGTACGTCCGCGGCTCGTCGCGCACAGTGGGGCGTGGCGCAGCGTGCCGCTCAAGCACTACGTCGAAGCGACCGGCCGGCCGAGAGAGTCCCGATGGCCGCGATGACAGCCCTGGCCCGGGCCCACGAGCAGTTCACCACGTATACCTGGGACACCAACCGCAACGGTATGCGTGAGGGCCCTACCGCGTGCTGGTGCTCATCGCCGACCTCTGACACCCACAACCGTACCCATCCACATCAGCACGAAGTCTGCCGCTCAGGTGTCTCGCTGCACCGCGAGCCGTGCTGCACTCACCGGACGCAACTCGAACCAGGCTTCAGCAGCCGCACGAGCGCCCGTGGACAAGTGGGTATACGGCTCTGGTGTTCTACCGGCCTGGCGCACCGCTTCGTCGAGGACGTCGCGCACCATCCACACGTCAGCAGGACGCGCCTGCGTCATGCCCAAGGCTGCATCGACGCGTTCCACGCTGATCCCCAAGGCCGTGGCGATGCGGTCAGGAGTCCAACCCGACTGGTCGAGGTTCCTGCTCAACTCCATCCGAGTGCGTTCCTGCTCTGCCGGACTGAGCGACATCTCAGGCCCTCCCTCGCTGTACTGCTGCGCTGCTTGGCAGTCCCGTTGGGCAGGTCGCTTGAGCGGCGCCCGCCGGCTACCGATGCTTGGCGACCGTGAGCAGTACGGCCGAGTCCTCAAGCGCGTCAAGGGTATGGCGGGCATCGGGGACGACGAGCAGGTCCCCGGGTGAGCCTTCCCAAGAGGTTTCACCCTGGCCGAGCCGTACCCGGCCGTGCAGGACGTGGACGGTGGCCTCACCGGGATTCTCGTGCTCACTGAGCTGCTGGCCCGCCGCAAGGGCGATCAGCGTCTGCCGCAGGCTGTGCTCGTGGCCGCCGTAGACGGTGTGGGCGCTGCGCCCGCTCGAGGCGGTCTGCGCCAGGTGCAGCTGCTGGCGTACCAGGGCGGTCAGGGACGACTTCTCCATCGCAGGGCTCTCCTTCAGGACGGGGGTGGACTAGATGGACTGTCGGTAGCCGAAGAACTCGTGGTCCTGGTTGTAACCACCGTAGCCGCCTCCGATCTCGCTGAAGTGGGCCACGAACTCCACGCCCTTGACCCACTTGACCTGCTTGAAGCCGAGTTGGTTCTCGTTGCGCAGCCGCAGGGGCGCGCCGTGGCCGAAGCTCAACGGCTCGTCGTTCATGTCGTACGCCAGCATCGTCAGGTGGAAGTCCATCTGCTCGATGGGGTGGGCGTCGTAGTAGACGCCGCCGTCCGGTCCGTCGCCCAGGGAGTAGAACACGACCCACTTCGCCTCGGGCTGCGGGCCGACGAGGTCGATCAGGGTGCGCATCGACACCCCGCCCCACTTGGCGATGCCGGACCAACCCTGGATGCAGAAGTGCTGCGTGATCTGCTCGTGGCCAGGCAGCGCCCGCAGCTCGGCCAGGCTCAGCTCGACCGGCGTGTCCACCAGGCCGTTGATCCGCAGCCGGTAGTCGGCGAACTCCCCGGCGCGCAGCGCGTCGTACTCGATGGAGTCGGGGTACTTGCCGTTGTGCCAGAAGTACGGGCTGAGATCGGTTTCGGTGTACTCCCCGGGCTTGGCGTCCAGGTGCTCGAACAGGCGCTGCGCCGGCCCGACGAGGGCGTAGCCGACCCGCTGGACGGTGCGCGGGTGGCGCAGCGTGAGCGGGGTCGCGGCGACCCAGCCGACCGCGACGATGACCATCGACACCGCGAACAGGACGAAGCCGGCCCAGCCGGAACCGTTGCTGCCCACATAGATGTGGTTGAGGTTGCGCAGCACACCGGTCGTCACGACGAACGTGACGTGCAGGACGATGAACACCAGGAACCACGCCATCACCAGGAAGTGCAGCGAACGCGCCGTCTGGATGCTGAGCACCTTCGACAGCCGCGTGAACCGGGTCGACAGGGCCGGCGACATGCCCAGGCCGGTCACGAGCGCGAGCGGGGCGGCGACGAACACCGTGATGAAGTAGGCGATCAGCTGCAGGCTGTTGTACGCCGCCCAGCCGGACTCGGTCGGCCAGTTCAGCGACAGGTACTGCACCAGCACCGAGATCGAGTTCGGTACGACCTCCCAGCTGGTCGGCACGACCCGTCGCCACTGACCGGTGGAGAACAGCAGGGCGTAGAAGACCAGCCCGTTGACCAGCCACAGCGTGTCGGTGCCGAGGTGCCACCAGCGGGCCAGCCCGATCGAGTGCCGGATGCCCGGCAGCCCGACCTGACCGGGAAGGCTGATCGAGTCCTGCTTGGCCGTCCACAGCGGCTCGGTCGGCACCGGCTTCTGGACCCGGAACCAGTCCCGGCCGGGGGTGCTGTGCCGGGTCCAGTACAGCCGTGGGTGGTCGGACAGGATCTGCAGGCCCGAGCGCATGATGAACACCAGCAGCAGCAGGTTGAACCAGTGCTGGATGCCGACCCACAGCGGCAGCCCAGGGTGGGCCAGCGCGCGCGGCGACACCACCGTGCCCGGGTGGTCGCTGATGAAGCGCTGGACCGACGGCGCTCCGCGCAGGCCCTTGGCCGCCGCGATCGCCACGATGAGCAGCACGAAGCCGATCGGCAGCAGCCACAGCAGGTTGAACCACCGGTTCTGCCCGACCCGCACCCGTGGGGCGATGCCCTGCGCCTGGGGTACGGCCCCGGCCCAGGTGCTGGGATCGACGATGTCCTCACCGATCGTCAGCTGCGAGCGGAAGCTCGTCACAGCCCGCGGCGGCTCGCTTGGCGTGGACGGCTGGGCCGGTGCGACGCCTGGCGCGGGCTGACCGGTCGGGCGGTCCGGGCTCGCGGCGCGGGTCACGCGGTGTCCCGTCGACCGACCGTCACCGACCAACCGGCGGCGGGGTCCTGCACCGCTTCCCAGCCGTAGCCGCCCGGAGCCCGCTGCTGCAGCCGCAGCCAGATCGGGTGCGGGTCCCGGTGGCTGCGGAGCTCGACCTGCTCCCCGGCGACCAGGCGGGTCAGCCGGTTGAGTACTGCTGCCTCTGACTGGTCCTCGCGCAGCCGGTCCATCTCGATCACCGACCCCTCGATCAACGGATACCAGTGGCTCGCGGCCAGCCACTCCCGGTTACCGCTGACCGTGTGCCGGTTGCCGTGCAGGAGCGAGGCCTCGGCAGCCAGGTGGGCTTCCAGATGGTTGACGAGCCGGCGCATGATTCCGGCTTGTTGCTCGCGCGCGCTGTGTCCCTGCGCGGCCGCTGCGAGGTCTTCGACATCGCCGCGCAGCTGCAGGTGCTGCTGATCGAGCTCGTCCAGCTCAGGATGGGCGCCGGGGGCCCGGCGGAGTACGGGCAGGGCGTGCCGGTCCTCATCGGAGATCCGGGCGAGCACGACCTCCCGGAGATAGCCCAGGAGGCCTTCGAGGTCGGCATCGGTGTTCTTGCCCCGGGCCAGGTCCCGCACGAGGGCATCTGCACGCGCGGTCGCCTGCCACAGGATCTGCGCGTCTTCGTCGTCCCAGGTACTGGCCGCGGTGGGCCTTCGTGGTTGTGTCACGCCGCAAGTGTCGGTGTCCCCGTCCCACCTGACCAGAGTCGTTGGTCCCCTGCCCTGCCCGGGCGCCCTCGGGACCGCCGTCCTTCCCCGTACCTGCCCGTCGTGCCGAGCAGCGATTGCGTTGACCAGCCGCTGCTCGGGGCAGATCCCACCCGTGCTGATCACGACCCACGTCCTGTCCGGCGCGCTCCTGGGCCGAGCCCTGCGGCGCCCGTCGCCCGCGCTGCTCCTCGGCGTCGGCAGCCACCTGGTGCTCGACCACGTCCCGCACTGGGGGAAGGGCGGTGGCTGGCCGCCGGTGCTGGACGAGCAGACGCTGCGCGTCGCGGTCGCCGATGGGCTGGTCGGACTGACGTTGATCGGGCTGGTGCTCTCGCTGACACCGCAGCGTCGGCGGCCGGAGGTGCTGGCCGGGATCGTCGGCGCCTGCTTGCCGGACCTGGACAAGCCTGGCCGACTCTTCCTCGGCCGCTCGCCGTGGCCGGAGCGGTTCGACCGGCTGCACGTCCGCATACAGAACGAGTCCCCGGACCGGCTCGGCAAGGACGTCGCCATTGCGCTGGTCGGCGGCGCCGCGACGCTGGTCCTGCTGGCCGGGCGCCGACCACGCGGCTGACCGGCGGCTAGGAACGTGCCGACGGATCAGGGTGAGACACGGGCCGCGCCCGGAGCAGGCAGGGCCACGGAGCTGCTGGTGCTGAACCGGGCCGCCCTTCGCTGGACGCGGTGCTGGTGACCGCGACGCCGTACGTGGGGCAGGCGACCTTCGGCGTCGGCGAAGAACAAACGCTTCGCGAGCTCGATGAGGACCAGGTAGGCCACGACCATGCCGACCAGGGCGAGGAAGAAGCCGAGCGGCAGGCGGGCGAATCCGAGCAGGTGCGACAGCGGTGACAGCGGCAGCAGGACGCCGACGACGGCGGTCCCCAGCGAGGCGAGCAGCAGCGGCAGGCTGGGGCGGCTGCGGGTGAACGGGCTGCGCCGGGTGCGGATCGCGAAGATCACCAGCGTCTGGGTCGCGAGGGACTCGGCGAACCAGCCGGCCCGGAACAGCGACGGCCCGGCGTGGAACGCACCGATCATGAGGGCGAACGTCAGGAAGTCGAACAGGCTGCTCAACGGGCCGAAGAACAGCATGAAGCGCCGGATGAAGGCGATGTCCCAGTGTGAGGGGGCCTGGAGCTGTTCCGGGTCGACGTGGTCGGTGGGGATCGTGAGCTGGCTGCTGTCGTAGAGCAGGTTGTTCAGCAGGATCTGACTCGGCAGCAGCGGCAGGAAGCTCAGGACCGCCGAGGCGGCTGCGGCGCTGAACATGTTGCCGAAGTTGCTGCTCGTGCCCATCAGGACGTACTTGATCGTGTTGGCGAAGATGCGCCTGCCCTCGGTGACGCCGTCCGCGATCACGCCGAGGTCCTTGTCGAGCAGGATCACGTCGGCGGCGTCCTTGGCCACGTCGGTCGCGGTGTCGACGCTGATCCCGACGTCGGCGGCGTGCAGAGCCAGCGCGTCGTTGACGCCGTCACCCAGGAAGCCGACGGCCCGGCCGCGGTGCCGCAGGAGTCGGATGAGCCGCGCCTTCTGCTCCGGGCTGACCCGGGCGAAGATGGTGGTGGTCTGCGCGAGGCTCGTCAGCGCTTCGTCGGTCATGCTAGCGAGTTCGACGCCGGTGAGCGTCCCGGTTGAGACGAGATCCAGGTCGGCGCATACCTTCTCGGCCACCAGCGGGTTGTCGCCGGTGCAGATCTTGACCGTGATCCCGAGCGCTGCAAGGCGCTGCAATGAGGCGGCAGCGGCGGCTTTGGGGCGGTCGAGGAAGACCAGGAAGCCGGCCAGGACCAGGTCCTGCTCCTGCGCTGCTGTCGGCGTGGTCAGCCCGGCTGCGGCGCGGGAGGCGACCGCGACCACCCTGCTGCCGGCGGCGAACAGCGCGTTCAGCGTCGCCGCAGCCACATCCGGTACGTCGGTGCAGCGGGACAGGACGGCTTCGGGGGCCCCCTTGACGATGAGCCGTGAGCTCCCGTCGGGGCTGCGGACGACGGTGGAGGTCATCTGCCGCTCGTGGTCGAACGGCAGCAGCCCGGTCCGCACGTAGCCGGTCGTGTCGTGCTGCGCGGCCTCGGGCGCCTGCCAGAGAGCAGCGTCGAGCGGGTTGCCGCCGATCCCGCCGCCACCGCTGGCCGGCTCGGTCTCAGTTGAGAGCAGGCCGAGCAGCAGTGCGTCGGGGTCGCTGTCTCCCGCGGCGTCCAGGGCCGCGGTGAACGCGATGCGGCCTTCGGTGAGGGTGCCCGTCTTGTCGGTGACCAGCACGTCCATGTCGCCGAGGTCCTCGATGCACACCAGCCGCTTGACCAGGACCTTGCGCTTGGCCAGCTGGCGTGAACCGGTCGCGAGGCTGGTGCTGACCACGGCCGGGAGCAGCTGCGGCGTGATGCCGACAGCGATGGCGAGCGAGAACAGCAGGGACTGCAGCAGCGGGCGGTGCAGGAGCAGGTTGGTGACGAAGATCAACGTGGTGAGGGCGACGGCCACCTGGAGCAGCAGGACCGAGAACTTCTTCAAGCCGACCTGGAAGTCGGTCTCGGGCTGCCGTTCGCCCAGACCCACGGCGATCCGCCCGAATTCTGCCTGCGCGCCGGTCGCCACGATCAGACCGACGCCGCTGCCCGCGCGTACGACGGTCCCCATGAACGCGCAGCAGGTGAGATCACCCAGGGCTGAGCCGGCCGGGACCGGGTCGGTCGACTTGTCCGCCGGCAGGGACTCGCCGGTCAGGACGCTCTCGTCGCACTGCAGACCGGTGGTCTCCAGCAGCCGCAGGTCGGCGGGCACCACCTCACCGAGGGCGAGCCGGACGACGTCACCGGGGACGACCGTGGTGACGTCGACCTCGACCGTGCCGCCGTGCCGTACGACGACCGCGGTGTGCGTGACCTGCGAGTGCAGGGCTTCGGTGGCCCGTTCGGCCCGGTACTCGTTGAGGAACCCCAGCCCGACGCTGGCCAGCAAGATCGTGCCGATGACCAGGGTGTCCACGCGCTGACCGAGAAAGAAGCTGATGAACGCGGTCACGGCCAGCAGGACGAGTACGGGGCTCTGCAGCTGCCGGGCCAACACCTTGAGGGGCTGGGCACGGTGGGTACGCACGGCGTTCGGGCCGACCTGGCTCAGCCGGTTGCCGGCCTCAGTCGCGGACAGACCACCGCGGGTGCTGCCGAGCGCGGCCAGCACCTGCTCGACGTCCAGCGCGCCCGCCTCGGAGACCGCCATGCCGGGCAGCGAGTGCGCGGAGGCCCGGCGCTCCGGCGGCGTTGGACCGGGTTTGCCCGTGCTGGTCAGCGTCATCCGGCGCGCTCTTGTCGTCGTGCATCCAACACCTGCTCGACCCCTGCTGCGATCTGCCGGTCCTCGCGGGACCGTACGACAAGGGTCCGTACCCGACTCTGCTCGGCGCTGACGTCCAGGTCGTCGCGGGCATCGCCGCTGAGCTGGTCGCAGATCTGGACGCCGAGATAACCGAGCGAGGCGGCAGCCCGGCGGCGTACCTCGGGGGCGCCTTCCCCGACGCCGCCGGTGAACACGAGCGCATCCAGACCGCCTAGGGCCGCGGTCATGGACGCGATGCCGGCCACAAGACTGTGCAGGTAGACGGCGATCGCCAGCTGCGCCCGGTCGTCCCGGCGGCCCAGCAGCTCCCGCATGTCCGCGGTGCCGGTAAGGCCCAGCAGACCGGAGTCGTGCTCGAGGGCGTCGGCGACCTGATGCGGCGTGAGGCCCTCGTGCTCCTCCAGCCAGGTCAGCAGCCCGGGGTCGACGGCGCCGCTGCGGGTGGCCATGACCAGGCCGTCGAGCGGGGTGAAACCCATCGTGGTGTCGACGCTGCGGCCGTCCAGCACCGCCGCCAGGGACGCCCCTGCTCCGAGATGGCAGGTGACCACCCGGCGTACGCCCGGCACCAACTCCCCGGCCCGCCGGGACGCCCACGCGTGGGACAGCCCGTGGAAGCCGTAGCGCCGCACTCCCCAGCGCTCGCGCCACATCGCCGGAAGCGCGTAGGTGTACGCCGCGGGCGGCAGGGTGGCATGGAACGCGGTGTCGAAGCACGCGATGTGCGCCGCGTCGGGAAGCAGCCGCCGTGCCGCGTCCAGTCCGTCCAGGGACTTCGGCTGGTGCAGCGGAGCGAGCTCGACGAGATCCCGCAGCTGACGTTCCACCGCGTCGTCGATCAGTACGGGCGCAACCAGGTCCGGCCCGCCGTGCACGATCCGGTGGCCGACGGCGTCCACCTCCGGTGGCTGCGCCGGCAGGCCGTCGTAGGAGTGGACCTGCACGCCGTCCACGACGAGATCGACTTTGAGCGAGCTGGACCCGGCGTTCACGACGAGGACGCGCACCTAGAACGGCCAGGTCCAGCCGGAGATCTCCGGCTCGTCCTCGCCGTGCTCGCGGGTGTAGGCCCTGGCCCGCGCCCGGCTGTCGACCATCTGCTGCCGCAGGTGGGCTGCCCGTGACTGCAGGGACGGGACGCGGTCGATGACGTCCATGACCAGGTGGAACCGGTCGAGGTCGTTCATCATCACGATGTCGAACGGCGTGGTGGTGGTGCCTTCCTCGTTATAGCCGCGTACGTGCATGTTGTGGTGGTTGTTGCGCCGATAGGTCAGCCGGTGGATCAGCGCCGGGTAGCCGTGGAAGGCGAACACGACCGGGCGGTCGGTGGTGAACAACGCGTCGAACTGCGCGTCCGGCATCCCGTGCGGGTGTTCGGAGTCCGGCTGCAGGCGCATCAGGTCCACGACGTTGACGAAGCGCACCTTCAGCTCGGGCAGCCGCTCCCGCAGGATGGCTACGGCGGCCAGCGCCTCCAGTGTCGGGATGTCGCCCGCGCAGGCCAGCACCACATCCGGCAGCTCGCCGTTGTCGTTGCTCGCCCACTCCCAGATCCCCAGGCCCCGGGCGCAGTGCAGCACCGCCTCGTCCATCGGCAGGTACGACAACGCCGGCTGCTTGCCGGCGACCACGACGTTGATGTAGTCCCGGCTGCGCAGGCAGTGGTCCATGGTCGACAGCAGCGTGTTGGTGTCCGGTGGCAGGTACACCCGCGCGACCGCAGCCTTCTTGCTGATGACGTGGTCCATGAACCCGGGGTCCTGGTGGGAGAAGCCGTTGTGGTCCTGCCGCCACACGTGGCTGGACAGCAGGTAGTTCAGCGACGCGATCGGCCTGCGCCAGGGGATCTCGGCGGTGGTCTTGAGCCACTTGGCGTGCTGGTTGACCATCGAGTCCACGATGTGGATGAAGGCTTCGTAGCAGTTGAACAGCCCGTGCCGACCGGTCAGCAGATATCCCTCGAGCCAGCCCTGGCACAGGTGCTCGGACAGGACCTCCATGACCCGGCCGTCGGGAGCCAGGTGGTCATCACCCGGGACCGTCAGCGCCTCCCACGTACGGTCGGTCGCCTCGAACAGCGCGGACAGGCGGTTGCTGGCCGTCTCGTCCGGGCCCATGACGCGGAACGTGTGCATGTTGGCGGACATGACGTCGCGCAGGAACGCCCCAGTGACGCGGGTCGCCTCGCTGGACGAGCCGGCCGGACGCGGCACGTCCACGGCGTACTGGCGGAAGTCCGGGAGGAGCAGGGCCTGCAGCAGAGCCCCACCGTTGGCGTGCGGGCTGGCGCTCATCCGGCGCGCCCCGGCTGGGGCGAGTGCCGCCAGCTCGGGCCGCAGCGTGCCGTCGGAGGTGAACAGCTCTTCCGGGGCATAGCTGTGCATCCAGGCCTGGAGCTGCGCGAGGTGACCGGGGTTGGTGCGGACCTCCGCGAGCGGGACTTGGTGCGCCCGGAAGGTGCCTTCCACGGGCAGCCCGTCGACCTTTTCCGGACCGGTCCAGCCCTTCGGGGTACGTAGCACGATCATCGGCCAGGCCGGCCGCTCGGTGAGCGTGCCGTCGCCGGCCCGCGCCTTGATGTCGGCGATGTCGTCGAAGGCCTCGTCCATGGCTGTGGCGAGCTGCCGGTGGACCTTGGCCGGGTCGTCCCCGGACACCAGGATCGGCCGGTGTCCGTAGCCCTCCAGCAGCCGCACCAGCTCGGTCTCGGGGATACGGGCCAGCACCGCCGGGTTCGCGATCTTGTAGCCGTTCAGGTGCAGGATCGGCAGGACGACCCCGTCCCGGGCCGGGTCCACGAACTTGTTCGAGTGCCAGCTCGCGGCCAGCGGCCCGGTCTCGGCCTCCCCGTCCCCGATGACGCACGCCACGACCAGGTCCGGGTTGTCGAACGCGGCGCCGTAGGCGTGCACCAGGGCGTACCCGAGCTCGCCGCCCTCGTGGATGGACCCCGGGGTCTCCGGCGCGACATGGCTGGGGATGCCGCCCGGGAAGGAGAACTGCCGGAACAACCGGCGCATCCCGTCGGTGTCCCGGCTGATCTGCGGGTAGACCTCGCTGTAGGTGCCTTCCAGGTAGGCGTTCGCCACGATCGCCGGGCCCCCGTGCCCGGGACCAATTACGTACATCGCCTCGACGTCACGGACCTTGATGACGCGGTTGAGGTGCGCGTAGAGCAGGTTCAGCCCGGGAGTGGTGCCCCAGTGCCCGAGCAGGCGCGGCTTGACGTGCTCGGCCAGCAGCGGCTCGGTCAGCAGCGGGTTGGCCATGAGGTAGATCTGGCCCACCGAGAGGTAGTTCGCGGCGCGCCAGTAGGCGTCGAGCAGCGCCAGCTCGGCGTCACTGGGCGGGACGCTCGGGCTCATCGCCGTGGCAGGTGCTGAGCTCATGTCGGTGGGCCCGTTCCGTGAGGGGTTGGGGGGGTACTCGGGGCGCGGCGCGTGACGCTCCCGGTGTGCGACCCGCAGGCGGCGTTCCCGGGCCCGAGCCGGCTGGTGCCTCAGCAGGTCAGGCTACGGCAGCGAGGACGAGGATCAGGAGCCGGTCGTCCTCGATCTCGTGGACGATGAGGTCATCGCCGGTGCGGACCCTCCGCTCATCGATTCCTCCGACGACCTGCCTCGCGGCCGGAGGTCAAGGTCACGTCAGCCCGAGGTCGGCCTTGACCTGCTTCCAGGGGATCGGCGCCTCGCCCATGGCCTGCATCTCGGCGCGCCCTGCCGCCGCGGCGCGAATGTCAGCCATGTTCTCGACCAGGACAAGCGGCACGTCACCAACTACGCCCAGTGGCGTACCCAGCAGGACCTCGACGGCATGATGCGGGACGAGACGGCTGGCAGACACATGGCTCAGGCGGCCAGCATCGCCACCTCCTTCGACCCGATCTACTACAAGCTGCGCCAGACAATGACAGCCGAATAGCCGTGCTCCGGTCAGGCCGACCGAGGGGTGAAGAGCGACGAACCCGCGGCGACGATGCTGAGCCAGTATTCCCGGTGACCGGGAGTACGGGCGAATCAGGGTTCGAGGTTTTGCGACACCAGCGTTGAGGCGGACACAACCAACAGGACCGCCGTTTCGTGGTGGCCCAGAAACGCTGAGCGCGTTCTCCGCCAGAGACGCCATTCTTTTGGGCGACCTTCGTTTCAGACAGCCGAGAGACGACCGTCGGCAGCGACCCGTAGGCGCGCACCGCAGGGACCAGGCGACGCTGCGGGGGCTCCGCCAGCAGCAGCGGGTAGACCGTCATATGACGCTGCGACACGTGCACGCTTCGGTCCGCTCTGGGCACCAACCCGCAGCCGAGCCGGGACCGCCCAGCTCGATGTCCGCCAGCTCACGCCGGGACCTCACCGGGTCGCACGGATGCCGTCAGAGCGGTAGCGCAAGCCACCAGATCGTTGTGGAGCTGGGTCCGGTGCGCCGGAGGCAGTCGGTCCAGCATCTGCCGTTCGACGGCGCGGACTGCGGTGCTGGCGGCGGTCAACTGCTGACGGCCGGCGGAGGTCAGAGCAGTGGGAAGAGCGCGGCCGTGCGGAGCGGTGGATGGTCGCGTGAGCAGGCCACGGTCGTGCAGCCCGCGCAGGACGCCGTGCATCGATTGGCGGGTGACGAACGCGCCGCGGGCGAGCTCCGCGCCGGACAACCCGGGCCGCTGGCCAAGCAGTTCCAGGCAGGCGTACTGCGGCACTGTCAGGTCCAGCGGCCGCAGCGTCGCGTCCAACGCAGTACGCAGCGCTGCGGCGACCTGCTTGAGGGCGTAGCCCACCGACTGTCCCAGGTCGCCGACCATCTCCCCTTGACTCACGTCAGCATCCTGACACACTTCCCGTGTCAGGATGTTGACACTCACCTACGGAAGGATTGCCATGACCGTCACCGGACCGACCTTCATCGCCCTGCAGGTGCGCGACCTGGAGCGCGCCGCCACCTTCTACGAGACCCACCTCGGACTGCGCCGCACCCCGGCCAGCCCTCCCGGCGCGGTGGTCTTCGACACCGCCCCCGCGTCCTTCGCCGTCCGCGAGCCGCTGCCCGGGGTGGACCTGGACGCTGCCCGCCCCCGCCCCGGCCTGGGCGTCGCGCTGTGGCTGCACGCCGATGACGCCCAGGCCCAGCACGACGCGCTCGCCGCCGCCGGCGTACCGATGATCGGGGAGCCGTTCGACGGGCCGTTCGGGCGCACCTTCACCTTCACCGACCCGGACGGCTACGCCATCACCGTCCACGACCAGGCCTGACCTGACAGGGTACGCGGAACTCCGCCATGACCCGGCACACGTTGACCGTCAAGGTGCTCGGCCCCTGGTCGCTGGCCACCAGCCGGCGGTTCTGGGAGGACTTCACACCCGGGGCCCTGCAGCACCAGGACGCCGACACGCTGCGCACGGTGTTCCGGGTTGAGGCCGACTGGTCCCGCGCGAGGTCCAGGTGACCCAGCGCGGGAGTGGTGCGCACCTTGCGCTGGCCGGCGACGGGGACCTGGACGCGGCCGCGGAGCAGACCTGCCGGTTCCTGTCGTTGGACGTCGACGCGGGCGCCTGGCCGGCCGTCGCCGAACGGGACCCGGTCCTGGCCGACGCCCAGGCCCGCCTGCCCGGGCTGCGGCCCTGCGGCTTCCACTCCCCGTACGAAGCGGCCGCCTGGACGGTGCTCTCCCAGCGCATCCGGATCGTCCAGGCCGCCCGGCTGCGCGCGGACCTGGTCGACCGGCACGGCGAACACGGCGCCTTCCCCGCCCCGCAGGCGCTGCGCACCCTGGACCTGGACCTGCCCGGCCGCAAGACCGAGTACCTGCACGCCGTCGCCAACGCGGCCCTGGAGGGGCGCCTGGACGGCCGGGCGCTGCGGGCTGTGGAGCCCGACCAGGCCCTGCGCAGCGTGCAGCAGATCAAGGGCCTCGGGCCGTTTGCCGCCGAACTCGTCGTCATCCGCGGCGCCAACGCCCCGGACGTCCTGCCGCAGCACGAAGGGCGGCTCGCCGACGAGGTCAGCCAGCGCTACGGCGCCGACTACGACCTGGCCGACATCTCCCAGGCCTGGCGACCCTTCCGCGGCTGGGCAGCCGTCCACCTGCGCGTCCTGCGTGAAATGCGCAACAGGCCGCACAGGTTGATCCGCAACCGGGACCCGACCGCGTCGAGCTGACGCACGTGCCCGAAGGTGAAGCTGCGCAGGAACGTCCCGAGCGTCGAGGGCGCCCGCACGCCGTTGAACAGCCGGCTCGGTGTCGTCGTCCTGGAGCGGGTGGGCAGCGCGCAGGTCCGCTCCGGGGTCAGCAGCGCCCGCGGCGGCGCCAGAGCATGCGCCTCGTGAACGTCACGACCGGGCAGCTCGGTTCGGGGCAGCGCCGGACGCGCTTGCGACGGAGCACCCGGACCCGTTCGTGCCCGAACGGCGTCGAAGCCCACGACGAGTGGCAAGACAGCGGCCGCCGCTGCTGTCCGACACCCCTTTGAGCAACCAGCACGCACAGTAGGCAAGAGCCTGCTGCCAAGAACGGGCGCCGGGGCGCCGCTGAGCGGCAATTACCACCCAAACTGCCCGGCAGGGGCAGTCAGGCGTGCGTTCGCGTTCACTAGAAACGACGCAGCCCTCGTTCTGAGAGCTGTGGCGCTTATTGTTCTGACTTTCGTGAGCATCCACAGCGTGGAACCGTGAACACCCCATGGTGGGGTCTTTACGAATTCGATCGCCGCAGGTCACGAGCATGATCAAGACCACGCCCTGACATGCTGCACACCGCTCGCATGATCACTGCACACCGGCAAAACCGGCGGTCGTGGGGCCCGCATGGCCGCGGTTGGCCGCGAATGGCCGTCGCTGGCCTGTCTCATCGTCGAAACCTGCTGCCCCAGGCGGGGTTATGTGGGACATCACCGGCGCGCCCTCGACCGGCACCCAGCTGGCTGAAGATGGCTTGATCCTCCGCGCTGATGCCGAAGCCGCCTGGATGGGAGCCATGAAGGCGCTGGGCCGATAACTGCCCCAGGACACCGGCGCTGCTGTCCATAAGTTGTGCCACCACGTTGAACATCGAGTCGCTCACGTCGCTGGTGGTGACGGGCCCAGCCCGCGGATGGTCCACGGTGATGCCTTTTACCTCGAGGAAGAGAAGCTCGTTCTTGGCAAGGTCGTGCGGGTGAGCGCGGATACGACCCGCTCCCATCAGTGTTTTGAACCGCTCGGCATCGATCCAGTTCAGCGTGGCGGTAGGGACCCGGACCCTGATGTCGAGTCCCCCGAAGCCTCGGGTTTCTCGAGACCAGGCTCGTAGCTGTTGGACGAGCTGCTCGGAATTGTACGAGTCAAAGCTCACCTACGGCCGGGGAAGTCGATGATCAGTTGACACAGCTGGCTTTGAATGAAGGAGTAGTCGATCCGCCCTTCCGGGAAGTCACCCGGCTGATAGGCGTGTAGGTAGTCAAAAATGACATCCCCGTCGGGGGCAGGGCCACCCTCCAGGTGCCCGATGGCGATGGCGGTGTTGGCTCCGCTGGTGCTCGTGTCGCAGTGCATGACGTAGTTCTGATTCGGCAGCCCGGCGCTCTGTCGGGTCAGGGCCGTGCTGCCAGGTGAGGCGAAGACGGCCGCGACCAGATCGGGATCGAGGTAGGCGGTGAGGCTGCTGCGCCAGTGGGCGAGGTGCTCGACGCGGTAGGTGTCCTCGTTGGAGACGGCCAGGCGCCGCACGTAGGGCGTGTCCTCGCTGATGATTGCCCGGTCCAGAGGGGCGAAGTCTGGACCGCCCGGATACATAGCCAAGCCTGTTTGGGTCAACCCCCAATCTTCGTAGGGGCCCCAGGACGGGAGTTGCACGACGATCATGCTGGGGTCTTGGGGATGCCCGCTGGTGGTGTGCATACCCCGCCGGTAGGCGGCGAAGAACTCGCCGGTCTGCGAGGCGGGGGAACTAGCAAGCATCATCAAGGACCTCGTCGGAAATTGAGCCAACGCGGGGGCGGCGCCGCGGTAGATTTCATCGGCTCCGCGCTGCAGCCCGGAAGCAGGGGCGTGCGCCATTTCATCAAAGAGGCAAGCGACGGCAGTGGGTCCGCGGCCGGCGTTAGCGGTAGCAGGCCGCGCCTGCACCAGAAGCGACCCCTCAGCATCCGGGTCGGCGGCGAGCTCTGCAGGCGTGCGCAGCCGAAGGCTGGTGTTGCTGTGCGGGCCGATGAACTGCGCGAAGCAGGGTGCGTTGAGAAGAAGTTCGACGATGTCTCGGTGCTGGTTGCTGACGGCTTGGGACAGTTCAGCGGCCATGGTCATGATCACGAGCTGCTTGGTCTGCTCGATCCCAAGAGCCTCTTGCGGGTCGCCGAGGGTCAGGAGCTGCCACAGGACGTACGCGGTGACGAGCGAGCTGAGGTAGCCCTTGCCGGCGCGGCGGCCCAGCACTAGAACGACTTCTCGGAACCATGACCGCCCCTCAGCGCGGCAGGCAAGCATGCGCTGGACTGTCCCGGGAGCCAGCCCTCGTTCACCCTCGTAGCCTTGGATGGCATCGCGGTCTACGAGCCGGAACCCCGACTCCCAGTCAGCAATCACCGCCCGGTCGTAGTCGGTGAGCAGGTCGACCTCGAGCATGATGATCTTCAGCAGGGTAGCCTGCCGCGGGTAGAGGCGAGGTCGGTTGAGGTACTCCGGGCCGGTCACGAAATCGATGATGTTGGGAATCGGCAGTGCCACCGCCGCCTTGGCAGCCGGTACAGGGTTTGGGGTCCCGGCGCTCTCAAGGCGACCAAGTCGATACTCGTTCCGGCTCATGAGGCTTCCTCGTCGACGTCCTCGGCCGGGGCCGGGAGGCGCCCGGCCTCCAGCGTTGACAGGCGAAGGTCGACGTCGCTGTCGCCGCGGAAACGCCGGCCCATGTTCAAGACCAACTCTGCGGCCCGCAGACGCTCGCCCCCAACCTCACTGTCGAGGGCGTCTAGGAGGACCTGCACGGCGCGCTCCGATCCGACGGTGAGGCGGCCTGTTACATCAGAGACCCGGGCCGCGCGTCGGCGCGCCAAGTGGGAAGCAAAGTCGTGGTCGGTCAGTCGACGCCGCGCTGTGCGGGCACTGACCCCAGCCAGAGCGCCGGCCTCGACGTAGCTGAGCCCCGCGGCGAGCGCGTCAAGAAGAACGTCATCCCCTGCAGCGCGCCACCGCTCCGTCTCGGTCTCCGTCTCGTGGACCTCGTCGGAGCCGTCCTCGGGTGGACCGGGGGCAGCAGCGTCGGTCATCTGGGCCCCACCCAGCCCGATGCCGAGCACCACGAAGCGCCGGCCCACGTCACGCGCCCCTGAGGTTTCACGCATCAAGAGGACCATTCGAAGGGGCCACTGTATACGAGAGAAAGGCCACGGCAATCAGACCCTGTCAAACTGGCTAAAAGTCCCGGTTCTCATGCCCACCATTTAGACCGAGAGCCCCCAGTAGCGCGGTGATCTTGCTCGGGTTGGGCTGATTTCGGGCATCGGATACCACAGCGGCCCTTTCAAGTGCCGCTGCCGACCGCAGGCGGAAACTAACGAGTGCTCGGTTGATCCCCGTCGGTTCTCACCCTTGTGAGGCGGCGATCATGCTCGTCGCGTCTGGGTACCGCTGAGCCTTGACGCCGATAGCGCCCTTGATCAAATCCCTTAGCGGTCCCTTGGATACGAACCTGGTCACGTCCCATTTGGTGAGGGCGTTCGTGCAAGGCGCACCCACGGCCAATGTCATGGCGAGCAGACCGACCTGGTAGACGTCGTCGGCCGGGCTCCACCAGGTGCCGAGCGTCGGGGGGCGGAAGGGCGGGGCGTAGGCATCGGCGTGAACTCCCGAGACGGCCAGCGCGGTCTTTGCAAGTCCGAAGTCGCCCAGCTTGAGGGTGCTACGCGCACCCAGGAAGACATTTCTGGGCGTGATGTCTCGGTGTGAGGTACCGAGTCGATGCAAGGTGGCCAGCGGTCTGAGCAGCAGCCGGATCTGGCGAAGGACCCGGTCTTCCGGCCATGGCAGCCTCCCGTCTTCGCATGCATCGTCGACTGTCCCGCCGTGGACGAGCTCCATCTCGATGCAGAATCGCATCCTCTGGGAGCGACCGCTGCCGGACAAAATCGGGAAGGCGTCGATCATGTGGACTACGTGGCTCTCCCTATGGAGAAACCCACCGAAGTAGGCCTCCCCGTGCCAACTACTGGCATCGGTGGTGATCTTCAGGCATACCTCGTCACCTTCTTCGTCGCGCTCTTCGTCGAGTCGCACTGCGGCATACGTCTCACCGAAGCCGCCAGCCCCGAGCGCCCTGCGCACCCGGTACCGCTGCTGTGTGATCTCGCTTTGGATCACTTGACCAGGCTTCAGTAGCGGCATCCCGCCAGTATGGGCAAGAAGTACCAGCCACGGTACCCCTCGGCCCGGCTTGGCAGCCCGTCGCGTCCTGAGGTTGAGCTTTCGCCCACCTCGACCCGTTGGTCGACCCTCGGCCCTGACATCGGTCGCAGGAGCACCGTCGCTGACAAACAAGAACTCCCTCGTGGCCGCGACCCAGTCGGGACCCCGGCTGTACGGGGTGGTCATGCCCAAACTTTCGCGTACGAAGGCGCAGCGACCGCCGTCGTTCCCCACCCCGACGATGCAGGTGTGCTGATGGGAGCGATCGGCGCCCTGAGAGCAGGGGTCGCCGATGTGGTCGTGAGCCTGTGCCGACTCGGCAGTACCCAGATCCCGCTCGAGGGACTCCCACCCCAGGATCACGTCGAGGTTCGACTCATCGACCAGGAGGACGCCAATCTCGACCCCGCGGGGGTCATGAAGTCGTAAGGCAAGACGGTGCTCTCGTACTGTGTGCATGCCGAGACCCGCGCGCCGCTGGTGGCTGCCGGCTATGGGGCGCTGGCCGGCACCTCGTCGGGATCCAGCAGCGTGGTGAACAGCCGGTACGTCTCGGGGTTGGCTCGTCCGTCCTCGACGGTGTAGTCCACGACCCGAACCAGCATCGGCGGGGTGTCGGTGTGGTCGGTGGACTTCTTCAGGTGGGCCAGCCAGGACCCGTCGGGCAAGTCCTGCAAGTGGCATGGGCCCGGTGCCGGGCCTCGAGGAAGGCGAGCTGCCCGGTGCGGGTGTTGGTGGTGAAGGCTTGGTAGCGGTAGCCGTCGCGGGTCTCGAAGGCGTCCAGGGTCGCCCCGGGGTGCGGCAGTTCGCGGCGGACGATGACGCGCATGTCCGGGCAGGTGCTGCTCCACTTGCTGAGGTCGAGCATGTTGGTGATGTCGACGACGTCGGCGTGTTCACGCAGGAGCCCGTCGGCGTTGCAGGCGATCTGCCAGGCCCACTTCGGGACCTTCTTGATGGCGTCTCGGACTTCTTCGGTGACGGGGTAGCCGACGGAGAACTCCAGGCCCTGCTGGCAAAGCGCTGCGATCAGGGCGTGGGAGTAGCCCGCTCCGTCAGCCCGGATCAGGATCGGTTTACCGCGCCACCGGTCCGGCAGCTGGCTCAAGGCCCAGTCCACGACGGTGAGGTGATTGGTGGCGGTGTTGCTGCCCTCGTTGCCCGGTCGCAGCAGCGCGGCGAGGGCCTCGCCGGTGTTGTCCAACCAGGCTCCCAGGGGGTGGTAGCCGAACCCGCCCTTGAAGTTCCCCCGGGCGCCTGCCTTGTTCGAGTGCGCCGTGACCAAGGTGGCGTCGAGGTCGATCACGACCTTCCTGATCGTCTTGCCAGCGGCGCGGGACCCGGGCAGCTCCGCGCCGGTGAGTTCTCCTCGGGCCATCCACGCCCGGTCCCGCGCGTGGGCCCGGGCCAGCCGGATCTTGGTCAGCATCCCGGGCGTGTGCGCGACGGCGTCCAGGACCCGCCAGATCGTCGGGGTCGAGGCGACGCTGCCTGCCGGGCCGTGCAGGCCCTGCTGGTCGGCGAGGGTCTGGACGTCGCTGATCGTGACTGCACCGTCGGCGATGGCGACCGCCACATCGACCAGCACCCGAGCCGGGTCGTGACCGGCGCGGCGCTCCCGCAACCCGTCCGTGGCCTCGCTCAGGGCGGCCGTCAAGCCGATGCGGTCGGCGAGCTCGACCAGCAGTACTGTCCCGGCGTGCGACACCACACCCTTGCCGTCGCAGGTGATGACCGGTTGCGTCCTGCCCGTTGTACGTTGCACCTGCGAAGTGCCTCTCCTCGTCGAGATACTTGTCCATCAGCAAGACAAGAATCCCAGCAAAGACAGGCACTTTCGCGCTGTTACGGCCCGTGTCGCAGCCCAAGATCAGACCACTACTGCAACAGCGGGGCTAGAGACGGGCTAGAGAGGGCCGTACCGCATAGACACGGGCCCGAGCTGCAGGAGCGCCAGTCTCGGCCCCGTCAATTGAATGGTCTGCCTATCCCAGGGCCTCACCGGGAAGTACCGGCAACCCATTTCCGTGACACACGGGACAGGGGGCAGTGGGGAAGCGCTCGGGGCTTGTGGGCTCGCGCAGTGCAATGGCCTCGAAGTAGCCGCATTTCTCGCAAAGGACGCCGCCGTTGCCCGTCGGGGTGGTCACGCCGCGCAGGCCAGCATCCAACTCGTCTGTCGTAAGACCCTCGGTCACCACCCTAACGGTGTGCTTGGCCCAGAGGAGCTCGCTCAACCGCCATGCCTTCGATTCGCCTAGCAGTTCCAACACGTCGGACGCCAGGTCCCATCGATTGCGGGGCAGCAACGCGACACCCCCTGAGCGGATGACGTGGAGTGCGTCCTCCGCCAACTCGACCGGCACTGTGGTGACGTCGGACGGAGGCTCACCGAGGTACAGCATCGGCGTAATCAGATCGGTCTGGACCCCACGTTGGTCCTCCTCCTGCTGCACCGCACATCTCCTCCCGCTGCGCCAGTCAAGTGCGGGGGCAGCCGGCGATCCTCCCCTAGTTTCATGGCCAGGACAAGGTCGTCCGCGTGCGTCACATTGGGGCCACAGAGAGAGACGATCAACTGCGTGCACCCGGACAAGCGCGCTGAGGCCGTCTTCGGCTTCATCACGGGCTGCTACACCCCGCGCCGGTGGCACTCGGCCGATCCTCGGTGACCTTGTCCCAGTCGGCCACCGGAGAGCACTGGGCATGACGCATCACCGAGACCGCCACTGGATGCCCTGTCGCCCAACCCGCACGGTCCAGAGAGCCGGGTCACTGTCAGGACGGCCCGCGGTGGGAAGCTCTACTTAGGAGGGCGTCAAGGGTCGGACTGGCGTGTCCTTGATCGGTCGGTCACCGGCTCGCCGGGCTGCAGGTCAGGCCCGGCCCGCAGCGCCAGTAGGTCGGACCGGGCGGGGACCACGCGGGGGCTTACGGGACCTGCGCCGCGCCGTCCGCCGCGACGATCACCAGAGCTGGAGCGAACGGGTGAAGATCCGGGCGATGTCGTCCTCGGTGACGTCCTTAGGGCAGGTCGCGAGCAGGCGCTGCTGCTTCATTGTCCCCTCGACGAGCTGTGGGACGTCGCCCTCCCCGAAGCCGACGGCCCCGATCCCGTTCGGGATGTCAATGTCGCGCAGCAGGTCGGCGAGCACACCGGGCAGGAACTCGGCGAGGTCCGACGGCCGGTCGGCCCCGGGCGCAAGGAGCTCGGCGGCTCTCACGTGCCGCTCGGGGTTGCTGTCGAAGGTGAAGCGGAACGCTTCAGGCGCGGTCAACGAGACCGACATGCCGTGGGGGACCATTGGCTCGTGGGACGGGTAGTCCTTCGGGTGGAAGTCCTTGACCTGCCCGGCGATGGGGTAGGCGTTCGCGTGCGGGATGTGGACGCCGGCGTTGCCGAAGCCCATGCCGGCGAAGGTGGCCGCCAGTGCCATGTCCGAGCGGGCCTGCGCGTCCTCGCCGTTCTTCACGGCGGTGCGGAACGAGCCCGCCAGCAGCGCCATGGCCTTTTCCGACCACATGTCGGAGATCGGGTTGCTCCCGCAGTACGGCACCCGCTGCTGCGCCTGCTTCTTGCTGTTCGTCGTGTACCAGCGAGCGGTGTAGCTCTCCAGCGCGTGGCACAGGATGTCCATTCCTGAGGCGGCGGTCACCCCGGCCGGCTGGGTGCGGGTGAGGTCGGGGTCGATGACCGCGAGCGTGGGGCGCAGTCGGACGTGGCTAATGCCCGTCTTGACCTTGAGCGAGAGCACGTCCATCACGCAGATCGTCGTGCTCTCCGAGCCGGTACCGGTGGTGGTGGGCACCGCCACGAGGGGCCGCAGTGGGTTCACCGGCGCCTTGCCGCCGCCGACCGGCACGTTGATGTAGTCCATCAGCTCGCCCGGGTTGGTGGTGAGCAAGTTGATCGCCTTGGCGGTGTCGATGGCCGAGCCACCGCCGACCGCCACGTAGGCGTCCCAGGGCCCGGAAGCGCGGGCCGCGTCGATCGCCTCCTGCAGGCTGACGTCGGTGGGCTCGACGTGCGCGCCGTCCCAGACCTGCGCCTCGATGCCAAACTGGGCCATCTGGTCGGCGACTCGCTGGGGGTGTCCCGTGGCGGCGACGCCGGGGTCGGTGACGACCAGGACGCGGCGCACGCCGTACTGGCTGAGGTCGAACCCGATCTCTTCCGAGGCACCGCTCCCGAACTTGATCTGCGGCGCACCGTAGGTGAAGACGGACTCCGGGACGCCGGGCAGGACCGCGGTCATGCCATACCCCCTCTCGACAGTCGGAACGAAACCGCTCTGCACCGGACGGTACGCCCGCGGTCCGACGGAGCGGTAGGGGCGCACCGTCGGTGCAGCCACCCACAGGTGAAGCTGAGGTGATTGACACCACACGAAGCGCGGGTCAAGAGTCGGGCGTGAGGACCGCGCGACGGTGCGCGGTCCCGTTGCATCCGGAGGCGTTCGTGACCGAGGCCCAGCCCGTCCCCGACCTGACCGACCTACTCAAGGACTCCCCCAGCAACTGGGGCAAGTGGGGTGAGGACGACGAGGTGGGCTCGCTCAACTACCTCGGTGCTGGATTCCAAGCATCGAGCACAGAGCTCGTGGCTGCTGGCCGCGGGCGCGGCCACGCCTACAGGCCGGCCGCAGGCTGCCTCGCGCCGGCCGACAGCGTCGGAAAAGCGCCCGGGCGGGCGCTGGCGACGCCAATCCTGTCCAGGACCGCTCGGTGGCGACGTGAGGATCGTCCGGCCGGCCTCGTCCAGTCCGGCGACCAGCCGGTCGCCCTGCCGCAACGCCCAGGACTCCGACGGTGGGTCGCCCGCGACCCTGGGATCGGAGACGAGCAGTAGGAACTGCGACCGTCAGGCGGAAGCCAGGAGGTATCCGCGCAGATCTGCCCAGTGGAGGGCGTGATCGCTGCCGCTGGCGATTCCTCCCGCGTAGTCGTAGCCAGCGGCCGGCGTGAGGGCTGGGCTAACGAGGATTCGGTCCGTCCGGTGTTCAGTGAGGCTGCCGCGGAGGATGTAGGAGGTGGGGAGCGGCCCGGGGCAGCCGGCGCCGGCGAGCCCTTCGAGGATCCCGTCCTCGCTGAGCACCGTCCGGTAAGCATCGATCAGGCGATGGCTGGGGTCGACGCCGACGAAGTCGAGCTCGGCCTCCCAAAGGTCGTCCGGGGCGGGGGTCGGGTGGCCGATCGGATCGTGCCAGGTGTTGAGGTCCTCGCTGAGGACCACAGGGTGCCGGTCACGTTCGGGGTGGCTGTCGTGGAGCCAGTCGGGCATGGCCTGGTACGCGTCCATCATGTTCCGGTTGAAGGTCTCGAAGAACAGGCTGTCCCGCTCGTGCTGGAACGGCGGGACGTAGCGCCCGACGTCACCGCCGGTACCGGGGTACTCGATAATTATGACCTCGGCACCCAGGTCGGCCAGGTGCACGCTGCCGAAGGGGCCAGCGCCATACTGCTCCAGCGCCAGGATTTGCACGTCCTCCAACTACTTCATGAGACGACCAGGCCTGCGACGGGCCCGGGAGAACGGCGGGCGGCCAGCGCGGCGGTGCGCTCCATCTCGTTTCCGACGATCATCATCCCCTCGTCCACGCCCATGCCGGGCTTGGCCAGAACGAGGTCGGCTCCACAGGCCATCGCTACGTGCGCCGATACCTGCGCCGACCGGTCTGTCTCGTTGCACGTTCCCCCGCAGTAGGCGGCCAGGCCGCCTCGCCGCACCAGCAACAGCGCTGCAGCGGTGTCGTGCAAGCCGCCGAGGTCCGGGGTCTTGACGTGGATGACGTCGGCCGCTTGCGCTGCCACGAACACCTCGATGTCCTGCAGGGTGTTGCACCACTCGTCCGCAACAATGTCGACGCCGGCGTCCAGACGCCCCAGCTCGGCCCGGAGGGCGGCGAGCGCCGCCACCTGACCGTCCCGGCTGCCCGCATCGACAGGGTGCTCGACCCGCAGCCGGAACGGCGCCGCCAGGGAGCCGAGCTTGGCGAGGTAGCCGGCCATCCGCTCGGTGTCGGCCCCGAAGATGATCCCGATCGTGCCGTAGGCGTCAACGTGCAGGATCGGGCTGTAGTCCGGGGTCGGCCGAAGCGCCAGGACACGGTCGCGCACCCAGGCGACATAGTCGGCGAGCAGCTCCCCCGACTCCCCGAGCTTGCCGGCGACCTGGTTGATCAGGCCGTGCGGCAGCGACTGCGCCCCCTTGAGGATCATCTTGTCCACTGCGGTATAGCGGTCGTCGCCGGACTGCACAAACAGCGGGACCGGCCGCAGCTCGACGCCGGTGGCGTACTCGTCACGGACCACCTCGGCCATCGTCACCCTGCGGCCGGTCGCCACCGCGTCAAGCAGCGCCTGGCTCAGCCCGTACCGGAGCGCCGCATGCAGCGGGCGACCCGCCGGCCGGATCTCGTCCATCCACGCGCACAGGTCCCGGAACGAGCGAGCTTCCTGCTGGAGCAGCGCCGGCGTTACGTGCGTTGCGACGTCGACCGCCGCCTGATCGGCGCGAAAGGCGCTCTCCCGGCCCCCAGCACCGGCGTACTGAACGCACGCGGCGTCCCCGACCGCGCACGACCCATCAGACAGCACGAGCAGGATAGAGAGCGCCTCTCCTGGTTGCCGGATGCTGGTGAACCCCGGGGTGAGGGGCGCGCCGACGTAGGAGAAGCCGTCCTGCTTCGCGCCGCCCCGGATCGCCAGTTGGTCGTCCGCGAAGAACCCCGTGCGCGCCGGAGTGGTGATGACGTCGACAATGCGGAGTGCGGGCATGGGCAGAGCCTCCAAACGCAAAAGCGCAACGGCTGATTAGCTCATCCGGAAGGTGTTGCGGGTGAGACCGTCAAGCTCGATCTGGATCGCCTCGGTCTCGGTGTAGGCCGGGGCATAGGCGACACACTCCTCCTCGCGCCTGAGAGAGCGAAGGAGAACGGACCGGTCAGCAAGGCAGGCGAGGACCCCCTGCACGCGCGTGTCCGGGACGCACGCCGCGACGGTGGACACCGCCTTGTTGTTGTACGTGGTCGCCCCGGCGTGGGGCTCGGCGAGCACCACGCAGTTGTGCGGCCGATCAGCGACCCAGCGCGCCGTCCCGTACACGATCCGCACGTCCGCGGCGTCCGCAACCCCTTGAATAGCCTCCTCAGCCTGGATCCACCGCCCCGATTCTTGATGGGCCTTGACGACGCTTGATGATCTTAGTTGGCGGTCGGGCGTGGGTGATCGGCCGGTCTGTCCGGCTCTTCCACTTCAGGTCTGGGTTTGGCCT
>JAABUM010001066.1_pt1 | contig 43063 bp, 75 predicted proteins | sample 5559161 | NCBI WGS metagenome assembly JAABUM01 (sample SAMN10711868, study PRJNA513369) | rock metagenome | isolation source: Antarctica rocks | place: Antarctica: Victoria Land, Siegfried Peak nord
GGTTGCAGCGAGACAGGCAAGGCAGGAAATCCAGTGCCAGAGCTATTAAGAAGCGTCAGACCGGGGCCCGCAAGCTAAAGAACGGCTGGATGCCATTGCCGGCCGTTGTCGGTGCCAAGATTGGCAGCGACCGCAGGCGTCGGCGGCGGGGCGTCCAGCAGCGGCGGCAGCGGCGGTGGAGGTTTCGCGCAACTGCGAAACCTCGGAGCCGTAGGCGAAACCTGCGAAAACCTATGCGAAACCTCGTACGGCGAAACCCTGAGGTTTAAGCACGAACCCTGCCCCATTATGGTTGCAGGCGCTGGCGCAGGTTGACAGTGCGCAGAAGGGCGTTGGCGTTGCGGCCGCGGGCGCCGATGTGCACAGCCGGCAGGCGCATGACCCCGGACATGGGGCTGACAGACCCAGTCATGTTAACTCTCATGGTGGACCCTGTGAAAGCAAACGACGGCCGCACGTGAGTCGGCATGCCTGCTGTCTGAGACACCCCATGCGTGTTGTCACGAATCCACTTGACGGCCCACACTCTGTGCAAACAGTTGTGACGTTGCCTTCCCAGGTACTGCCGCTGGACGGTCTTCCACCTGATGGATCACCACAGCAACATGCCGAGCCGACCCGGCGGCAGCCTGCGCATCGCCTGCGATGACGTGGACGTACGAAGCCGGCTGTTTGCGGAACACCCAGCGCAGCTGGACAAGTACCGCTCCAAGCGCGCCGCTTATGTCGCCAGCATCGGCGGGCTCCTGGAGCGGCAGGACTTTGGCATTGCAGAGGTGCGGCCGACGCTGGGCTCAAATATATTTTGTTGACAGCAACCTTTTTAATGGGCCACTGCTCCCTCGGGCTCGTACCAATGGCTTACATTCAGGACACAATCGTCTACTGGCCGCATGTGGTGCGCACATTCGCAGCGCGAGGGCGAGAGCATCCGGACTCCCGCTGAACGCCGGCGCTGCGCACCCAATTTCGCAGGTGCGGCTGCAGCGAGTACTGCAGTGGCTGCCTGACGCGGACGCCGCGCGGCTTGGCCTGGAGGCGCAGCTGGCAGTGGTGCAGCGTGCTCTGGGCGGCGCGCCTTGCATGCCGTCCATGGCGCTGCAGGCACCCTCGCCGCCGCCGGGCGCTGCGGCGCCGCGGCCCATGGGCTGCTGGCTGGAGGTGCTGGTGTTCCGCCCTGGCGAGCGCAAAGTCTGGGATGTGACACTGCAGCTGAAGGTCAGAAAGCCCACCTGCCGCATGGATGTCTGGCGCATTCTCTATGTCGGGCGCCAGTGCCGCGAATTTTACAAACATTGGCTTTTGCCCTATCTGATAGGCACGGCAGATGGACCCGATTCGTCTTCAATTCCTCAAGCGCGGTGATTTCCAGGGTTGTGATTGCCCCTGCTGGCGTGCTCCTTTGCAGGTCTCCTGGGAGCAACTTAAACACGATTTGGCCGGAGTTCTCAAGGCTATGGGCAAAAAAAGCACACCAATACGGCTGTGGGTGCTGACTTTGCCGGCGCAAGTGTGGCCGTACGTCGGTGGCATCAGCGAGCCCAGTTCCGCACACCCGCTGGCCGACGCGCGCTGCAGCTCCGATCCCAGTGTTGCAGCCACCGTCAGCGTTGTGCTGGAGCAAGTGAGCGTGAAGCTATTCGATGGATTGATGGCTTGCACATCGACCATGGCCGAGCCAGCCCCAAGTGATTGGACACTGCTGAGCGCGCCGCGCGTTTGCTGCTGGCCCGATCGCTTCTGCCTGATGTCGAGCGTTTCCATTGCTTGCAGGTGGGCACCACGCCGGCGCTGGACGCAACATATAGCGTGCAGGCGGGCGAGCGGACGCTGCTGTGGGACCGGACGGGTGTCAACAGTGCAGCAAAGGTCTTGTACCTGCCGCTCCGCTTTTTCCGTGAGAACAAGCACCTGTGGCCGTTGGAGCAGGTCATTGCCCAAGGCTGACTCTGGCACCATCTGCAGCCGGCATCAACGCAAGACTTGGCTGCTTGTCTTTTGACTTTTCTCGACATTACATCCCAGGCCCATCGATGCATGGACACGAATAGGGGTAGCGATTTATGCTGCATGGCGATAGCGAAGGCTGGAAGGCGATAAGCAGACCACTGGGGCACAACATAGCCCAGGCAAGAGCGGTCCGGAACGGTTAGCTGTCTGGCGATGGCTGCTTGTGTCTGACTTACGGACTTTAGTGAACATCTGTACAAGTAGCTGTTGGTTTGGTCAATTGTCTCGTTCTTACTGTTGTTCAGCACTGTACGACAGGTCCGGTTATACCGTCGTCACGGGCATGATTCGCGCAGCGGTAAAAATTGTAATGTTTTAGGCGATTCGCGCATGTTTCGCGCTTCCACTCTAGCCTTTCTAACGTTTTCGCGCAGCTGCCCGCCAGCATTTCCGCCGGTTCGCACATCATGCATGTGCAGAGCTGCCAAAAGGCCTGCAAGCAGCAGCTTTTGACCAGGTGTGACCGTGCAAAACGTTTTGCAAGGTCCAAGGAGGGCCGCTGGCAGCGGGTAACAGTTGATGCAGATGGCGGCCGGTTAGGCGAATTTGCCCACGTGGCTAGAAGGAATTTTGGGCGATTTCGCGCAGCTGCTGGACAAATATTTCTAGCAACCTTCGCGCGATGCTGAAACCCGCGCGAAATTGCTTCGCGCAGCGGCCGCCGATTTATTTATGCGCTGATTATGCCCGTGACGACGGTATGAGCAAATTTGAGGCTGCAGGACTCGTGACGGACCCGGCTGTCGTGTTCAGCTCAACAACATGCATAGTTTTGTCGGTAGATCCTTGCAGTGGATCGAGTGCATCTTGCCAGGCGATCGCTGCTGCTGTTCGAGGCCGACGGTTGCTGCAAAGGCGGCAGCTGCGGCCGACCGCAGCCCACTGAAAATGCTGAGGCGGCGCACGGTTGCGCTTGCTGGGTTGGGAACACTTCGAGCGGGCCCGGGGCAAACCAGCTTATGGAAAGTATGCGAGTTCGAGTGGCCTGTTTTCCGAAACTGGCAAGCTTATGCTATAGGCGCATGCAGTGTGGTGGCTTGTCTAGGCATGCATGTGTATACACGGGCAGCCTGCGTTAAGAATGTTGAAATTTCTGAGGATCAAATTCTGAGAGGGTACATCATGCGGGCGCAGCGCTGACAACGACAAGACGGAAAGCTGCAGAATTTTGAAGCTGTGGGGCAATGCGACAAGTACATGCTGAAAGTTACGTGCTTATGATTTGCTCCTAGGTGGCTCAGCAGGAGGCTTCGTCACAATGTGCTAGATGCTAAATGCCCCTACACCATATCGTTTGTCATAAAAAGTGCCGCCGAATTTCCCAAGTCCGGAAGGCTGCACCATTGAAGGTGACATTTGCTGCCATTCCATGCTGCAAATGAGCTTCAATGTTCCTGAGAATTCTAGGAGAGCTTTCGAATTGTGTGCAACAGCACACCCAACTCTCAGAGTAACGGTCTGTAGGGTTTAGGTGCAGCTGCATGCATCAGGCTGCCGCCAGCACAAAGTCTGGCGATCATCAGCAGCTCGCACGTAGGGTTTATTCTTTCAATTTGGGCATGGACGTGCCATGCTCCAGTGAGAAGTATTGCGGGCAGCTCGCACCGCAAGATCTCTGTCAAGATTGCCGCGTCACGGCTCGCTGCATAACGTGTCCAGTAGTTGTGTGAGCGGTCTGCTATAAGATTGAATCAAGCAAGTTTCATTTTCATTTACACACGACCTAGACCGTCGAATGTCCACTTGCAAACCACTCACACTGTCGCTTCAATCTGAATAATGGTACATGTGTCCCTCAAAATCGAATGCAGACACTGGTGATACGAACGATGCGTCTGTGTCTAGCATCAGGAGCGGCGCTGCAGATTCCAGCGCGTTTGACATTCGCCAGGGCCTGAAGCGGCGATGCCAAGCCCAGCATGCGCCGCTCGGTCATTGCTGATGTGGCGCCCCAGCTTGCATCCCAAAACATACCATGTGCATTGCGCCGTGTCAAGGTGTTGAGTGCTTCTTCAGTCCCCACAGTCACCGTCGTCGCCGCCGTCGCCGCCGTCATCGCCAGCCTCTGAGCTGGCCTCTGACCCGCCTTCGCTGGAGTCGAAGCTTTCGCAGCTCTCCACCGACTCGTCGTCATCATCGTCGTCGTCATCCTCGCTGTCATCATCTGCAGACGACGACCTTTCTTGAAGCAGCAACAGCAGCAGCAGTATGCCAGTAGCTGGTCCTTCCAGACGGAGCCTACATATTCCTGAAGGTACAGGCTGCAGAAGCGGCTGAGGAACCTGCAATGGAGCTCTAGTCCTCCGAGAGCAGCATGTGTTGCACATGGCTGCCGCACCTTCGTCATCCTCTTCGTCCTGCCGCCGGCGATCCTCGCCGCCGCGGCCGACGCCGCCCGCCACCACGCTGCCGCGCCTGCAGCATCCCAGAATCGCTCATGCGGCTGCATACGCTGCTCCTATTCCAGTCTGGCGGACGAATTCGGCGTCAAGCGCAGTGCTGACTGGCGCACCACTGCAACAATCAGGCCTACCTGCGATGATTAGGCCTACCTGCCGGTGCGCCCCCCAGCGCCGTTGCCGCTACTGCTGCCATCAGCCTCTGCCTCTGCCGTCCCAGCCTCCTCCTCGTCATCCTTCTTCACCCGCCGCATGCCGCTGCCGCCCTTTTCGTCATCGCCGTCGCTGTCGCCGTCCTCCTGCGCCGCCTCCTCCACCGCCTCCCGTGCCACCATGACCGCCTTGCACTTGTCGCCGCCCGCCTCCACAGCAGCCTGCCGACAGCGGTCGCAGAGTGAGTTTGTAAACTATCTCAGGCACCGGAGCGAGCTCCACACTGATGAAGTCCCCCTCCTTCGCGCTTGGCGTATGCAACCCTATGATGCAGCATCCCATTTCAGACATGCCGCGTTGGTCACATGCGGCACGGCCCCCGGCTCGCAGGAGCAGACTGCACCAGGCCACCAGCAGACACGAAGCGCTGTTCCCACCAGTGAGCAGTGGGCGCCCTGCGTGTGGTTCTGAGCAAGGCCGCCAGTTCAGAGCACTTGAACTCAGCTGTTTCTTCGTTCGTGGAAAGTCGAGCCCAGAGTCTCAGAGTCCCAAGAGTCCCAGCCCAGCCCAGAGTCCCAAGAGTCCCAAGAGTCCCAGGGTCAAAGCCAAGCTCAGAAAGTCAAGCCCAAGCGCACCGCGACCATCTCGCAGTAGGAGTCCTCCATGTGCTCCTTGATGGCCTTGCCCCGGAACAGCGACTTGGCAGTCTCGATCTCGGCTTTGACGATCTCCTTGAACTCCCGCTGGAGCGTCTCGTCCTCGCCAAAGGCACCGTCTGCTTGGCAGGGTGAATAATGGCAATCTCATCATGTCGCCACCTCGCATTTGGCATCGGCACGGTCACACAGCGTTTTTGGCCAGATGCATTCCTTTTCTCCGGCGCTCTATACGCTGCCTGTTGTGCACACAGCCGCCTACATCCCGCCCAGTAGCACATGCAAGCAGCAAGCGCTGCCTCGCTGTCGTTTGCCTACACCTGTCACACTGAGTTAGCTCTCCGCACTGAGTTGGCTCTTGGTCGCAATGCTGCAAGAAGTCTGCCTCCCAACCAAAGCCCGGTGCGTGCTCCACGGCAACAAGCTGATAGCAAGCCTGGCTCGTGCAAGATGAGCTCACCTCGGATCTTCTCCAGCAGCTCGCCAAAAGCGGCGCCTTCCCGCACCTCGTCTGCAGCAGAAAGCATGTATGTAAGGACGCAGGCGAGGAAGGCTTTTGGCAATGTCCTGTGCATTCCCAAACCGAGTGCAGTGTAGACCCTAATGTAGGACCTAAACCTATTGACGTACGCCAGAGGCCACAGAAGCCTGGATAGCCGGAGTCATGGCAGCAGTTGCATTGGTTGCATAGTGGCTGCAGCGGCGGATGCTGGCTCACCAAAGGTGCCGCGCTTGACGGCAATTCTGCCGTCCTCCACCAGTCGCACCTCCACGCCCACATGCTTGAAGCCCAGCAAGCTCGGCACTCTGCATTGCAACAAAGGGGTTTCTCCGATTGGTTGACGGCCAGCCCATCTCATGCTCATGATGTACATGCATTCTTTATGAAAATTATGTTTTGGACAGCTCCAGAGGAGGTATTAATGAACGGCATCGCCTCGAGCTCCTGCAGCATCGACCACCTGCGCTCCTCGAACGATTGAAAATTTTCGAGGGCGCACACTTCGTGACGATGTCGTTCATGTTGGAGATGCGCCACGCGTTGAACACCATGTCGTCAAACTTCTCTGCAAAGGGGATGTTGCCGACGCGCGGCGAGCCAAAGCCGTACATGAAAATCTCCGGCCGCGGCACCTGCAAGACAGCCTTGACTCAATTTGAACGCCTGCCGCCGTTCGGGGCCACAGCATGTGCTGCAAACGTCACCGCACATGCACATGCACACTGCTTGCACCGGTCAGGAGTCGTCGCGCTGCAATGGCACTGTGTGAGTTTTATGGTAAGGGGTTTAGGGTTGACCCACGAACCAGGCGCTGTCCGTGCAAGGTGGTGACCAGCCCTGGCAGCTGTGTCAGGCAACCGGTGCGCAGCACACGCCAGACGGCAGGTTTGGCAGAGGCCCGCCTATGACTCAGAAGCTGCGCCTCAGGCTGGTAAAGGTCACCTTCTCGAACTTGTGCTGCGCAAGCTCGTAGCAGAAGAGTGTGGCCAGCGCGCCACCCATGCCTGCAGGCGAGATTGGTGCAACTATTATCATTAGATGAAATTAAGACCAGGGTGCTCGAGATACCCAACGAAGGCGGAAACGAAAAGACGCATGTTATGAAGTAGGAAAGCGGGTTTTTGCAAGCTGGCTCCCAAAAATGCGGCCCAAAAAAGTGATGCGTACTGTGGCCAGTCGCATACACGTTCCACTGCTCCTCGCCTGCGTTGCGCCAAATGACCATGGTCGACGTGTTTGCATCGACTGGTTTCACCGTGCTTTGCAGTACAGCTACTGGTGCCGACACGCATCTTGCTGGCAGGTGCAGCACGGGCGGACACTTCGAAATACAGAGGAGCTCGCTGGCGATACACCCTGATGTTTGTCCGTGCGCACCCTGCATGACCTCCTCAGCAATAGCCAGCAGGCGCGGTGCCACTGACTGGTAGGCTGTTAGGAAGCCTTTGTGCACCCACACCTGCAGAGATGCCGGCATTTTGAATCTGCACTGGAGTCGCTCATGATGCGCTGTCCAAGCGCAGCCAGGTGGGGGGCGTGGAAATCGCACCCTTGAAACCGGGCCGGCTCATCGCTGAATGCGGTCACAGTTCCAGTTTTCAACATGAACAGTCTGCAAGGGCACTAACCTCATCGTGTTCGGATGCGTACAGGATTTGCGCCTGCGAAGTGAACCATTTCGCAAGCCCCAGCTTCCCAATCCGGCCTGCAGGCAGACGCGAACATTCAGTCACCGCCACTGCAGGCGGTACATTATTATTATTATTATTATTATTATTATTATTATTATTATTATTATCATTATCAATATTATTATTATCATTATTATTATTTGAGATGGCGCTGCAAGAGTTGCGGCACCTGGTCGGTCGCCCTGGGGATCAGACTCCGACTGGCCTTGCCGATTCTGACAGCAGCTGGAACATGAGAACGCAAAGCGAACGAGGTACTGTGCGGCTGTCTCGGCACGCCAAGGCACTGACCGTGTCTGCGGCAACTTGGCACTTCGTGCAGCCTTCTGTATGGGGCCTCCACGCTGCAGCTGGAAGTCACGGTCCCAGGCCAAGCTCGGATGGTGTTGGAATCCCTAAACCCTACACCCTACCACTTGGCAGAGAGGCACCCACCGCCGGTGAGCCTGGTCACCCAGTCCTCCATGCCGCGCAGGTTCTCCAGCACGGGCGCCAGATTGGAGTCACCCTCCAGATCCTCCTCCACGTCCGGCGGGCTCGGCTGCTCCGGCTGCTGCCCCGGTGAGAAGGGCTGCAGCTCCACCGACATGTCCGTCATCATGTCCTTCGGCGAGCTGGTTCCCCTGCGGGTACGGGAGACCAACAGCACGTGTGACATGACCAGCGCGAGGAAGTATGGAAAGAAGCGGCCGTGCCACATCGCTGCCGTCACGTCCTTAGTGTCTGAGGTTTTCAGGGCGCGCCGATGCCCTGCGATGGCCCTGCGGCCATGACTAAGAGCCAAGTTGTGCTTTTCATGCCACGCCGGCAGCAACGTCATTTCTGCAGGTGTGCTTTGCCAGAAGAGCGCGTGGGGCGAAGCTGCTCAACCTTGCGGCAGAGATACTGCCGCGCTGCCCCACCATGGTCTGCCCGTCTGATCTCCCTACTCTCGGCAAACATGGCAGCAACTTGACAGAATACTCCGTGTGCTGCAGCAGTTTGTCCACTGCAGACTTGCCGTCAATACGTGTGGAGAGCCAGTTAGGGGACCTAAGCCTGCAAGCTTCACTTCGTGGGCTTGAGAGGGCAGTTCAGCAGCCTGACTGACAAACTACACCTAGCTCCGGGCTCCATCCCATTTAGCCCTTGCGCCGTGACATGCGTGCGTGTTGACGACACTGGGACTGCCTTCAGAGCACATAGCGGCGCACCAGATAGGATAGGGTCGCCGCGCTGCCCCTTGTCGCCGCTACACCCACCATATGTGTTGCATGGTTTGTGTTTCCCATTGTATTTCCATTATTTCCGTTTTATGTACACACTGTGCGCAAGACAATGCACAACCAGTGCGCACCGGAAGGCAAAGATGAGGTCGCGCTGCTCCTTGTTGCGATACACCCACAGCTCGGTGTCGGTGCCCGGGTTGGCGACAAAGGCCAGCGGCTCTGCCCGCGACGTCAGCTCCCGGCTCACGATGCCGTCCAGCAGCTCCGTCCACTCCTTGAACTCCGGACTGCAGTTTGATAAGTATTGGATGCCTTGAGTTGATCAGTACTGGTGCTACTGATCAGGACAAGCAATGGACCGCAGTGTACCACATAGCATCCCTGTTTCCCGATTCACGTTGCCCTCCAGCAGCTCCGTCCAAACCGTGAACTCCGGCCTGTGGCGTGATACGGTTTGCGGAGCAGGAGGTGGGGAAACTTTTTGTGTTTTTAATAAATTACTAGTGGCTTAAAAAAATTTGGTTAAACATTTAATCACACAAAATATCATTAAACCAGCTATAAAAGTTGAATCTTTTTTCGTTTAAGTAACATTGACTCTGTTGAGTTTAGTTGAAACACATACCCTCGATGCGGCAGAGCTCTGCCTCGAGCTTCGCCTTGACTCCCTCACCCAAACTTACCCCGGGGAAAAAACAACGTCTTGCATACGAAAACTACAACGCCCTCTCCATCAAGCAGATGCCACCGCGCACCGGTCGCGCGGCTGGTTGTCGGCGAGCTGGTTGGCGTGCTCGCGGCTCATGCGCGTCTGCGGCTCGGAGAACAGCTTGCTGCTAGTCTGCCACAGCCCCCGTGCCGTGGGGAACCAGCCCTCGCTGCCGTCCTCGCCCTCGTTGCCCGTGTCGGCGTCCGACCAGTCGTCTGCAATCATCTGGCTCACCGCCTGCGGATGCACAGTGATATTCTTCGTTTTTAATGGAATTACAAAACGTTCCCTATAATAGTTCCTACATCCACAGTCATATGTCCTGCTCCCAAGGACGCCGTACGCCAGCATGATCCTGAATGAGTAAACCCTAAAACCTAAACCCTAAACCCTGAAAAGGTGCGCTGCGGTGGGTGCGCACCCTTCTGCTGGCAGTCCTGCAGGGCAGCCCGCACGGTATTCACTCACGGCTTCCTCCCGCAATGCACTCAGCTCTGGTCGGGCCAGAGCGATCACCAGGAGCTGCGCGGCACTTTGCTTGCCGTCTGGCGTCCCCATATGGACCCTCCTAACCCCGTTAGTGCTAACCCCGTTAGCACGGTCGTCCAGCAGCTCCTCGTCCATGTCGGAGTACTGCACGCGCAGGTCCATGGCGCGACCAGCCAGGGAACACGACAAAGTAGGATAGACTGCATGTGTCATGTCGCACCCGGTTGGCGAGGTCGTCCAGCAGCTCCCCGTCCATTTCGGCGTACTGCACGCTCAGGTCCACTGCGCCGGCGGGGCCCAGGTCCAGCCGCACATCGTGCAGCGCGCCGTCCGCCAGCGGCTTCAGATCCGTTTGCGCGGACGCGATGGGCTCCCGCTCCACCGGGTTCTCCGGCTCGTCGTGGGAGTCGTAGGCGCGCACGATGAGCGGCGTGTCCGGATCCCTGCACGGCAACGGCGGAGGCGCCCACTAAACCCTAAACCCTAAACCCTAAACCCTGCACGGCAGCGGCGGAGGCGCCCATTGGTGAGGAAAACTGCAGTGCCGCTCGCACGTGCAGCCGCACGTGCAGCCCTTGGAAGCTGTGCAGCTTTGCTCCGCTTTGTCGGGTGAGCGCATGAGGGGTCTGCATTCAGCGCGGCACCTGTGCGCCGAATCTGCAGGGGCAGCATGGCTTCGCCTCTCCATGCAGCAGCAGAAGAGCCGCGGCCGCCGACCTGCGTTTCCTGTTCTTTGGTATCTGCTCTGCAACACGAGACGCACCGGATGTACAGGAAGTAGGACTCCCGCCACTGCGCGTCCTGCGAGCCGTCCACAGGGCGGCTGACGCACGCCGCTGGACCCGCCGACACGGTGCAGTAGGGCGAGATCCCCAGCTTTTGCTTCTTCTCCCGCCGCTTCCGCTGCTTTCTGCTCTCATCCTTGCCGCCTTCCTCGGGCGCCGGTGGCGGCAGCCCGGCGCCCCACCGGATGTGCACCTGCGCTCAGGGTTTAGGGTTTGGTTTTTATGTGGATGCAAACACATATACACATGCCGTCTATTGCCCATGCAGTGACGCTTGCTGCAGGAGCTGCAGAGCGCACGGTGAAGTCGGTGCCTGATCGCCTCGCCTGGCTACGGCGGCAATGAAGTATGTTTTTTGCTGGATTAAAGTGCTGGTGCAGGTCGTATGGTCCTGATGCCAGCTTCAGCGGGCTTTCTTACTTTTCAAAAATTGAGCCTTTTCAAAAATTGAAATTTTTTCAGGTTACTCTTTTACAAATTATTCAATATTGCGAGCCTGTAAACCTTACTGCATGGGTTCACGGAGGGCCTCTTTCAGGGGCTGCAAACCTAAGCGACCCTGGCAACACCACGATTTCCCAGACAGCAGGACGGCTCCGGCATGGTTGCAGCAAAGCAGCAGTGCACGGCCCTTTGGCACTGTGGATGCTTGGTCCTTGGCGCAATGTGCAGAAATTCTTTTATTTAAATTAATTATTTTTAAAACGGTTTTTTTAATATTATTATATAGTAATTTTGAGTAAAAATAAACAATTCTATTACTTTAAAAACCTTAATTAACTAAAATAAAAAATATGTCTGAAAGTGAAAGTTTCTGCAGGGGCAGGAGGGCGACAGGACCTGCAGGACGCCTTTGACGCGGTCCAGCAGGAAGCTCCTGTCCATGTACACTGTGTGCGTGCCGCTCTCGCTCTGCTCGGCCACGCCCGCCATGCTGCCCGGGTCGTTGTACGCCTGCAGAGCGGGGTTTCGCTGCATTTCACATGTGACATTTCCAACATGTTTCAAAAGCATACTTTCCAGGACCTAATGAATCCCGGATCGTACACGGGTACGCATGTGTAATGCACCTGGCGCAGCCTTGGGGCGCCGCCTCATGATCGAGGAGGACGCGCAAGTCACTATTGGCGGGTACACACCTCGAATGCGCAGACGCCCATTGCGACGGCAGTCGGCAGGTCAAAGTCGGGGATGTCGTCTGCGCCCCGCGTCTGCCGCTGCACCTGCTGCCCGGCGTCCTGCAGCGCCTCTTTTGCCGAGCGCCCCGTCTGCTGCAGATTTTTGCCCGCCTCCTTCACGGCCTCCTTGGCCTCCGCTGGCCCTGGCACCGCAGGGGTATCAACGCTGCCGCTGGCGACGCAGCGTGCGCCGCCACGTTGCTGTCTCCACGCGCACAGCTGCGGCTGCCGCTGCATCCGCACAGCAACGTAGCCAACTATGACAGCATGTTAGGAGCATGCGCATGAGAGCGCATCATCACAGCGTGTGGCAGCTCGCTCTTGATATTGTTGGCAGTGACCAGGCTGTGCAGGCTGACACGCCGGTGACAGGTCTTGCGGATTTGCTCATGCTCTGCGTGGTTTGTCTGCTGCACGCCCTCGCCTGGATCGTGAGATACCGCTCAGGCGCCGGCCAGCGGCTGTGTCTTCGCCCCAATGCGGCAGCGCCTGCTGCTGCTCGCGGGCGGCCCAGCGAGGCATGCAGCACTGTCTGGTGCTGCAGCCTACCCGATCTGCTGTGCTGCAGAGTATGCCGCCTGGCACCCTGTACGACCATAGCGTCTGTGTCATGCAGTGCATGGCTGCAGTGCGGCATTGGCGCTTTGGATACACGGAACGCAATGATCAGCATGACCTTCGCTTCGAACTTTGAGCTTACAGTAGAATTTTTAGACGTCTCGAGCTACTCCAAAACAAGTACGGCAGGCAGGGCGAAGCGAGAAAGTATATGTGACTTGCGGATGGCATGCACAATAAATATTGGTGGAATGGTAGTCGTGTGGTTGCCACTGTACCTGAGGATGAACAAATAGAAGACCCACGTCCCTCAGGTGCAATGTAGGCTGCCAACTCGAAGGCGGCAGGCCGAAAAGCATGCTGCTCGAGGCATGCACGGCCGGCAGGATACCGCACCCCCCGGCTTACACGCTGTGCAGAGGTGCCTAATCAGCACTGCGTACAGTGTTTCAGTGACACTTCAAAGCGCGCACGTTCTGACCTCGACAAGGGAAATTAGCTGCCGGCAATTGTTTTGGACACCGAGTCTTAGACCCTGAAAGCTTGTTGGCTCCCGACCGGATGCCACAAATCTGTCACATTCTGGTTCATCGGTGCAGGGCATGTCGCAGCTGCCGACGTCCAGGCTGGGTGGAACGTGCGCAGATTTTCACAAGGATTCTGGTGCAACACACAAATCCTCCGACACGCCCGACGTATCGCTCAAGGTTTCGATAAAAGTTCCACGCTGCTGATCAATACAAAGCGAACACGTCCATGGGGGAAGTCAAGGACGAATCCTGGTTGAAACATGGCATCTGCCGTGCGCTCGGCTGGGACGCCGTTGTCGCTGAGGGCATTGTCAAAGCCATCAGCGATGCAGGTCTGCTGAACATTGTGCTGCGGTTGAATGCTCTTCAGCAAGACGATATGTGCTCTGCTGCATCTGTGTCGCGCCCGGCAGCTTCGGTTGAGCAAATGCGCATCAGTCTGCGGCATGCGCAGCGTGAGGAGAACTGCGGCGTCCACAGAACCTGTGTATGATCGATCAACCGCGATGCTGCAGGTTCACAAAAGGAGGTGGACGAGATTGTGTCGGACTATATGGGCGGCGACGCTCAGGTGGGCTGTCGCAGCAACATGCATACTACGCCGGTTGCCAAGCAGCGCCCTTCACTGTGGACTTTTAGCAAGTTAAGGTCTGCCCCTGAGACAGGCCTGGGAACTACTGCATCAGGTGAAGCGCCTGGTGACGCAGTTCCTGGCGCCGCGCCCGCGGGAGGCGCCGCCGCCAGGGCTGCCGCCGGCCGCTGGGCCCGCCTCCTCGGTAGCGTCAGCCTCCACCACCCAGGTGCCACTTGATGGATCGTATACAGCATGTCACATGTACATATGTTCGAGATAGCTTCAAAAAGCGCCCACGGGGCTGTGCCCCACTGCACGCGGAAGCAGCATGGATGGTGGGTGCAGTGGGCATCTCAGATGTCTTGTCAAGGCACCTCTGCCGCTGCCGGATGTCTGCCGGCGACAGCAGCAGCCTCTGCTGATGCGGTCAGATGATGCTGCTTGCAGGCGCCCAGCGGCTTTGCGCGTTCTGTGCCGCAACAGCGGTTGACAGATATGCAAGCGCCCGAAGACCAGGAGGTTCGGTTTTGCTGTTGCCGCCTTTACGTGTTGCCACCCTTTGCAAAGCGCAATGTGCTGCAATCTGCAGCATCGTCATGCCGACAGGCAGGCCGGAAGACGCCCCACAGACCGACAGAACTCCTACAATTGCTCGATTGCTCCAGTGCACTCGCCGATGGGTTCAGGTGGACGGGCCGGAGATTGTGGACGGGCTGCCTGTGCGGCGCGTCGGCAAGGGCAGCCGCCGCGGCGCGGGCGGCCCCAAGCCGCCGCTGTCGGCCACGCTGGAGCGGCCCGTCGTCAACTGCCTCGCGTGCGGCAAGGTTTACGACTGCCGAGGCACCTTCACCTCCGATATCACTGCATTTGTGGGTGAGTCATCGCCCAACTTTGTCGTGCACTCTACATAGAGAGGCCTCGTTGACTTTGATTACATGCAGTACCACGTCATCACATCTCATTTCTCTCCTGTGCTGATCTCGTTGTCCCTCACAAGCTTGAGCTGGACCTGCCCTCGATTGGCAGCACGGGCCGCAGAGGGCGGCGGCGTAATTTGAAGGTGCTGTTGCTTGCGGGTTCAGTAATGTACAAAGCATGTTGCAAAACCCTAAACCCAGTACATGCCCACCCCGTAGCGGGCGGCGGCGTGTGCACCTTCTGCGGCTTTCACGTGGCGCTGTCCCACCGCGAGCGCAGCGAAACCCGCCACTCTCGCCGGAGAGACGCTGGGTCCTCCCCCTCTGCTGCTGCCGCCGCCGCAGGCGGCGGCATGGCAGCATCCGGCGCCTCCAGAGGTGCGCGGCAGCCACCGGTTTGCAGCCTTCCACTCACGACAAGAAGGAACATCGAGACCTGAAACGTGCGGAACCCCAAACCCTAAACCCTAAACGTGTTTTCAGGGCTTGGCCATGCCTCACTTGTGCTCGGCGCGCTGTGTGTATGTGCTGGCTGCCTTCCTCGTGAGGTTTAGGGTTTAGGGTTTACTATCCAACCATAAACCCACAATCCCGGTGTGGTTGTGACCTCTCAGCAGCCGGATACCATGTTTCTGAACCTGAACAGCTGGGGTGTCTACTCCCGCAGGAGCATCAGAGGCGACCGCCGCGCCGGAGACAGATACCGACGAGGCCGCAGCAGTGGCCTTCAAAAATCGCCTGGTCGAGGTGCATGATTTGCTCCGCTCGAGCTGCACCATGCGCATTGCATACATTGGCAGAAGGAAGTTTGCGTTCCCAGCATCAAACTTAGGGTTTAGGGTAAGGGTTTTGTCAGCGGGTGGTTTGTGCGGACCAAAAGTCGCCGGCTTGGCTGCCACAACCCCGTGACACGTGTGCGCATGGGATTTTCAAGAGGTACAATGCGGCGCCAGCAGGCGAGCAGATACTGATTGCTTTACCCCTGGCCTCACCGCCTTCTTTGTACCGGCGGGCGGACCGCAAGTCGGCGAGGCGCATCTCAGCAAATCCGATGTACAATCGCTGCAGCGTATGTGTAGACTTGAATGACCATGCTGCTCTCTGCACTGGCAGGCGGACCGCAACTCGGCGCGGCGGACCACAGTGGTGGACGACCAGTCCGACTTCTTTGAGATCGACGGCAACGCCTGGCTGTCTGAGGAGGTGCGGCGACACGTGTTTCGGCGGACTATCGCTGACTTCGAGACGCAAAATTCGCGCCAAAATATGACCTCGCATGGCTGCTTGAAAGCAGTGCCTGAATGCAGCCACCGCCCAGCCGCACATCGCATCCGCAATACCGGCGTGCAACTGAGCTGCTGCGGGTACTGGATACCCACCAAGCCAAGCTGGGCAAGGGGCCCAGTGCAGCAGCTCACGGTCACATTCCCACCTGTTTTGACCAACACATATGTGATGTTATGCTGTTTTGCGGCGCCGGAGACAGATACTGTTTCGTTTTCTGTGTCAGGAGCGGAGAGCGCTGCGGGAGCGGCAGCGTGCAATTGAGGAGGCCGAGGCGTCGCGACGCCGGCGGGTCACCGTCACCGTGGACATCCTCGGCCGTCAGGTGCGCCACAGGACTCAGTGCTGGAAGCACTTGTTTGCTGCTGCCGAGCATCAGCAGTGTTTAGGGTTTTGTCTGCTGGCGAACTGGCTCGTGGAGAGAGGACAAGTGCTGGAGGTCTCCCTGTCATGCCATGTGCTGCTTATCTCCGCATCGCCTGGAAGTGCATAGCGACTGCCGACCGGCTGTCAATGCCGGTCCCGTCAGAGGCGCCTGGCTGGCCTAGGGTTTAGGGAGACAGGCAGCCTGCTTGCCAGGCAGTGCGGCCAGTGGCAACGCCTGGCATGTACGATGTCGCCTAGTTCTTGCGACACCTGGCCCCACCCATCAGGGATGCTGACACCTGCAACCTCTCAGCATGTTTGTTGCCGCGGGCTGCAGGTTCTCGTGACAGACGAGGCGGGCGACGCTGCAGAGGTGGCTGCCGGCGGCTGCCGCGCCGATGCGGACACGGCGTCTGCGGCGACCGCCCAAGAGATCCCGCAGGTTAGCTTGAAGGATGTGGGGCACTGCTACGGCGTGTTGCGCATTGAGACATGCAGCACGCCGCCAGTGTAGCTGTCACATGTCTGCGCTGCTGATGCATCTTCCTGGGCGACTGACAAGTCCGATCGCTGTCGTTCCCAGGGCGGAGGCGCCTCGGCGGTGGCAGCGGCGGCGAGCGGCACGCAGGGCCGGCGGGAGGACATGCGCATAACGCGCAACCCCAACATCGCGGTGCGCCCCATGTTCGTGCGGCCGCCGCCCAAGCCGGCCGCAGACAGCAGCGGCGGTGCTGCGTCGTCCCGCAGCGGTAGCAAGTCCGCAGAAGGGGTGGCGCCGGCGGCGGCTGCTGCACCGAGAGACGCCAAAGGCCAGCAGCAGCGGCGGCTGCCTGTTGGAGGCCGAGGGGGGCGCGGCGCGGCAGCGGGCAGCAGTGCGGCAGGGCAGCCGCCGAAGAGGGAGCCTCGGGCGGCCAGCAGGACGAAGCCCCTGCCGCGGCTGCAGCACGATGACCCATTCGAGAGCGCAGCCATCGTGGCGCCAGCGGACTGAGGCCGTCTACAGGCACTTGCAATGTCGCACAGATGCGGATGTCGCCCAGATGCGGAAGCTGCATTTGTCCCGTCATAATGTCGTCAGCAGTTGGCGCACGGTGGTCAGCCTGGTTCAGTTGAAAATTGCCGGAGGGACTCTAACCTATAACAATCACGTACGTGACTTGAACATGGCTCCCCGTTACGTCGGTCTTCCAAAATGTACAGTGGTGATCTACAGCGCAGACATGGCTGGCTTCCAAAAAGGAGACTCATCCTGGCAATGCGAATTGGCAGTGCCAAACATCACGGATGATCGATGCAAAATGTGTGCAAAACCCAGCTGCCAAGGCACCACGGCATGTGATGCAACCCAAACATGCCTGGCCAATCTGCAGTGGCGCCTAGGGCCGAAGCTGTCGACTGTCTTTGATTGTGTGTGTCCACCAGAAGACGGACGACTTTCTGCAGTGCGAACCTTCCGATCTACCTTACTGCATCGTCTTTATTGATGCGGTGGAATAATGTGCAAAGCGCCGGTTGGCAGTCTCCAGTCAGTCTGCGATCCGGTGGCTCCATCATCGCTGGCACACTAGCCCAGCGCTTGGGGTCCAGCACTGCATCTCAGAGAGCCAGCAGTACGACGTTCACTCCGGCGAAAAATCTGCGCGCTGCCGATCGGCGCCTCAGACGGCGGCGGGGCCGGTGGCGGGCGCGGCGCCGACCTGCTTGCCGCCGATGCTGCCGTGGCGGCGGTGCACGTGGTCCTCGCGCAGCAGGCCCAGCAGGATGATGGAGAAAGCGTTGCAGATGGCGCCCATGATGGAACCTGCGTCAAATTGGGCATGGAGATGTCAACAACGGCGCCGCAGCGGCACTTGAACACATCGTGCTGGTTCTCTGCCAACCATGAGATGAGATGAATGTGCAAGCACGGGCAGCAGCAGTGCCACATCTTTGCAGGGTGTGACGGCGCAAAGCCGGATGTCTGTGTGCGAATGGCGTCAGGAGTCATATTTGCTGTCAGTGTTTAGGGCGAATTGTGCACGCACCAGCAAGGGTGACCTTGATGCGGGTGCTGCCATATGTCAGCCCAGCAACAGTGGAGCGCTTGAAGTACAGCAGGGAATCGATCTGCGCGGCAGCGAGGGTTTAGGGTTTATGGAAACCTTAAGATGGAACACAAGGTCCAAACTATGTGCAACATGGCATGCAGGCCCGGGGGACCAGGGGTGCTGAAAATGTGCAAGGGAGCAAGAGTCACAAGGGTGGCACAGCGGGCCATGGATCAGGCCCAGATTCAGTAGCTGCGGCGACGCAGATGTCACCTGCAGCGTTGTGAGGACGAAGACGTAGACCAAAAGGGCCATGGCGGCATGCTTGAGGCGCAGCAGCTGGCCTGCGTCAAGTGGTCGCTGAAGCTCGGCCACAAGTATTGCAGTTGACAGGTCGTCCCCTCAAGATACGACTCCAGCGACGCGACAGCAGGCGGGTACTGAATATAAACATATCTAATACACCATATACAGGAGGTGTTGGGGAAACGTACGGGGCATGACGAGGAGCACGAAGATCATGGTGAAGATGAAGATCAGCGGGTGGAGCACAGTGCTCGCTTGATGCCAGCTTCACAACGTGCGCAAGGATGCCATTCATGCAGGCATGAAGAGAGCGTTGTGGCGGGCAGCCTTCTGAAATGACACGAAGCGCACTCACCTCGAACATCAGGATCCACCACTGCAGGCCGAACTGGTACTTGCCGTCCCCAGGGTATGGGCGCTGCATCAGCAAAGGATGTCACACATATGTAGCTGTACAGCTCAACGGTCGAACAAATTGTATTGCATCCAGATTCGCTTGCAGTGCATGTGACTGTACACACAACGAGGCAGGCTGAACAACAGGAGGTCGCGCAGAAACGTACGATGCCGCCAGACTGGAAGGAGTCGACGTAGATGGCCTGCTGCTGCGGCAGCACTATGTGGACGTTGTTAGCCTGCTTCTGCAGGGACGCCAGGCCACCCAGGACGATGGTGAACGCCTGCGATCTCGGTGAAATGTCCTGCCTCAGTATTTCACTCGCATGGCGTGATGCTGCGAACAGATAGCGGCGCTCGCTGCTTGAGGTATTCAGAGCCGTTTTCAGCAATGCCATAGAAAAAAAAGCATGCTTGGTGACTTACAGTGATGCTGCCGGAGCCTCCGGCAGCATCACTGTAAATAGCGGTCACTTATGTTTACTCGGAGTAAACATAAGGGACCGCTGATGGCACAGCAGCTGGCGACGGCGGCACACATGGAAATGCAGAGAGAACGCAAGGCTGGACGACTCACGATGGCAGTCAGGATCTGCGTGATGACGAGGCCCATGCGAGCTTTGGGATTGACCGAAAACATGCCATCGCCACGGGTGCCAGCGCCCTCGCGGCCGCCACCCCCGCCAAACATGCCGCCCCGCTTGGGCTCGGCGACAGGCACGGCCTCGCCGGTGCGCAGGGTGCCTGGCGGGTCGGCGGTGGTGGCCATCTGCGGACAACAAAGCGAAACTGTATCAGAGGCCCACGTCGAGTCGTGACTCCATATGTAAGGCAAGGCAAGGCAAGGTTTCCTTGATCAGTCTACGAATCCTCCGACTAGCCTGCACCCAGTGCGTCCAGGAAGCTTCTCAGGTGTGTCGAAAGGGGCAAATGCAGAAGGACGCCGCGCAGGGGCCAGAACGATGCTGGGCTGAGCAGCGAAGGGGATTTTTCGGCGGTGCCATGACACGCAGGTGCAGCCTCACACAGCTGCAGACGGCGCGGTGCAGCAGTGCGCAAAAGCCACTCCAAAACTCATCAGAATTGTAACAAGGTGTCTGTCTCTAGGCGCTGCAACTGCCTTTGTTGCGGGCTTCAAAGGGCCGGCATGCACAGTCAGCACTGCGCCCACGGGAACCAAGGCTGCTGGTCAAGGGGCCCCGCACTCGCGACGATGAGCATTGATTCTGGGTACGCAACACGACCGAGAGCTGCAGCTGATGTGGGCCAGATAATGTTGCCCGTCGTTTTCGATCTGACACCAGCTGAGTCATGCTTCGGAAGAGCCGCCTCGGATTTCAGGTTTGCAAGCCGCAACAAGCAGCCAGTCAGCACCTCGCCATTGAGTAATAATCTCGGATGTTGAGACGTCGCAGATTAGGGATACGCTGCATCGCCGGCAGGACAAGGCGTCGTGTCCCAACCTCGACAACTATCAAGGGGTCGTGCCCAATGGTATTAGGCCCAAGAGGACCAGGTCTCGGGCCAGTGTTGCATCACAGCATCACAGCGTCTCGACAGACCGGCTGACCGTTGCGTCGCGGCCGCAGCGACGGCTGCACCCGACCGGCAGGATGACAGGCAGTAAGGTGCTGCGGCCGCAGCACCTGGGAGCAAACGGTGCTGCAAATCGCCATGGGTGGCAATGTGTGAAGATTTAATTCGTTCTGGTCGCCATTCAGGCTGCGCGACCGCGAATTTTCAAATTTATCGTGCCGGAGGCTCTCACCTTGTCAGAAGGAGTGACTCAGGAGCGGGGAGGCGCGCGCGGGTGGGACCTCTGACGGCTTCTGGCGGCGACGGCGAGCTAAAGAATTTTGCAAACGCTGCTTCGTTTCATAGGCCGGCTTGGCGGCTCAGCGAACGTGTCATGTCTTTGGGGAACGGCGAGACTCTCAACCTAGCGCAGCTGGCGATACAGATCCGTGAGATCCGTCGAGATCGTTCAGACGAGGCCACCCTTTTCCCAGGCCTCCCTTTGACGGCTTATAATCGAGCTACTGTCCAACCGCGATGCAGGCTGAGCAAATGCATTCAGGCAGGCTTGGTCAGGGTATCGCAGAGCCGAGTGAAATTCTTGCAAGTTTAGGAGAAGAAAGAGAGCTGACCTGACCGTGCGCAGCAGGGGTCACAGCCGTTATCTTCAGGGCCAAGCTTTCATAAACGGCAGCGATCAGGCATGATGCTGTGCACCTAACAGCTCCCCGAAGGCTTGCAATCGGGCTGAAAGTTTTGCGAGGTTGAACCAGCATGCAGGTCCGCTGCCGTCATGCGGCTTTTCTGAGGCGGCGCCGCAGCCGCTTCCGCTGCCGCCGTCATGTTGTTAAAAACAGCCACAGCAGGCCGCGCAGATACATGACCACCTCCGCGCCGCCGAGCTTCGAGGCGCCATACACCCGGTCCACAAACACGATCGGCACCTGCGGCAGAGACATTACACCTCAGCTGCCGCGTCTTCTCCGAACAAATAACTCACAGGCGGCGTCTGTTGAGCGGCGGCAGTCCCAAACGGGGTGCCTGACGAAGGCTGGGGTCCCTCCACGAATGCTGGGCGCAACAATGCAGCCATGCAAACGGTGCGCACGACAGCACAAACACGGCATTACTCCAGGTGCACTGATGCCCGTGGTTCCGCTTCCCTAGAGCGCACCTCGCTAATGGAGTAGCCGAGCCCCCGTGCCCGCACCACGATCTCCATCTGGAATGCGTACCCCTGGAGAACACCACAAGAGCATGCGGGATCATCATGCTGCAGATCAGGTGCAGTGTACATCGTGGGAACCTCGTGGTGGGAATCTCGTGGGAGTGCATCTGCGGCCTCATCACAAGAAGCCAGGCAGGCTGCATTGAAGGGGATGCGCGGTGAGCAACACCTTCACGCATTTGGGCTTTGTGATGCACGAGTGGCTGTCAGCGCAGACCTTGGATGTGCACAGGCCCATCAGCTTGTCGAGGCACTCCTTGCGATACAGGCGATACGAGCCGGTCAGGTCCGACACCTGCCGCAGACATAGAAGACCCATTGGACAGGGAATCTACCGTAGCTCATCGCCCGAGCGCGAGGGCATGCACGAAGTCAGCTACGGCAGCCGGCCACCATTGCAGGTCAGCGCTGATGCGCAGCCGTGGCACATGCACAGCCTGACGAATGACAGCAGCCAGCTACCCTAAGCCCTAAACCCTAGACTGCGATCCCAGTCCGCTGCGCCCGGTGCAAGAGTATGACGGTACAGCATGGCGACGCGAGAGGCGCACCCCCGGCTGCAGCAGCGTGGCGGCCAGGTAGTTTGCGCCGCGGCTGGTCAGCTTGCGTTTGAAGTTCCAGCCGAAGACGCCGCCGCCGCGCGCGTAGCGCGTGCCCGTCACTATGTCGCTGCCCGTCTCCGCCTGCCTCCTGTTGTGCGAATCAATCATTACAGGGGGAGCCGTCCGCATCTGATCAGCACCGTTATGACCAGGTCAAGCGCATTGAACAGCACACGCTCAGGTGGAACGTCGAGCAGGACGGGAAGGCATGCACAGTGCGCTAAAACCTACCTGATGAACTCTGGTATGTACTTTGGCTGCGGCACAGCGGAAAGGGGCAGCGTCAGTGCCCTTCGCCGCCACCAAGATATACTTGGTGCACGTATTGGAATGGGCAGAGATCAAACACATGTTGCACAAGGGCTCATGCGCTGACTCACATGGTGAGACAGGTCGGCGTCGATGATGAATACGAAGTCGCCCGTGGCAAATTGCAGCCCGTGCACATAGGCAGTGCCCAGCCCGAGCTTGCCCGCCCGCGGCTTCAGCAGCTGCAAGGTTTAGCAGACGAGTGTCAGCACAGGAGCGGCTGCGATCGATCAACTTGCTGCATCATTCGCCGAAGGCGCCACAACCGGCGGGACCAGCATGCGCGTCATGAGAGGGTTGACGCCAGTAAATGCGCAGGCTGCTCAGCCTCCTCCGACTCGGCCGATCAGCGAACAAGAACGTCGATCACAGCACACGCATAGCGAGCGCCTCCGTGGCTGATGTATCAGTGAACATAGTCATCAGCTTGCAGTGTACTTTAGGAGGCGAAGACTCACGATTTTGTCGCCACCATAGGCGGCCTGCAGCTTGCGCACCACGTTCTGCGTGCCGTCCGGGCTGTTGTCGTCTACTACAATGATCTCAAAGTCTGCATCGCTGCACGGCATGAGGTTGCGTGTCAGACGCCCGAGTGCAGATCAGGCCGCATCGCTCCGAATGCAGTGGAGGATCGCAGCTCGGCATCTCCACAGCTTACACACCAGCTCTCGAAGCTGCGGACGAGCAGCCAAACGATGAGCGCGATGTTGTCGGCCTCGTTATAGGTCGGCAGCAGCACCGAGTATTTGTGTCGGCGCCGCCGCTGCGGCTGCGCCTGCTGGCTGTGCGTCACCGATGGCATGCCGCTGAGTGATGCACAGCTTTCTGGTGAGAGTGAGAATGAATCCGCTGGAAGCTCTCTGCAGGCGCTGTGCGTCACGGCCTGAATATCAGGCCTCGCTTCACTGGACGCTGCACAGTCATGCCCGGTGCAGCGCCACCAGCGCCGTCAGCATGTGTTGGGTTCGTCTGTGATCAGGAGCTGTGCAGATCGCTCTGCAGAATACCAAGCTGCTAAGTATTCAATGCCAAATATGGCAAGCGCAGTGTGTCCAGCACAGCGACCGTGTAGCTGCGGTGCTCCAGATCAAGCGGTCGCTGCCTCGAGACAAACCAACCGCCAGCGGCACACAGAGGTTCCGACTGTACAGCGAATGTTTAATTGACTGTACATTGTGCAACTGATGCTTGAGCCGCGATCTATGTGCAGTGCACGTTGAACCCTGAAAGTTGGCCAACACACGGCTTCTGACCCGCTGCATTCGTCGCAGTTGTCGTTGTCGTCCAGCACCACAGTGTGAGACCGCACTGCTGTCGGCGCGCCTACAGCGACGTCCCTGTTGAGTTTGTGGGTGTCGGAGTCCGTCACTGTCAGCGAGTCAGTCGTGCGCGTATGCCCAGCGTGCTGTACGACAGCAGCCGTTTCAGCACGGCAGAATTGCCTGAAATCTTTGAGCTGCATTCAGCTGCCCTCGTGGGCAGTGGCGCCTGGCGTGGGCCTTGTTCGGTGTCGGAGAGGGATGTGCTGAGCTTTTAGGCTTTGCAACATCCCGCGACAGCCGAGTGCCTGCAGCAGGCCGCGACCATGGCGACATACACGGAGATGGGCGCCAGCATCGCGGCGCGCGCCTTTTTCTACCCTAGCCTGCTGTTCAACATTGCCCGCGAGCGCCTACAGGAGGACTGGCATTGGTGTGACCTGGTTACAGAGGTGGGCCAACGTCTGCATGGCACATCATTGCTATCGATCGTGTCTTGGTGCGCATGAGAATCGCCATAGTGTGCTTGAAGCACGATCTGACGAAGGTGCTGCTGTTGACGCAGCACGTGATGCTTGGCGCCATCCCATTCCTGTCCATGCTGGACGCCGAGTTCCAGCAGCTGGTGCGCAATTTCTCCAGTGCGTACTTGGCGAACTGACCGCTGTCGCTTGACGGCAGCGCCAAGTCCTCCTGCATGTACACACGATATCCGCGGCGCATTGGCAGGGCTGCGGTGCCGCGGCAGCAGTCCCTGGTTCACATATTACGGCGACTGAATGCCTGCCCGTCCCCGCCGCCCACAGGGCGTCAAGGCTGTGGTGACGCTGAACGAGGAGTTCGAGATCTTCATTTCCCCAGAGCAGTATGCCGCGGCAGGCATCCGCCACATGCACCTGCCCACCATCGACTTCCTGTTTGCGCCGCCCCTTCCGGACCTCCACCGCGGCGCGGACTTCATCGCAGGTGGGCTTTCAAAGGTCATCTGCAGCCCCTACAGCCGACCGCGCAGCTGGATCCGCCATGGCGCTGCTGCAGTCGGGTCAGGGCATCGCATCGGCTGTTGCACCGCGGACGCTCCTGTAAACCCTGCAAACTGCTGACGACAGGAAACGTGGTTCAGGACGGACATGCCATGCCGTCGTGATGGCCGTGACCCGCCACAATCACCGCAGGTAGCTGCTCCGCACACGCCCCGCAGCTGGCCGCACTTCTGCGGCCGGCAGCAGAAGCCGGTTAGGGTTTGGCGCCAGATGCATTCTGCGTGCCCACGCGCAGGTCACGCGCGGCGGGGGGAGCTGGTGTACGTGCACTGCAAGGCGGGGCGGGGGCGGTCCACGACGCTGGTGCTGTGCTACCTCGTCAAGGAATTCGGCATGACGCCTGCCGCGGCGCTGGAGATGGTCCGCGCCAAGCGCCACCAAGTCCGCCTGGCGCCGGTGCGCCGCTGCCCCGGAAACATCTTGAATGGGTTGGCTGGCAACAGGTGACAATATGGTGACAATATGGTGACAATATGCCACGTGCTCGTGAGCATGCAAAACCGGGCCCTTTGCTCCAGCTGAAGGACCTCCGCGGCAATGAAAGAACCAGGTCTTACAATTGCATAACGATGTACAGACAGGGTGACGTTCCCAAATCCACTCTCGCAGGGCCAGTGGCGTGGCATCCAGGAGTTCTGGGATGACTGTGGCCGCCCCGGCGGCGACGGCAGCGGCGGCGGCGACTGCGGCGACGGTCCGGCGCTGGCGGACGCCCCTGCCGAGCTGGAGGCCGTCTCCCCCGGCACGCCCGACAGCGTGCTGCGCGACGGCGCCGCGGCGTTTGGCTCCGCCTGCACCTCCGAGGCGGATGGCGCCGGTAAGATCGTGGCCAGTGAAACCTATCTCCCGGAGGCTGTCTCCGCCTTCGCACGTGTTGCTGCAGCAACCTGCTGCCTGTATCGTACTGAGGACTGATGAAGACACGGGTTGCAGAGGACAAGCAGAATCAAGGGACTCATTTTGCGTCCCCACACCTGCCGGTACATATTTCTGGTCTGTACCTGTCAAACTGGTCTGTACTTGTGCACTAAATCATGGTCTGTACCAGTGCACATTGTCCTCTCCAACCTTCAAGCTGATTTCAAGCAGCCTGCAAATCTCGATTTTTCATTTCTGTCAGACGCGCAAGCAGCCGGCTCGGATGTCGAGGCAGGCGATGGCGAAACCAAGGCGGCGGAGCGCCCTGGAGCATCCGCAGCGTCCAGCGACAGCGTACGCCTGCAGATCCTGCAGCCGCTGAAGCGGTGTGTGGCGGCCGCAGCGACAAAGGCAGGGACGGCCGTGGATGTGGCATTTGCACGCAGCAATGGCGACGCGCCGGCCATAGAGGCAGTGTGGCTGCCGGCAGGCGGGCCGGCCTCCGCATCCATGGCAGCCGACCCAGCGACGGCAGCGGCGGCGGCTGCGCCTGCAGCCTACCCTGGCGCAGTCCCGCAGCGGCCGACGGCACCTGAAGCACCTGTGCCGACAGCCTCCGAAGTTTCGGAGGCCGCGCCCAGCGCAGCCGAGGCGCCTGCGGCGCTGCACCCTGGCGCCAGCTGCTGCGGAGGCAAGGCAGCCAGAAGCGCCGCCCCGCGACCCTGCGGCGACGGGGCTGGGAGGCCGGGCGCGCTGCCGCCGCCCGCAGGCGCCGCTAGCGATGCCGCCGAAGCAGCGGCGCCTGCATCCGTCCCTGCTGTCGAAGCCGCCGCGCCGGGCGCGGCTCCGGGCTGCGCTGCACCGCGAGACGCCGCTGTCCTGGAGGAGGCCGCGCAGCAGAGCGCGGAAGCGGCAGCGCAGCCGAGGCCGGCGCCGTGCTGCCACAGCGTCAGCCTGGACCTGGAGCGGTCGACCAGCACGGTGTGGGTGTCCGCCCCCTCCATGGAACTGTCCGACTGTCTGCGTCCCGGCTCGGCGGCGGTTTTTGCCGCCAGGACCAGCAGCGGCGGTCGCGACGGCGGCGGGGAAGGCGTGGCTCCGTCCGCATGCGGCGACGGCGGCGGCGCGGGACCGGCTGCTGGCGCCGTAGAGGTGGCGGCAGACTACACAGATGCGGCAGCGGCCGCAGAGCCCACTGGTAGCGGCAATGCCGCTTCCAGCGGCACCGGCAGCGACGGCTGCAGCTCAGGTGGCACTCCATGGTACAAACTTGCAGCCATCCTGCTGCAAGGCTGGGTCAGCTAGGTGGGTTGGGCAATGGTTGCAGCCATGTTGCCGCAGGGCTGGGCTGGCTGCAAGTAGTGAAGTGGGTGCGGGTTTTTCTCTGTGGTCAGGTTGTCGAGGTTGTGCAGGATGTTGTATAGGTATAGGCGAGGGGGTGGTGGCTGATAGCATTCATGCTCTTCCTGGCATATCCCACACCTTGGAATGCTGTGCTCATTCAAGCATGGGCATGCGCATTGTAGCAACTGAGCGAGTGTTCGGATGCTCGACCGGTGATCCGTTTGAACATGTACTTCTCACTTGATACACGCCATAAGATCCTGTTGCGGAAATGCGCGCATCGTAACAACCTATTGCAACACACATTGTCACACGCTCTAACGCTCTGGGCAACAGTAGGTACTTGAATGCATTCTGTCCGCAGTGCAACACTCCTGTGTTGCGCAAATTTAATCAAACAAAATATGAGGGCCAGTTGAAGCACCGCTGCCAGCTGAATATGTCGAACCCTTCCCTTCCCATCACCTACACCTACACCTCGATGGTCATCGAAGCTGGCGGCTGCGCCAGTTCCTGCACCCTAATGTCGGCCAGCCCCGCGTCCCGGAGCTTCTGCTGGAAGTCGGCAAGGCTGCCGCGCTGCTTGATGAGCCACGACAGCGGTCCCGACGCCTGCAGCAGCAGCCGGCACCGTGTTGTTGAGCAAGGTGCTCACAATCAGGGCTCGCAAATACTCGCACGCACTGCGCTCGGAGGGCATGTAGCATGGGCTGCAGCGTGAGCACAGTGTGCAAGCCAGTGCCTGAGCTGGTGCCGTGCAACATGCTGTGAGCAGCCCACCTGTGTCTCGGCATTCATGAAGGGTACGACAACCAGCGGCCGAGTCTGCTTGATGAGGTCCAACGAGTTGCTGTCGCCGCACACCTGCGGCACGTTCAACGCCACCTCATCGGCGGCCAGCACACCATTTGTGGCCACGCAGAACGTTCGGCCTTGTGCAAGTACATCGTGCGGCGCAGCTACCAGGCCCATTCCTGCGGCTACGTGCGAGAGGATGCGCCACCAAGTTTCATCGACGGCAGAGTCTCGCAGCTCCGCTGTCAACACCAAAGCCTCAGACTGCATCGTCTGATCCTGTTGATATCAAAGCAGCAAGTAGGCGGCGAGATCCTGGTTGACGACCGGCGTCATGACGACGCCCACACTGCCAGGGCGCAGTAGAGGAGTTCCAAGTCCAATGATGCCGCTTTGTCCACTAGAATCAACGCACCAGCGCTTTTTTTTGACGCCCAGCTCCTGGTTGACGAGCGGCGTCACAAATTGATTGCTGGAAAGGCCAAACTGTGGAGGTTTCACAAGTTTTTTCACAAGCCTTCTCACAGTAAAACTCGAACGCACCAGCGGGTAGGCGGCCAGCTCCTGGTTGACGACGGGCGTAACGACTATGTCCACATCTCCCGGCGCCAGCTCAGCGGCAACGGAGCCCGCGCCAAAGTCGCAGTGGGGCTCATAGTAGAGGCTGACTCCTCCAGCAGTTGCCTCCCGAATCACGACGCCCAGCTGCCGCTTGCTCCAGGGTGGCCCCACCAGCGCGCCTGCACAAGAGAAGCCCTGTCATCACGGAACATCGTCTGCCGTCGCCAACGGCAGATGGGCCGGAGTTTGCCGTCCCAACACCGCAGCTTGCGTGTGAGGCACCCACCCCGGGGCAGTTGGCCGAGCCGACCGTTGGCCGTCGCCGCCGCAACGACGTCTTTTGACACCGTCCCTGACTAACATTTGTTTTTAAATTATTTATTTAATTTAATTTAGATAACTTGATTCAAAAAATTTGATTCAAATTTTTTTGCTTTAACAGTAAATTTCAGTCTGGTGTCTGCTTACAGTCGCTTTGACGCCTCGCCAGCGGCACAATGGTACGGTGGTTTTAGGGTTTATCTGCCCACCTTCTGTGCCGGTGAGCGTCAGCTTGCCGCCGGCAATGGTGACCGTCTGCCCGTGGTCCAGCTCGTATATCTGCTTGTAGCCCAGCTTCCGGCACTTTTCCGCCGCATCCGGCTGCGCCACCACCGGCAGGTCGCGCGGCAGCTTCTCCAGCGTCGGCAGGTGGCAGTGATCGTCCAATCCCTGCCGGCGAGTCGAAATGTCACCTCAATCGAGAGTGAACGGTCGTAAAGGGTGTCCTATCTACTTGTGAGTCGTGGCGCCGGCGGCGGCGGCAATTGTGCAAACCCTGCCTTTGCACGGCAGCCTGGATTAGACATGTGTACAAAACTCATCGCTGAAGGTGGATGCGCTGGCCCTGCCACCACTGCGAGCCAGGTGCGCAGCAGCAAGAGCACAGGGTGCACTCTTCCCACGAATCCCATACCTGCGTGATGAGCATGAAGTCGGAGCGCGCCGCAACCGCCTGCCAGTCCAGGCCCCTTGTGCGAACTTTCTCACCGCTGTATATCCAGGAGGCCTGCAGAAAGGTGAGCTCGCCCACGAGCCAGGGGTCCACCAGCACCGTCACGCCTTTGCCGCAAAAGATAAAAAACTTCCATTAAAAACTAGCAAAAAAATTGTTTATTGTTGCAAAAATTTGTATTTCTATTTAATTTCCTATGTAATGTATAATTTAATATTTTGAAATAGAAATTGTGTTTAAGGCGCACGAACAGGAGTCTTCAGTGCCAGCGGTGCGAGCCCTCACAGGCACTCCCCTTGCATTGTCGTCACTCGCACATGAGGCCACATGCGCATGAGGTTGCACACGCCAGAGCTACAGGGGTTTTGTGTCGCCAGGCATGCAACACGAGATTCGCTGATGACAGCAGATGTTGTCCCTGCGCGATGGTTTGGATGGCCGGCCACGCGCAGATGGGCCCAAAAGCGGGCTGCAGATCTAGGGTTTACGGAATTTCTTTCCTGTTTGTGCGCACTCCGCCAGCCACGCACCTGACTGTTCAAAGGTCGCCTGCCAGCAGTTGGACTCGTAGGAGGTGTAGGTGATGCGCCGCGGCGGTTTTGCGGCCGGCGCCGACGCCGCGCTAGGCGCTGAGCTCACCGATCCCGCCATTGCAATGGCGGCTCTCTGCCGCCACGCCGCCGGCCTGCAGGCCACCGGAGGCTGGTTGCAGTACTATATCCAACCCCTGTGCTACCGTGACGTGCAAGCTGCGCTTGCAGCTATGAGTTTGGGCAGGAGCCCGAAATTCCTGCAAATTTTGCACTCCTCACTATGCGGATGCGCTCGCCGTCAACCGGCTGGACGGTTGAGGCGCTGCGCGAACAGTCGGCCAGCATCACCTGCTGGCTGCGTGAGAGAGCGCTGTGCGTGTCTGAGGATGTGATGATGAACGGCGGGCACTCCTCAGCGGTGCCGGGCTCGCCGCGCTGCTGCTAGATGAGAAATTGCAGCGCCGAGAAGCTAGCCTTTGGGTCCACAGCGTGGAACGCATTTGCCACCGCGAACGTCACTGGCGAGCAACCATCACGTGAAAGCCTGCTTGACAGGCGCTATGCTGTTCCGGGCGAGCAGCCTTGCACCCGGGTTGCGACGAAATTCGCCGGCAGATGGAAAGAAATTGCTCAGCGAGCCTGCAGCCTCAGAGATGAAAAGCCTTCACCTGCGGGTCGCTAGTACACCAGCCAAATTGCTGTGCACGGAAAAAAATATGCTGGCCAAAATGCAATGTGACGTGGCTCATAGCAGAGGCTGGAGTTGGAGCGCGGCTGAACTCCGGAAGCCGTCGCTGCACGTGCCCAGATGTGCTGCAGGTACTGCTGTCCCCCACTGCTAAATGACCCATGGCCCTAAAGTTGACGGCGGCAGAGGACGAAGGTGGTGGCAGCAACGTCTCCAATGATGGTGGACGAAACGGAAAGGCAAGAAAGGGATAAGCACACAGCAGCGGCAGGATGACGACTTGAGTCATGCATACGGTGATGGATGCACCTTTAATGTCGTCGTCTCATTTCATACGCCATCGAAGAATCTAACTAGCCCTGGTTTCGCTCAGGCTGCGGTTTTGGATTGCTCACGGACGTATTGCAAGGTGAGATATTAAATTTTAATGATATCATCTAGACTCAATTGGTTTGGACATCTCGGATTTACAGGCTTTTAATTTCAAGCAACTCGACTATGCTGTGGCACAGGAAAGAATGACAGGACGGACTTCACAATCGAAGCCTGCAGTCTGATATGCTCACAGCAATGTGCACCTACGATACAGCAATGCGAGGAAAAGAGGCTCTGCCGTATGCAAGCGAAAGTGCAACGCGTCAAAATCTGGAGCATGCTGTCTAAAGACACACAAATCACGCTTCTCTTGCCACAACTATCTGCTAGTGCGCCTTTGCTAACTTGTCATCCCATGTCACCCTCAGTGTGGCATCTTGGCGCGGCACTGTCCACTAGCAACCACTATCATGCAGCGAGGCAGCAGACCTGCGGCGTGGCATGGGGAAACTCCTCCCGTGGTCCGAGGGCTTCTCAGGGCTCCATAAACCTCAGTATGACCTCAGCATTGAGATTTTCGACCGCTGGAGGCGCTTAGACCATCGCGGGGCCGGTGGTACGCTCGTCGTGGTCGTGGCCCACGCGCTTGCCGCGGCGGCCGGTGGTGATGGTGGTGTCCTCCCGGTGCGGCGCACGCAGCAGGCTCAGGAACAGCAGCGACAGGCCGTTGAGCGTCGCGCCGGCGATGGCGCCTGCAGAGCAGCGGGGCACCTTTCTTTGAATGCGAGGCTGGCATGGCGGCAGCACTGGGAAGGATACATCGCGGCCGGCGACAGGTGCGCGCACGGGTGGATAGGACTCCTGCACTGTGTGTGTGCTGGTGCATCTGCAAAGCAGTCTGTGAGTGCGAACTCTATAGAGTTCGCACTCTGTGCAGTTTTTGTGTACATGCAGAGCATCGAGTGTCGCTGTGGTTTTGTGAATGTATATACCAGGCCATTGACAGGCTGTGATAGCCACGATGGAGAGTAACAACGGCAGAAAAGAATATCAGTGCATTGTCGCTGCGCACCTGCCAGAGTCCACCTGATACGGCTCTTGCCGTAGAGCTGGTTGGCGATGGAGTTGCGCTTGAAGAACAGCAGAGACTGGATCTGCAGGCGGGTGAACAAGGCACATGTGAGTGAACGGAAGTCGTCACATGTTGTTCGGGATGCAGACACTTTTGTACGAGCGTAGTCGTTTGATATCCCTTGTGTAGCTGGGCTGCTGCGCACGTGAAAGGCGTGCAGGCGAACAGGTATAGATTTACAGCAGCAGCAGCACGTGCACACCAACTTGACAGCAGGGAAAAGGGGGACATGCACGGCTGCAGCACACCTGCAGCGTTGTCAGCACGAAGGCGTAGGTGAGGAGGCACATGGCGAACATCTTCAGACGCTCCAGGGCGCCTGCAGTCAGAATTGGATATGAGACTCAGCTTTTAAGATTGGCGAGCACATGCCTGACCAGATGCAGCTGCTAGTGTGCCACCGTGACATTGGCACACAGGCGGTGAGATGCGTGTTGTAGAAAAAACAGGGGCACACGGTGATGGAAGTGCTTGTCAAGGGCGTCCACGAGGGGAGGGTTTCATGGTTCGGTTTGCAGAGATGCTTTTGAGGGTTCGATTTGCAGAGATGCTTTTGAGGACTCACGGATGGGGAGGCAAACCAGCATCAGGATGAGCAGCGTCACAGCGATCTGCACACAAAAGAGCAAGAACATCAGCTGGTGAAGTCACTGCATGGGAGTGACTATACGGAATTCTTGCACAGGCTAGAATCGGTTACAGCACGTGATTGAGCTGTCGAAAAGTTACAGCACGTGATTGAGCTGTCGAAAAGTTGAGGTTCGGTAGTTAGGGTGTTTAGAAAAGAAACTGCACCTCCACAGCCAGGATGTACCACTGGAAGGCGAACTGGTCACCAGCGGACCCCGGGTAAGGCGTCTGCAGACAGGCACCAGCACTCAGCCACAGTGTCCAAAACATCAGCAGGGATCGCACAGATCTTGGTCGGCAGTTGGAAAAGCACTTGGAAAGCACGAGAGGACAATGCATGCACTTGATTGGCATAATCTAGCAGGGTCAACGAGGCAGCAAAGTGACTGGTGCCTCAGAAGTGAGGAGCTTAGGAACATGTTCTATCAAGGTGAGGTACGTGCCTGGCCGCCAGCCGTGAAAAGAGAGGTGTACGCGACGTTCTGCTGCTGCGTCAGCGACAGCTTATTGGCGCGGTGCTGCAGCGCGGCCAGACCTCCCAGGACCGCCAGGAATGCCTGCAGCGGTGACACAGGCTCGAGTCAGTCAGGATGTCGATACAGGCTTGCATATGTGGACTCGCTGCTGATCATACCAACCAGCACGACATGCAATTGGCCAGAGAAAGAGTGTGTGCCAGAAAGCTGGACGCTGAAGACAGGCAATGTTGCCAGCGAGCACAGTCAGTGTGATACAGGAGTCAAGACACCGCACATGAAGTGCATCGATGGATCGAGAGCCACGCCCAGATCGTCACGGCCTGGACCGTCCAGCTTGCATTATATTGCTGACAAATTGCCAAATACGTGAAGCGAAGTGCAGAAACACCCGAAACGCACCAGGAAGGTGAGGAGCTGGAGGATGGCCAGGATGGTGCGGGCCATGCCATTGATGGCCTTGCCGGCCTTGCTCTCGCGGCCGCCGCCCGCCACCGTCATCTCCTCAGACTCCTCGTGCAGGTCGTGGTCGTGGCTGTCGTGGTGCACAGTGCCGCGGGTAACGGGCACAGCCGGCGTCTGGTTGACGTTGGACACGCCGCCGGGGTGCAGCATGCCGGTGTGGCCGCCGGTGCCGGCGCCAACCTGCGGCTGCATGCCGGTGTTTCCGCCAGTCCCGGCCTCACCGGCGTGCAGGCCTCCGGTGCGGTAGCCGGTGCCAGCCATCTGCGAGGCACATGAAGATGATGAGTGGCATGTTAGCACTGCCAACATAGTGTGACTCAACCCTTGGGCATCAAGACATGGCGTTGAGTCATTCACAGGGCCGATGGGACAGGATGTCATTGGGTTTTGATACGTTAATACCACGGTAGTTAATGAGGGCCATTTGCCAGGTGTCGCCACCAGTTAAAGGTCGCCACCAGTAAAGGACACGGTTAAAGTTTCCTTGGCTGGCAACCAAACCCCTCGACAAAATAGACAAAAGTTGGTGACTCAAGTCGCACGCGTTCGCTAGTCGAGCATTGCAGAGTAAAAAGCCTCGAAAATGCGCCGGTGAAGCACCACGAGCGATGCTTCATATACAATCGTCTGCTTGGGGCCAGTACGGCCGCCGGCAGCCAAGATTGGTGTGCGATCTGATGTAACACATATTGCTGGGCATACAAGGCCCCGCAAGATGGCGCGCGGCACAGCGTCGCGCGAACAAGCGTGTTGTACACAACCATAGCTGGCGGCAGCTATGTCGAAACTGTCCCGGGCAGGGGTCGCATCCTGGCTACCGACAGCTTCTGCGAGGCAAAGCTGCAACGGAAAATGCCACGAATCCTACAGGCCTCGCGGACGGGGGCCGTGCCATGCTAAAAGGCGTCCGTCACCAACTGTGCTGACTGGCGGCATCCCGACGACGTCACGAATAGCTGATCGAGATGCAACGCGCGTAGCTATAGGGCCCGATGTGAGCGGAAACGACGCTAGCTCATATATTTGAGCCATCATTGCGCAGTAAGCCAGGCGTCGCGCTGCCGAGTACCAACGATGCGACCGCGTTGGCGAAGCTGTGACAAGTAGCTATCATGCTGACTGGCACGCCGACGCCCAGCACATGTGGGCAGAGTGCAGGCGCAGGTGCGCCAAAGGAATTCAACAGAAAAAGGCTTGACCGTGAGCCGCCAGCATGGCGAGTGCGTGCAACGGACCTTTCGAGGTGAGGATGCGCGCGCAGAGTGGTCGACTAGGCGGCGAGCGGACGCGGCGGCTGTATCTTTCAAGAGGCGGGTGCTGTGATACTGCAAATGCTGGTTTGTGGCAACAGCTCTGTGACCGGCTGAATCCGACAATGGCTGTCGTACCTGGCCGCCTCTGATCCCGAGAGACTCTCGGGTCAGCTGCTTGGCATCTGCCAGCCAAAAGACCGCGTGGTTGCTGACGGGGCCTGCCCACCAGGGGTGAAAGAATTGATGCCCCCGATCATTGCAAAATGGACCTGCTCCACCAGTTGCCAAAACCATGGGGCGGAGGGATGTCGTGCTCACCTTCAGCCTGAATTTGCAGGCCTTGCCACTTTGATGCAGATGCCGCTGTGGTGGCAGCTGCGGCGGCGGCGGTGCGCCTGTCCAGCGCGCTGAAGCTGTGCATGATACAATGCTCTCACGTCGCACCGGCAGCCTGCCCGCAGGTGTCGCAGCTCCTGACTGCAGCTCCAGATGCGGCGGCTGCCATGGCCTGCCACGGCTACGTCCACTTCCGCAAGCCCCCGCCGCCGGCGACGGCTCCTGCGGCGTCTTGACAGCTCGCAGCTGCCGCGCAGCAGCCTCCCGGGCGGGCCAGTGGCCGAGGCCCCGCCGAACCTGCAGCCGCGTCGCGCCGGCTGCGGCTGCCGCGGCCCTGCGCCGCCCACTCCAGTCGCGCCTCCTGGCTTCGTGCCTCAATAGGGCTCGCCGGGCTGATGCGGTGTTGCAGCTCACCCAGCTGGTGTTTGCGCTGCCACGCTCTGCGACCGTTCGCCGGCACGCCTCGCCGAGGGCCGCTGGCGCCGCGTTTCCAGCCGCCTGGCTGGCACGCCGCCGCCGCTGGCCGCCGCGCCCCGCAGGCTGCGCCGCCGTGAATCGCATGCGCGCGTCGGCTGGCGCCGCTGGCTTGAACAGCCGTGCAACTTCAGCGCGGCTCGCCCGGCTGGTGCCGCCGCCGGCGCCTGCTGCCCATTGCTTGCAGGCGGCGCGCGGCAGGCGGCGCCGCGCACCATTGCTGATGCGGGCGCTGACGCGAGCTGCTGCAGAGTCGGTGCAGCTCGCCGGGCTGGTGCCGGCGCCGCAGGAAGCGCCTTCTGACTTGCCTTCTGACTTGCCTTCTGACTTGCCTTCTGACTTGCCTTCTGACTTGCCTTCCAGCTGCCGCCGCCCGCGCGGCGCGACTCGCTTGCATGCTGCCGCTGCGGCAGGCGGCCTGCTGCGCGCCTGCCGCTGGCGCTGTTCACTGCAGACTCAGTGCGGCTCGCCGCGCTGATGCGTCGTCGCGTCCAGGTGGTCCACCATCTTGGAGACCAGCTCCAGCGCCTGGCCCAGGCCCTCGCAGGCCAGGATGGAGGACTGATTGGCGCCCGTCGCCACGAGGCCGCGGTCCCCCGAAGCCAGCACCACGTGCCGGCAGTTACCCATGTGCTTGTACGCCACCTGCGGCGGGTGCAGCCGGCTGAGCGCCGCGCGCGCCGCCTGACAAGCATAGATTCTCAGGGCTGGTGGCCGTCCCAGCCACGACTGATGTTGCCGTCGCATCTTCCGATAGGACGATACCAGTTTTGAGCCAGGCTAAAGGGGCAGTGTAATCCCGTGCCTTGACAGCATCGCACACGGGATCCAGCAGGTCGGGCGTGACCTAACCTGATTTGCTAATCGGCTCCTCCGGCGCCATACGTTTCACATGCACTGTAATCACAGCAGGCCAAGATCAAGACTGCAATCGGCAGCTCCTCCAGTGCGCGCCTTGACGGCGTCGCGCACGAGCTGCGGCGGGTCGGGCATGACCTTGCTGCTCATCTCCTCCGGCAGCAGCAGCGCCGCGAGTGCGGGCCCGCTGCTAGAGCCGCCGCCCGGTCGCGCCGTTAGCCGCGACTGGAACATCTGCAGCGCCTGCCCCACCTCCTTCTGCAGGGGTGCAACATGGGTACCAAGGTTGGCTTTCTGATATCATTGTGCAAAGTGGGATGCAGGATGTCGCCGTCGGGGCACGCCGTTAGCCGCGACTGGAACATCTGCCACCTCCTTCTGCAGGGGTGCAGCATGGGTACCAAGGCTGGCCTTCTGTATAATCGTGGAAAGTGGGATGCAGAGTGTCGCCGTCGGGGCGCGCCGTTAGCTGCGACTGGAACATCTGCAGCACCTGCCCCGCCTCCTGCTGTGGGGACACGCATGCGCAAGGTGTCAGGAGCTGTGGCCGGGCAGCCGTGGCAACTGCAAGCCATGCCACATTCGCATGACAGGTGTGCCAAGCAAGTTGCCGACGGATGCGCCTTGCTGCGCAAACCATACAAGCGCCCACCAGGTTGATGAGCATCGAGCTTGTGTGTAAGCAACTGCATATGTGGTTTGGGCCGATGCAGTAGGTGCAAGCTGAGATGCTGCAGCACCAGATTCGCCGACCCCGGCTCCATGTCGGACAGGCCAGCAGATGCGATTGGAAGATGGTTGGTGCAGGATGGAACCGAGCGCATCATCTTGCTATCATGATGTCTCACCTGGTGCGAGCGGCGGTAGGCGTCCTGGAGGTGTTGGTACTCAGGCGGCGACAGCTTGACCGCCCAGCTGCAGCCGCGGGCGCGGCTGCAGCCCGCCGCGCCCCGCTTCAGCCTGTTGAACAGCTGCAGTACGCAAAAGGCGGGGTTTTGACGGGAAGCTAGCCACCAATGACCTCAACAAGTAGCAGCGACATGGCGTCACAGGTCCTACTCGGATGTAGTGTTGCGAGGGGAGCAGGCATCTCTCCAGCTGCGCAGGAGCTGTTGCAGCTGTCGAAGCCTGGCACTTGAGCAGCCAGAAAGCTGATCGCCAGTGCACGACACCCACCTGCTGGAGGGCATTCAGGTCCGAGGCCAGTGTCGCGGCGTCGGTGATCACGGTGATGCTTGCCAAGTATGAAGACGACAGGAGACACCAGCCAGAAAGCTCGCCTGCTTCAAAGCGTCCGGATCTGAGGCCAGCGTCGCGGCGTCTGTGACGACGGTGATCCCGCACGGCAGCAGCTCGTGGCCAGCGGCGGCCGCCGGCGGCGGCACCGCGCCGAGCCTGCGGCAACAGCCAGAGCGTGAATGCATCAGCATATTTGTGTCGGGTCTGCTCCGGTGTACCCCTGCTGAACGCACAGGACACCTTGAAGCAGTCTCGTCCTTTTGCTGCAAGCAACAGAAGGGTTTCCTAGAGGTTGCTTTCCATAGGCGTGGCTGCCAATCAGAACAGCTGCTGCAGCACATTGAATGAACAACATGGCGAAGCCATGCATCCGTGACCTCCATGTGATACTGTCAAGCTACACTTCATAAGCACAAGCACCTGGCGGCCAGGTTGATGTAGTCTAGACCGCGGAAGAACTGGATGGGCGGCTTCAGCAGGAAGTCCTTTGCGCAGAACTCCCACTGATTGTTCTCGAAGCCGCCCTGCAAGATGCGCACAGAACATGCCATGTCTCTGCCTCGCGGCTGGGCCAGCAGCCGTAAGCTGTCGTGGTTTACACAGTGGTGCAGGGGTGGTGCCGCGGTGTGTGTGCATTTTCGGGAGCGGCAGGAGTTGCGGTGGTGGCTCTCTATCCTGCAGACAGAGACACAGCTGCAGCTGCGGGATGGCACAGCAAACAGCTGCAGCTGCAGGATGGCAGACTACACGATGCCCGAACCTGCACTTCCTAGGGTGCTCATGAAGGGAAGGGGTTTGACGTGCCTTGGCTGCAGCGGATTCTAGCTATGGCAGCACCTGGCAGATGCCGGGGTGCAGCAGCAGGGCGGACACGGATCCGGGCGCCACGGGGAAGCGGTAGTGCTCTGCGCCTAACTCCCGCGCCTTCGCCAGCGCCCGCTGCGCCTCCTGCAGCGGTACCAACAACACAGCGGTCCATGGAACGAGGTTTTGGGCAGTGAGAGGGGGGTGCAACGGAACAGGATGTAACAGATGCGGTCGTGCTCTGCGCCCACGTCTTCCGCCTTGGCGAGCGCCCGCTGCGCCTCCTGCACCGGCACCAACAACACAGCGGTCCATAGAACGAGGTTTTGGGCAGTGAGAGGGGGGTGCAACGGAACAGGATGTAACAGATGCGGTCGTGCTCCCAGGTCCTCCGCCTTGGCGAGCGCCTGCTGCGCGCCTCCTGCAGCCGCCACCGACATGGTGTTGGCCGAAAGGCGCACATGGCATTGTCAGAGGAACCGAGATACGTGCACAGCACGACGCAGCGCAGGAGGTGCAGCGGCGGCCGCCGGCTGGTTCAGGCAGCAGCAACAGATCGCTTTGGATCGGTATAATCGTTCGAGTAGAGGCCCCGTGAGTCCGCGTGCAATCGTAGGGCAGGTTGTCATATGCTGCATTATAGTCAGGGCGCAATCTGCAGTGTTTTCAGAAAGCGTACCGTTGTTCTGTCTGCCGTCAGCTGGTAGCCAACAAGGCTGAAGCGGAAGCCGCGAAGCGGCTTGTGCACTGCAGGGTGGCACGGCGCGCCGGTTAGGCAAGGTGGGGTAGTCTGCAGCCGCGTTTTCAGAAACGAAGCGAAAAGTAGGCGCTTTGGCAATCGAGGGCAGCGCTCGCCTGGTGAGGACCTTCATGCAGTGCGCACATTCATGTGCGACAATGAACAGTGGGTGGGTCAGGTGGTAGGTGCGTGATGACTGGCCTCGAGCGCCGTTTGCTATAGCGCCGGCGACCGCGCTCGGCTGCGCTGCGGCTGCCGCGCCCTGCGGCGGCTGAGCAGGCGCGGTGGCCGGCGCCTTTGATGCCCCATTGGCCGAAGGCGTCGCCTGCTTTTGCCTCTGCTGCACATGCTGCTGGCCCTGCTGGAAGGCGTCCCCGTTCGGCTGCGCCGGCGGCGGCTGCCCCTGCCGCGGTCCCTGCTGCTGCTGCTGTGCGTCCACAAGATGGCGGCCCCAGCCGCCGCCCTGTCTCGATGCCACTGCCGCAGACGCCGCGTCGTCCTGCGGCCCGGCCCGCTGCCGCCGCTCCTGCGCCTGCGCCGCTGCGTCGGACTGCCGGTCCGCCGCCGCCGCGGAGGCCGCCGTTGGCGCAGGGGCCGCCGGCGCTACTTGCCCCGGGTTGCAGTACGCTGGCCCCGGGCCTCGCTCGACCGCGGCGCTGCAGTCCTCGGCGGCGCTGCCATCCGACCATGTCAGCGGCTTCTTCGCGGCCGCCGCGCCCTGACCATTGGAAAGAGCAACTTGTTCAGAGATGTAGAAAGAAGAGAGCAGATGTTGGAGAGGCTAGACCATTGCGCTGCAGTCCTCAAGCAGTTGCCGTCCGATTAGGTCACCAGCTTCCTCATGGCCGCCGCGCCCTGGCATCACAGAGGACTATCCTCTTAAAAGACCGAGATTTCTGAAAACACAAACCAAGATCGAAGCTCGAGACTCCTCGTCAGCGCACGAGAAGTAGATGCATCCGGGCGCATCAGCAGTGTGGACCGACGCATGGCCTGTTGTGCTGAAGCGGAGGCTGATCCTGATGCAATGGAGCTGCACAAACGCGCAACGCAAGACGCTAACAATCTACACATGCTGTGGTCACCACAGTGGGAGGTGCAGAGTGACCTGTACCTTCTTCAGCAGGCCCTTCTGCGCGGCGGAGGGGTGCACCCGGTGCTGCGGCTGCGGCCTCTCGACTGCCGTCACGAAGATGCCCCACAGCTGTTGCGGGCCGCCATCTGGCGGGTTTGGCACCAGAGCAAGCCATGCCTGCAGCGACAGAGAAGCAGGTCTCGTCAATGTTGCTACCCTAATCGTGCAGACAAGACTTCGGTCTGATTGCGAAACCAAGTCCAAAGAATGCCGAGGCACTTGCCCAGGGGTCAACAGTGCTGTCACGTTTGGGGGTGCGCTGCTCTCCACAGATCCTCGCGAGCCACTGCTGCAGTGCTGTTGCGGAGTGGCTGACCTGTGCCCGTCAGGGCCTTGCGCCAAAAGCCTAGATGCACAAAAGCCTAGATGCACAAGCTCAAGTGCATGGAACGCGCCACTCTGCAGCAGCACCTGGGAGGAGGGCAGCTCGGCGCGGATCGCGCACGCGCTCGATGGCAAGCCGCGGCCCAGGTTGCCGACGCTGCCCACGCTGCCGGCGTCGGCCGTGTTGGCGGCAAACAGAAGCGCCGCGCCGCTGTGCGCTTCCGGGTAGCCCAGGTCTGCGGTTTAGGGTTTAGGGTTTAGGGTTTTAGGGCGTCAAAACCAGTCCTTAGGAAGAGGACACCCTCATGTGCATGGTGAGCGCTGAACGATTCGACACATTCACGGTTGCGGCATCGCGCGGCCGTGATGGAACCAGTTCGTGAGCAGTCGAGTCTGGCGCTGAGCGGTGCACGTGGATGTTTCACAAGCACATGCTCCACATTCAGGGTTTTGGGTTTAGGGTTTTAGGGTTTCGATGGGTGCTGCGGTGGCGGTTGGGAACCCGAGCCCGGTGTGCGCACCGATCTCGCCGATGGACACGACATGGGCGTCAAAAGACGCCGGCAGCGCGGCGGCGGCGGCGGCGCTGTTCGCGCCGTTGTTCAACCCATAGGCCACTAGGTGAATTCTGTCCACAGTCGCACTGCCGCTGGCGCCTGCGGGCCCAGGCGGCGTCGCCTTGTGCAGCCGCATTGTGCCGCCCCACAGGCTGGTCCTGCCGCGTCCGCCAGCCACCTGCTTCCGCTGAGACTCCAGCCACCTGTGGGATCGAAAAGGTTGGGCAGCGCCGTGAGCCGCAGCGGACCTGCTGAATGGTGCACGACGTTGAAGACTTTAACAGTCCGAGAATGCTTAATTGAAGGGCCTTGCACTGCACGCCGTCTGAATTCGTCCTGCCGAAAGACCTGACACGCAGCAGCGCCTCCTTCCAGCATGTAAGCACGCCTGGTCAGGATTTAGGGTTTAGGGTTTAGTGGGTGGAGCAATGCCATACAGGACACAGGAGACGGTCCAGAGGTTTAACGATAGCAAAGCAGGGCCGTGGGAACACACTCTTCGCGCTGGGAGTGGCGCTCCTCCGCCTGGCGCTTGAGCTCCTCCTCATGCGCGTTGTATTCCTTGGCCTTCGACTGCAGCGGGAGATAGGCACTTGTGAGGCGAGACCGCGGGGACTCCAACACTCTGTGGAGCCACCATGGCTTTCAGGCGGCGAGCCGAGTCAGCCATTGCAGTTTCGTGGGAAGACACTGACTAGGATGCTGGCCGAGGGTTTAAACGCTAAAGAAAGTCCTCAGTTCATGTTCGAACGTGGTGAGGTGCGTGTGCAGTCTTGCAGCACTTGCAGCCTTCCTGCGTCCGGCGCCACCACATAGAACAACAGCAGCTTGACGCCAGGTACATCGATAGATGCCGACAGAGCCGAGCTGGCTGTCTTGCTCTGATGGTATGGATCGCAACAAACACAAGGACGGCCGCTATTGCTCTCTCTGTTGGACCTGCATCTCGCTGAGGATGTTGGAGAAGGTGCTGGAGGATGCGGCCAACCGTGGCGGCGGGCCCTTTGGCTTTTCGCCATCCACGCCGCCAGCGCCGTCCACGGGCTGTCCCGCCGGCAGCCGGCCGCCCGGCGGCCGCGGCTGCGCTGCCGCCGCGCCCGCCTGCAGCCGCTGGTGCATGCGCGCGGAGACAGCTGAGCCGCCGGCGCCCGCGGCACCGATGCCCGCTGCGCCAGGCAGCGGCGGCAGTCGCGGCGGCGGCGCGCCCCCGGTCTCGGGCTGCTGCTGCTGCGGCGGCGCTGCGGCGCGGCCGAGCAGGCTGGGCGCTGCGCTGGCAGCTGGTCGCGACGACAGGGCGCCTGTGCGGTGTAGGGCACTGGTGAAGGCAGTGGACACACATCCTGACGCTGTGCAAGCGAGGCGACCACAGCCCTTTATACGTTGCGCGGACTCTTGGCTGAACTGCGCTTGCGCTGGGCACGTACGCAGCATGCGCTATTTCTGCTCGAAGCCCCACAGGCGCATTCAAAATGCAAATTGTACCAGCAGGTCCGCAAGCATTTGTCATGATGGCTGGCATCCCAGCGAGACAGGCTGAAGGGAGTCTCGGCAATTTGTGGATCAGCACCAGGGATCCCCAGAATTTGTGGATCAGCACCAGGGATCCCCAGAATTTGTGGATCAGCACCAGGGATCTTAAGAGGTGAACTTGGTATGAGGCGCACCAAAAAGGTCGATGTCGTCCTGAAGCGCCATGGAGCGCGGCGAGTCCGACGAAGCGCGGCCGCCCCTCGGCGAGTCATCCGCCGTCGTCCGCCGCACGCCCAGCGACAACAGCTGCACAGGTTTTGCGCCGGCGGCGGCGGCGGCGGCCTTGCGCGGGGACTCGCTGCTGGGTTCAGTGCGCCGCAGGGCGCCGG
>JAABUM010001068.1_pt1 | contig 43057 bp, 60 predicted proteins | sample 5559161 | NCBI WGS metagenome assembly JAABUM01 (sample SAMN10711868, study PRJNA513369) | rock metagenome | isolation source: Antarctica rocks | place: Antarctica: Victoria Land, Siegfried Peak nord
TTATATCTTGAAGCACTTTGGCGCTGTTCGACCGTCCAGTTCCGGCAGCCTTTGGAGCCGCTTTAGGCTGCCCGGACAGGCCAGGGTCCCCGGACCGGCGGCTGGGTGGCCGGGGCCCAGGCAGCAGCTGAGACGTTGGGGGCCGCCCGGGCCCACCACGCTAGCCAGGCCCGTCGTTCGAGCCCTCAGCTCCAGCACGAGCGGCGGTTCACCTCGAGACGATCACAGAACGATACCAGGAGGGTTATACTCCCGATATATTTATTGAGGATGGCTCTACCCCTCGGATCATACTCTCTACTCAAGCAGGCCACCACAGATTTAGATACCTCTAGGCGTTCCTCCCTTCAACACCCTCGAACGCAGATCAGCACCGACATACCTTCAACACCTTCATACCTGACGCCCAATTCCCGTTTCAACTACGTTCTCGTCCTCGAGCGAGTCGCTCCCACTTCACCTCTACCATGTCGATCAAACGAACCTCCCGAGGACGGAAGGAATGCAGCAAGCGCCATCCTCAATACTACAAGAAGCGCCTGGCGACGCTCAAGGCCCTGGGGCGGACTATGCCACCACGAGCCGATAAGACCATGGGGGGCATCAAATCGCTATTGCAGAAATGGAAGGCGTAAGCAGTACTGTAAATCCACGCGTGAAGGGAACGTACTCACAGACTATCTAGATACTGTAAATTAACCAACGTGGACCCCGATTTTCGAAGTTCGCCTCCGGAAGCCCAGCATCTCAAAATGTTTCTGCAGTGGACCCTAGACCAATACCCAGGGGTCGAGTCTGCTGGGAGCCTACAACTCTACTGGCAACAGCTCAAGATGCATATCGCCGACCAGACGGACATCCTTGACGACAGAATCAATAAAGACGTTTTAAATGTTGGTCTCCCCACCTAATATATTCTTTCTCCCTTCAAACACTAACTTCAATCTATAGTTCAAGCAGCAACTTATCGATGAATATGGGCTGAGAAAGCTCGCAAGGACAAAGCCAGTCATGGGTGTCGACGATCTCTATCATATCCTCTTCACTCACTGGGTCTACGACTCCACCACCTATCGGGACGAACACCAGCGTGTCCAGGTCGCAACGGGAATCCTCCTAGCCTCATACACTGGGTGTAGGCCCGTCTCACTGTTCGATACAAGCGAAAAGAAATTCGTCAACGGCGGGACTGAGTCCGATGATACTGACAACAAGGGCACTGAGTCCAGTGATACTGACAACAAGGGTACTGAGTCCAGTGATACCGACAACAAGGGTACTGTGTCTAGTACTACTGAGCCCAGTGACACTGAGTCCGTCGCAGAATCCGATTTCGACAGCGAGTCTGACATTGACGATTCTACAGCGCACAGCAACAATAGCATGAACACACACCTTGGGAAGACCGAGTCTATATGCTATAACGAGATCATGATGCTTTTACTACGCAATAGTGTCCCAGGAGGCCCCAACATCCTCGCTGCGAAAGTAACCCTCATCCACACGAAAGGAGCGAAGAGGAGGTCTGAGTCTTCAGTGTAGGCGCTCTATCCTCGATATTTCTACTTATTTGCTGACCTATCTCTATAGAAAGACCTTTCTTTTCGAGGGAGAGAACGACCCAATGTTTTGTGTTCTCGACCACCTCCTCGCCTTAGCAGTCCACGACAAGGCATTCGAAGTTGATGCTATTAACAGGGATCCTTCAAATATTTTTCGCATAAAGATACCTGAGCACAGAAACAGCCTCAAGTTAAGCTGGAAGTCGAGTATGGCAAATATCCCTCTGTTCCGTCAGCCTGAGAACTGCGCAGGCGTTTGGAGTACATCAGCGACGCAACCTTTGAAGTCTAGTACCTGGCGTCGTTATCTCAAGGGGCTCGGTATCAGCGCTGGTTTGGAGCACCCTTTCACGCAGTACGTTATTCGGCGCGGGCTAATGAATGCCGTCAATGGTAAAGTCACCCCTATTACCTTCCTCAGCTTCAGTAAGCACAACTGACGAATTTTTAACGGTATAGGCAAGGCGCCAGATTCTGTGAGGAACCAGATGTTCGACCACGCTACGGGTGATGCCGAGGGTACAACAAAAAGGTATCTAGATCAAGAGGTACGGTACAACACTCAAGCCGCCTTCTTAGAGCGCCCCTCCGATGGAGTGGTTCAAAGGCTTGCTCGACGTTTAATCTTGACCGCCGACCGCACTGCGCCGACCAAGTGCTCGGATAAGGGCTCGAAGAAGGTCGCGAACAATCCTAAGGTCAACCAGCTATCTAAGCGGACCAAAGCTCTTACTAAGGAGCTCAGGACGAAGTATGGTTCGGTCCGTGCTGCCCCTAGCACGGACCCAGATCTGAAGGAAAAAATATCTGTGGATGCCGCTCGACACACCTTGAAAGAGAACTTACGGAACAGATGTTTTGCTCGAGAGCGTAGACGCCATTTTAAAGAGGCTGATACCCTTATACTCGAAGCTCAATTCAACGATCTCGGCACTAATGATTTGTCTGTCGCTAGTGATACTTTATTAGCACCGCCTACAACATACAACCTCCCCGAGCGGGATTCAATTGTGCGATTACTGTGCGATCAAACCTCCATTTTGACAGACTTGGACAAACTCGCGAGGAGGGGTGATACGATCCAAACGATGGCTGCTCTGTGCACCAGGCAAGAAGCAACGCGCCGCCGTCAATCCGAAGCTACACCAAACTACGTACGCACGTCTAATCTTTTGGTGGCGCTTCCCGAGGTCCCCAACGAGTATATTCATGACAGCCAGGAGACCTTTCCCTTAGTCTGCCGACCGACTCAATGTCCTATCTGTATAGGTGACGAGCGAAAGACTTACGACGAGCGTATGTACGAGTTTGCCCGACCTAGTGTTATGATGGATCACGTCGACAAGCACCTCAAGGGCCACAAAGGCAACGACCCAATCCCTTGTCACCATCCCATATGCGTGGCCAAAGAGGTATTGCTAGAGACAGTGGTACACTTTAAGAATCACACAGCGCAGGTTCACAGGATCACTCTACGTGCTTAATCTAGACTGTGTCCTGATTGGCTGTAGCTTGGTATTCTTCATGGCCTTGCGATCAGCATTCACATGTCTTTCTCCATTGCTTTCCAGCTCACTTACCATCACTACAGTCTGCATCAGGCCGAGCGCTTCGAGTCAGGGCGGTGTTTTGAGTCCATTGGGCGATGATGATGCAATGGAGCTCCTGGAGAGGGTGGACGAACACGGGGTTTGAGCATTCGAAGGCGTCAACAGCTTTTTCGACGCAGGTTTTTCTGCAAGTCTTGGTCTATAGATTAAATCTTTTCCATTAATCTTCAGCAGATATCAAATAGTCCAATCCGACCTCTCTGATTTCCAGTGCTGAACTCTTTCATCTCTGGATGGCTCGAGATTAATTTCGTGAAACTTGGCCTTCCATTTTAGGGATGGCTGGTTATTGAGGAAAATGTGGGAGGTGATGTGGTGGTGAGAGAAGAGAAAAAATCACGCCAATCAAATACATCCAAGCTCCGATTTTGGATCCCTAGGAGTACATCTGCTCCAAATCCCACACCACAGACCGCCCAAGCTGCCAGTCCTGGACTCTCGTTCTTTCCCTCGTCGATACTTCTCTCAATCCCTCAACCTCCTGTTCCACGTCCACCGCGCGCAGGTGCTAGGTCCAGACATCAGATAATTCCCTGAAATTACTTGAGATCGCAGGATCTTTGGCTTCTGACATTTCAGCGCTATTGACCCGCAGCACGCTGATTCCTTGGCTTCTTCGACGCTCGCTCGGTTGGTAGTGTACAGGAAGTGGTCGGGGTAACTTCTTGGGAGGCCAGAAAACTGAATTGGCTGTCTTTTTCGCCTAATTCAGACTCGGCGTTCGATTGCTGCGAACTCTGGCAGGTAGATTGGGAGAAAGAAGCAGATTGAGAAAGGTCAAAATTGATACCGGCTGGCAAGTCATCGATGCCCGAACAAATCATCTTGTGGAGTGTTATCGAGTGATGATCATAGACGGTCTTAACGATTTTGTAGGCGGTCCACTTTTCCATGCCATCCCGGGCTGTGAAGCTGAATTCATGAATGGGATGGCGATAATAGGAAGTCTTGTTACCCTCGATGATAGCGTAATGGCCGTAGATCCTCACTGACCTGTGGTCGTGCGAGATCGAGAAGGCGAGGATCTTCCGGTCTAGCTCTTTCTCGCGCTTTACCGACCTAAAAAGTACGACAAGAGCTCTTAAAGCGACGCTCATATTCTGGGCGTTCTGGCGATCAGCAACGTCGAGAGCGGCAGCGCCGCACTTCACCTCACAGGTGAGAAAAGGAAAGTACATTCGCGTTGTAGCCATAAAATAGGTAGTAAGCTTAGACCCGGGCTCTCCCACGAACGGTTTGAGCTTGTTCAGCTGTTTCTGAGTAAATGCAGATTGCCTGAATCCAACCGAGTAATCCGGCTGTGGAAGACTACCCTCAAACTCGGCCATGCTATTCCAGCCCTCGTTGACACTTTCGAAGAGATGATTGAGATGTTTAGCACCGTAAATTCTCAAAATTTGAGCAGAGGGGCAAATCAGTGGGGAAATATCCCGGACAATCATAGCTTCATTCCTCCCCTGCACACTTTGGTAAGTTTCGTCGAATAGGTCGTCACGAAACAATGTGTCCTGCGGGACTGTTTGTTCCTTCTCTAGTAACGTTCGGCAGAGGTCCCTGCTCGTATCTGTGATGCCTAAAGTGGACTTGCGCATATAGCTGCCCTTTTGCTCCAGGCGGATCTCATATTCAATATTATTATATTGGGAGCTTCTGTTTTCCCGGGATAGTTGATCGCTACGGGTCTCGGAGCCTGATTGCGGTTTCTTGCGGCGAAGGGAAGAGGACTTTTTCCTCGCAAGGAAATGATGTAGATGAGGAAAAGCGTGCATTATTCGGAACGGCTCTCTGGTATAATGCTCCTGTAACCAATCTCTTTGGCTAGGTCCTTCTGGTGACTTGCCCCTCTCGAAATCTTCTCTGACCTGGCTATCTTGTTCGAAGTAGTCTTTTCGCCACTGCCCAGTCTGGATCCAGTGCTGGAGCGGGTTAATGCTACCCTCGCTGATGTTACTCGCCGGTACCTGATGTGACTCTTTCTTGTTGATACAGCTCGAAGGCGAGGTTCGTAGTCGCTTCGAAGGAGGCTGCTCTTGGGTTTGAGATAAGGGATGTATAACTTCTTGTTCTTCCCGCCCTCGTTTCCGTTTTTGAGAGGACGTGGATGGTATGTAGAGGGTTTGCGGGCCCTACAGTGCCTCACTTAGGATAACGCTACGACATAGTAAGAGAAGCAAGGAGGGCACGTACTTTCTTGGCCTTAGGGGCGTTGCTTGCTGGAGGGGAGAGAGGTTTCTGCACTTCCTTAATATGGTTGCTTTTAATAAGGGACTGTTTGTGACACTGTTGGATTGCTTGTAAACGTAGGCTTTTACGAAGGATTTGCTCTTTCTTGATGCCTTTGGGTCGCTTTCCTACAGATAATCAGCTCAGACACCTAAAGTAAGAGCCCCGAATAATTTACCTTGTCCATTTGGTACCAGAGGTTGCCGCCAATTATGCTTAATGTTTAGCTTTGCTTGACCGCGAGCCATGTCGATTGGAATGAGATGGCAGACTTTTATGTAGCCGCCGCTGTGAGAAGATGGTGTGGCCGAACGGCGCGAAAAGTCTTGGCAAGATGCACTCAATTAGCGCCTACCTTAAACCATGCAGCGAGCCAAGCTCGCGGGTGACAAAAAAGTCCGAACATTCAGGAGATTTTAGCCGAGATACCCCACCAAAATTGTATACACTATCTCCATCTTCTCTATTCATACCATAATGCCTCCCTCATCACCTGTGATACATACTGGTACGACCGAGTGGGCTACGCCAGTACGTAAGGCAATACGTACTGACCGTTTTGATCACGCTATGACGATTAGGGTCATCGCTGATACCCGTCAAATACCAATTACCACCGTGTATGACATCTGCGATGCGTCATCTTCGAGAAGGAGTTCAAACAACCCCAAGAGTCAGGAGAAACGGGGCAGAAAAAGCAAGATTTCGGCCAAAGAAGTACGGCAAATGGAGTTGATTCTCCAGGAGGACGGGTTTTATTCACGGGCTCTCACATGGGAACAATTAGGATACGAGGCCGGCCTCAATATTTCTGGCCGTACCGTACAGCGACATATGGGTACGATGGATTACCACAAGTGTATCGCGTGTCGAAAAGGCTGGTATAACGAACGGATAAAAAAACGACGTGTGGAGTACGCTAAGTACTAGATATAGCGGTATTCGAAGCCGGAAGACTGGTTTTCTATCAGATTTAGTGACGAATATCATTACGGATTCGGGCCTCAGGGTAAACTACGTATTATACGGAAGCCCGGCGAGCGATACTGTCAGGACTGTATATAGGAAGGTGACCCACATGGTGAGGCCCAGGTAAGACCAAAAACGACAGCATACCTGGGCCGCTATTAGTTGTAATTTTAAAAGCGACCTGGTATACTATACGGTACCAGGCAATACGAATGGGAAGATGTCATATAAGGTATATATCGATTCAATACTAGAGCCAATCGTGAAACCATGGATTCAGGACGTTAAGCGTGGTCGTATTAATCCATTCATACTGGAGGAGGACGGAGACTCAGGGCATGGCGGGGGTAAAACACAGAACCCCGTACGGAGATGGAAGGTAGAAAATGGGCTGAAACACTACTTTAATTGCCCTTCTTCTCCGGATCTGGCTCCAATCGAGAACTGCTGGCAAGCCCCAAAGCAATATCTCAGAAAGATTCCCCATTGGGACGACGATACGACACGTGCTATAATTAATGAAGGATGGGAACACGTATCGATACCGTTTATCAATGAGCGTGTATCGACTATGCCACGTAGATTACAGGCTGTAATTGATGCAGGTGGTGCAATGACTAGGTTTTAGAGTATAATTATTGGAGATGTACATATAAAATTTTGTGGGGGATCTCCGCTCCCGTGTTCGGACTTTTTTGTCACCCGCGAGCCAAGGCAGAGCGCAAATGAGTCATAACTCTCTCACACTCAGCCGATAAGAAAAAACCTCTGTCTTTCCGCTAGGGCAATGTATCACGTGCAGCGTCGCACCAAGCGTCGCCATTTCCGGTCACGACTATCGTCTGACGAGCGGATCGAGGAGACGGGAGATACGAGCCTGTTTGGCATCAGGTACGCTTACCTTTGACTTGGGCAACATTTTTTCGGAGTATAACCAAAGGCCTGGTAGATGGAACACATCTTGAGTGCAGTTCGTTTTAGGGCTAGCCTATAGAGCGTACCAGCCTAGGCGCGCGCGTATATTTCGCGGGCAGCGGCGTCATCAACCATTATCCTACGATAGCAACTAGTCAAGACGCAGAACAAGTGGTGCTCGGTCGCGCAAGTATAGGGTCTCATCCGTGAGAATAGAGATTTGCGGTAGGCACCGGCAATCCATCAAGAATGTCGAAATACGAAAACGAAAACGGCTGTATGTAGAATCCTTAGAGACTCTCCTGACAGATCAACGCTGGATATCTGCGTGCGTCTATGTATATTCCCTGAAGCACCCTCGACATACCACGTAGCCGTTGTCATTTTATTCCTCGCATGCGCAATGTCGAACTGATACAGCTTGCATTTGGAAAAATGATATATGACACTTGGTGAACTTGACATATACTGTTCCCTCCACTGCCCAATCAAGCTCTTTGGGGAACTCAACGGCGGACTGCGATAGGACAGAAACGCATTTCCTAGTTGCAGCAGGGCGCTATGATCTTCACTCACTGCATCCGACGGCTGAATCAAAAATAGGCAGCAATGCTGGACAGATAGCCTGCTTCGTACCAAAACAGTAAGCTCTTATCCTTCGAAGGGCCACGTCGTTAACACTGGCCTTGATGACTTACGGGAAAGGAGTAGTGGCCCGTTGAGATTCATTACTTGTAGGTATTTGGGCTACGGTGGAGGGATCATCTCCTATTGCAGCTTTCTTGCCGGATATCGGTGGAAGTGAAAGGCCGTTGAGGAGTGACTCGGGGCTTAGACCTGTTATAACAATGGGCAGCAAGCTATGCACGGACCCAGCTTGAACCTTTGGGTAGGTCATTTGGTCATTAAATCTAGAGATCGCCAAAGCCGTGAGGTTATTCTCCTTCGAGGAGCCTATAGGGACCATCACTCTGCCGCCTTTCGATCTCCATGAGTACCTACAGCAGGTACACCGATAGATTATATCCTATAGCAGCTACGAATTCCCCTAAAAACATCCTTACTGATCGTCCTATACTAAAGCCCTCGCCTCGCCGTCTTCGAAGCCCGGCAGCTTGTAGCATCACCAGTCTTTACAGGCGTAGGCAACTCTATAATTATATTCGCCTGCTCTTCTTCTCTATCGTCGTCGCACTTCTACATTCGGGATCTGAAGGCTAAGGCATTGCTGAACTGTGAGGCTTTGAAATTGGGGTCTTGGGAAGGGCGCTCCAAGCTTTTCAAAACGCCGGCCTCCTCCGAGTAGGACTCCACAGCGTCTACCAATATGTAATAGGACAACATATGGTGAGTAACACCTTCTTTAACAATGCTGATTGATCTCTTATGAAGTCCATCTCTGCTAGAGCCTTGACGTTCGATACGAAATCCGTCTTCGTCGCGGAGATATTCCCACTCTTCACCATCATCCCAGTTTCCGGTGCCAGTAGCAGGATCGGCATATACGAATGCATGTCCGCTACGAACGAGATTTTGCAGTTCATTTCTCCAGGGATATCGAGGTGCGTGTGGGACCACCCCAGACAAGCAAGCTGTGAGGAGTAGACATGCATCTTCTTCTGTCTCAATGAGACCGATGTAGGTAGGTCGGAGTATAACACCGGTAGACTTTGTAGACGAACTCATGGTGGGCAGCCAAGGATGTTGAGGTTAAAAGGCTAGCAATTGAAGAACTCTTCTAACGGAAGTCAGGATCTATAAGTGTTAGGAAGATTGATTAAGCAGTAGAAGGGTGAGGCGAGCTCTGACCTGTTTAAATCCGATGTTTGAATTGATAGAGTTCTTGAAGAGTAGAGAAGGGATGAGCCAGTTTAAAATGCGTGCTAGAAACCATGCTTTATATCCATGTCCAACGATGAAAGACTCAGAACAATCACCTCCATGTCAAGAACCTTGAGGGGGTGGGAAGCTGAATGGCGAGAAATTTGCACATTCGATTGCAGGGAGCAAAAGGACAATGATAACATTGGAGCACCTCGCCTAGCTGCCCACTGGCAATTAGGATTAAGAGAAGCACTAGAAGTGTTTAAACTACAACATATGAGGTAATCAAACCGAACCAAAATTCCTTGGCGTGCTGATTGCGCCCCACTTTCACCCCTCTGGCAGTCTCTGGTATGCGCTCCAGTGCATGTTACCACAAGAAGCCACAAATAGTGAGTAGCAGCTACGGTTGTCCTTGGCGAGATCTTCCCCTCCTCGTAAATTTTTTTGCCACGTATTGAGCATACATAACCGTTAACTTCTAGAACGCCTTTTATTTTTGTGATGGCTGCTATCGGATCCTTGAAGCAGCATTTACAGTACTGGGATCCGCCAAAAGATGTCCAGGATGATTTTCGTCATTTCGCATCTTACGAGGAAGGGGCGAGCTTCGAGAAATGGGAAGGTACCCAGAACGTCTACAGATGCAACGATGGAGGCTTGGACGCAGCCATCAAACCCGTGCTTCAGAAGCTACAACTTCAGATAGTAATTCTCGCATTGCTTTAAGCTAGAGGCGTTGCTAACTCTCGCTGGCCTACCAGGACATCAGACGTAACGTTTGGCGGATGTCTGGCGTTTCGACACTTCGAAACTCGAGCAAGGCTGCATATTTAATCCCTCTTCGATACTCTTCAGGCGCGAGTGTCTCGGGAATACCTTTACTCTTCGGACGTATCACATACATCAATTCAAATGTCCAAGTTAAGGGAGACTTGGATTGTCTTGTCATACTGTTGTGACGACTAAGCGAGGTATATATCTGTATTCCTGAGCCTCGATCGATTACTGAAAGAGGGGATCAATCAGCTGCTGGAACCTTGCATCGCCTATAGGATCCAAGACATTCTCTTGGCCTGCCGAAATGTCAAATTCGTTCATTCCATTTCCGAAAGAGCTGCCGTCGATAGAGTCTTGATGGTATGCCCCAGGTTGGCCGGTGAGGAGGTCAAAATCCCTGCTCGCACCTACGAAAAAATGGCCAAGAGGGGGTGGTAGCCCGGCCGAGATGTCGAAGTGGTTCGTCCCGTTCGTGAAAGATGCATCACCAAAAGGAGGCAGTTGTGGGACCGAGACTGGGCCGGCTGAGATGTCAAAATCGTTCATAAAGGATACATCGACAAGAGGAGGCGGTTGTGGGACCGAGACTGGGCCGGCTGAGATGTTGAAATCGTTCATAAAGGATGCATCGACAAGAGGAGGCGAATACTCTGCGACGCTTGTTAGTGAAGATGCAATCACAGTTGCCAGTACATACCGCTAGATACCGAACCGGTCGTAGTAGCCACTTCTGCCAATACGTGCAGGCTGCCGTTCATATCTGAGACCGTGTCGGATTGTGACACTAGAATATGAGGTTGCGAGGAGCTCTGCGTCAAAGTCGCATCTTGTGCGTCACCGGGTACATGGAATGAAGACCACTCTGCTCTTCGCTTCCGTCTTTGGCGGTTACGATAATGTGAATCCCCATGTTCTTTCGCTTGCGTTCTTCTGACAGAGAGATTCTGGGTAATATGTCCGCCGGCTTCGGTGTGATAACATAGGAAGGCAGACTTAAGTTTTAGGACGAAAGGGGACAGACCCTTCCATCGCTGATATGACGGGAGCGATTCTATGTATGTAGAGATGGCTTCGAGCTCATCATCCTTCATCGACCTCTCCCACCTGCGTCATTCATCAGTTACGGATTCCATAACGCGGAGCAGTGACTCACGTAGTCCAAGCTTGTTGATGCGCAAGACCAATTAGCACTCCAGGCTCAAGTCTATTCCAATTGCCGCCAGCGCGAACATTTCGACAGAACCTTTGCCTTTTCCGCTTTGTTGACTTGTTCGTGTTATCCCAGAGATTGTTCAGTAGCACTTCATTTATGACACCTTTATAGGTCTGTCCTGGTTGGAGTTTGTTGCCATGGGCCTGAAATTGATGTGACAGGGACTGGACTCTTTCAAAAAGAATACTGAGTATAATCCTGCGGCGAATGGGATTGAGGGACTCTTGCTCGTCGAATGACTCGGATATGTGGCGGATGATAGATAAAGTGCTCGAATCTTGAGGCGGTGAGAGCAGATACCAGAATGATTTAGGATCGGCCCCATAGTTTTTTTCCAACTCCACCTCTTTTCGGCTGGCTTCTTCTCCCGATGGAAAGGTGCTAGCGAGTGCAGCCAATCTGTGAACGCTCTCATTTGAGAGCGCCTTTCCTTTCGGCGACCTATAGGCCTCAAGGAATGGGGTGCAATCACCGGCCTTCTCCAAAGACGTTCGTTTTTGAAGTATACGGGGTAGCCCATCTCGAAGCTGGGAAAGTCCTGAGTCCATATCCACATACAACAACTGTCCGAGCCGTTCAAGATCACTCGCCAGATGCTGTTGGAAACATATTAGGGACGAATGGGATCAATCAGAGGGGTTCCTCACTGGATCCAAGCTGCGGATGATACCAGCAAGGTTCTGGAATCCATTGCGGAGTGAAGTCTTGGGCTATTGTTTGGTCATTAGCTTCCACAGATAGAATCGAGCGTTGGAGTAAAGTTACTTCTGTATGTACACCAGCCATTATTCACTGAAAGATCGTAGAGAGCTCAAGCAACTTGAGAAAAAGTGAGAAAGCATGAGGAAAAGAAGGCTAGCACAGCTAGCGCGTCTGAGCGAAATGGACAGTGGCATTTCGCTCTACTTTAGTGCGGCGGACTACCCACTTCCCCGCCAGATCGAGTCCATCTAGCGCGCCATGTTTTCCACTTCGCCATTTGTCATTGCTCGTGGAGAGCCATGACCAAGGAAAGCAGGAGTATCTCGAGTCAATGTTGTGGACACCATGCGCTGACGAGAAGATCAGCATCCTTAGTCCTTTGATTTTACTACGCACAGGGAGGGTGGGAACCGACGTCCGTCTACCCGTTCGGTTATGGGTTAGCATTCTCGCCGTACACGGCTCCTAATACCTGAGACTCCACAGAATTATCCACCAATGTGGCCATCTAGGGTATCAGTCGTTCAAGCGCCAGGGTGGGACCTTAGTTGGCTCCGGAATGTGCATCCTGCCAGCCGATGGGATAAAGACAGAAGGCCTAATAATCAGCGCCGCTCGTCACTGATATCCGATCTCGCCTGATGTGGGCTTACGAACAGGGGAAGAAGGAGGAACTATGGCCAGCTCCTATATAGAACCGATGGATCTTGCAGCCTTGTGTTGGACAGCTCTCTGCATATTGCCTCGTTTTGCTTTCTTCGCCCTGTTTGCTACCGCTCTGTCTCCTGCAGCCTCTCTTGCACGCCTACACCCCCTTGTTGTTCTTTATATGGAAAACGTCTCACCGACAGCTTACCTGAGCGTTCTTATTGGTATCCTCCTCGCTGATCTTGCGGCAATCCCTTCCCTACATTGGCAGCGTAAGTTCTTGGGTTGGGACAAGCTACGCCGTCATCGACAGGCATGGATCGTGATATTGAAATACGCATTCGACTCCGCTCTAGTCATTCTCATGGTGCTATACACCTCAAAGAGGGTTGACGACGGTAAGAAAAAGCTTGCGTGAATACTAGTTATGTCATATCGATTGATTGATCCATTTAGGAGAAGGGTTTTGGCTTGCTATTGACCTACTTATTCGCTTCTCTATCACATGTGTAATATTCTCAGAGGTAGGTTTTCCGTCAGAGGAACACGTCAATGCGAATGCTTACATATCACCGCAGCTTTCATTCACGCGGGAGATTTTCGCCCGCTTGCAGAAGTCTCATTTGGGATGGTGGTGGCGTAAGCTCAGTCCAGTTGCTATTCCCATCTTTACGCTTTTGGAGTTTGCACCTTTCCCCCTCTTGTTTGTACTTTCCATCCGGTACACATCACACCAGCACCGTGGAACCCACATATACTGATTCAAACCGCAGCTTGTATAAAGACATACTTCTTTTCTGGACTGGTTTCGGTATAAGCCTTCTGGAGTATTTGCTCTTCAGTTCGATATACTGGTGGGCCCTTTACCGCGATCGTCAGAAATGGACATCAGGTCTGCTTGCGATTCCTATACTTTGTTCTGCAGTTGTCCTCGCGGCGTCGGTATCTCTGTCTATGTGGAAGTTGCAATCGATTGGACGCATACTTCTTGCAGTAAGAAAGGAATCTCAGAGACTGAAGACAGTACTAACAAGAATTACAGAGCCTTCTACTGCTTATCAGTATTCAGTTCTCGCACCGCAGCGTTTATGTTGGGTACATCATTCTCATTCGAGCTTCGATTGAGTCTCGTAAGGGAAGAGCAGACGAAACATTACACGAGTTAACGCATATTCTGAATGGTGTCATTGGCTCCAGGAAACCATCTACATCGACATCAAGGGAGCCGTTGAGCCGCGATACACATGACGCAACAGATCTATACGCGTTGAAAGTATCGGATATCCAAATGCCAAAATATTGTGGCATGCTAGGGAAGGGAGAGGTCAACATTGATTCCAGTGGGTCTTGATACGCTGCCGCTCCCAGGTAGCCTTGCCGCTCTCCCCTCTTACCAATCTCGTGTCGTGAAATTGTTCTGACACTGTGTTGCAGTTGGTATTGTCCAGGGAGATCCCTTCAGCCCCGGTAATCCATCCTCATGCATCTCTCCGCCACCAGACTGGCGGCCTCAGATGACCAACTTCACCCTCGACCTTATTTCCAAAGGAGAAGATTTGGTGTCAGTACGCATACTACTGGAGACGGAGTGGCCCAAACTGACTGACTGCGTCAATCTCGGTTGGTTGGAGTATTTAGTGTCGGAAGGGATTAGTCCTCACCCTATCACACCAACGGTAGGACAAGAGACAGAGAAAGCATAGGCGGCTGTGGGACAGACGGCGCAAAGGCGCTGACTCCATGACACCTGAGAGCAATCTTGTTCTATCGGCCGCGTCTCGACCTGAGCCTACTTCTACCTACTCTCTTTGTTCAAGTTACAGTGATCGTGTTCGCAATGCCGTTGACGTTCGGCCACATCTTACATTCTTTGACTACTCTCTTCTTTATTCTATGATTCATACTAAATCTATCGTCAACGTACTACTAGGCGAGACTACCATCTTGAAGTTTCGACAGCGATTTTCGGTTAGCATCTACATTGGTAGAGTTATACGTGAGGAGATCCATCATCTAAGTTCTCGTTCCGCAAATTCCATGAAAGAATGTATTCACGAATGACATCTTCTGCTCACAACCAACGATTACTCCACCAAACACTCAATGTGACTCACTAAGAGCTTCAATGGCAGAAGATGTTAAACACAGATCATACAAGCTGTTCATACGCATCTTGGCAAAGATCTCCTTCAAACATTGAGTTCCTGCACCATATGATCTTTACCTGCAATGGCGAAGTGTCCAAGAAGCCATTCAAAGAAAGCCTGACAGCTTAGTGATTCCCTAAGATCACTTAAGCACTTGCGTCTCATATTGAACGGAGCACTTACGTTGGTGATTCCTGTCTCGAACTGTTTTTCAAGAAGTTCGTTAAGGCATTGCCAGGCGTCCGCCGCCAAGTAATATGTGACCCACGCAGCCCTTGGCGACCATGATGCTTCATACACAGCCCCGAAGTGACAAGCAAAATTCATGAATTCATGGCATGACATTCCGGAACTCCGGACAGCCACAGTTAGGTAAAGCGAGACTGGAGTCGGCGGAGTTGGCAAAGTATAGTTTGTCGGAGAGAATGGTACCGCCCAATCTGTAAGGTGCCGTGATGCGAGTATAACCACTGAGCCGTGCGATAGCCATTGATAGCTCGGTGTCTTGGATGCATCCATTGTGGCGGCGGAACCTGCTTGTCTATCACTATTGCTCTCTGGAAAAATTGCAACTTACTCACTGCCGTTCGAATTCATCTGCACTGTAGACCTTGAATCAGACAGCTACCGGACAGGATATGAGTTTGGCGTAATTCAATATTTGAGATGGGAATCGAATGAGATGACGATAGGACAGCTCACCCTTTATTCATGGCACCTCAACCTGTTTCCTGGCGGATCCGTTCTTCTCTGAGTAGCCTTTACATCTCAAAGTCCGTAAGACATCCTGTAAACGCCTTGGACTCGGTCGTATTTTCTTACTTACCGCAGCGGCCATATTCAGAAGAAGCTTAGGTTGCGAGGACAACATTAGCAGGAGCAAATTTGGAGTGCAGATCCATTACTCTCTTTCCCTGTAGTGCAATGCCATGGAGGTCGCCAACCGCTGGTTCGCCGCGCCGATGAGAGTGGATAGGGATCAGGTTTTGACTTACTGTCAGGCAATCGCGGCGTCGTCCATGGCTTATCGGAGTCGTAGTCACATCGACGCATCCCCAAAGACGCTAGACCTTCGAGGCGTTTTCATGCAGGTGCTGTCACATCAACGCGCCGATGTGGATGCTAAGTACGTCCTCCCTGTCAATAGTGATTCACCTTTCCTAGGGGACCCGAAAGCCAAGCTGATCTTCTAGAATAGATAAGGGGGTTAAAAGAGATACCTCACTTGAAGGGCTATAAGAGCCAACGATCCTGTCGTCCAGCGCAGAACCAGCGCAGAACCAGCGTCCCTGCTTCGGAAGAGCCACAAAATCCTTAGCTGAGATTGGCTCATTCTCCCATCATCATAAAGATTGATTTCTCCTTGCCTTTAGTCTCCCACAACTAGCTCTCATCGATTCAAACTCTCCAACTCCTCGAGCACAGGCGTAGAACTCTGGTACCTTTGTCTGAGTCCATTCCTTCTCAATTGCTGACCAAATGCAGCTCACTCCTGTTGGCTTATCCAATAAGATATAGGAGATGGGATGTATATTGTCGAAAGCACAAGACCCTGAGGGAGACGAATGGAGAGGGAAGAGGAGGAACCCAGAAAGCTCCAACAATGCAAGAGTGGAGGAATATCAGAGGGAGCAAGTAGGGAAGTCGTTCAGCATCTTAAGTAAAAGACCATCTTCCTCTAAAGAGCCAGAGGGTTGGACCGACCACATGACGTGCTTCGTCGAAGAAAGTGACCCTGATTCTGAAACTCTCGGGTCCTTCATCAAACGCTTCGAGGATCAATTTCCACGGATGAGAAATCGCGTCGGACAAGGCTGGTTTGAATGTGTGAGGGGAGATCTCCAGGTGGTGGCATCGAATAACAATGAGTTGTGGTGATGATGTCCTTTCAGGGTTGACGCGCCGTAATGCGCCCAAGTACTTGCGTGTCCCTGAGTAAGAATGAGCCGGAATTCTTACCATACTAGCTCGAAATAATAGAAACCTGCATATATTCGTGCCTGATAAGACCAAAGTCTGGAAACTCTTCACGTCAGCGGTGACGGTTCGTATAAGGACGAAGGCGGCGAGGATCAGAAGTTCACGCGCGCATACATGGAAGTCATCATGAAGATGACAACAGGACAAAGGCTTATGATTGTAGAGGCGAAGGATGACGGCAGTCCAGGCCAAAGCAAGGAGGACGAACCGAAGACGTGAAACATAACGTAAGTTCAGGTTTCGTTGCACGGAGATATATGCTTACAATATTCAAGGTTTATCAAATTGGTAGATGTCCTGCCTCCGAGATTGCCAGACAACGCGCGCGATAAACACCATGTTATTCAGCGTCGTGAAAATTATTACCATATCTCGTTGCTGATCCAATCTGTTATCATAGCAAAGCTTCGGATCACCCATATAAATCCAATCTCCAGCCTAATCATCATAAGTTTGGCACGGGTCGCCCAGATATTCACGCCATGAAGGGTAGTCTGCCGTACTGGGCGAGTGGCCAGAGAAGCTCGACGTAATAGGTATGAGAGTACTGCTTTGCGACGAGGAAGCCATTGCCACCAAGGTGGTGGGAGGAGTAACACTCGACCGACATAGAAAAGATGAATACAATGAGGACGAGCACGAGAACGAGAACGCCATGTGTGGCTCGACAGAGGGACTAAGGGTTTAGATTAATGGTGAAGATATCCAATCTAGACCTGGAGATCAGCTATCAGATCAAGTCGGCAGAGCAGAAGCCGGAAGAAGACGGATTGGAATGGACAAAGGGACTTAAAGAGCCAGCGTCGTGGGAACCATCCCATAGTATATTCTAAAATCAACCGGCAAGGTAGACGGTGGGCTCTAGATAATAGTTTAAACTCGAATCGAGCTAAAGGCATCCTGGCATGAAGTCTGAGCGGAGCCGCCGTTGGTATTTAAGCCGAACCACAGGTCGAGGTGAAGGTTATATTGGCGATGTAATCCTTGTCGCACTGTATACAGAGGTTCGAGTAGTACGGAATATACACTATCTCATAACGCGCGAAACTAGGATTAACGTGAAAGTCTCAGGTGAAGAATAACTGCCGATGCCTCCAGCTATATCTCCCCCGTCGGTCATTCCATAAAATGTAAATTCAACATACAAAGTCTCTTTGCAAAACTCCTAGGAAAATACGGCGCTGAGTAATAAGGATTGATTGATAGCGACAAGAACGAACGGCATCTTGCGGGGAATATTTTTCTACCCGTGACGAGTCTAAAATTTCGCTCCTATTCGATCAAGCTTTTCAGCGTCGAGGCTGAGTGTCAAGTCCGTTTCGTGATGAATCTCCGTGACAACTTCAGTTTCGAAAAGTAGCAATAATCCAGGGGGCAGCAACTAATGGGGCCCAGTCAGCAATGCATTATCTACACAGGCAGCAGTTCTGTGGAGAGCAGCAGTAAAAGAGCTACCAGCAGCAGTAGTAATACAGACTTATCGCAGTCTGCTTTGAATTGAGATTATTCTCTAGTCTACGAAGGGCGGAATCCATTCACACAAAGCGAATAGTCCAAGACGATGTTTCAAGATATTCCGCCAGAGATATTGGACAACGTATTTTCGGATTCGATTGGCGACTGGCTGAGTACCGATACTCCTGAGGGAGAATTCCGAGGCGCTTGGTCAATCAAATCGCGTAAGGCATATAAAGACTTGCGTAACTATTCGAACATCAATCGTGCGTCCTTCAGCCTTCTCCTAATATGAATGCTCAATAGTATCTAGAACAGTACCGATGTGTCGTTCACGGTCTAATGAGAAGAGCGATCAGGAAGTTAGATGAGGTTGATTTTACCGAGTACATAGGGAAGGCCGCCCGGGAGGCACCGGCAGATCATCTTTTCGTGGTACAGCTTGCGTACTCACCAGAGAGACTCGATCGCTTCAGAGATACCTATGCAGGTTCATCCTTCAAGACTTTGCTTCTTTGTCTCGCATCTATAAATGGTCGCTATGCGGTAGTGGAATATTTATTGAGCAAAGGTGCTAACTTGGAAGATACGGCCGCTTTAGAGTGTATGGAGCGCTGGGGCGCGCGTATGACTCCACTCCACTACAGCGTCAAACGCGGACATAAAGATACAGCTCGTCTGCTTCTTAACCACGGTGCCAATGTCAACTCCCGAGCTCACCGTGAAAACATGACACCACTTCAAGAAGCGGTCAAATTTCCTGATATCTTACGCCTGCTACTTGCCGAGGGAGCGGACGTGGGTTTAGAGTCTCCTTTGCACGACGCTGCAGTATACGGCTCTGCCGACGCAATTGAGCTTCTGATATCTTATGGCGCCGAAATAGATGGACCTGTTGCTGATGAGACACCGCTCATGCAGTCAAGTCAGGCAAGTAATATTGACACGACGCGAAAGCTGCTGGAGAAAGGGGCTAACGTCAACGCCCAAATCCAAGATCCTGATGATCTGCTCTGGGGAGCCACTCCTCTCTGTCATGCGATAATAAGTAAGCGCGGTAAGGACCCGGACAATAAGAAGATACTTGAGATTCTGATGGAATACGGAGCTGATATCAACAAGAGCATTTCGACTAGCGACGGTCCACGAGGCTATATGCCTGCAGTGTCTACCAAGTCACCGATCGCAATTGCTGTTGATAGTTTTAACTCTTCTGCAATCAAGCTACTGCTCCAAAGGGACGCCGAGTGGAAAGATACCGATCCAAACTGTCCGACCCCACTCCAGGCTTTGATGCACCACGATCGTAGGTGGTGCAAGGAGAAAGGGCTATCCATACTGAAAGTGATCCTTGAACATGCTAATCCAAATGAGTACTCTTTTAACGGAGAGACTCCACTAGTTAGGGCTTGCTGTCACTGTCCGCTATCCGATGCGCGGCCTGCTATCAGGGAGTTGCTTCGGAGTGGGGCAATTGTCACAAAGCCTAGCATAAATGGTCTTTCACCTCTGAGGGCGGTCTGTTCTTCACAACATTCTTCCGCCGACATGATGGACGTTCTACAGGATCTCTATGACTTCAGCACTGGTCCGGCAAGCGGGAGCTTCTGCAGGATGATTGATACCGTGAAGACAAAGATTCGGGAACTAGGTCCGGGTGGCAGTTCAAGTTCGCCTACATATCAAGGGACAACCTCTAACTCGGCATCAGAGACTGACTCTCCTCGTCCGGAGGGATCTTCGGGATTTTGGATGTCAGACGGTGATTAAGATTCATTTTCTCACGGACTATAAATTTATCCTAGCTACCTGAATGATCTTTAAAACCAAATGCGAAATCTGATTGTAGTATTAAGGTAGCTGCTTCTATTGGCGGCCTTGATTTTCCTCAATCTAGTTGTCGCACATCAAGATGAATGGGGCCTGGTAAAATTTACAAGGGGAAGCCTTGCTCCGTTCAACCAGAAGGGTAATTTCCATCGCCCTAAGACATCCAAAAAATCTACCAGTCGCTTGATTCGTCCCCTGCCCAACCGGTGAAGCTCAGGGAAATAAATCTGGTCAAAAGCAGACCGTCTCTCGGTGTGAGCGATTTGTAATTGGCCCATACATGCATTAGTGCTGCTGTAAGCCAGCTGTCCTACATGATCGACGAGGCTGAGCTCGTAAAAGTGGGTTGGCGAGGACTGAACCCCGCACATGCTGTTGAGATAAATACCTCAACGTTCTCGAGTGATTGAAGTGGCCAGCCGAAAGGAAATTCGAGAGACAACGCATTGCCTCAACAGGTGCGGGTAAAGATAAGCTCACGAGTATGGTTCCATCCCGGATTTCTACGTCCTCCAAGTAGCATTCTAATAGCTTCCCTCTGGCAGACATCGCTCGCCTCCGGCCGGCCTTTCCATCTTGCCAGAATGCCCGACAAGCGTCCAACATCACAGCATGTGGTGGCGGCAGTCGAATATGGTATCAATACGACTCTGGAGACCCTGAGCCAGCTCTCCACTTCTGGTAAACGCGCCAAAGACAAGAGAGACAAAGCCCGAAAAGACAGGAGAGCCGCAGAGTCGTCGAACGAAGGCAAGAGTAGCTCTCAGGACAGCAGCAGCGGACAGAAATAGTGATGCAGAGCCGGAAGTCTGCCGATACAACAAGTGTCAACGGGCGGCAGACGACCGTAGCGGCGGCGGATTGGATTATGAGCTATGATGGAGAGAACCGGCCTTCAGCTTCGAACATGACTCCGAGCTGCTCGTCGTAATTGCGTCGGTCTTTCATCTTTGTCGCTACAACATTCTCTGCTTCGGCGCCCCAGTAGGGTGCTAAGAGTCGATTCAAGTCAACATCGATGTTGCCCACGTTAGAAAACCTTGGCTGGATGTTTCGTCCCCATAAGTTAAAAAGTCCCGTGGCCGAATCTAAGGCATGGTAGTAAAAGAAAGCTCCAGTCTCCCATCCTCTCCTCATGATACCTGCGCGTGGCACGTCGTCCTTGCCTCCAACATGTAGATTCTCTTTGTTCAAGAGCTTCTCTTCGTCCTCAAAAGCTTTCATGAAATCTTCACGAACTTCATCATATTCAGCAAGATCTCTACCTGTCAGATGATCCACGTCTTGATTAGTCAGCCAATGCGGAGGGTTCTGCATCTCTATCGGTAGCGAACATGCCCATTCCAAGTCGATGAGATATTTAATGTGCCATTCCTCGTCAACATAGATGTTGCTCTGGTGAAGATCCGTAAGGGTAAAGAGGAAAGGTCCATGACGAAGATCGCGGTTCATGAAATGAGGCAAGACGGCGCGCATTCCAGTCATAGCGGCCATCTGTGCTCTGCAATCTGACTCGTCGTTGATCGAGTTGGGTTGATATCGTAGCCGGTTATCGTGATTTGCCAGCAGATCAAGCATGTATGGCTCCACAGCGGTGTAGGTGTCACCTCGACCAATTTTGATCGGTATACCTCCATTTTCTAACTCCTGGAGTTGCAGGGTCAATGGCCGATTGGTGAGACTTAGAACTCCATCGTTATCCAGGGTGAAAGATCCAATCCGCCTCAAAGGTATTCGACCTAATGACAGTATGATTCGTGACAAGTCTTTATATAAATTGGTCGTTCGACGTTTGTCTTTTCGCTTTGCTTCCCAAGACTTAGACAACATGACCCCATCTTCCTCTTCAATGTAATCGATGAGCAGATATCCAGACTTTAGACCGTGCGGTTCGCGGCGGCAGGTGTATGGGCAGAGAGGAGGATAGTTGAACAAAGAACGTAATCGCCGCCGAAAGTATTCCATGAATCGGATGTACCAAGGGGTATATTCCAGTCCTATGAACTTTATACACAACATTCAGCCGTAAATAACTAGACCTAGGGTTCTCATAACTTACACATTGATGGCCTGAAAATGCGAAACCTAACAATCGGGGGATAGGAACGTCGGGACAATTCTGTTGGATCCAAATATAGCTTGCGGCTTCACACCGTAGCTTCTCGTCCGCGTTGCCAGGAAATTTCTCCTCGCCCACTTTGTATGGTAAAGGAAACCTGATTATGACTCGGCCTTTAGGTCGGTTTTTCCAGTTGTCGACGTAAACAGGCAGGCACATGTTGAAGCTTCCATGGATCCAGTCATTTAGAGGCGCAAGGGAGCAAGTTCTGTTTCCGCTCAAGCCCAGATGATACGATACGAGGGCTTCGATCTCAGCTCTGCGTTCGCTGAGATAGACCAAGAAATCAATTCTCTTTTTCCAGTATGTCAGCTGCTGGAGCATGTCATGTTCCTCTTCGAGAGCCGCGTCTAGGGTGAACTTATTGTCGAGAGTCCTCAACATCGTTGAAGCGGCGCCTGTGGTGGAGTTCATGGTCATGATTAATGGTGGCATGTAGGACGTGAAAACTGGTAGAGTTATGGACCAGGTACAACGTCACCGTGCTTTGATTCGAGAATGCCAAGTATCTAGAATAGTCTTGGCATGCTTCGGAGGCAAGGGAGGCTCCATTTCACCCCTACCTGCGAGCCTATGTATACATCCCTATGTCGTCTAGCATTGCCTCGTCCAGAGCCATCGGCCCATTCGACTCCTCTCTCAGTCATCACGAACCACTCATCAGGAACAAGGGTCGTAAGCGTCGTCGTTCTCGATCACTAGACTATACAAGTGGAGACGAGTACGACCAGACTAGACTCATCCCTTTGAAGTCGGCCACCGTTAAAACACTCGAACGCCAAGTATTATGCCTCCAACTGCTTCTCCAGGATGCTTCTGCTCAGCAGCCTAGTATTTCAACAGGACATACATGCCCACCCGCATCCTGCCGAAAACATTTCAAGAATTTAGAGCATCTATACAGGCATGTTCGGAGCCAGAATGACCCCATACATAATTCACTCGCAGGCTTCATTGACGAAAAACACTGCGTGATTTGTTCCAGGACATTTCAGGCATTAAGGGGTCTAGTGAGGCATGAGAAAAGTCATCATGGCGAAATATTCACCTCTAGACTTGATAAGTTCTTGCAACCGCCTCCGAGCGCCTTTGTGGCAGTTGACGATGCACCAAAGAGGTGAGTCCAGACATTGTTCTATATCACAAAAGCTGATTTTTTCAGTTCCAAGACCCACAAAGAAGGATCTTGCAAGACCTCAAACCAGAAGTCCAGCAGTCATCAAAATCCTCGCCCCGTTTCAAGCCAGGCAAATACTTCAGATGGAGCTGAGGGTACACAGGCTATACAGCGTCCCAAGATATTGACAACAGCAAACGAAGCAACAGTGTCGGCATCGTCAAATGGACGCGTGGAGCTGAGGACACCATCTCAATTCATGGGGCCGGGAATTATCGAAACCGATCGTTGGGCTGCTAAAAACCCCCTACCCACGTTTGGAACCGACAGCCTTCTGGCACCGCCATCCTGGGACAATTTTTACGTTGATGAACATGGCTTGACGCAATATATCGGGAAGGAGGGGTGGGATGGCTTTTACGGAGAGCAAGCTTTGCCTTAGACCGGGTCTTCGCGTAGAGAGGGCGGGTAGTGTTCCAAGTCAACACCCAATACCCTAAAACGGCGGTATCTATGTAGATTCTGCACCTCATTCGGGTTGCACGAATGCTCTGAGAGTACCAAGTTTTTCATTGTCCTGCGTGTGGAGGGAAGCCTTTCATAAAGTGCGAACCCTAATACGCCCAGGTATCCCTTGTTCAATATAGTAGTATAATCCCATAGCCACCAACACCCTTCACTGCCGGATACTGACATGCTATGCCGGCATCAAACACCACTACTAATCCGTTTTCCTGCGGAATAGTTTTCATAGACGTTGTAGAGACTGAGGCGATATCTATTGAATGAGATCCTTTGCTGACTAGAGGAAACCCAGGACCTTCTTGAATGATGATGATTACTGTATGCTTCCCTTGGGCAGGCCGATGGATTTGAGAGCTGTCCAAGAAGTCGTGGAAGAAGACTAGTCGGCGGTTTTGATAGGATTTGCTTCTGAGTACTTCTATTATTGGCTTCATATGCTTATGTTGATTAGTGTAACAATGACATTGCCCAGATTGTTTGACAACTCACTGACTCGAAGTAATCGAACACCGCATCGCAGTCGTCATTCCATTCCAGCTCCGTCTGTCGCTGATATCGCCGTCGCTCGGTAGCTGACGAACAGGCGTGTCTGCGCACGTTCTCAACAAGAGTCGAAGTGACGTTGCCCAGTACAGTTATGCCAGAATGGTTAAGGTCATTCGAAGCCTCCATCGGTTCGTTGCCTCTCCGCTCAATCGGGCTTTGAGGCGTCGTCGTTAGATAAGGATACTGTTTATACTTTATAGAATAGTGGTGGGGTACTTTTGCGCCTGCTCAAATCTCGTACGTAAGAAGTGAGATTCCTGAGGCTCAACATGATAACAATTACATTGCCAGTATCGAGATCGAAGGCGCGAATAAAGCCGCAAGATTGAGTCTATCATTGGAGTCCTATTGATTTCGTAGATGAGCATTCGCAGGCTGGCAATGATATCGCCAGAACCCACCATTGAGAGCTCACTGTTCCTTTCGAGACTTTCACGGCGGAAGTACAATCTGAAGGCCCAGAACAGCTCATTGTGCAAGAGATGAGGCTGGCAATGCGCGCAAGGCAAACGAGCTGAGGGGAGTGGCGAAAGGTGTCAACTTGAATTGACCTAGGACGCTGAAACCCCCTGCCGGTGTCTCGCAATGGGAGAGTCTGGGGTCAAGAGGTCGGACGTCCGAGGCATTATCCCTCGTGCTCTTACACCGGACATATCCCCTTACGGATGGCAGAAGATCCAAGATTCACATCCTCGAGGCTCACCTTCAAAGAGCTCCACACATCCCGAATGGATGACAGAGCTCCACACATCCCAAATGGATGACTGAGCTCCGCATTCTAAGTGGATGAGAGAGCTCCACACATCCCAAATGGATGACAGAGCTCCACATCCCATATGGATGACAGAGCTCTACACATCCCGAATGGATGACAGAGCTCCACATCCCAAATGGATGACAGAGCTCCACACATCCCGAATGGATGACAGAGCTCCACACATCCCAAATGGATGACAGAGCTCCACATCCCATATGGATGACAGAGCTCTACACATCCCGAATGGATGACAGAGCTCCGCATTCTAAGTGGATGACAGAGCTCCACACATCCCACATGGATGACAAGCGACCGGGGTTAATCATGCAGGTGCCGTCACATCAAGCTTTCCAAAATGGGGTACATAGCTGGGATAGTATCAAATTATACAGGGGATCAAGCCACAAAATAACCCCCTGAGCGGCAAGAAGATTTCTTGTTTGTCTCTTCTGTTTCGATATCACTTTTAGAACAACATGAATGGAATTTTCTCCTTTCCGTTCGTTGCTCTCCTGCAGAACATTTACTGTACGCAATTGGCTTTTTCGAGTATCCTGCGTATGCCGTTCACCTTCCCTCCCGTTGCATACATGGCTCCGCAACTCCAGCCTCATCAAGGCACAGAGAACTCTGCGAACGACTCTCTCTGCCCACAGAATTGCGCGCAGGCTGTACCGGTCCCATCCCAGGCTCCATCTCAGGCTCCATCTCAGCGTCAGGATGTACTAGCTATGGCGACTTCATATCGAGTTTCTTCTCTGTGGGATATGGAAGCGGACAGCATCTTTCTAAGTACGGACAACAGTTCGATTCAACAGATCCTCCAATTAGGTTGGTATGACAACGTGGATTCACTCCGACATAATTTACGATGTCAGGTTGAACTACTCGATCCACTGCTCGACTCTCTTCGTCCAATTATGGTAGAAGGTGGTCAACAAGCAACTACTCAGCTGACGGACCATCGAAAGGTCGAAGAGATCTTGACTCTAGTTATACCACCACCACCCTCTGCTTTGTGGCGGGAGACCTGGGACTGGAACCCGAAGAAATCAGTAGACGAAATCGACGTTCTTAGAATTGCTGCTTACATTGACGAAGAGAGTTGTTCGTACTTCAAAGAGGTCCCATTTATCCATTGGTTGAAGTGTTCTATTGGGTATCAGATTGAAACTCTTCGTCGCCTCCTTTCCAAGCATTTTCTATTAAGTTGTAGTATATATGCATACCTTCTTATGCACCCCAATGAGTTGGATAAATATATTGCGGTCGAGAAGGTGATTTCGCCTTGCCCCAACTATATATAGTTCTAATGATCGAGGCAGGAATTGCGCGACCGAAGTCCGTTAGCTTACCAAGCCCTTTCACACTCTCTGGCGGAACTTTCTGGTGAACAGCTCAGTCCAATAGCTTTCGATATTGAATTTATTATTGGACCCTTGAGGCGCGCTTTCCAAAATCGAACCCTCAATGAGTCACTTGGTGATCTTGTAGTTCTAGCAACTCGCTTCGACGCCACATATATTACACTGGAGCGTATCGACTGGAGCACAGGCTTCAAGACCGATCTTACGAGGTTCAAGAAGTTGATAGACAATATGACCGTGAAGGAGCTTGCGATACAAGAAACTCAGTCCGACTAGTATCACTTTAATCTCCTTTGTCCTGCAGGCTTTATACGGCAGGATAGAATTCTGATCTATCTAAACAACCAGTCGAACGCGATAACCGAGGATCTCCGTGAAATTTGCATAGCTCATCCTCTTTTAATGCGACGCTTGCGAGAGCTGGCAAAGGTAAACGAACTCTAAATATTCACGATTCACCTAGCTGACTCGGGATCTAGGAAATGTTTCACCTTTGCAATTGGTACCATTTGGCCGCTATCCTGGCGGCCCTACCGATAACCCGCTTCGACGAGTCCACTTCGCCCAACCTTTTCGGTCTCCTATTGCCCAAGGGTAATTATGCTGTCTTCCGAGCTCGAATGAAAGCACAACCAGGACTCCCCTTCCTACCACCTTACCAACGACAGTATACCATCGATGGCAAAGCTACACTGAGTGAGGTTTTCACATTCGCATCATACGATCTGGAGATTATGGCACAATACGGCTCAAGTACAAGAGGAAATGGGATCCTGCCTTACTTCCTCCGCTGTATCACCGGCTGATGTAACAAGAAGGTAGCCTTTGGGGTGTCGTGGGGGCATTATACATGGAGATAGTGGACTATAATAGCACGAAAACTGTACTGGTTACAACTACAGAAATTTCCTTCCGGCAATATTGACGTATATCCTGTAGATCCCCAGATCTTACGACTCTATGTCAATCTTCTAGAGCGTGTGAACTGTAGTGAGCTCATAATCTCAATATAGGTAATGTGAATCTGGGAACAGAGATCATAGGAGTTGTCACAACATAAATAGACGAGAGACTCAGCGCCTGTCGGAATTACGCCGAGAGAGATATTCGAATACTTATAAGTCATAACACTATGGACTGTACACTAATAATGGGCATCCTGAGTCTGATAGGCGTTTAGACTTCGGGTGCTGATGATGTTGATCACATCGCTCGTATGGGATTTCCAGGCCTTGTAACCCGTTGTCCAACCCTTGGCTCGAAGAGACCCTGCAAGGGCATCCAACGCATTTGGAAAGCAGGGAATTGGAATGATCAGCAGCACTGGGATAAACGCCAAATCTTTCTCATCCATATTGGATGTGTGAACGCGTTAGCACCTATCAAGCAACGTTGATTCAAGGGGTCTTCTGCGCCTCTGCCGTCCACCCCTTACTCATTAGTCTCTCCCGTCTTTGCATTAATCTTGCGTTCTCTATCTTTTACCAATGGATCATTGCCTTGACCTCCGACACCGTGGATGCCTTACACGTTTCAACTTCCGCTGTTTGAAGTAGTTGGATCGCCGACTTACTATTCCCTACCAAACTCTTGCGAGCCTGTCCACTTGTATTGTCCGCTACCTGCTCAAACACAACCTAGTCGTGATCTAGAAGGCATGGACCCTTCCTCTGGCGCCTTGGACCGGATAACCCAAGTCAACCAGATCGACCCGGAATCCGTGCTTCTCCCGAACAGGAGAAAACCATTTCCCTCGAAGAACCACGATCATCCCCTAATAACAACGTCCACGTCGTCGCAGCAAAATCCCGTCATACCCGGCTTCATACGCCAATCCTTTGCCCGGTCAGCCGTACCCTGTACCCATTGTTCCTCACCAAGACAGAGTCTGGTCAACGCAAGGCTCGGATCGACGCCGACGCAAATCATAGCCATGCAAACCTGGCAGGTCCTGAGAATGGCTTCAGTCTGACATAATCGAAGGTCAGCACATAAGTGAAATCCGGCCCACTCTCTGCGCGCAGATGCTGACAAGTTCTCCTTACAACAGATGCTGGATTCCAACATCACAGAATCACAGAGCGATGCCCCGCCAGTGCACACACGGGAGGATTCACCATGGGCGAGGGCCTCACAGTCCCATTTTGAGCGAGCCCTGGCCATTGTCAGTGGGATCGCCGCAGCCAGTTCCTCGAGAGACTTTGCGAATGCAAGCACACGTTGATGGATATGAAAGCATACTCAACAGTCGCGTAGTCAGGGGTCGATAGAAACAATACGTTGGTTTTTCTACGGATAAGATTCGTATTACTCATATTTCTTACATGTTAGTCTTTCAGCTCCAGATGTCATGGGGACTTGATCAAGCAGTGAAAAGGGTGATGATGCACCTCGGGTGAGAATTCCAGTGCTGCCCGTGGCTAACAACAGTTATCCGGCCTTCGCCTTGAGGATACTCTTAGTCCATAATTCAGTTATTGGTGCCTGACGTTCAATAGCCCACGCGTTTTGAGAAGGCCTTCTCGTCCGAGGTGGACGGTGTATATATTTATAGTTGAGGCGAAGAGTAATTAGCTAGGCGAGCCAGCTCTTATGTTGTACCTAAGGAGATAGCGCCAGCGTTATAAGTGTCATTCTGCGTCCCTTAATTAGCTATAGTAGCAGTGCAGAGAAGCCGTTACTCGCTTCATCATCATGAGTAGGGGCCTTGCCGCTGCTCGGCGCAGTGATTCGGGCATTCGCCAATATAACAGATAAGAGGTACCCGAGTTTTCATGGGGTAATGAAATTTGAGGTTCCATATAAGAGCCCGAACGTCGGCGGCATTAAGCCCCTACATGTCCGTCATCATTCCTGCATACTGGCGCGCTCATGGTCAGCACCGCGAAGGAGGCCTAAGAGACGAGCAAGGGTGTGGTACCATGGACGATGACCAGGATACCAACCCAACCGCTAAGAGACCGGCCTTTTATCCAATACGAAAGCTGATCCCTCCTTAAGGGTGATCATAGAGGACGCTTGTGACCAGGGAACGGGTCATTCTCTTCCGCTCGCTAAGTGGAAGAGCTTTCATCCCTGCTCAGATTTTGGCGTGTCCAGAAATGGACAGAGAAATGACGGACTTTGCCGGTTCTTAAGGAAGATGGAGCGCACTTTTCCGGTCCTCATTGAGCTCATCACATCTGCGTGTAAGATGACAACTGTTCAAATCTTGGTGTACATTACCTGGCCTGTGGTTCTGATCACCCACTGCCTCAGGATCGCAGCTCGCTTGTCCCGAGGGCAGAAAGAAGTGGGCTTGGACGACGCATTTCTCGCCGTTTCAGCGGTACGCCCATTCATACTCCTATGTGATTTGACTCCTGACGCTGGCCAGGTCTTCGTCCATGGGTTCAATGCAGTCATACTGGCGAGTAAGGATGACCTGTATCATTCCTCGGTACTAAGGCTTACGGTCGGTCAGCTTGCTTGCGCGGTCTAAGAGGACGTAGCGTCGTCATCGCATTCGGCGTGGCTGAAGTCCTCTTCGTGCTTGGCTGTTCCACGACCAAAATTTCAATGTTCTTCAGCAGCCTGCGCCTATTTAGACCCAACGAGCAGGTCAAACGTGTCTGCTGGGTCATGTTGGGTGTAAACGGACTGTCGTGTCTTCCTATACTCGCCATCTCTCTGTGTCAGTGCGGTGGACCCTATCCAACTTCGGCACCCTTCATATTGAAGAAATGCTCTATGAGTATCGAATACATGTGGCTGTGGAATGCCATCACCTTCGTGGTCGCGGATATCGCTTTCCTAGGGATTGCTATATTGGGTCTATGGAAGTTGCAAGTGACAACAAGCAAGAAACTCGGCGTGCTGTCATGGCTCTCGATTGGCGTTTTGTGAGTAGCTCTTAACGCTGTATAGTTCGCCAAGGTGCTGACGATATTCAAGGACGACTGGGCCGACCGCTGTACGTATCGCTATGATTCCCACCGTTTGGAGCAATCTACACACTACCGTCAACACGATAGACGAACTTGACCTGTATCTAACCTTGGCCATAATTGAAGCGAATTTGCATGTCATTGGAATTTCTATGGCAATGACAAAGCCGGTAGTAGATTATCTTATGGGATGGGCTGGAAGGCGTTGCAAGGCTATCGATCTGGCCAACAACGCCGGAAGTAGTCCGCAAGCATCTTCGTAGCTGAAAATATTACTTGTACCTCTGCAACATCCAGCTCTTACTGATCATACTGTGGTATTTGATTAGTGCGTATTTTCATGGTAGATTCTTTATCGTACCTTACCTTATGTCCGAGGGTCGGTAAAAAAAGTCGTGTCCGGTGTCCTCTCCAAAATTGCGGCCAACATTGGACACGACTTTTTTTACCGACCCTCCGAGGGCTCGGTCATACAGAAACATTCGCGCTAAACACCCGACGAAAGAACGGGCCGCACCCGTACTAGGTTGTAAGGCCCCCCTTGCCAAAGTCTTATTACTCCACAATTCATCTTGCGATGTCGTCAAGCAACTCGCCATCTTCCGAGTATGTTTATGTTGAGGAATGCTCACAGCAGCTTCGCGAAAGAATTAATCAGGCAGCGGAAGACGTACGAGAAGATGCTATGAAAGCTACCACCAGGCCTGCCACCAAGTTGAGCGCTGCAGACTCCTGTAAAATTGTCTTTGCTAAATTCTATAATTCCATATTACCAAAGGTTGGAGCACCTTAACGCAGATGGCTTGTAAACTAACGCTCTCACGAGATCGTCGACGGAACAACTCCATCGCAAATCCTCAATCCACGCCAGAAATATACCTCCTACCAACCAGAGGTGATGGTGATACTAGCTGGGCAATTTACCATTGGGGCGCAGCGCTTGGCCGTCATGATATGCCTCTTCACAGAGGGCATCGTCAAGCTGGAGGTCAAGGGTACAAACGGAGGGCTGACTGATGTTCCCTGCAAGACGGGATCAATCATATATGTCGCTGGGGGCTCAAAGTTATATACATCCGGAGAGGGCAGGATCGTATGCATTTTCTTAGGGTTCGAACAGAAGTGACGGATAACCCATCCCCAACACTAGACAAGATATCTGTATGATCGCCAGGGTTCCTGGGCAAGCCACCTATCCCGTTCCCTCCATCTCCCCTCCTCTATTGTCCCCTATCCCCAGAAGTCGTCGACATATACTAGGTTACCATCGTAGACCCAACCATCAGGTCCTTTGAATGGTGTAAACATAAACGTGGCGAAAAAGTCGTCAAAGAATAGATCGGGATTTGCGTGTAGTGGGGATCCGGCGCACGAGTCCTTAACGAGCTCATGGAGGACATTTGGTTTGTCACCAGAACCAGGTTCTCCTTGTTCCTGCTGCCTATTCATATCATGTTCGGCCTTAGGCTTGGCTTTGATCTTGGTCGGCTTCGAGAGGCACCGTCTCTTTTTTTGATGACAAGCTGGGCATGATATGACTTTGGGCACGGCTTGGCATTTGCGATCATCCTTTTGACAGTTGTTGCAAGCTTCGGCCAATGGTTGATATTGGCATCGTTTCCGATTCCTCTTGCAAGCCACGCACGCCTTCCGCACCACGGTGAGTCCTTCGCATTTTGAGTTCTGACGGGTGCGAGTTGATTTTGCTGCTCCGGACCTATTGGACGAGATGTCCGTATTGGTACTTGTGTGCTGTGGAGGAGGGTAAGGACAGCTGCTCGTGCGAGGGTTCATTGTGGTTATGATGGCATCTGAATTCTTTTACGAACCAAGAATGCTTAGCACAGAATGACTCGAACACTAGACCAAATAGAGATCCGCACCAGAAATCATATGCATTGAACCTTTACAATTACAGGATACCTTCCTATCATATTGTCTTCGTCGTAAGACAGACTATACGTTGCAAGATCCTCATATACCATGATTATGCTGGATAGGAATTGATAGGGTTGGCAAACACTTCAGCATATGGTCACATGCGTCCAGTATAAGCGTATGCAATCTGTTCAAGAATACAGCATTCAACCCAAGAATTCGTAAGGTAGCTCTATACGAATGGTGGCAGCCTTTAGATCATCGATTCGGGCAAGCATTGAGCGATCGCTGTCGGTTTTGGCCGCCATCATGAAGGGACACCGGCAACGACTTTGTATAGCCTACTTCAACCACCGACCTCACTCAATCCATGACCCTCATTCTCAAGACCTATGGGGTCTTTCCAGCCAAATGAAAGCTCTTCAGCAGCTGCAGATCAATTGACGGCAGGAGATCGGTATTCGAGCCGAGGGGTTTCAGGATATAGAGCCTCGAGGGAGATCTGCTGCCTAGAACGATGATCCGACAGGATGGCTGGAATAGCCAGAGGCTTCTATTGAGGTGGCGAGAGGACTGCCTCCTGTCACTGTGGCAGGAGACATACGGTATATTCACAAGGACGTATGATAACTGCACAGGAAAGCAAAACCGAGTACCAATCTCAGGACGATGGGACTCTTCGTGCCCCAGGGTCGTCTACCACCGGCAAGTAGAACCCTATCCAAGCAAAGCTCATACACGCAATATCGCTGTTATGTTGTCCTCAGTGCCGTCTGGGGATTCTCCATAACGGTAGCAATCAAGCATTATCTCTTTTTCCTTCTTATCTTCCCAACATTCATTTGGAACCAATATCCATTCATTCATCCTACTCGATTTATCTCGTTGCTTTACACTCTCCTGCATTTCGTTTTGTATCCAATCGTCCCCTTCCTCTTCCTGCAGTTCCTTCTGGATCGCCTCGCTGGCTACGTCTTCTGGAGCATGCTTGCGGATAAGGTCGCTCACTTTAACGGCCTTGGAGTTTATAGCATGACGAACTGCTTCGTCCTTGCAGCCTGTGAAAATCTTCAGTATATATACGGAACTGCGTTGGAATTATCACACCTGTTCCCAGATCGACTTCCATGACGTTTGGTCTTCGAGTTGTCGTCATCGAGTGCCTCTGACTAGGAGTACCATCTCTATCGATCCGAGGAACAACTTCTATACTCTTAGCGTTCATGATCAAGTGACATATTATTAGAAATGACTCCATTGGCGTGCTTGTAAGTACATAAGGTAACATACCTGGCTTCAGCATGGACGTTGACGGGTAAAAATGACGCTAGAAACAGAGGAAACACCGCGCTAGCACCTTATGATCCTGCATCTAATTTGGCTACCCCGGCCAAATCTAAAAGCGTGGTGCTGGAAGATTCTATCAAGAGTTCATCTGGGCTGTTTTCTATAAATTCAACTTACGTAGCTTTGTGTTTGCATGTTCCTCGCGGAGACGTTACATCCTATCAATAAGATTCCAGCACGATGAATATCGGCCATGATTGGTTTGGCTTCGTTAGTATTCCTGATGATCTGTTTTCTGCGCGGAGCCTTTTTGATCACCAACTTGCTCACCATGGTAGCAACGGCTGCGGTGTTGATGAGGTCAGTATCCCTACAGGCAATCATCGATTACTCTAACGAGATATAAGGCTGAGGCTTTCACTCTCACCGCAAGCTACTCGCTACCACAAAGCGATGAGGATTGGTCCTGTAAGTTCACCTGCTCGTCCTACCATAGGAACGTTACTTAGTTTTCCACATCCCTGATCACAATTCTTGATAGGCCAAGCACGGATTTGCACTGAACAGCAATCTCATGACGAGGGTGTTAATGAGTATAATCATCTCCGTGATGAGTCTTTTGGAACCGCGTTAGAGGACTCCTGCAGCTTCTTCGAGCCCGGAGGAACCAAGATGGCGGAGTGCCAGAACATCCCGGTACAACCCTCAGACACTCGAGAGCGGCCTTCGTTGCTCTCCCGTCAAGATCCAACACCTTCGTCGACAAAGCTTAGCTGTCCCATCGACAGTGATGGATACGTATCAGCGAGTATAGATCGCAAACAGAAACCAGAGTGCTGGAGCCATGGCTGTAATGGCTTCCGATTCTCCACCCATAGCAATCTCCTGCGACACATGAGGGAAAAATCCGGGTCATCGGAAAAGTATCCATGCGGTCATTGTCATACTCAGTTCTCACGTAAGGAAGCACTTTTCAAGCATCGCGAGCATCACAAATGCAAAACGCGACGGAAAGTATCTAGGAAGGGGTAGATATATTAAGATAGTATACTATGGATAGATCATCTTAAGGTGTGGTTTTAAATTGAGTCTGGTTTATATATCATGTTTTATCCTCGGGTTGATCATCTGACCCAAACCATCGATCGACTCTGACGGCTATTGTCTGTATGAACGGCCAGTGAATTATCTACAGCTACGAAGGAGGGCGGCTTGGGCGCTTACAGGAAGTGACTCCGCTTGGCGCTCGCCTATCTATTCTACAAAGGACGTGAGGTATCGAACAGTCTAGCAATGCTGCTGGGAATGCGACTAAGTCCTTAGGTCACACATGAGCTGATTCGGCAAGCTTTTCACTCCGAATTCATCTACAAAAACAAGAGCCGCGCGAGGGACATATTTGCAGAAAACTTTCCAGCTTCACATTCAGCTTCCAATTCTTTGTTCTATTAGTCTTTGCCTTGATTGTTATTCCCAAGCGCAGTAGTGGCCAACTGCTATCCTATCAAATTGCGCTTTTCCTTCTTCTTGGTACTTGCCCTACCAAGTTCAGCAGCTTGCCCGGGTTCCAGGCCGCTATGTATCGACATCTCTCCTAAGGGTGCCGAGGGTAGCAAGCTCACCAACATAGCTGGATTCCGCTTTCATATATCTAGAGCCCCCCAATCCATAAGACCAAGCAACAATCCTCGTCTGATGTTGATCGTATGATGGAGCTTCGGCAAAAAACTTGATGATCCGATCATCCATATCTGGCGCCTGTGATAGTGGTAGATCCAGAGCATAGAAAGCTACCCTCGTAATTCGGCCAGTCTGGTATTCTATCGTTACAGCGAAGTGATAACCCCGAGGATTTAGAAATTGGGACATATTCTTGAAGTCTTGGTCCGTTGGAGGAGGACTTCCAGCCAGGTTCACGTACCGAGCAGCCTGAGGCCAGGATAAAGCGCCCGGAGCTACGAAATAAAGGTTCACGGTCCCCCCATGGTAATCCACTGCAACGAATGTTACCAGTTCGAGACCTAGACTATGGAATGTTGGCCCGTAGGTGCGGATAGCAGCTGGTACCTCTGGAGCGTAGAGAACATCATCCTGGTATTGTTCTCCACAATCAGTGATTGACTCTCGGATGTGCTACTCGGGCGTATAATACAAAGGTTGAATAATTCAATATTAAACAGGACTTATTGGCTGGGGAACACCTACCACAGGTCGTCTACCTCTCAGATTTACCCATGTCTTCACGAGACCAGCGTTAGGGTCAAAATCGCACCATTGTTCCGTCTTGCCATCATATAGTGAACTCCACGAAGTTAACAGTCGTACTAATTGATTGTCAGACTCGAGCAATCCGGCGCCTGTCGCTATCCTGATCGTATCCAATTGGCGGCGAAGATAAGTGCGGTAGTTCAGAGTGTCGCCAGGTCGATCCGTTGTACGCCATACCACTACCGCCTCCTTGAAACATTCTTCGAACACTTCCAAGACTTGCAGAACAGCAGGCTCGGAGTACGGAGCCCCAATGGCATTAGCAAGTCTCTCAGTATCTTTCAGGAACTTGGACGGAGAGAAGGTCATGATGTTGGATGAGCAAAGTCATTACTCCATCTAAATGGGTGGAAGCTACCTTACCCTAGTATTGCTGCCTGGGTGTAAGCAATACTTAGGGTGCCATGGGTGGCGAAGGAAGAGCTATGTGGTTATTCCTGGCGATCTAGCTTCGTCCCGGATCCATACACCTCAGCATTGCCGAAATACTAGCGCAAGGGCTATACCATCCATCTCCTTGGACCGTTGTTAACACAACGCCGTAATCTTCGACCACGTCCTATTTAACCTATCCCCCACCCCAGTGCAAGAACAGACACCTAAAATTGTCAAAATACCACCCGTACAACCGTAAAAGCCGGGCACCAGCGGCAGGCCTAGCAAGTCTCGTCCCCATCTCATCTCATTGCGTCCGTTCAAATAACGACGACGGCTTACCTAACCTCGATGAGATCCTCAATTCTGTGCTTCATCACGAAACAAACTAGGGATGAGGGGTGCGCAAGATCATGGGCCCAAGGCGTCCGGAATCCGGCGGTTGAGAATTCAGAGTCTTCCAGGAGGACACTTGGAATAGAGCAGAGTGACTTGGAAGGGGCGAAGGAGCTTTTGAAGAAATTCAAGGCTATAATGCAATTGCAAGGAACGAGAATGCTAAGGGAAAGACCCTCGCGCAATCTTCCAAATGGGGGAGGAGGTTAAAGCTAGACGGTGCGACGTTGGACGTTGGAAACAGATCTTATTACATAAGGTTGGTCATATGTGCGTAATCTGCTTGCTGCTAAAGGTTTGCCAGCGCCAGCTCCATGCTGAAGCAGTGAGATAGCTCAACCTTCAAAATGACCTCGATCAACCAACGGTATTTTATACCTACCACTGCTGCAGGTCTAAAGCTGGAGTCTACCGTTCTCAAGCAGGGTAAGTGGAGCATTGGCATAGGATCCAGCGTTCCATAATGCCACAACCGAGGGAACGTAGATAACGGATAACCCTGCGCTCTAGGCGTATTAGCTTATGCACAAGACTCCGGAATACTTGGCGTGTGAGAATTGCGCTCCGCTTACGTTTAGTAGTAATCCATAATTTTCTACTATAGTACTACTAGAAAATGCCTGTAAAAATCCAGATTTTTACTTAGGAAAGTCACCCCTACTACCTGGCGTTTAGTAGGTGATATGAATAGCGGGGAGCATATCAGACGTTTTGGCTATTAGACATTTAGCCTATGAATGCGATAGTATTAGCTAATGCACCAATGGACCGATTTAGATTATTCTGACAGCGTTACATACCTGGCAATGAGACGGATATCACCCCTATTCAGACCGATATCAGACACGTTGGTAGGCGAGGTGAATAGGGGGGAGCATATCAGACACGTTGGTAGGTAGGCGGCTTGTGAATGCGACAGCATTAGCTAAATCATATGCATGCACCCATTCTGACAGCGTTGCATACCTGGCAATGAGACGGATATCACCCCCTATTCAGACTGATATCAGACACGTTGGTAGGCGTTGTCGTGGAATAGGTAAAATGTTTGTTGTTCGTGATCCAATATTCTAGCGCATAGATTTGGGTAGGTGAATCTTTTCATTACGACATATCTTTTGAACCACTGGAACGATTTTCGTGATTTTGATATGGCTGAGTAGCATAAAATGGACTGAATAACATGGTTTATATGGAAAATATTATAGTGGGTGGGTGCATACGTAGGTAGCGTGCGAAGAATATCAGGAATTTAATGTTCTTCCTAGAAGTAAGCCAAACCAAAAGCGGTTAAATAGGGGAACAAAGCGATAAATCCATTGGATAAGGGGTCCGGGAGATCTTCAGGGTTCGAATGTCCGGATATTCTATTATAGTAAGAAGATAATAGAGGAATAGTAATCGCGTGAATATAAATATTACCGTTCTATTTATTAAGATATAAGGGGTTTAAGAAAATACATGAAATCCTTTAACTTCTTAAACCCCTTATATCTTAACTAATTCCTTACGGAATTCTACTAACGGAACGGCGATATAGTCGCGTAATTATACAGTTAATATTATATTAATCTTACTTACTAATACCTAGTATATAGGACTTTTATTGTATTATGGGTGAGGGAGCGCGATTTTTTTTACGCCAAGTATTCCGGAGTCTTGTGCATAAGCTAATATCAGCATACGCTAACGGGAGAGGCACCGAACTATTCCCACCACTCTCTTAGCGCCCAGGTCCCTGTAGATTCAGCGCTTGATCAAGACTGATGCGCATTGGTTCTGGGGTTGGCCGGGCTACCGGACAATTGATTCGGCGCAGCGTGCAGGCAGCAAGTCTTTCAAAATACGGGGTATTCTAGGTATTATTCCATTTTGTCTTTCATGACATCCCCCCCTTGTCTCCTTACACTTTGCATCATAAAGCGATTGATCTACCAACAAGCAATGGCATCTCCCCTTTGTGCAATGGCACCCCTTCCTCGCTGTGCGACACCCCTTCCTCGCTGTGCAGCACCTCCCCCCCGTTGTGTAGCAACTTTTCCTCGCTGTGTGGCGCCTCTACCTCGCTGTGCAACTAGGCCCATCACAGCACCCCCAGAATTTCCGCCACGTATAGTTTCGCCACGGCCTCGCTGTGGCACCATCTCTGCCACCTGCCCTCGTAGTATGCTTCCGCCTCTTGCTCTGCCTGACGAGGCTCCTTGCATCGAACTTGCTTGCGGGAACGTAAGGTGCTTGCTGGATTTGCTTGTGGGGCGAAAGCTATACCTAATCAGGAGCTGGCCAATATAATGGTGTTAATGCAAGTAGTGAATGGGGTTATCTACTTATCCTTTGATTCGGAGGAATCCGCCTCTTGCAATCTTTGTGCCGCTCCAGAAGAGTTGCCAATATATGTCGTCGCCAACGGTGTGAAACCTTGGTAGATTGCATTGCAGAGGTCGGGGGTTGTATCGAGTAACAACCTCACTACTTCCGTGTATGTCTCTTCTCCTCGAACCCAGTGTGCATTTGCATACAATGGGGTTACCCACGTGGTTGAAGCTTCTCCCGCCAGGTCGGCCTCTGATGACCTGACTCGTGCAGCTTTCGCGTCACGCAAGTCCCATTCGCCATGCTTTGGGCAATACAGTGGATAGGTGCCATGGACATCCATATTACGGTCGGCTAGGAATGCTACCACGATGGACTGTTCTGGCGCTGTCTCAATGCACAAAGCTTCCGCCTCCCAAGAATGGCAATGGAATGAATCATGCGCGTGGGGACGGGTGTTAACCTCGGTTTCACAATCGTCCTGGGACACCATGCTTGACGTCTCGCGTTCGTGGAGATACTCGAGTTTGATCGCCCCTGATAGCAGGGGAACATGCACGGGCTCGTGACCGGGGCTGAGCATGAGTATCTCGCCGTGGTATGCGGCATGCTTCAGTCTGATGACCATCTTCGGTCGAGGCTGGGCTCCTAATTCCTTTACCACAAGGTGCTCCATGATGATATCCCAATGGTCTGTTCAAAATATTAGGAAGGTGCAGAGACCTATAGGAGTATCACCTACGACCAACGCCTCGAAGTCGACAGGGAATCGGATGGTTATTGCCGTCAGGATCTGACCGGTCGCGAAGGAACGTGGACATGATCTGAGTTAAAATCTCATTCGAGAGATCGCTCAAACTCATCTTGATATGTGTGTTTGATATTGAGATTATACCGAGAAAGGTATGGAGATATATAGTTCTCGATTGTGCATGACGTCCCCTCTAAGACAAACTCCTCTTTCAGTGATTTCCGATTAACACCTATCCGGGGTCTACATCTAACCGGCTAGCAGTCTATAAATAAGTCTCGACACTAGAACCTAATGCAAGTCAGGCTAAGGCATACTGTCCGCTAGGTTCTCTTCCACAAAGCTATATTTAGGAAAAGCTGAGTAGGGGGTACTCGTACCAACATCTCGGAAAAGGGAATTAAGTCAGGTTGTCGGTCCCTCGCTCCATACATCTTTCTCGCTTAGCTAAAAATAAGCAAGAAATCTTTTAGAGAGACTAAACTAATCGTATTCAGAGAATTATCCTCGTAGGATGCGTCTTGAGATCAATTGCAAATAGAAGACAACACAAGCTCAACATGTGCCTTACTCAATAACTCTAGTGAATGTGGATGTAACCGTGCGTCGACCATTTGTTGAAGCCAGAGACTGTGACTGCAGCCCAGGTGTACCGGGTAAGGGATATCTTGACACAGCGGACTTCAAGCCAGCAAGAGAAGACATCGGATAAGGAGGAGCACCGGGGGATAGCCTTGAACGTGCGGAGCCTGCTTTACCCGTAGACCAGGACCTAGAGGGCAAGAGTGGGTAAGGGGGCGTTGAAACCGACGGACGTGACCGTATGATGGATACTGTCTTGGAAATGACCACTGTCGATGGACTGACCGGCTCTGAGAGCTGAGATTGCAGTGACGACTGACGTAATGGTGCTTTACACGGCGTGCCGATACAGCAAGAGACCACGTTACTCCCTAGACTGCCTACGTTCGCAACGTTATCGTTGGGGAACGTATAAGCAGCGCCAGCGCACACCGCAAAAAAGCTCGTAGGGGGTCCATCAGCGAGAAATCGAGCCGGATTGAGGCAGACATGGCCCTCGGCTAGATTCTCACAGGATTCTTGGTCGAACAGGTTGATGTTGCAGCCAGACACTACAGTGCCCTCCGATGAGCAGGTGATGGGTACCGAGAAGCCATCGACGTAGCTGACATCAATATCAGGCGGTCCGGTATAGCTTCCCTCGATCTTGGTGCCGTTGGGATTCAGGCTGGGGCCGACCAAGATCCGTCCCGCCCACCCTGTTGGGAATGTATACTGTGTGCTGGACGAGGGAGCAATTGTCGTGGGCGAAGGGTTGCCCACTGGCGGCGCACTACCTTTATCTACACCCAGAGAGAGCGACAAATGAGCCCCGTAAGCATTATCTATTGATATAGTCATGAAGCTATTGGGATCACCTGTGGGTGTATTCGGGCTCGCGGCTCCGCCATCGACAGTCACTGTCACCGTAGTCGCGGGCGGACATTCAAATGGCGTTGTAGCAACCAAAGCTGCAAACAAGGTAGTAGTGATTTGTACAGTAATCTTCATGTCCGGGGTGATTCTTGGCAATTTACTACTTAGCTGGTGTAATCACATATATACCTTATGAGCATCTTAAGCAGATGTGAGAAACGGGTGCTCCTAAAAGGCATCGGGAAAAGGGGGTGACTGTCAATAATAGAGCCCCGTTCTATACCTCGGCGAGTACCTACCACCCCAAGGTCTTGATGGTAAACTCGTCGATTGTTGGTCGGTCCTTGATTTGAGTCTTTATAATGCAGTTTGGATTTGGAAGCTCCGTGTTAAGGTGAAGAACCTGTTTCCCTTGATCATGTGCCCATTGCAAGCAGAATTAGAACGATCTACCCTGCCCTAACTCGGCATAATTTTCTATAACTTGACCTTCAGAGCTTTTTCAATCGACCAAGTGCTATTGAAAGAAAGCAGGACGTTTACCGAAGTAGAGGACTTCTTTAAGACGATCTCCCAAATAATTATTATCCTCGATATCTATCACGACATGACGCAGATTAAACCATGAAGCGGACCTATATAGAAATGATTAGAAAAATCTTCGTCATCCGTGTCCTTCTCCCGGAACGTGCTGCAGGACAGGGCATAGTAAGCTACTGGCTCCTGGGAGAAGTTCTGTGGGAGCAAACCGGTTCAACGCTACCGGGATGACACGGCTGCTACCGTATTATGCCTAGCTAAGAATATAGCTCCTAGGAAAATACGCTTAAGACATGATAAATTCCTGAAATTCCTACGATCATCTAAGCTCCTGCTAGGCCCGAAATACATCCTCCTGGTAGATATTACCGGAATGCTCCGTGCGGCCGTGGGGACTGAGATTGCTGAATCCAAAAACACCACAGTCCGCCATCATTGGGTTGGTGAAGATGGAGTCCGCATTGAGATAAGAGAATCCCCATTTGCCTACATACTCCTTAGAAGTAGGGGAGTTGAGTGGATTCATCAAGCTGTCATCGGGAAATGGATCTGATCTGTCCGGTATGCCTCTGTTTGCAGTCCATTCAATATGCCCGGAATGATGATCCCTCTCTAGCTGTGGTTGTGAGTCAACATAACTCGGTGGGTGAGCAGTTGGAAATTCAATAGCTACAGAGTCGTGTGAGAGCCATCATAATCGTATCTGGGTTGGTTTTACCTCGAAACCCATTCTCTAAAACAACATGAACGTCCGCAGGGCTTCCCTCATTTGATTCTAGATCTATGTGATTCTTATCCTTCCTTGCTCTCGGCTTTCGAAGCGGCTTCGTCTGCGGCCCGTTCGTGAGCGCAAGCTTGGATTTTGCCTTTCTTTTCCCTTCCTACTGTCAGTCCATATTTCCTCGTCTTTCTGTCGTAGAGATAACTTGCTGTAATTACGCTGAGCGACTCTGTTTTGTACCCGTCGACGAAGTATTATATCTTCTATGTCGTTCCAATCTTCGTCGCCAACAGTCTTACTGGACACGCGGTCATCTCTGCAAGGTAGCTCATGCATTACAGTAGGCCTAGGCCGAGAGAAAAACGAAATGATGGATTTCTGTCTATAGACCTACATGGGCCGATATATGTAGGGAGACTACGTCCTAATCCTGGTAACGTTATTATTAGCATTGCTAGCCTACCATAGCCAAATAGTACCACGTATGTCACCCTTGAAAACTACGACCTTCAGCGAAATAGTTGTTAGCGTGACAGGGATTATTTGGGAGAGGGCTCACCAGAATAATCCCTGTCCCGCTACCACTATGTACTAGAAAGGACCGACTAGCGCCTAACGGTCGCACGAGATGTCTCCGTAGAACGGAGGATGACACCAAAAGTCTTGAGCATGCGCTAACGGGAGACGCACCAACCTCCTAAGGGTCAGCGCCACTGTCGCCCCGGAAACCGCACCCGAGCTCGCTAGAGCTACTACGGTAGGAACCATGTTAAATGTAAGCGTCTTGGCAAAAGCTAGTTGAAATACCGTTCATTTCTAGAAGTTTCCATGTAATAATACATACAAATCTACCTTCTCCAATAGATTCTCCAGCAT
>JAABUM010001069.1_pt1 | contig 43019 bp, 47 predicted proteins | sample 5559161 | NCBI WGS metagenome assembly JAABUM01 (sample SAMN10711868, study PRJNA513369) | rock metagenome | isolation source: Antarctica rocks | place: Antarctica: Victoria Land, Siegfried Peak nord
CAACGCACCTGGCGGAGCAACACCCCGGGCGCGGACTGGCCCAAGTCATGACCCCGCTCGCGGGGACCCATCGCCATCGCGTCGATCACGACGAGCTCACCTGCGGGAGCTGACCACGTCGTCTCCAACACCAAGGGCAGTGGCCCGTTCGCTGCGACGCCGGCCGGCTCGTTCAACTTCGACCCGCGCCCACCCGAAGCACGTGTTCTACGTCGAGCGCTCACCGCGACGCGTGCGGGTGATTCTCGGAGCCGAAACACTCGCCGACAGCACCGAGGTCTGGTTGCTGCACCCGCCCGAGCGGACACCGACCTACCTGTTTCCCCGCGAGCACGTGCGCACCGCGACCTTCGAGCCCAGCGACCGCCGCCGCTTCGACCTACCTCGAGCCGCGCCAGGACGCCGAAGCCGTCCACGGGCTGCTCTCAGCCGGCCGGGTCGAGTGCTCGCTCGACCGAAGTCGCCACGTCGCGTAGCAGCAGCTGGAGCCGGCGCGCCTCCTCAGGCGCCAGGCCGAGGTCCGTGCTGATTCGGCACTGGATCCGCTTGGACGCGACGCAGACCCGGGCGCCCTGTTCGGTCAGGGTCAGCCGGACCACACGGGCGTCGTCGGGGTCACGTTCGCGGGAGACCAGGCCGGCCCCCTCCATCCGCCGCAGCATCGGTGTCAGCGTGGCGTGGTCAAGGCGCAGGGTGCCCGCGAGCTCCTTGAATGAGCTGGGTCCGTCGCCGCCGAGCACGACCAGCACGAGGTACTGCGGGTAGGTCAGGCCGTACTCCTCGAGTAGCGGCCGGTAGCGACGGGTCAGCGCGCGCGAGGCGGCGTACAGGTCGAAGCAGAGCAGCTCATCGAGCACGTCGGAGTGTGCGATGTGACGGGCCCGCGCCATGGCTGTCCTCCCGACGTCCAGTTGATCTCCACAGTAGACGGGTGGACTTGTGCGTTCTGCGGCCGTCTGGCAGATTGTTTAGGGCACGAGACATTCTACGTGAAGGAGCAGCTCATGCCCGAGATCACCGCCAATGGCGTCTCTCTGCACTACACCGACAGCGGAGGTGAAGGACGGCCCGTCGTGCTGGTCCACGGCTGGCCTCTCAGCAGCGCCTCCTGGTCCGAGCAGGTGCCCGCGCTCACCGAGGCGGGTTACCGCGTCATCGCCTACGACCGCCGCGGCTTCGGAGAGTCCGAGAAGCCCGCCGACGGCTACGACTACGACACCCTCGCCGCTGACCTGGCCGGCTTGTTCGACGGGCTCGACCTGACCGATGCCAGCTTGGTCGGCTTCTCGATGGGCGGTGGCGAGGTTGCGCGCTACGCCGGCCAGCACGGCACCGGCCGCCTCCACTCGGTCGTCTTCGCTTCAGCCGTCACCCCTTACCTACTCAAGACCGACGGCAACCCAGAAGGTGGTCTCGAGGAGTCCGGCGTGCAGGAGATGGAGGAGGGCGCCCGCACCGACCGGGCGAACTTCCTGGACGGCTTCACCACCAACTTCTTCACCGCTGGTGAGGAGCTCAAGGTCACCGAGGCGCAGCGGCAGCAGGCCATTGCGCTGCAGCAGCCCGCCCGCGACGAGGCCGTGGTGGACTGTATCGGCGCCTTCGGCCGCACCGACTTCCGCGACGACCTCACGAAGATCGACGTCCCAGCCCTGATCATCCACGGCGACTCCGACGGCATCGTGCCGTTCGAGGTGTCGGGCAAACGCACCGCCCAGGCGATCCCCGGCAGCACGCTGGTGGTCGTGGAAGACGCACCCCACGGCTTCAATGTGAGCCACCACGAGGCGTTCAACGCCGCCTTGCTGGAGTTCCTCGCTCGCTGACCCAACCGCCCTGCGCCGGTCCGGTCGGCTCCTCAGACCGGGCCAGCGGCGGGAGGCCTACCGGGTTTCGGGAATCTCGAGGCCACCCTCGTCGGCGCGTTCACCAGCGGCGGTTGGCCAACACCGGGAGCGCTTCCCGAGCAGCCGCGACATCGGCCACATCGAGGTCGACCACCAACAAACCGGGCTCGGCACCAAGGCGGTCGAGGACGGCGCCCCTCGGCGTGACCACGAGACTGTGGCCGACGCCGGTGGGCGCTTTCCCCGCACCGTGTCCAGGATCGGCCTGCCCGCACGCCGCGATGAACGTCGTCGAGTCCAGTGCCCGGGCGCGCGCCAGCAGCTCCCACTGCTCCACCTTGCCCGGCCCCGCACCCCAGGACGCCGCCACCACGATCAGGTCCGCGCCCTGGTCCGCCATCAGCTGGTACATCCCCGGAAACCGGATGTCATAGCAGGTGCTCAGCCCGACGCGGACGTTCCCGATCTCGACAAGCACGGGCGCGGACCCGGGCGCCACCGTTCGCGACTCGGTGAATCCGTACGCGTCGAACAGGTGCACCTTGTCGTAGTGCTCGTCGAGCAGCGTCCCGACGGCGAGCAGGGTGTTGCGCACGCGCCCGTCGCCGGCGGGGGTGAACATGCCGGCGATGATCCCCAGGTCGGCAGTTTCGGCCAGCTCCCGGACGCCGTCGGCCCAGGGCCCGTCGAGTGGTTCCGCGACCGGTCCGAGCGGCACGCCGAAGCGGCACATAGCCGCCTCGGGAAACACCACCAGCTCCGCGTCCGCTTCCGCAGCCTGATCGACGTAGGAAGCCATCGTGCGCAGGTTCTCCGCCGGGTCGGTGCCCGACGACATCTGCGCCAGCGCGATCCGCACGCTCAGTCCTGCACCCGCGCCATGGCCAGGACGTCCAGGGCGGCATCGAGCTGCTCCTCGCTGAGCCGGTCCGGCACGTGTCCCCGCTCCAGCACGACCTCGCGGATCGTCTTGCGCTCCTTCAATGCCTGCTTGGCCACCTTGGCTGCCTCCTCGTAGCCGATCGCCGAGTTCAACGGCGTCACGATGGACGGTGACGACTCCGCCAGCTCCCGGCAGTGCTCCTCGTCGGCCTCGGTGCCCTCGATACAGCGGTCGGCGAGCAACCGAGACGCGTTGGCCAACAGTCGGATCGACTCGAGCAGGTTGCGGGCCATCACCGGGATCTGCACGTTCAGCTCGAAGGCCCCCGACGCCCCGGCCCAGGCGATCGCGGCGTCGTTGCCGATCACCTGCGAGCACACCTGCAGGGTGGCCTCCGGGATCACCGGGTTCACCTTGCCGGGCATGATCGAGCTGCCCGGCTGCAAGTCGGGCAGCCGGATCTCCCCGAGCCCGGTGCGCGGGCCGGACCCCATCCAGCGCAGGTCGTTGCAGATCTTGGTCAGCGACACCGCCAGCACCCGCAGCGCCCCTGATGCCTCCACCAGCCCGTCGCGGGCCGACTGTGCCTCCACGTGGTCCACAGCCTCCGTCAAGACCTCGACCCCGGTGGCGTCACGCAACGCCGAGACCACGGCGGCCCCGAAACCGTCCGGCGCATTCAGCCCGGTGCCGACGGCCGTACCGCCGATCGCCAGCTCGCCCAGGTGCGGGAGCACCGCGTGGACACGTTCGATCCCCAGCGCGATCTGTCGGGCGTAGCCCCCGAACTCCTGACCCAGCGTGATGGGCACGGCGTCCATCAGGTGCGTGCGCCCCGACTTGACGACGTCCCGCCACTGCTGCTGCTTGCCCACCAGGGTGGCGTGCAGGTGTTCCAAGGCCGGGATCAGCTCGGTGACTGTCGCCTCGGTCGCCGCCAGGTGCGTGGCCGTGGGGAAGGTGTCGTTGGAGGACTGCGAGGCGTTGACGTGGTCGTTGGGGTGAACTTCCACTCCCGCCTTGCCCGCGAGCGTGGCGATGACTTCATTGGCGTTCATGTTCGAGCTGGTGCCCGAGCCGGTCTGGAACACGTCGATGGGGAACTGGTCGTCGTGCTGGCCGGCGGCGATCTCGTCGGCCGCCGCGGCGATCGCCCCCGCCTGCTCGTCAGTGATGATGCCCAGCTGGGCGTTCACCCGCGCGCACGCCCCCTTGAGCAACCCGAGTGCCCGGATCTGTGCCCGCTCCAGCCCGCGCCCGCTGATCGGGAAGTTCTCCACGGCGCGTTGGGTCTGCGCTCGCCACAGCGCGTCGACAGGGACGCGCACCTCACCCATCGTGTCGTGCTCGATCCGGTACTCACCCTGCTGTTCGTCAGTCATGGCTAGGACACTGCCACGCGACCTTGCCGCTGTGCACGTTTCTCTGCACCAGGCGGCGTGCACGTCGGAGGCGTTGCCTATGGTGAGGCGGCACACCGCCGATGCGAGGAGAAGCCGTGACCGAGACGACGTGCGACCTGGTGGTGGTCGGCGCGGGACCTGCCGGCCTCTACGCCGCTTACTACGCGGGTTTTCGCGGGTTGACGGTGGCCATCGTGGACACGTTGCCGGAGCCCGGGGGGCAGGTCACCGCGATGTACCCGGAGAAGATGATCTTCGACGTCGGGGGCTTCGCCGCCATCAAGGGTCGCGACCTGGTGACCGGACTGGTCGAGCAAGCGGGGCAGTACCAGCCGACCTATCTGCTCGGGCGCCAAGCGGTGCGCCTGACGCCCGAGGGCGACGGCGGCTACAGCGTCGAGCTCGCCGACGGCGCCACCGTGCAGACGCGTTCGATCCTCATCACCGGCGGCCTGGGCACCTTCACCCCACGGCCACTGCCCGCCGGGCAAGAGTGGGCCGGGCGGGGCGTGGTGAACTTCGTGCCCGCCCTGGCGACGCACGCGGGTCAGGACGTGGTGGTCGTCGGCGGCGGCGACTCCGCCTTCGACTGGGCTCTTGCCCTGCACCCGGTGGCCAAGAGCGTCACCCTGATACACCGGCGCGCCAAGTTCCGTGCCCACGCCGGGACGGTCACCGCCGTGCAGGAGCTGGGCATCGAGCTGGTCACCGACGCTCAGGTCAAGGAGCTCCGAGCGGGCGCCTCCGGGGAGCTGGCGGAGGTGGTCGTGGAGGTCGACGGCGCGCTGCGCACCCTGCCCGCCCAAGCGGTGATCGCCGCCCTGGGCTTCACCGCCGATCTGGGGCCGCTCACCGAGTGGGCGCTGGAGATCGACCGGCGCCAGATCGTCGTCGACTCGCACATGCGCACCGCCCGTCCGCTGATTTACGGTGCCGGCGACATCGTCACCTACCCCGGCAAGGTCAGCCTCATCGCCACCGGGTTCGGTGAGGCGGCGACGGCGGTCAACAACATCGCGGTCGAGCTCGACCCGTCCGCGCACCTGTTCCCCGGGCACAGCTCCAACGAGGGCTGATCAGGGAAGCGGGCGGTTGCCGTCGTCGACCAGGCTGTCGAAGTCGACGCTGGAGTACTCCCGCAGCTTTGTGAGCCGGTGGTAGCCGTCGATCATTCGTACGGTCCCGGACTTGGAGCGCATGACGATGGACTGGGTGGTGCAGCCCCCGCCCTGGTAGCGCACCCCACGCAGCAGATCACCGTCGGTGATGCCGGTCGCACAAAAGAAGACGTTGTCGCCGGACACCAGGTCCTCGGTGGTCAGTACGCGCGAGAGGTCGTGCCCGGCGTCCAGCGCCCTGCGCTTCTCGGCGTCGTCGGTGGGGGCCAGCCGACCCTGGATGGCGCCCCCCATGCAGCGCATGGCCGCCGCCGCGATGATGCCTTCTGGCGTGCCCCCGACACCCAGCAGCATGTCCACCCCGGAGTCCGGGCGGCACGCGGCGATGGCGCCGGCCACGTCGCCGTCAGAGATGACGCTGATGCGCGCCCCGGCTGCGCGTACCGCACGCATCAGCTGCTCGTGGCGTGGCCGGTCGAGGATGCAGACCGTGACGTCGGACACGCTCGCGCCTTTGGCCTTGGCCACCCGATTGATGTTCTCGGCCACCGGCGCGGTGATGTCGATGACGTCGGCGGCTTCGGGTCCGACCGCGATCTTTTCCATGTAGAAGACTGCAGACGGGTCGAACATCGCACCGCGGTCGGCCACGGCAAGCACCGCGATGGCGTTGGGCATGCCCTTGGCCATGAGGGTGGTGCCATCGATGGGGTCGACGGCAACGTCGCAGTCGGGGCCGTCGCCGTTGCCCACCTCCTCGCCGTTGAACAGCATGGGCGCCTCGTCCTTCTCACCCTCCCCGATCACCACGACACCGCGCATGGACACCGAGCCGATGAGCATGCGCATCGCGTCGACCGCGGCGCCGTCGCCGCCGTTCTTGTCCCCGCGCCCGACCCAGCGACCGCCGGCCATGGCCGCGGCCTCCGTCACCCGCACGAGCTCCATCGCCAGGTTGCGGTCAGGGGCTTCGCGGCGGCGGTTCGTGCTCGGCAGCTGCTCGGTCGGGTTGGTCACTGAGGGCCTCCTGGTCGGCGTTCGGCGCGCGTGCGCACCCTTATTCTCGCAGAGATCACCAGGGGAGCCCGCACCCTGGGCGTCTGGGCGCGACGGCGGTGGGACAATAAGACCCGTGCCCGCCGACAAGCCACGTCATCTGCAGTCCTCCAGGGACATGTTCCTGACGATGGTCCCGTTGGTGCTGATCGTGCTGGCGCTCGCCGGGTTGGCCCGGGCCTGCAGCTTCAGCCCCGGCGGCCCAACCGCGAGCGCACCCCCGAGTGTGGACGCCGGGGCTGCGCTGTCGGCGGACGCGGCGACGGTGAGCTTCCCCTTGCGCGCGCCGGCGCTGCCTGCTGGGTGGGTCTCCAACTCCGGGAACCGGCACACCGCGGGCGGTGCTCAGGGCGGGGTGGTCGAGGACACCGGATGGATCAGCCCCGCGGGCCGGTACCTACGGCTCGCGCAGAGCAGTGCCGGCGCGGATGCCCTGGTGGCCGATGAGCTGCAGGGCCGACGAGCGGCGTCGGGCAAGGCCCAGGCCGGCGGTCGGGACTGGACGGTCTACGCCCAGCAGGACGCGGAGACCGCGTGGGTAGCCAATCTGGGTGAGGTGCGCCTGCTCATCACCGGCAGCGGCAGCCAGGACGAGTTCAGCATGCTGGCCACGGCCACTGTGCGGGCAATACCTCTTTCGCGCTAACTCGGCGGCGTCTGCGCAGCGTTGGCCAGCGCGTTCTCCACGCGGGTCCGCGCTCCGGCCAGGTGCTCGTCACAGCGGGCGGCCAGTGCTTCCCCGCGTTCCCACAACGCCAGTGACGCGTCCAGGTCGAGGCCGCCCTGCTCGAGCGCCCGGACCACCTCCACCAGCTCGTCGCGTGCCTGCTCATACCCGAGCTCAGCCGGTGGTGTGGTCATTACTCTGCCTCCGTCACTACCGTCGCGTGCACCGCCCCGTCGGCCACCCGTATCCGCAGGCCGGCACCCGGGGGTGCCTGCGCTGTTGCGCGCACCACGTGGGCGTCGGTACCGTCCACCCGCTGCACCACGGCGTAGCCACGGGCCAGGGTAGCCGCCGGTCCGAGCGCGCTGAGCCGGGCGCGAAGGTGGCCGGTCGCCGCCTCCGCACGCTCCAACACCCGACGCACGTCCCGCCGCGCACCCGACCGCAGTCGACTTACCTCCTCGCTGCGTGCCTCGATTGCCCGTGCGGGCTCGGCCAGTACCGGACGGCTGCGCAACTGGGCCAACGTCCGCGACTCCCGCACCACCCAGGCCTGCAGCGCGGCCCGGCTGCGAGCGCGCATCTCCCCGACCCGTGCGCTCTCGGCGGCAGCGTCAGGTACCAAGTGTTTCGCGGCGTCGGTGGGGGTGGCGGCCCGCACGTCGGCCACCAGGTCGCATAAGGGGTTGTCCGGTTCGTGGCCGATCGCGCTGACCACCGGGGTGTGGCACGCCACCATCGCCCGGCATAGCGCCTCGTCGGAGAAGGGGAGCAGGTCCTCGACGCTGCCACCGCCCCTGGCCAGCACGATCACGTCCACCGCGGCATCGCGGTCCAGCTCGGCGAGGGCGGCAATGATTTGCGGTACCGCCGTCGGACCTTGTACGGCCGTGTTGCGGACCGCGAACTGCACCGCAGGCCAGCGCGCGCCGGCCACGGTGAGCACATCGCGTTCGGCGGCACTGGCCCGTCCGGTGATCAGCCCCACGGTGCGTGGCAGAAACGGCAACGGGCGTTTGAGTCGGACGTCGAACAAGCCCTCGGCATGCAAGAGCTGGCGCAGGCGTTCGATCCGGACCAGCAGCTCGCCGACGCCCACGGGACGGATCTCGTCGACGCGCAAGGAGAACGTGCCCCGCCCCGCGTAGAACGTCGGCGTCCCGTGCACGATCACCCGGCTCCCTTCGGCCAGCGGCACCGTACTGGCCTGCACCAGGCGGGGCGAGCAGGTCAGCGTCACGGAGATGTCGGCGGCTGGGTCGCGCAGCACCAAGAACGCTGTGGCGGTGTTCGGTCGGGCGTTGATCTGGGTGAGCTGCCCCTCCACCCACACATCGCCCAGCCGTTGAATCCACTGCGCCACCTTCATCGAGACGGTGCGTACCGGCCATGGCTGCTCGGGCGTGCTGAGGCCGGGACTCACCGAGCGCGGGCGGTCATTCTGCGCGCACCGTGGAGATGCGGTTCGCCAGCATCGTCAGGAACGGCGCGCGCACCGCCGCGGACTGCTCGTGGGTGAGCAACGCTTCGAGCTCGGTGAGGGACAGCGTGCGCAATCGCGCCCGCAGCTGGGCCAGCGTCATGGTGTCGTAGCCGGCGAGCGGTGCCTGTGTGCTGAGGGTCGCCGGCTTGCGTGCCTGGGCGGCGCCGTGGCCCGTCCGGGTGGCCTCCGGCACGGTCGAGTACAACGCGAAGCGGCCGGAACCACTGCGCCGCACGGGCATCGGAGCAGACTCGGTGTCGGCGACCGGGTCGTCGAAGGTGGCCCAGGAGGGGGACTCCTCGGCCGGATGCAGGAACGACAACACCTCGTCGCCGCGGATGGCCAGCGCCGTCACCTGCTGCTGGACCCGCATGTAGTTCTGTAGCACCTGGCTCACGGCGGTGACCGGTAATGCAGCCATCGTCGAGGGCAGGTTACGGACCTCGGTCACGGTGGTCGCGGCAAGGCCCGCCGCAACGCGTACGGCTAGTGGCATACGAAACATGCCTACCAGGGTGCCTTATGCGCTGGTCGGCCCGGTAACGACCCACCGCAGGACGGGCGCGTCCGTAGAGTGGACTTATGTCTGCATCGTTGCATCCTGGCTCCGCCAAGCGTGTACTACTCGCCGAGCCCCGCGGTTACTGCGCCGGCGTCGACCGCGCGGTGGAGACGGTCGAACGCGCGTTGGACAAGCACGGCGCCCCGGTCTACGTGCGCAAGGAGATCGTGCACAACCGACACGTGGTGCAAACCCTGTCCGAACGTGGCGCGGTGTTCGTCGGCGAGACCGACGAGGTTCCGGAGGGCGCCTTGGTGGTGTTTTCCGCGCACGGCGTCTCCCCGGCAGTGCACGCCTCAGCGGCTGAGCGCGGACTGCGCACCATCGATGCCACCTGCCCGCTGGTCACCAAGGTGCACCAGGAGGCCAAGCGCTTCGCCCGGGACGACTTCGACATCCTGCTCATCGGCCACGAGGGCCACGAGGAGGTGGAGGGCACCGCGGGGGAGGCGCCGCAGCATGTGCAGCTCGTAGACGGCCCCGATGCCGTCGCCGCCGTGCAGGTGCGCGATGAGTCGAAGGTGATCTGGTTGTCGCAGACCACGTTGAGCGTGGATGAGACGATGCAGACGGTGCAGCGGCTGCGGGAGCGATTTCCCGCGCTGCAGGATCCGCCGAGCGACGACATCTGCTACGCCACGCAGAACCGTCAGGTCGCGGTGAAGGCGATGGCGCCCGAGTGCGACCTGGTCATCGTGGTGGGCTCGCGCAACTCCTCGAACTCGGTGCGGCTGGTGGAGGTGGCGCTGGGTGCGGGTGCGCGCACGAGTCATCTGGTGGACTACGCGGCCGAGATCGACGATGCCTGGTTGGACGGCGTGCAGACGGTCGGGGTGACCTCCGGGGCGTCGGTACCGGAGCTGCTGGTGCGCGGGGTCTTGGACCATCTGGCCGAGCGCGGCTACGGCGAGGTGCAGCCGGTCACCACCGCGAACGAGACCTTGGTCTTCGCGCTGCCCCGCGAGCTGCGCAAGGACCGCGCGACCCGCTGAGTCGTCAGACGCGGCGGCGGGGGTTGGGTCCGGGCCGCATTCCGGCGGAGGTCGGCATCTCTTTTGCCGACGGCACCGCCTGTCCCGAGGGCACCGTCTTTCCCGACGGCGCTGCCTTTGCCGAGGTCGCGCCAACCCGGCGCGGCAGCACCTGAGCCCGCGGGCGGTACGCCGCCTGCGCAGCCTCGGTCCGCTCGGGCGTGCCTCGCGGGTAGGCACGACGCTGGATCACGATGCGTGCCACGCCAAGGCCGACGGTGGCCAGGGTGGTCAGAGCCATCGTGGGAAAGCCGTTTACCAGAGGGAGCGCCAGCGTGATGACTTCGTCCTTCATGCCACCTTTGGTGGACGTACCGAGCGCACGGACTACCAGCGGCACAGTGAGGGCCAAGATCAGGGGCGGCTGCACCATGGCTGCGAAGAGCCCCCGATGTGCGACGGCCAGCACCGCAGCGAGACAGCCTGCGACGTAGAAGGCCAGAAAGATTGCGGTGAGCGTGTTACCAAAGGTCAGGTCGATCGCAATGCCGACGCCGGTCATCGCAAAAGCCACCAGCACGGCCCCCCACCAGGGCAGTCCGCGCCTGGACGCCACAACGGCGCGATCCGCCAACGGGACCCTGCGCGCGGGCTGGATCGTGATGCTCACGTCGCTGACCTTACCGGCACCATCGGGCTAACCGGTGTGCTCCCGCAGTTCGGCGGCCACTACGCGCCGGGGGAGTCGATCGATCGGGGTGGGTTCGGGGACCCCGACGCCGGAAACCTGAAGATCGTTCAGCTTACGTGCGGTCACCAGCACCCGACTTTCCATCGAGCTGACCGTCGCGTTGAAGGAGTCGACGGCGCGCCCGAGTTGGGAGCCGAGCTTGTCGAGGTGCGAGCCCACGGTGACCAGTCGCCCGTGCAGCTCGCGACCGAGCGCCAGGATGGCAGCAGCGTCGTGGGACAAGGAATCCTGACGCCAGGTGTGCGCGACGGTGCGGAGCAGGGCGATCAGCGTGGTCGGCGTGGCGATGACGACGTTGTGGGTGAAGGCGTGCTCGAGTAATGCTGGGTCTGCGATCAGCGCTGCCTCGAGGAAAGGGTCTCCCGGCACGAAGAGCACCACGAACTCCGGGCTTGGCTCGAACGCTCGCCAGTAGCTCTTGGCAGCCAACGCATCCACGTGTGCGCGCAGCTGACGAGCGTGCTTGGCCAGCAGGGTCCGACGTTGCCCGTCGTCGGTGCTCTCGGCGGCGTCGAGGTATGCGGCGAAGGGGACCTTGGCGTCCACCACCACGTTCCGGTTGTTGGCCAGGCGCACCACCAGATCCGGTCGTACCCGCACAGGCCCGTCCGGGCCGTCGAAGGTCGTCGACACCTGGGTGTCGAAATCGCAGTACGCCACCATCCCGGCGAGCTCCACCACCCGCTCCAGCTGTAGCTCACCCCACCGGCCTCGCACCTGGGGGGCGCGCAGAGCGGTGACCAGCTGCGTGGTCTGCGAGGTCAGCTCGGCGGAGTTTCGGTGCATGCCGGCCACCTGCTCCTTCAGGCCCGCGTAGGCGTCGACGCGGGAGGTCTCTACGGCGGCGACGTGCTTGGCCAAGGCCCCCACGGCTTCGCGTAACGGCCCAACCACACCGGCCAGCTCGGCGCCGATCGCGCCGGACTGCCGCCGCGCCGAGTCCTCACTGAGCAGACTGATGGAGCGCCGTACGGCCTCCTCGTTCGCTCGCCCGGCGGCCAGCGATGCCTCAGCGGCGGCCAGCCGGGTGCCGCTGCGTGCCGCATGACCGCACCAGCCCAGCGCGACGCCGACGGCAAGCACCACGAGTAGCGCCAGGAGCAGCAACAGCGCGGCAGGTAGGTCCATGCCTAGCATCATCACAACGCGCACCGACACTTTCCGTCAAGACCCGGTTCTGTCGGCATGGTGCCCTAGCGTTCCGGGTATGCGAATCCTGCACACTTCCGACTGGCACATCGGCCGTACCTTCCACGGCGTCGATCTGCTCGCCGACCAGGAGCGGGTGCTGACGGACATGGCCGACCTGGTAGCTGCGCACCAGGTGGACGTGCTGGTGCTGTCCGGTGATGTGTACGACCGCGCCGTGCCCAGCGCCGAAGCCGTGGGCGTCTGCACGAGGGTGTTGGAGCGCGTTCGCGCGGCGGGTGCGGTCATCGTGGCCACGTCGGGCAACCACGACTCCGCGCCGCGGCTGGGTGCCGCAGCGTCGTTTGCGGCCGCCGGAGGGTTGCACTTACGCACCAAGGTCGCGGACCTGGACACCCCGGTGCTGCTGGCTGATGAGCACGGCGAGGTGGCGTTCTACGGATTGCCGTTTCTCGAGCCGGACACCGCACGCCACGCCTTGCAGCAGCCGGGAGCGCGTACGCATGCCGCTGTGCTCGCCGCGGCGATGGACCGGGTCCGGGCAGACCTCGTTTCGCGGCCCGGTACCCGCAGCATCGTGCTGGCCCACGCCTTCGTGGTCGGGGCAGCGGCTGCAGGATCTGAGCGCAGCATCTCGGTGGGCGGGGTGGAAACCGTGCCCGTCGGCGTCTTCGACGGCGTCGACTACGTCGCGCTCGGCCACCTGCACTCCCCGCAGACGCTGACCGAGCGGGTGCGCTACAGCGGCAGCCCGCTGCCGTACTCCTTCGGTGAGCGCCACCACCGCAAGGCCTCGTGGCTGGTCGACCTGGACGCGGCGGGTCTGGCCGAGGTGCGCGAGCTGCGGCTCCCGGTGGTCCGCGGGCTGAGCGAGCTCGAGGGCACGCTCCCAGAGCTGCTCGAGGGCCCGCAGCACGCGCAGGCCGAGGCGCACTACGTATCCGCCGTGCTCACCGATGACGTGCGTCCGATGGAGGCAATGCGGCAACTACGACGCCGCTTTCCGTGTGCGGTGCACTTGGAATGGCGCCGCCCCGCTGGCCACCGGGAGCTGCGCTACGCCGAGCGGGTGCGGGGCCGCTCCGACGCGCAGGTCGCGCACTCCTTTCTCACCGACGTTCGCGGCCGGCCCGGTCCAGCCGAGTCGAAATTGATGGAGTTGGCGTTTGCCGCGGGCGCAGCGGGGCCTCCGCCATGAGATTGCATTCGCTGCAGATCAACGCCTTCGGGCCGTTCGCAGGAAGCGAGACGGTCAACTTCGACGTGCTCGGCGCGGACGGATTGTTTCTACTGCATGGCGAAACCGGTGCCGGGAAGACAACGGTGCTCGACGCGGTGGCCTTCGCGTTGTTCGGCCGGGTGCCCGGCGCGCGAAGCGAAGCCAAGCGGCTGCTGTCCGATCACGCGGCGGTCGATGCCCGGCCCCAGGTGCAGCTGGAGCTGACCGTCGGCGGACGGCGTATGCGCCTGGTCCGCAGCCCTGAGTACGAGCGGGCGAAACGTCGCGGCTCGGGTACTACCAAGGAAAACGCCAAAGCGTCACTGACCTGGGTAGACGAGCCGGGTTCGGAAGGCATCACCCGCCTGGACGAGATCGGCGAGACGGTGTCGCGGCTGCTGGGGATGAGCGCGGAGCAGTTCTTCCAGGTGGTGCTGCTGCCCCAGGGAGAATTTGCACGCTTCCTCCGGGCCAGTACCGAGGACCGGGCGTCGGTACTGAAACGGCTGTTCGACACCGGCCGCTTCGGCGACGTCGAGACCTGGTTCCGGGAGCAGCGCAAGGACAGTGCGACACGGGTCGAGCAGGGCAAACGCGCGCAAGCCGTGTTGGTCGGCAAGCTGGCTACCGCCGCAGGCGTGGAAGACCACGAAGGCGACGAAGCACTAGAGCCGATCAGTTGGGCGAGCGCGCTGGCCGAGACGACCGACGGGCTCACCGCGCAGCGTGAGCGGGAGCTGGCCGCCGCCGAGGCCGCTGCGCAGACGGCCCGTCGGCAGCTGACGACCGCGTCGAAGCGCGCCGACGTGCTCGAGCGGCGCAGGAGAGCCCAGCGGGAGCTCGCCAGGTGCGATGCCGATCGGCCGCAGCTCGCCGCCCGCGAGCAGCAGCTCCTGGCCGCCGAGTCTGCCCGCACCGTGGTGGCCGCTGCCGCTGAGGCGGAGGAGGCACAACAGCTGGCCGACGAGAAGCTCGACGCGGTGGAACAGCTCGAGGCGGCGGTGCGGGCCGATGTCGATGGGGCACGCGAACTCGGTGCTGACCTCGGTCGTGCGGTTGCCGGTTGGTGTGCGGAGCTGGGCGCGTTGGCAGAGCTCGTGGCCCTCGCCGAGCGGACCGAGCTCGACGTCGACGGGCTTGTCGCGCTGCGTGACGACGTCGTGCAGCATGCGCAAGCCTTGGTCATCCTCGACGCGCAGCGTTGCGCGCTGCCCAACGAGCTGGCTGAAGCCGAGGAGCGCTTGGCGCGTACCCACCGTGCGGAGGAGTCCCTGGTTGGGCGCGCGGCCGAGCTCGAGCGTGCGGTCGACGCAGTGGGCGCGGCAACCCAACTGATCGACGCCCAAACGCAGGAAGAGCAGGCCGAGCTGGCGCGGGCAGCGGCGGTCGCCGCCCATCAGGATGCCAAGCAGCTTTGGCTTGAACTGCGTGAACGGCGCCTGGACGGCATGGCCGCCGAGCTGGCCAGCACTCTGCAGACCGCTGCGCCCTGCCCCGTGTGTGGGTCGGCCGAGCACCCCTATCGCGCCGAACCCCGGGGCGATCACGTGAGCCGCGGGCAGGAACTCGCCGCCCGTGCGGCGGAGCAGCAGGCAGCAAAGGTCGCCGACGCTGCGCGCGAAGTGTTGCACCAGACGGCGCAGCAGGTCGAGCTGTTGATCCAGCAGAGCGGGCGGCAGCCGCTGGAGGTGCTGTGCGCGGCCGAAGTCGCCACCCGGGCCGCCCACGACGAGGCGCAGTGCGGTGCCCGCGACCGGCCTGACGCGGCCCGACGGGTTGCCAAGTTGCACGCGCAGCGCGACACGTTGGACGCCGAGGTCCGCGAGCTCCGCACCGCTGCCGCCACCGCCGCCGAGCGCATCCGGGCGGCCCAGGAGCGAATCATCGCAGCGCAGCACCGGCTGAGCATGGCCCGTGGCGCTGACGCGGATGTGCGAACGCGCCAGGACCGCTTGGATCGCCTGGTGGTGGCGGCCGACGCGTTGCTCATAGCGCAGGCTGCTGCGCAGGTGGCGAGCGCACACGCACAGGATCGCCACGCCAGGACCGTGTTGGCTGCGTCGCAGGCCGCATTCCCCGATGTCGCGGCCGGGCTGGCCGCTGCGTGCCAGGACGCGGTCGTGCTGGAGCTTCGTGCTGCTTTGGAGGCGGCGCGCGACGCCGAGGTCGCGGCACAGGCGGTGCTCGCCGAGCCTGAGGTCGTGGCGACCCCGGATGTCGACGTCGACCTTGCGGCACCGCAGCAGGCGTCTGCGGACGCCGACGCCGCGCTGGGTCAAGCCCAGGGTGCTGCGTCCGATGCCCGACGCAAGAGCGTGGAGGTGCGCGATTTATTGGCGGATCTCACGGCACTGGAGTCGTCTTTGGGACCGGAGCTCGACCGGCACCGAGAGCTCGCCGCGTTGGCGGACGTCATCAATGGCCTGGGCCAGAACAGCCGTCGGATCTCGCTGCACTCCTACGTCCTGGCCGCGCGCCTGGAGGAGGTTGCTGAGGTGGCGTCCGGTCGACTACGACGCATGTCAGGCGATCGGTACGAGTTCGTGCACTCCGATGCGCCAGGGGCCCGCGGGACGCGCGGTGGACTCGGCCTGGACATCCGGGACGACTACACCGGCGCAGTGCGTTCCGCCAAGACGCTGTCCGGCGGCGAGGCGTTCCTGGCCTCGTTGGCGCTCGCGCTCGGCCTCGCCGACGTGGTGGCCGCGGAGTCCGGCGGGGTGTTGCTGGACACGTTGTTCATCGACGAGGGCTTCGGTTCGCTGGATTCAGGCACGTTGGAGGAGGTGATGGCCGTGCTCGATGATCTCCGGGCCGGCGGCCGAGTCGTCGGACTGGTCAGTCACGTCGACGAGCTCCGCCAGCGGATCCCCAATCGGCTGCTTGTCCACAAGGGTCGTAACGGGTCTCGGCTGGAGCTCAGCTCGGTCTGAGCTCCGGTAGTGCGGCACGATCGCCGAGCGCGGCCAGGCTCCGCGCGCACTGCTCGGCCAGCAGCTGAACCACTCGCTCGGGCCGGATCTGCGCAGCCTGCTGCACGCGCTGGTCGGCCTGCTGATCTGGGTGATCGGCACGTGGCTGGCCGGCGTCGTGGTGCACCGCCGCGGGCTGCGGCTCCGCTGAGCGCCCGCTAGCCGCCCCAGGTCCACTCGGCGATCTCCGGCAGATCCTGGAAGTGCTCGCGCACGTAGCTGTGGTGGCGCTCCAGCATCTCCCGGCAGTGCGCGGCCAGCTTCTCGCCGTTCTCCGGCACGCGGCGGGTGCGCCGCAGCGCCTCCAGCACCAGGTGGTAGCGGCTCATCTCGTTGAGCACCACCATGTCGAACGGCGTGGTGGTGGTGCCCTGCTCCATGAAGCCGCGGACGTGAAACCGCCCGGCCCCGGTGCGCCCGTGCAGTAGCTCGTGCACCGCCCGGGGATAGCCGTGGAAGGCGAACACCACGTCCGTATCCCGGGTGAACAGGTCCAGGAAGGTGTCTTCACTGAACCCGTGCGGGTGCTCGGAGTGGGGGAGCAACGCCATCAGGTCAACCACGTTGACCACCCGCACCCGCAGGTAGGGCACCCACTGGCGCAGCAGCTCCGCCGCCGCCAGGGTCTCCATCGTCGGCACATCCCCGGCGCAGGTGAGCACCACATTTGGGTTCTGGGCATCGTCAGGTTCAGTGCCCGCCCAGTCCCACACCGAGGCACCCGCCGCACAGTGCGCGTTCGCCGCCTCGATGCTCAGGTACTGCAGGTGCTGCTGCTTGTCGGCCACCATCAGGTTGACGTGGTCCCGGCTGCGCAGGCAGTGATCGGCGATGGACAGCAGGCAGTTGGCGTCCGGCGGCAGCCACACCCGCACCACCTCCGGCGACAGCGGGATCACCGTGTCGATCAAGCCGGGCCCTTGATGGCTGAACCCGTTGTGGTCGTTGCGCCAACAGGTGGACGTCAGCAGCACGTTCAGCGAGGCCACGGGCTGCCGCCACGGCAGCTCGGCGGCGTGCTGCAGCCACTTGACGTGCTGGATCAACATCGAGGCGCTGACCATGGCGAACGCCTCATAGCTGGCGAACAGCCCGTGCCGGCCACTCAACAGGTAGCCCTCCAGCCAGCCTTCGCACAGGTGCTCGCTGAGCACCTCCATCACGCGGCCCTGTGGGGAGAGGTGGTCGTCGGTGGACAGGACCTCCGCCTGCAGGCAGCGGTCGGTGGCGTCGAACACGTCCTGCAGTCGGTTGCTGGCCGTCTCATCGGGGCAGAACAACCGGAAGTCGCCGCCACCGTCCGCGGCGCGCTCCGTGCGGCGGTAGACGTCGCGCAGCAGCTCGCCGAGGGGTTGCGTGGTTTCGTGCGACACGGTTCCGGGGCCGGGGAGCTCCAGCGCGTAGTTCTCCGTCGGTGGGACATCCAGTGCCCGCACCAATCGGCCGCCGTTGGCGTACGGAGTCGCGCCCATCCGTTTGTCACCACGCGGAGCAAGCCCAGCGACATCCGCGTCCAAAGCGCCCTCGGAGTCGAACAAAGTCTCCGGTGAGTACGAGCGCAGCCAGCTCTCCAGCTGCGCGAGGTGCTCCGGGTTGTCCCGCACCCCCGAAAGCGGCACCTGATGGGCCCGGAAGGTGCCCTGCACCTGCACGCCGTCCACCACGTCCGGCCCGGTCCACCCCTTCGGGGTGCGCAGCACGATGGCCGGCCATCTGGGAAATCCCTCGGGTGCCACGTCCCCGCGCGCGGCGACCTGGTTGGCGCGGATCTGGGCGTGGCTGGCGGTGAGCGCCTGCTCCAGGTCGTCGAAGACCTGGTGCGGGTCGTCGCCGGACACCACGATCGGATCCCAGCCCTGCGACGCGAGAAACATGCACACGTCGGCGTCGGAGCTGCGGCCGAGCACCGTGGGCCCGGAGATCTTGTAGCCGTTGAGGTGCAGGATCGGCAGCACGGCACCGTCGCGCCGCGCGTTGAGGAAGGCAGGCAACTTCCAAGACGCCGCCAACGGACCGGTCTCGGCCTCACCGTCGCCGATGACGCACGCCACCAGCAGCTCGGGGTGATCGAAGGCCGCGCCCGCCGCGTGCACCAAGGCGTAACCCAGCTCACCGCCCTCGTGGATGCTGCCCGGGGTCTGCACGCTGACGTGGCTGGGAATGCCGCCCGGGGTGGAGAACTGGCGCACCAGGTTGCGCAGGCCGTCGGTGTCGGTGGAGATCCGCGGGTAGACCTCGGAGTAGGAGCCCTCCAGGTAGGTGTTGGCGACCAGCGCCGGGCCGCCGTGACCGGGCCCGGTGATGTAGAGGCAATCGGTGCCGGTGCGTCGGATCAGCCGGTTGAGCAGCGTGTAGATCATGGACAGGCCCGGACTGGTACCCCAGTGCCCGAGCAGTCGTGGCTTGATATGCGCGACCGTCAACGGCTCGCGGAGCAAGACGTTGTCCTGCAGGTAGATCTGCGCCACGGTGAGGTAGTTGGCCGCCGCCCACCATCGCAGGTCGAGCTCCAGCTCCGCATCGTCGTAGCGGCTCATTTCTCCCCTCGCAGGACGGCGGCCAGCTCGAGCGGGTTGTACACCGCCGCGTCCTCGACGCGCTGCCCGTCGAGGAACAGCACGGGCGTGCCGTCCGGGTCCTGGGTCTGGAACTCGCTCTCGGTGACCTGCACCCACTGGTCGTAGCGACCCTCGCGTACCCCGGAGGCGAAGTCCTCATCGGTGATCCCGGCCCGTTCACCCGCGGCGAGCAGGTCGTCGACGGTGAAGCCACCCGTGTGCTCCTCGGGCTGGTGGGCGAAGAGCTCGGTGCGCAGGTCGTCGAAGTGTCGGGACTCCGCGGCGAGGGCCAGCGCGTTGCACGCCCGCACCGACTCCGGTCCCAGCATGGCCCGCATCCGGTACTCGACCGCCAGATTGCCCGCCGTGATCTCCTCGCGGAGCAGCTCGGCGTTTGCCCGCTCGAACTTGGCACAGTAGGGACATTGTGGGTCCTCATAAACCACCAGACGTCTAGCTGCGCCCGAATAGCCTTCCAGCACCCCGCCGTTAGGGGTGTGCTCGCGGGGCATCTTCATCGTGTCGTTGTCAGCCATGCCCCCAGGATGCGCGATCTGCGATGATCACACCGCTTGAGACTCGGAGCGTTGGGTTCGCACGAGTGCGCCGAGCGCGATGAGCGCCAGGGCAGCGACGCCGAGGGTGAAGGTGATTCCGGCTGCGGTAATGCCGAAGGACTGCACCGCGAAACCCAGGCCGAGAACCGGCAAGGACAGCGCCACGTAGAGCACCACGAAGAACGTCGACGTCACCTCGGCCTTGCGTTCCGGGTCGACCTGGTCGGTGATGGCGGCCAGCCCTTTGCTGAAGCTCATCCCCTGCCCGGCGCCGGCGATCACGGCCCCGGTGATGAGCGCGAGCATCGAGGTCTGCCACAGCGCCAGCGCGATCAGCAGCATGCCGAGCACAAGCGCGACGCAGCCGAGATTGACGGCGCGGTTGCGCGGCATGCGGCGGAGCGCGATCTGCGCCACGGTGGACGCCCCGAACACGATGAACACCACCAGACCCTCCACCGCGTGGTTGCGCACACCCAGCACGTCGGAGAGCAATCGTGGTGAGAGGGCCGTGAATAACCCGAGCACGGCGAACCCCGCGAACCCGGCGATGGACGCGCTGATGAACGTCTGCCGGGCTTGCGCGGGCACCGACAGTCGCTGCAAGTGTGGGCGGGCCCCGGGCTGGACATCCACCGTCTCCGGGCACAGCGCTAGGAGCACCCCAGCGACGACGACCAGCCCAATGTGCGCGATGAAGTCCAGGTGCAACGGCCAGGGCAGGTACTGCACGGCCAGCCCGGCCAGCAGCGGCCCAAGGCCGAGCCCGCCGATGTTGACGCCGGTAGCGACGTAGGACGCGCGTTGCTTCCAGTGCGCCGGTGCCATCTCGATCACCGCCGCCGTGGCCGTGCCGGTGAAGATGCCGGCGGAAACCCCGGAGAGCAGGCGCCCGACCAACAACTGCCAGATTCCCCCGGAGGCGAGGAAGAAGACCCCGCTGGCTATGGCGAATCCCAGTCCGGCCGCGAGCATCGGACGCCGACCCAGGGTGTCCGACCACCGCCCGAGACCCAGCAACGCGGCCAGTACCCCGACGGCGTACACCGCGTAGATCACGGTCAGCATCTCCACCGAGAAGCCGAGCTTGGCCTGGTACAGCGGGTACATCGGGGTCGGCATGGTGGTGCCGAGCATGACGACGGCGAAGGTGAACGCCAGGGCGGCGAAGGCCGCGCCGCGACTCACGTGCGCAACACTATTCGCCCCGGGACGATGCAGGATGGAACCCGACGGAGTTTTGCAGCCCCTCGTCAATGAGATCGCCCGACGCGGTGGCGTCGTCGCCTACGCCAACAATGGTGAGAGCGCCCTTCGACTCGTACAACACGTAACGGACGTCGCTCAGCCGCTGGGTACCGAGTTGGCGCAGCTGGGCAAAGAGGTCGCTGTCGGTGAGGCCGCAGCGGCGCAGCTGTCCGCGGCGGAGCTCGCCGTTGACCACGAGGACCCGGACGCGATGGTCGAACAGCTTGTTGAGGGTGGGGTGGAAACGCAGCCAGCTGGCCAGCCGATGCACCACGATGAGGGTGAGCAGGGCACCGGCGCCGGTGACGAAGGATTGGTTACTGGCCACCGCGGTACGGCCGACGATCGCCCCGATCGCAACGGCGGTCGCGAAGTCGATGATCGTCCACTGGGCCAGGGTGCGGCGCTCACCCAGGCGGAGACCGACGAGGGCGACCAGATAGATGAATACTGCCTTGCCGGCCACCAAACCGAGACTCTGCCAGTCGCCGCTGATCCAGGACATTGCATCGCTCCGCTCATCGGTTGCTCGTGTGCCCTCCAGTGGAGCAGAGCAGGCTGCCCGCCGCGCGACGGATGGGCGTGCCCCGGTCCGTAGACTCCACCGACCGTGAGCCTCACCCTCGGAATCGTCGGACTGCCCAACGTCGGCAAGTCCACCCTGTTCAACGCCCTGACCAACAGCGACGTGCTGGCCGCGAATTATCCGTTCGCCACCATCGAGCCCAACGTCGGCATGGTGGCCTTGCCGGACCCCCGCCTGGCCCAGCTGTCGGAGGTGTTCGACTCGGAACGCATCGTGCCCGCTACGGTGTCCTTTGTGGACATAGCTGGCATCGTCAAGGGGGCGAGCGAGGGCCAGGGGTTGGGCAACAAGTTCCTGGCCAACATCCGCGAGGCCGACGCCATCTGCCAGGTGGTGCGGGTGTTCGCAGATGACGACGTGGTGCACGTGGACGGCAAGATCGATCCGATCGCCGACATGTCCGTCATCGAGACCGAGCTGATCATCGCCGACCTGCAGACGCTGGAGAAGGCCATCCCGCGGCTGGAGAAAGAGGCGCGCACGCAGAAGGACCGCAAGTCGGTGCTGGAGGCAGCCCGGACGGCGGAGACCGTGCTCAGCGACGACCGCACGCTGTACTCCGCGGCCAAGGACGTGGACCTGGACGTGCTGCGTGAGCTGTCGCTGCTGACCACCAAGCCATTTCTCTACGTGTTCAACGCCGATGAGAGCGTGCTCACCGACGCCGAGCGGGTGGCCTCCCTCGCCGCGGCGGTGGCTCCGGCGGACTCGGTGTTCCTCGACGCCAAGATGGAGCAGGAGCTGCTCGAGCTCGACGAGGAGTCATCGATGGAGCTCCTAGAGTCCATCGGACAGGCCGAGCCGGGACTGCAGGCGCTGGCCCGCAAGGGGTTCCACACCCTCGGGTTGCAGACCTACCTGACGGCCGGGCCCAAGGAAGCGCGGGCGTGGACCATCCACCAGGGCGACACCGCGCCCCAGGCCGCCGGCGTCATCCACACCGACTTCGAGCGCGGGTTCATCAAGGCCGAGATCGTGCACTTCGACGACCTGATGGCGGCCGGGTCGATGGCGGCAGCCAAGGCGGCCGGCAAGGTTCGCATGGAGGGCAAGGACTACGTCATGCACGACGGCGACGTGGTCGAGTTCCGCTTTGGAGGAACATCTAAGAGCAAGGGGTAAGTGCGTATACGCTTCTCCGTCTGTCATCGAGAGAGCGAGTTGACAGACTGACCACGCCCACGCGTTGACACCAGAGGCTATCGGGCGCACCCATGTTGGTGAGCAGTGCCCCGATGGCCGCATCCCCCCGCTGCTGTGGTCATCGTTGGCCTGCTTGCCGCGGTGATCGGGTCTTGAAATCCGTAGCGATCTCATCGAACGTCGCCCATCGAATGCCTTCGTGGCTGTTGATGTATTCGATCAGCCGCTCGTGCATCAGCAACACTTGCGGGCGACCGGAGACGTCCGGATGCACGGTCATCGTGAACACGCCATAGTCGTGCTCGCGGTACATCCAGTCGAACTGGTCGCGCCACAGTTGCTCGATGTCACGCGGATTGACGAAGCCGTGGCTGTTGGGGCTGGACTTGATGAACATCATCGGCGGCAGGTCGTCGAGGTACCAATTGGCGGGGATCTCGACGAGGTCGCTCTCCTCGCCGCGTACCAGCGGCTTCATCCACTCCGCGGCCGGCTTTTCGTAGTCGATCTTGGTCCAGCTGTCGCCCACGCGCACGTAGTAGGGCTCGAAGTCTCGGTGCATCAGCGAGTGGTCGTAGGTGATACCGCGGTCAAGCAAGATCTCGTTGGTGATGGCGCTGAACTCCCACCAGGGTGCGACGTAGCCGGTGGGTGAGGTGCCTGCACGACGCTTGATGAGCGCGATGCAATGGTCGAGGACGTCGGTTTCCTGCTGCCGACTCATCGCGATCGGGTTCTCGTGGCTGTAGCCGTGCGCGCCGATTTCGTGCCCGGCTTCGACACAGGCGTCAAACACGCCGGGGAAGGTGTCGATGGAGTGACCCGGCCAGAAGAAGGTTTGTCTTAGGCCGTAGCGGCGGAACAGCTCGAGGATGCGTGGGGTCCCCCGCTCTCCGGCAAACATGCCGCGGGAGATGTCGTCGGGGGAATCCTCACCTCCGTAGGACCCGAGCCACCCGCCTACGGCGTCGATGTCGACTCCGTAGGCCACCAAGATCTCCTTACTCATACTCCTCCTTCGCCGGCGTCCAGTTTCGCTTCCAACCAGCGAGTATGCACCGGACCGGACCGAAGTTCAGCGTCGCCCAGTAGGCGCTGATGCAGGGGCACGGTCGATCGCACGCCCTCGATTCGAAACTCAGCCAGCGCCTGGCAGGCACGCGCCAGCGCCTGCTCTCGGTCGGCTCCCCAGCAGATCAGCTTACCGATCAGCGAGTCGTAGAACGGCGAGATCACGTTGCCCTGCACGAAGCCGGTGTCGACCCGGACACCGGGTCCGCTCGGGAGGTCGAAGCGGTGGAGCTGTCCGGGGCAGGGTTGGAAGTTGTTGTCCGGATCTTCGGCGTTGATGCGCAGTTCCACCGCGGCGCCGCCGATCGCGATGTCCTGCTGGTGCACTGAGACTGGCGACCCACCAGCCACCCGCAGCTGCTCGGCGACGAGGTCGATGCCCGTAATCACTTCGCTGATGGGATGTTCCACCTGGATGCGGGTGTTCATCTCCATGAAGTAGAACCGGCCGTGCTCGTCGAGCAGGAATTCCACCGTTCCCGCGCCGCGGTACGCCACTTTCTGGGCCAGCCGAACCGCGGCGGCGGTGATGTCTTCCCGTGTGGTGGCTTCCAGGCCGTAGGCCGGTGCTTCCTCCAGCAGCTTCTGCCGTCGCCGCTGCACCGAGCAGTCTCGTTCGAACGCGTGGACGACGTTGCCGTGGTCGTCGGCGATGATCTGGACCTCGATATGACGCGCTTGCGGCACCGCGCGCTCGAGGTACACGGTGTCGTCGCCGAACGCCGAGCGGGCCTCGGCCTTCGCGGCCAGCAGTACGTCGGCGAGTTGGTCGCTGTTGTCGACTGGGCGGATTCCTCGGCCTCCGCCGCCCGCCGATGCTTTTACCAGCAGCGGGTACCCGATGTCCCGCGCCGCTCGTAACGCCTCCTCGGCGTCGGCCACCGGCCCACTACCGGGCACAACCGGGACGCCGGCCTGCTCGGCGGTGCGGCGCGCCATATCCTTGTTGCCCATGCTGTCGATGACCCCGGCCGGTGCGCCAACGAACACGAGCCCGGCCTCAACGACTCTCGCCGCAAACTCGGCGCGTTCGGACAGGAATCCGTAGCCCGGGTGCACGGCGTCGGCCTCGCTGGCGCGGGCGGCTTCCAGTATCGCGTCGATGTTCAGGTAGGACTTCACCGCCGACGACCCGCCGATGTGGAACGCTGCATCGGCCAGCTGTACCCACCGTGACTCCTTGTCGGCATCGGAGTAAACCGCCACCGCTTCGATCCCGACTTCGTGACAGGCGCGGATGATACGCAGCGCGATCTCGCCCCGATTGGCAATCAGTACCCGGCGTAGCCCGCTCACGAGCCGTCGAATTCAGCGATTTCCTGTCCCATGGCTACCTCGTCCCCGTCGTCCACGAGGAACTTCGTTACGGTGCCGGCTTCCGCGGCCTTCACCTCGTTGAAAGTCTTCATCACTTCGATGAGCGCGATTGTCTGCCCCTTGCTGACCTCGTCGCCCTCAGTGACGTACGGGTCGGCATCTGGCGAGGGTCTCCAGTACAACAACCCGGGCATCGATGCTGTCAAAGTCGGCAACGTGTTCTCCTTGTCATGGTTGGGAGCATGCTTCACCCGTAGAGGGCCGTGCGCACCCGCTCCAGCCGTTCACCGCGCTCGCGCCGCGCCGCCAACGCCGTGTCGAGGTCCACCGAGGTGAAGGAAACCTGGTCCCCGGTCTTGGTCTGCGCGATGCGGTCGCGGTCGACCGAGATCACGGTGGCGATAGTGGCGTAACCGCCGCCGGTCACGGCGTCGTTGAGCAGCACAATCGGCTCGTCGCCACCCGGGACCTGAACTGAGCCCACCGGATACCCGAGATCCACGACGTTCGCGGGATCGCTGCCAGCGCCGAACGGTTGCTTTCGATCGACGAAATCCAACTTCCCGCCACGCAGCCGGTAACCCACGCGGTCCGCGTCCTTGGTGACCTTCCAGGTGGTATCGAGAAACGATCGCAAACCGGCCTCGGTTAGCCGGTACGCGCACAACCCCACCACCGCGCGCAGCTCGGCGACGGGAGGAAACGCTGGTCGTAGCTCGGCCGGGACATTCGTTCCGTTCCCCGGTGAAGTGCTCGACGGCGGCCGCCCCAGTGCGAGGCGATCGCCATCGGCTAACTTCCTCCCCTGATATCCGCCGATCCCCGTAAGGGTGTAGGTAGAGCGTGACCCGAGGTATTCCGGGACGTCGACGCCTCCGCTCACCGCGATGTAGATGCGTGCACCACCGGTGATCATCGCGAAACCCAGGACGTCCCCCGACCCCACGCCCAGCGTCTGCCATTGCTCAACTGGATTGCCATTGAGCGTGACCGGGCCCGCCGCGCCGGTCACCGCGATCCGCCGATCGTCGGTGAATTCCAGCTCCGGGCCGATATAGGTCGCCTCCAGCGTCGCAGCCCCGGGCGGGTTGCCGACCAACATGTTCGCGATCTGGTGGGAGTACTGGTCCATCGCGCCCGACGGCGGCAGACCGATCGCGTAGTGGCCGTCTCTCCCGGAGTCCTGCACCGTGGTGTACAGGCCGCCGGAACGCACGAGGACATCGCTCACCGGTAAAGCACCTCCAGCAATTGGCGGTTCACGCCGTCCGGGTTCGCGAGAAAGGCCGCCGGGTTGAACTCGAACTCCCGGATGCGGTACCGGAACGTCTTGGCCTCCACCTCACTGCGCACCTGATCGAACTCCGCCTGGTCGATGGACCGGTAGCGCAGGATGTCCCCGGGGCGTGGGAACACGATGCTCGATTCGAAGTCCGGCAAGGTCTGCGCCAGGTCGAAAACCGGTGCCGGCGCGATGCCGAAAAGTTGGTATCCTCCCGCACCACGGACCGGGTACACCACCGCGAACGCACCGCCATAGCCGAACGCACGCTCCGGGGTGTCGGTGCGCGGTCGCACGTACTTGGGCACCTCGATCTGGCGATCACGGGGCACCATCTGGTAGCAGAACGGCAGCCCCGGCACGAACCCGATCATGGTGACGATAAAGGGCGCGCTAGAAAGCGCTTCGATTAACTGCGGGACACCGTCGAAGCGATTGATACGGGCCGCGTACTCCAGATCCGTGGCCTGCGGGTCTTGGTGGTGATCCCGGAAACGCATCAGCGTTTCCCGCGTCCACGGATCGTCATAAAGCACCGGCACGTCGATCACCCGAGTATTGAGCACGTAATCGCTCGGCAGCTCACCAGCCTCGTGCTCCATTGCGCGGAGTTGTTCCACCAACTCGGCTGGGTGCAGCTGGTCGGGATTGACCCGCACCAGGTAGGAGGCGTTTGACGGACAAATGTCGATGACACCATCGATATGCTTCTCGGCCAACGCCGCCGTGATTGCCATCGCCTTGAGATTGGCTTCCAGACTCATCGCCTGGTCGACCTCGACGAAGATGAACTCGTCAGCCCCGTACTCGTACCGCGCCGGGGGCAAAGTCACTGACGATCGAGCCATGGCATGATTATGTCGAGGACCGAGCCTCCGGGCAAGAGGAAAGCCATGAGCGGCCGCGGCGGCGGAGTCATCCGATTCCTCACTTTGCTTTCGGTGAGGCAGCTCATCGTGCGTCGGAGCCCAACGAGGAGGAGTTCGAATTGAAGACGTTGATCGACCTCAACGCCGACGCCGGCGAGAGTTTCGGGCGCTGGAAACTCGGCAACGATTCCGAGCTCCTGCCGAAGGTCACCTCGGTTAACGTTGCCTGTGGGTGGCACGCTGGCGACCCAGCAACGATGCGCCGCTCCGTCGAATTGGCCAGGACCAACGGTGTTGCCCTCGGCGCCCACCCCGGTCTACCCGACCTGGCCGGTTTCGGGCGCCGCGCCCTCGCGATCTCGCCTGGCGAAGCCGCGGACGCCTGCCTCTACCAGTACGGTGCGCTCCGCGGGTTCGCCGACGCCATCGGCGTGCCCATCACGCACGTCAAACCCCACGGCGCCTTCTACGGGCTGACCCTGCGCGACGACGCGCTGACCGATGCTATTGCCGACGCCTGTGCTTCGATCGATGGTGAGCTGATCGTGGTGCTGCTCGCCGGTCGCACCGCGGATCGCGCCGCCGACCGCGGGGTGCACGTGGCACGGGAAGCGTTCGCCGACCTCGAGTACGAGGACAACGGGCACATCATCATCGAGCCCGACCCCCAGGCCAAAGACCCAGAAGCCTGCGCCGAGCAGGCCATCGCCGTCCTACGCGGCGAGGTCACTTCGGTCAACGGCAGCGCGGTAGCCGTCGACGCCGACACCATCTGCATCCACGGCGACCGACCCAACGCCGTCGACATCGCGACCGCCATCCGCCGCCGCCTCGCCGCAGAAGGCGTCACGGTCTCGCCGATGAGCGAGGTACTGGCACACCGGCGCTGACGAAACGTAACCATTGAGGCTGTGACTGGGGACCAGGAGGGCCTCCACGTCGTAGCCGGTCTCGGAAGCTGGGGAACCGGGCTCACGGTGTGCGGGGTGGGCCGTATCCCGCCGAGGTGCCGTCGGTGACTTCGACTTCGTCCTCCCAGGGCACTCGGTAGTTCCCGGCGGCAAGGTCTGTCATGTAGGTGTACGGACAATCGCGGGCCCCACCCCGTACGGCTACGTAACCGCGGTGTCCCAGCTGGTAGATGTTGTTCTCGACGCCCCATGTCCGGCGGGCGAGATCGGCGCGGGCGGGGACCACCTCTCCGGTGACCACACGGTCGGGCGAATTGTCACCGTGTTCCAAGACGGTGCCGTCGACGTCGCAGATCATCGCTTCGCCGATGGACCAGACCCCGGTTGCGTCAGCTCCGGTCAATGCGACGGATGCGGTGTAGGCCACATTGGTGAAGGCGTTGACCTGGTTGGTGATCTGCCAGGCATGGCGAACGGGGTCGGTGTAGCCGGCTGTCCGCAGGATGACGTTGGCACCCTTGTAGGCGGCTTCGCGCGCCATTTCTGGCAGCATCCCGTCGTGGCAGATGATCAAAGCCAGTTTGGCTCCTGCGGGCCCGTCGCACACCGGGATACCGAGATCTCCTGGTTCCCAGGGTTCCAGGGGCACCATCGGGTGCATTTTCCGGTAATACAGAACAATCTCACCGGTGTCATCGACGATGATTCCGCTGTTATAGGGGGCACCCTGGGGGTTTCGCTCCATCAGGGAAAAGCATCCCCAGACGGAGCTGCTGGCACACGCGCCGCGCAGGGTTTCCACTTCGGGGCCGTCGAGGTCGCAGAGCATCGCATCTCGTGCCCAGGATTTCGGGTTCAGCCCGTTGAGGCTGTATTCCGGGAAGACCAGGAGGTCCAGTGTGGGCATGCCGGTCTTGGCGCCCCTGACCATCTTGGCTATTTTCTCGGCGGCCGTTTTGAGGTGGGACGGTTCGTTGACTTGGGGAACTTGCTGCTGGACCAGGCCGAGCACCAGCGCATCCTTCGACGGGTTCAGCCCTCCCAGCCCGGTCATGACCAGCACCCACGCGACGAGCAAGGCATGACCATGGTTCCGCCTCCGATCAACTCAACAGCGAGCAGTCCAAATGTGATGAGTGTCACGGTACCCCGTTGATCGTGATGCGCGATGGCGAGACGCGCCCCGCCGCGCGTAGAGCGCGTTGAGGCGGAGCTCGCCAGGTGCGGGCTCAGGCTGAGACGGTGGTTTTCGCGGCTCGGCGGGCGAACGATGGACGCGGGTTTCAGGCACTACGGCTCTCAGTCCACGCACCGGGGACTCATTACAGGCCGAGCACGTGGTTGGTGTGGGCGAAGGCGGTCACGATGCGCGCGTAGCGGGAGTCTTGACTCATCAGTGGACGCGCTTGGCAGCGGCTGGGGTGAGGGGTTGTATGGCGGCCCGGGCTTTGCTGGTGGTCACGGTGAGCAGCTCGGCGGTGAGTGCCTGGACCTGGCGTTGGATGGCGGCGGGTTCAGCTCGGCGTGGGTGGCGGCGAGGATCGCTGTGTCCTGCGCGGTGGGGCTGTCGTGTTCGATAGCGCGGCGGCACGGGGTGGTCGCGGTGTCGTAGGTCTTGGTGACCTTGGCGCAGTTGCGGACCTTGGAGACGAGCTTCTGCTGCGGGCTGAAGTAGTTCGTCATCTGCGATTGCGGCAGCCAAATCCTGTTGAGTAGCAGCAACTCTGGTGGTGTGTCGTAGCGGTGGTAGCCGACGACGGTACGTACGATCGCTCAGTTCTTCTGCTCCACGTGGGCCCCGTTGTCGGAGTTGCCCGAGCGGGAAGGGGTGAAGGTGATCTGCTCGGCTTTGCACCAGCGCAGCAGGTGCCAGTTGATGAACTCGCCGCCGTTGTCGGAATCGACACCGAGGATCGGGAACGGGAACACCGATCGGATCTCCAGAAGTGCTGCGAACAAACACTTTTGGGCCTTGTTCTGCACGGAGCGGTTCTCCGTCCAGCCGGTCGCGATGTCGGTGACGGTCAGCGTGCAGGCGTGATCACCGATCGCATTACCGCCCTCGTGCCCGACCAGGTCGATCTCCACGAACCCGGGCACCGCATCGTCCTACTGCGCCCAGGTGCGGATCGGGATCGCCTCCTTCAGCAACGAGCCGGGCTTGGTGTGTGAGCGACGCCGAACCTCCAATTTCGCCCGGTCAGCGGCCAGACGACGGTCGATCGTGGCCGCCGACATTCCCATCAACGCCACCGCAACCTCCTCGCTGAGCTCCAGCTCGCCGAAGCGGCGCAGCGTCGGAACCAACTCACCCAGCACCGGGGCCAGCCGCTTGCCCGTCGGGGCGCCCAAGACTGCCCAGCAGAAGCGCAGCGCCCCGATGACTTCCAGCCCGTACAGCAGCGGCCTCGGCTTGCGCGGTGCGACGATCCTCGGCTTCAACGACTGCCCGAGCGCCTTCCGGGCGTGGTTGCGGTGCCAGCCCGTCGTCGCACCACAGCTCGTCGAGGATTCTGTTCTTGCCCGCCTTATCCGCCCGCTTGTACCGCGTCGCGATCGCCTTGGTCACCGCATGCCGCTGACTCATCGAAAGTCCCATCCGCTGGGCCTAACCGGCCCGCCGAAGCCGGCCCGGCAGGCGTGCCGCACGCGCGCATTCCAAGACGAGTCAACGACCCCACCCACGCGCGCATCTTTGATGAGTCAACGCGCTGCGTAGACGACTGAGTATACCGCGCGGTATACTCACTGGATGGCGACGACGATCAAGGTGCCGGTAGAGCTTCGCGACCGAATCAACCGTGATGCGCATGCCCGAGGTGTGAGCGCAGCCGGTCTCATCGAGGGGCTCCTCGACGGGTACGAGCGACGCAGGCGCATGGAGTCATTCGGGCGTGCCTTCCGCGGCGCAAGCCCGGGTTATTGGGATGAGTTCCGGGAGTGGGACGTCGCACTGAGCGACGGACACGATGGCGCGTGACCTTCGTCGGGGGATGGTTGCGTGGGCCGAACTCGACTCGGTGCGTGGGCGCGAGCAAGCCGGCCGCCGCCCCGCGCTCGTCATCGCCAGCGATCTCTACCTTGAACAGGCCGACACGCTCGCGATCATCGTCCCGGCAACGACGAATGACCGCGGATGGCCGAATCACGTGCTGTTGAGGGGGTCGAACCTGGCGCTCGCCCAGTCAACGTTCGCGATGACTGAACAGCCGCGAGCGGTCACACGTGAACGACTCTTCGACGTCGCGGGCACCGTCGATGCGGCGACGATGCATGAAGTCGACGGATGGCTTCGTGACTTTCTCGCGCTGCCCTGATCAGCGTTGGGCGCAGAGAGTTGCTCGGTTACGGAACGTGGTGGAGTTCCGCTTCAACGTTTAGGCGGCGAAGCCTCTCGACGCACTAGATTTCAGCGCGGGGACTTCTTCGCCATGGCCGAGTCCGCGACGGGCTTCGACCCGACCACGCCCCAGCGAAGATTCCACGCCATCCTGCTGGACGTCGACCACACCCCGCGACACGTCCTGCACCCCAGTCACGCCGACTTGTACAGCCCCGCAGGTTTGCGCAGCCTCACCCGTCACCTGCTGCCAGACGGAGTGTTTGCCCTGTGGTCCGACGACCCACCCGACCCAGACTTCCTGGCCGCCCTGGACGAAGTGTTCGCCGTCGCACACGCCCACGTCATCCGGTTCCCGAATCCGATCACCGGCGGCGAATCCGCGAACACCGTGTACATCGCCAAGTGATGGACTGCTGCAAAAGAATCGATCTTTTCTAGCGACCAGTTCACCGCACAGAGGGGAGGGCATCCGCTGGATGCCAGAGTCTGTCATGACGTCAGCGCCGTGTTCGACGACCCGAACCTCGTGTCGTGCGCGGGCCTCGCGCCGGGCCTGATCGCTGGGATGGATTCCGGTGCTGACTCGATCGATGACAGCCAATGCGTTCACGGCGTAGGTCGCAGACGGCCGCGACCACGTTCCTGGCGTGAGCCGATTGACGAATCCCTGCCCTTCAATAATAGTTAGGTATGTGCCTAAGTATTACGACGAGCTCGACGCCGTGCTCCGCGCTCTCGCGGATCCGACGCGCCGGGCCGTCGTGGAACGGTTGGCGAAGTCCCCAGCCGTCGTGTCCGAACTCGCGGCACCGTTTTCGATGACGTTGCCGTCACTCATGCAGCACCTGCGCGTCCTCGAGACCGCGGGACTGGTCACGTCGCAGAAGCACGGACGCGTCCGCACCGTGAGCCTGCGACCGGGCGTCCTCGACGTCCTACACCTGTGGCTCGGTGAGCAACGAACCCCCGCAGAACGCCAAGCCGACCGGCTCGGCATCCACCTGATCCGCACCACCCCGAAGGAAACCTGACATGACCCGCGTTCGCATCGACCTGTTCATCTCGCTGGACGGCTACACCTCGACGACCGACCACGCGCCCGAAAATCCGATGGGTGAGGACTGGGGGCGCCTCACGGCGGCCTACGCCGCGACCCGCACGTTCCACGAGCGCGTCTTCGGCGACACCAGCGGCACCGGCACGACCGGCATCGACGACTCCCACGCCGCCGCGCACTTCGAGGGCGTCGGCGCCGAGATCATGGGCGCGGCCATGTTCGGCCTACACACGTTCCCCGACGATCCGGACTGGAAAGGCTGGTGGGGTGAGAAGCCGCCGTTCGGCACCCCGGTCTACGTCCTCACCCACACCGCACCGCGTCCGTCGATCCCGATGCAGGGCGAAACGACGTTCCACTTCCGCAGCACCGCAATCGAGGACGTGCTCGCCGAGGCGACCGAGGCTGCCGGCGGCCTGGACGTGCGCGTCGGCGGTGGAATCAGCACCGCTCGCGACTTCCTGCGCGCCGGGCTGGTCGACGACTTGCACGTCATGATCGCGCCGGTTCTACTCGGCCGGGGCAATCGACTGTGGGACGACCTGCGCGGCCTCGAACTCACCCACAAGGTGACGACGGAAGTGGCCGAGAGTGGCACGATCCACGTCACCTTCACGCGATAGGACGTACACATGACGATCGAACGCCGACTCGCCCGCGCCGGGTTCACCCTCACCCGCGACTACCCCGTTCCCCTCGAGCGCGTCTGGGACGCGTTCGCCGAGGAGGACCAGAAGCTGGGCTGGTGGGGCGCGGGCGACTCCATTAAGCCCGGTGAGTGGGCGTTCGACTTCCGCGTCGGCGGACGCGACGTCGCCGAGGGGACGTTTCACGACGGTCCGGTCTCGCGGTACGAGGCCACCTACACCGACATCGTCGAGCACGTCCGCATCGTCACGACGTACGACATGTGGCTCGACGGGGTCCACATGTCGACGTCGGTGGCGTCGTTAGAGTTCGAGCCGATCAACGAGGGCACCCGGTTCACGCACGTCGAGCACGGCGTCTTCTTCGACCAGTTCTGGGCCGACGGGCCGGGCCGCGAGGAAGGCAGCCGGGGCCTGCTCGAGGCTCTGGGCAACTACCTCGCGTAACGCCTCCCGCGATTGCGGTGGCTGAGCAACCGGTTCGGGCGATTTCACCGAGTTCTGGGGTTGGGACTCAACCCCGGCGTGATCGACGGGCTGGCCGCCCGGACATCCGTCAAGATGGAGCTCACGAACCTCAACGATCGGGCGTCTACAGAACGTGAAGACAAAACAGCCTTTCGAGACGAGCTTGTGTTCCCGCTCCAGGTCGTGATCAACCTCAACGACCCCGGCGCGGATCACACCGGCGGGGAGTTCCTGCTCACCGAGCAGCGCCCGCGCGCTCAGTCGCGTGGCACCGCCACACTGATCCCGCACGGTCACGGCCTGGTCTTCACCACCCGCGACCGGCCCGTCGAGTCGGCCCGGGGCTGGTCGGCGGCACCGGTGCGTCACGGTGTGTCGATAATCCGCTCGGGCACCCGTTTCACCCTCGGCCTCGTGTTTCACGACGCAGCCTGATGACTCGGGTCGACCTACCTACCGGCTCAGTCGAGTCGATCATGAAGTCCTACACGTTGATCGACCCAGCCGGCCGGCCCTACCAGAGCGATACCGCGGGAACACTGGGCGGCCATCGGCGCGGCAAGCTGTACGGCCGACTCGACTGCGCTGCTGCCGCCCGCGCGATCGCGGCCGGCGGTTACGTCAAACACCGGGTCTTCTTTGCCGACGAGGCCACCGCCATCGCCGCCGGCTACCGACCCTGCGCCGCCTGCCTGCCTGAGGCTTACAAGCAATGGAAGGACCAGCAGAGGTCATGACCAGAAGTAACGGCTCTCCGCGCATTGCCGACCAGGTGGTCGCTCGCTATCGACGAACCGAGCTTGCAGCGCCCCACACCCTGGCCGAACTCAACGCGATCCTTGGCCTATTGCGGGGCATCAAGGCGCACTCGATCTCGATCGGCCACGGCCGCGACCTCGCCTCCGTTGAAGCCGCCCGCGCCCTGGCCGACGCCTGGACCAGCACCGGTGACTCAACCCAACCGCCGTGCGTGTTGCGCATCGTGGACTGGCCCGAGAATGCCGCCTCCTGGCTACGCCCGGCCCAACGCCTCGTCGCAACCATTCCCGACGCCTGGGTCATCGCCGACACCCCCGCCGGCTTCGGCCAACTCGCCCGCCGCCTCGCCGAGCAACCCGACTGGTCGCCGGCTCGTACCTTCGCATTCGCGAACCTTGCCGATCCCGACCTCGTCGCGCTGGCTGGCCCTGACCTCTCGGGCCTTTCGGGTGCCACCGCCAGCGGCGAGGTGTGGTATCTCAGCCGGCGCGCACTCATCGTCGACCATCCGAACGCGACGGGCATTCAGCGATGACGCTCCCGTTCCCGGGACTCGGACGCGAACCGTCGCCCCGCCGATTCGCCCCGGGTGCCGTTCACCTTCCCGGATGGCTTTCCACCGCCGACCAACAACGAATGGTGGCCGCGTTCGGCGAGTGGTCCACCGGCCCCGTGCCGGTTCGGGCCGCTGCGCTGCCCGGCGGCCACCGCATGTCCGTCGAGACCGTCTGTCTCGGCTGGCATTGGCAGCCCTACCGATACACGCGCGTCGCCACCGACGTTAACGGCGCTCGCGTCCTCGAGCTCCCCGACTGGCTCGCCGACCTGGGCCGCGCCGCTGTCGCCGAGGCCTACGAGCTCGACGACGCCAGTAGCTATCAACCCGACACCGCCCTGGTGAACTACTACTCCGAGGGCGCGCGGCTCGGCATGCACCAAGACAAGGACGAGATCATCAACGAACCCGTCGTCTCGCTCAGCATGGGCGACAGTGGCAAGTTCCGCTTTGGCAACGTCGAAAACCGTAACCGTCCATACAGCGACATCACTCTCTGTTCTGGCGACGCGCTCGTCTTCGGGCGGGAGTCCCGTTTCGCCTACCACGCTGTCCCCAAGACGTACCCGGGCACGGCACCACCTGACTGCGGCCTCGAGCACGGTCGAATCAACATCACGATGCGCATGACCGGACTGCAGGACTAGTAGTCACACGGCTGGCGCCACTGTGTGTATCCGTGAGCCACTGGGATTTCGTTGGTATCGTGCCCCAATGAAGGCCGTGATCGACTCTGTCGGGCGAGTGGTGCTGCCGAAACAGTTGCGGGATGCCCTGGGCCTCATGCCGGGCACCAAGGTCGACATCTCGCGTTACGGGAGTGGGGTGCAGATCACGCCTGGTGGTCGTACAGCACGACTCGAACGTGAGGCGGACGGTCGCCTCGTCTCCCACGGAGACACCGTCGTTACCGACGAGATGATGTACGCGCTGATGGACTCAGGGCGACGGTGACCGCGGGATCTACCGCAGCTGTCGACACGAGCGTCGCCATACCTCTGCTGGTGGCGTCGCACCCGGACCACACCCAGGGTTCTCGCGTGGGCGAAGGGACGGCGGACGCTGAGTTTGAGCGGCAACGCCCTCGTGGAGACTTATGCGGTACTGACCCGCCTGCCCGGCGATGCACGTCTCGCAGCGGCCGACGCCACGCTGCTGATCGACGAAAACTTCATGGAGCCGCTACTTCTCTCGACGGGAGGGGTGCGAAACGCCCATCGCGAACTCGCGAGCATGAGTGTTGTGGGTGGCGCGGTCTACGACGGCCTGGTCGCCCTTGCCGCCCGGGAATACGGTGCGGTCCTGGCGACCCGAGACGCGCGGGCACGGTCGACGTATGAGGCGCTCGGCGTGAATGTGGAGTTGATCGCCACGGGTGTGGTCGATCAGTGACCGATCGGCATGTCGTCGAGTTCCGTAGCGGACTAGCCTCCGGGGGCGGCGTGTAGGTGGCGCTGCCCATCGTGAGCCATCCCTCAGTCGGCGTGGGGATGGAATGGGTCTGCCTCATTGAACCTTGGACGAGAGGTACTTCGATCGCCGATCTCAAGGAGTGAACTTGTCCCGCACCCTCGCACTGTCCGCCGCGCATGCCGGAGCAAAGCTGGAGCCAGGCGTCATCGAGCGCCGAGCCCTGCGCGATGACGACGTCCTCATCGACGTGGCCTACGCTGGGATCTGTCACAGCGACATCCACCAGGTCCGCGAGGAGTGGGGCAGGGCCATCTTCCCGATGGTTCCCGGCCATGAGATCGCTGGTGTGGTGTCCGAAGTCGGTGCCGCCGTGAGCAGTTTCAAGGTCGGTGACCGGGTCGGCGTTGGCTGCATGGTCGACTCGTGCGGCGAGTGCGTCTTCTGCAAGGACGGCGAGGAGCAGTACTGCACCAACGGCGCGGTCATGACCTACAACGGCACTGGTTACGACGGTGAGGAGACCAAGGGCGGCTACAGCCAGCAGCTCGTCGTCTCCGAGCGCTTCGCACTGCGCATCCCGGACGCCCTCGGGCTCGACGTCGCAGCGCCGCTGCTGTGTGCGGGCATCACCACCTACAACCCCCTCAAGCGGTGGGGTGCGGGGCCGGGCAAGAAGGTCGCCGTCATCGGAATGGGTGGACTCGGGCACATGGCCGTGCAGATCGCGAACGCCATGGGCGCGGAGGTCTCCGTGCTCAGCCGCACCACCGACAAGCAGCAGGACGGCGCGAAGCTCGGTGCGCAGCACTACTACGCCACCAAGGACGAGGACACGTTGCCGAAGCTGAAGGGCACCTTCGACCTGATCATCAACACCGTCAGTGCCGACCTGGCGATGGACGACTACGTGGCCCTGCTGCGTCCCCTGGGCGCGATGGTCAACGTGGGCATCCCGAGTAGCCCGTACAGCGTGCAGCCGGGGAGCCTCGTCGGCGGCAGCCGGGTGCTCGCCGGGTCGAACATCGGTGGCATCGCGCAAACCCAGGAGATGCTCGACTTCTGCGCGGAGCATGGCATCGCCTCGGTCATCGAGACGATCAGCGCGGACGAGGTGAACCTAGCCTACGATCGTGTGGTCAGCTCGGATGTGCGCTACCGCTTCGTCATCGACACGGCGACCATTCCCCCCCAGGACTGACGCCAGCGTCGCAGCAGAGAAGCGGACACGGGACGGCACTTCGGTGCGAGGGGGTGCCCGTCGGGGTCGGCATGGCGCTGATGTCGAGCGCTTGGGCCACCGTCTCCGGGCGGATCAACTCCCCGGCGGTGAGCTGGCCGGAGATGATGAGCTCTCGCACGTGTGCGGTCGCCTCGTCGCTGAGCTGCGGCCGACGACGCTTGCGCCGGGTCGGCTCGCCCGTCGTCGCAGGATTTGCCGCACTCACAGGTCCAGCCCGCCACGCTTGACCAGCTGTTTGGCGATCACCCCGCGTTGGATCTCGTTGGTGCCCTCACCCACGATCATCAGTGGCGCGTCGCGGAAGTAGCGTTCGACGTCGTACTCGGTGGAGTAGCCGTAGCCGCCGTGCACCCGGATGGCGTCCAGTGCGATCTCCATCGCGGCCTCCGACGCGAACAGCTTGGCCATGCCGGCCTCCAGGTCGCAGCGCTGCCCGGAGTCCATCCGCTCGGCCGCGGCCAGCACCAAGCCGCGGGCCGCAGCGAGCTTGGTCCCCATGTCCGCCAAAAGGTTTCCCACCGACTGGTGCTTCCAGATCGGTTGGCCGAAGCTCTCCCGCTCCTGGGCATAGGCCAGCGCGTCGTCGAAGGCGGCGCGGGCAACCCCGGTGGCGCGCGCGGCGACCTGGATGCGCCCGACCTCCAGCCCTTTCATCATCTGCGCGAACCCCTTGCCCTCCACGGCGCCCAGGAGCGCATCCGCCGGCACGCGGCAGTCCTCGAAGCTCAGCTCGCAGCTCTCCACACCCTTGTACCCGAGCTTGGGCAGGTCCTTGGACACGGTGAAGCCGGGCACCTTCTCGACCAGCAGAATCGACACGCCCTTGTGCTTCGGCTTGGCGTCGGGGTCGGTCTTGCACAGCAGCGCCACGAGGTCTGAGCGGCGCGCGTTGGTGATCCAGGTTTTGGAGCCGTTGATGCGGTAGCCCTCGTCCTCACGCGTGGCGACGGTCCGCATGGCCTGCAGGTCTGAACCACCGCCGGGCTCGGTGAGCGCCATGGTGGCCCGCAGCTCACCGGTCGCCATGCGGGGCAGGTATTTCTGCTTCTGTTCCTCGGTGCCGTAGGTGAGGATCAGCTTGGCCACCACGGTGTGTCCGCCCATCGCCCCCGCCAGGCTCATCCAGCCCCGGGCCAGCTCCTCGGTGACCAGGGCGTAGCAGGTGGTGGAGACCGCGACGAAGCCGTAGGGCTCGGGGATGGCCAGGCCGAACACGCCCATCTCCTTCATCGTGTCGATAAGGTCCTCGGGGTAGGTGTTGGTGTGGTCGAGGTGTTGGGCGACGGGCTTGACGTCCTTGTCGACGAAGCTGCGGACGGTCTCGACGATGGACTGCTCTTCGGCGCTCAGCTTGTCCCGGCTAGAGCTCATGAGGTCGCCTTTCCGAGGGTGCCGGCCGCGCGCAAGCGATCGATGTCGGCGGGGCTGTGGCCGAGCTCGGCGAGCACGGCGGTGGTGTGTTGCCCGAGGGCGGGGACGGGATCCATCCGGGCTTCGGAGCCGGTGATTCCGATCGGCGGCAGCAGCGAGCGGACGTCGCCGACCGGGGTCGCGACGTCGCGCCACCGGTTGCGCCCGGTGAGCACCGGATGCTCCAGGAACTCGCTGACGGTGTTCACTCCGGCGTTGGCGATCCTGGCTTCGTCGAGCAGCCCGACGGCGCGGGAGGTGTCCAGCTCGGTGAAACGGGCGGCGAGGATCGTGTTGAGCTCGTCCCGGTGGGCCACCCGTCGGGTGTTGGAGCTGAACCGCGCTTCAGTGGCCAGCTCGGGGCGCTGCAGGAAGACTTCGCAGAAGCGGGCCCACTCGGTTTCGTTCTGGATTCCCATCATGATGGTGTGCCCATCGCCTGCGGTGTAGGGACCGTAGGGGGCAATGGTGGCGTGCTGGGCGCCGAAGCGTCCTGGTTGACGGCCGGCCCCGGCGGTGTACTGGGCGGGCTGACCCATCCACTCGGCGAGCGCCTCGAACAGCGAGACCTCCACCACAGTGCCCTCGCCGGTGACCTGCCGTTGGTACAGCGCGGCCAGGGTGCCGCTGAACCCGTACATGCCCGCGGCGATGTCGGCGATGGAGATGCCGACCTTCGCCGGCGCTTCGGGTGAGCCGGTCATCGACACCAACCCGGCCTCACACTGCACCAACAGGTCGTAGGCCTTGCGGTCGGCCGACGGTCCGTCGGCACCCCACCCGGAGATGTCCAAGGTGATCTTCCGGGGGTCACGGGCCCGCACGTCAGCCGAGGCGAGGCCGAGGCGCCCGACGGCTCCGGGCCCGAGGTTTTGCACCAGCACATCGGCGCCGTCGACCAGCTCGTGCAGGATCTGGCGCCCGTCCGGAGTCTTGAGGTCCAGCGTGACGGACTCCTTGGAGCGATTGAGCCAAACGAAGTAGCTGGCCATCCCGGCGACCGACTCGTCGTAGTGCCGCGCGAAGTCACCCACGCCGGGGCGCTCGATCTTGATGACGCGAGCCCCGAGGTCGGCGAGCTGCCGCGTGGCAAAGGGAGCGGCGACGGCATGCTCGAGAGCGACCACGGTGACGCCGGCGAGGGGGAGCATGGCCAAGAATATATTCGAGCCATGAGTGATGAGAACGCTTCTCCGTCCACCCAGCAGCCCACGGTCAGCTGGCAGGGCCGTTTCCTCGAGGACTTCACGGTCGGGGACGTCTACCGCCACCCGTTGGGGCGCACGGTCCTGTCGACGGACAACAGCTGGCTGAGCATGCTCACCCAGAACACCGCGCCGCTGCACTTCGACCACGCCTACGCCGCGCGTACCGAGTTCGGCCGACCGTTGGTGGACTCCACGTTCACCCTGGCGCTGATCACCGGGCAAAGCGTGGTCGACGTGTCGATGAACGTGATGGCCAACCTCGGGTGGGACCGGGTGCGGATGCCCAACCCGGTGTTCGAGGGCGACACCCTGTACTCGCAGTCGGAGGTGCTTTCGGTCCGGGAGTCGGGATCCCGCGCCGACGTCGGCGTGCTCACCGTGCGCACGGTCGGTTTCAACCAGGACGGAGTCATCGTCATCACCTTCGAGCGCACCCTGTTGGTGTACCGCCGGGGCCACGGTCCGGGGTTGACCAGCGTGTCGCCGGTATGGGACGAACGGTCGCTCAAGGCGGCCGGGTTGTCGTCGTGAACGGTCGGCAGCGCGGAGGAACTCGTCGACCGGTTCGTGCGAGCGGCCTACATTGTTGAGGACAGGCTCTACGAACACGACCCCAGCTGAGGGGAGGCAAGCGGTGATCCAGATCAACATCGATGCCGACCTGCACATGGTCGATGACGAGGACCGCAACCTGGCGCGCCTGCCCCCGAACTCGGCTGGCCTCAAGGTCGGGGGCGTCGCTGTTGCCGGTCGACCGGGATTCTGGTCCTGGGTCGTGATCGAGGAGATCAGCGACTCGTCTGTCTTCTTCCGTCAGGTGACTGCTCGCGAGGCGACTGCACACGGCGATCTGCCGACCCCGTGTTGGTGACGCTCGGATCGGTTCTCGTTGGGAGTGATTCGGCAGCTGCGTCGTGCTGCTGGCTGTCGGCTGGATCGCCTACAATCGGCTACATGATCGCGAACCGTGACGAGCTCATCCACCTGATCGACGGCCTGCCCGACGATCAGGTGGACGTGCTGCTCGCGGATGCCCGCCGCCTGAGGTCGGCCACGCCGGGTGGTGAATGGCCGCCGCGGTTCTTCGGGATCGGAGAGTCCAAGGACGGTCGCACCGAGAACGCACGGCGAGTCGATGAGATTCTCGCCGAGGGATTCGGCGCTCGACGTTCGTGATCCTTTGCGACTCGGGTCCCATCTTCGCAGCAGCGGATCGCAAAGACGCCGACCATCATGCCTGCGTCGAGTTGTTCACTGGCCTTCGGCTCGCAAACCGTCGACTTCTGGTGCCACAAACCGTCCTGGCTGAGGTTGGCTATCTCCTGGAGACCAAGGTCGGAACGTTCGCGGAGGTCGCGTTCCTTGAGGCGGTTGCGGCTGGAAGTTTCGAGATGGTCAGTCTTTCGACCGAGGACGTGACCAGGGTGGCTGAGCTGGTCAACCGATACGACGACCTCCCGCTCGGGACCACCGACGCGTCGGTGATCGCCCTCGCCGAGCGGCTCAGCATCGACGAGATCGCGACTCTCGACCACCGGCACTTTCGTGTAGTACGACCGCGCCACGTCGACGCGTTCACGTTGCTCCCAGAGGTCGTCTACTGACCCCCGGCAGTCCGCAAATGATCCGCAAGAAGTCGCGCCGAGACCGATTGCGCTTCAACGTGTAGTCGAGTTTCGGCACGAAGTATCAGCGGTCACCGCCGTGATGCAGTCATGATGCAGGTATGCGAACTACCGTTGACCTGCCGCCTGCAGTCCGACGCCGGGCTGAGGAGTTGGCGGCTTCGAGTGGGCAGTCGTTGTCGGCAACCATCGCCGAGTTGATGATTCGTGGCTTGGCCGAGCTCGACGAGCCGGTCAGCATCGAGGTCGACCCGCGATCGGGCTTTCCGGTGATGAGCTTCGGCCGCCGGATTACCGACGAGGATGTCGCCGCGACGCTGGACGAGGGGTGACCACTTACCTGCTGGATGCGAACGTTCTCATCGCGCTCACGCTCGGGAGCATGTCCACCACGAGCGCGTGTCGCGTTGGGCTGCCGACGTCTGGCACTTCGCGCTGTGTCCGATCGTCGAGGGAGCGCTGCCGACACGCTTCGCGGTGCGCCTTGGGGCGAGCCCCACGGAGGCGCGGCAAAGCCTCCGCCTGGTGCGGGAACGCTCAGGTTACGGGTTCTGGCCGGACTCGCTCTGCTACGCCGATGCGGACCTGCACCATGTGCGCGGTCATCGTCAAGTGACGGATTCCTACCTGGCCTCCTTGGTCGGGTCGCGACCGGATGCCAAGCTGGCCACCCTGGATGAAGGGCTGGTCCGGCCACGGCCGGAGCTGACGCTGCTCGTCCCGATCTCGTGAATTACGGTGCGGCTCATCGAGTCGCGCGATCCGGGCGAACCGTGGGGCGCATCCTCCCCGTTTTCATCATCATGATGCTCACCTCGTTCCTGCTGGCGGCGTGCGGCTCCCCCTCGTCGGGGAAGTCGCCGGCGGCGTCAACCACCCCAGACAGGGTGGAAGGCGTACGCGACGTCAGTGAATCGCTGAAGGCTCTGGAAGCCCAGTTCGATGCTCGTGTCGGCATCGTCGCTATCGACACCGGAACGAAATCGAAGATCGAGTATCGAGCCGACACGCGCTTCGGTTACGCATCTGCGCTGAAGGCGTATGCTGCGGCCCAGTTCCTCCACGACGTCGACCCTGGCGATCGCGACGAGCGGGTGACCTGGAGCAAGGAAGACGCTGCCGCAGCGGGCTCCTCCCCGGTCACCAGCAAGCACATCCCTGACGGACTTACTCTGGCCCAGCTCGCAGAGGCCGCGGTGCGCAAAAGCGACAACACCGCGATGAACTTGGTTCTCAGACGCATCGGAGGTCCAGCGGGCCTCGACTCCGCTCTGAGCCGGCTAGGTGACACGACGACCGAGGTCGTCAACACGGAGCCGGACCTGAACAACATCGAGCCCGGCACGTCTGACGACACGACGACGCCGGCCGCGTTCACGGCCGACCTCGCCGCCTACCTTGATGGTCCCGTCTTGAACGACAGTGACCGTACCCTCTGGATCGACTGGATGAGCGGCAACGCCATAGGGACAGCCTCATTCGCGCCGGAGCGCCGAAGGGGTGGGCCGTCGCAGACGGGCGAACTCTCGACCGGGATGAAGCTATCGAGCGTTTGCGGATGCTGCCCGCCAACCGGTTCCCGAACACGGTGACGTACGCGCGGGAGCTCACCGCAGGGGAGGGGCACGAGCGATTCGACTTCACCCTGGGACTGCTTTTCCGAGGGCTCG
>JAABUM010001070.1_pt1 | contig 42976 bp, 43 predicted proteins | sample 5559161 | NCBI WGS metagenome assembly JAABUM01 (sample SAMN10711868, study PRJNA513369) | rock metagenome | isolation source: Antarctica rocks | place: Antarctica: Victoria Land, Siegfried Peak nord
TTTCAGAGGTGCCGGTTGTCGACGTGATCACAGCAATGCCGCGCCCACATCAGCCGGACACGCTCATCCGGATCGTCGTACAACACCTGACCGGACTCAACCCCCCAAACCCCCGCCCATCCGCCAAGACGAGCCCGACGCTGCTAGATCCGGGCGGACGTACCCGCCCTCAACGCGGCAATTCAGTGCGTTGTAGGGACGACTCGGACGTTGGCGGAGTGGCCCGAGGAGGCGAGCTTGGAATCGCACGTGTACAGCGGGGCGTCCAATGCCTCGGACAGCGCTAGGTAGCACGCGTCATAGGTCGTGAACTGGTGGCGGAGCTGCCAAATGCGTTGCGCGATTGGCTCGATGCCGTAGCGGGCGATGGTGAAGGCGAAGTGGTCCTGCACGGCCTGTTCTGCGATGGCAACGTCGAGCTTGCCGCCGAGATGGAGGCCGCGGAGAGCAGACATCACCTCCACGTCGAGCAGGTATGGGGCGGCCAGGGCGCCGGCCAGCACATCCAGCAGTTCGGTGTCGAGGTCTCGGCCGATCAGGCCCTCGACCATCGCCGAGGCGTCGACGACGATCACCGGCGGCCGGCCCGGACCGCCTCAACGATCTGGTCGGCATCGGGGCCGGATGAGCGGTCTCGGCTGCGAAGCGTGGCCACGATCTGTGCGTTCGTGGGCCGAGCGGCGATCTTGGCCAGCTCGGCCCCGAGGTAGGCGGACAGCGAGCGGCCATCCGCGGCCGCACGCTTCTTGAGGGTCTCGGTCACTTCGTCCGAGACATCGCGGATGTAGAGAGTCGTCATGCCAACATGCTAGCAGTCTGCAAGCACATCAGCGGGGGGGCGCAGGCAGCGGCGTTTGGAGTCGGACGTCCCGCCCCGACAGCGGCAATTCCGGATCAATTTCAGGGTGTGCTTGGTGCGACACTTTGGGTCGTGGATCCTAGCTAAACTCTGCCGACGAGTTTGACGCTCGCGCGGTGACTGTTCTGCGCGCGGCCGCGCTGGGTGCTCCGCCCCGGGAAGCACCTCTGGAGCCGGCCCGGTCTGCCCGTACCGCCGGATTGTCGCGGTCATCGATCGGCCCCCTGATCGGCACCAGCGGCGGCGCCACCCGACAGCAGTACCAAGAAGGTGGCCTGATCGAAGACCGACACCCGGCATAACTCCCGTCCGCAGCCCGGCCTGAGCTGAGCGAGCGCTCGAGCTGCGGCATGGTCTCCGGCGTGGTCACCCTGAGCAGCTGCGCGATCTTTGTCATCGCCGCCCAGCCCACTCCGACTCATGGTCGTCGCTGTCGACCTCGGCCACCATCCGCATGGCCGGCTCCTTCAGCTCAGACGGGTACCTCTTCGAGGTGATCCATGGACACGACTCCAACCTTCCCAAGTTCGGAGTCTTCGGACACGCCGGGGCGGGACGCGATCGTCGCGGCAGTCCGGCCGGGTGGCAGGTCCCGACGGGAACCGTGCTTGGGCACCAAGGGGCAGGCGGCATAAGAACCCCACCGGTCGACGCCAAGCCCCGGATTTGAGGGATGTCCCATCTGCCCACGGTACCGCTTCGAAGACCTTCGTATAACGGGCAATTCGGGAGGGCGCGGCATCGGCGCGATTCCGGCGTTTCGTTCTCGGGGTCATACGCAGCGGAAGTGGGAAGCGGACGTGAGTAGCACCATCCATGGCGCGAAGGGCCCGACTGAGCAGCCCACCGGGTCCCCCGCTGTGGGCGCTTTTCGGCCGCACTGGGCCAGCCAGGGCCGGTGCGTGAGCATCGACCCTGACGCCCTGTTTGTGCGGGGGGCGGCCCAACAGGGCGCCAAGGTGGTCTGCCAAAGGTGCCCGGTCATCGCCGAGTGCCTCGCCGACGCCCTGGACAACCGCATCGAGTTCGGCGTCTGGGGTGGGATGAGCGAGCGTGGGCGCCGGGCCATGCTGCTGCGGCACCCCAACGTCCCGTCCTGGTGGAACCTCTTCCAGACCGCGCGCCTAGACCAGGCCCGCGCGTCCTAGGGGAGAGGCAGGCGAGAGACCGTGCTGACCTCGCGGGTCCACCAGCTGCTGGCGGCCGTCCTGAGCGAACATCGGACCAATGGGCGCGGGAGGACGTTGCCGGACGTCCTGTGCGAGGCGTGCGCGGCGCAGTTGCCGGTCAGCGGGGTGGGCATGATTCTGATGGGTCAGACGGGGCCGGAGGTTCTCGTCGCGGCCACCGACGGGCCGGCCACGGTCCTGGAGCAGCTCCAGCTGAGCCTCGGTGAAGGGCCCTGCGTGGACGCCTCCACCTGGGGGCGTCCGGTGCTGCAACCCGACCTGCGGCGCACCGGACCCGGCCGGTGGCCGGGGTTCGGACCGGCCGCCCTCGAGGCGGGCATCGAAGCGGTCTTCGCCTTCCCGCTGCAGGTCGGCGGGATCCGTCTCGGCGTCCTCGACCTGTACCGTGACGTGCCCGGCACGCTGGGGGCGGCCGAGCTGCGGGAGGCCCTCAGCTTCGCCGACGCCGCCACCTGGGTCGTGCTTCACCTACAGGAGCAGATGCGGTCCCACCCGGTGGGGGCCCTGCACCCAGACCTGACCGACCATGACCAGCACCGTCCCGCCGTGCATCAGGCCACCGGGATGATCTCCGTGCAGGCTGCCGTCGGACTCGTGGAGGCGTTGCTGCTGCTGCGAGCCCGCGCCTACGCCACCGACCGGGGCATCCTTGAGGTGGCCCGGGACGTCCTCTCCCGAAGGCTGCGCTTCACCCCCGAAGCGGGGATGAATCCGGTGGACTGACGCCACCCGTGTGCAGGTCAGGCAGAGCGACCACCGGACGCCCCTAGCGCCGTCGGCGACCTGCCTACTGCCTGGACTGGAATGGTCACCGTCCAAGCCACCGCCCAAACCTCCACGAATGCTCTCATACTGGTCGAGGTACTCGGATCGAAAGGCGCCCACGATGGTCACCCAGCAACGTTTGCTCGACGTCGTCGTCCAGCTCGCCGACACCCTGGTCGCCGAGTTCGACATGATCGACTTCCTGCACACCCTGACCGAGACCTGCGTCGAGCTGCTCGACGCCGACGCCGCCGGCCTGATGCTGGCCGACCAGCGCGGCCAGCTGCAGGTCATCGCCTCCTCCACCGAGGAGACGCGCATGGTCGAGCTGTTCGAGCTGCAGCACGACGAAGGCCCGTGCCTCGACTGCTACCGCGACGGCGCCGCGATCACCAACATCGACCCCGACGAGGCCGAACAACGGTGGCCAACGTTCGGAACCGCCGTACGTGCGGCGGGTTTCCGCTCCGTGCACGCCCTGCCACTACGGCTGCGGGACGAGGTCATCGGCGCCATCAACCTTTTCCTAGCCCGGCCCGGCACCCTGTCGCTGCAGGACCTCTCCCTCGGGCAGGCACTTGCCGACATCGCGACCATCGGGCTGCTGCAGGAACGTGCCATCCAGGAACGTCAGATCCTCTCCGAACAGCTCCAGAGCGCCCTGAATAGCCGGGTCCTGATCGAGCAGGCTAAGGGCATCCTTGCCGAACGCCACGGTCTGGAGATGGCCCCGTCCTTCACCGTGATGCGTACCTACGCGCGCCGCACCGGGAACCCGCTGGCGCTGGTCGCCTCCGACGTCATCGCCGGCACCCTCAACCAGGCCACCCTGCGGCGCACCTGAGCACATCCCCAAGCCACAACGTGCACCCTCGAAGCAGTCGCTCCCGGTGCTCTACATCATCGTCAACACCGCGCACCCGTTTCGGGTGGGCAGCGGCCGGCCCCAACGTCAGTTCTTCAACGACCTGGCTAAGGGCGCCGGCTTCACGATCGACTGGACCCCGATTCCTACGACGGTGAACGATCCTGCGTCAGAGATGGCACGTGGCGGCGGCGCGAGGTGCTCATGCAGGCGATGTTCGATATGGTCGTTTTGGAGACACCGGAGCGGGCGGCGCGCGGCGCCGGTCTGGCGGGGGCCGACGCCACCGGTGAGCGAGCGAAGTCCTCGCGCCAGCGCGGGTGACTCCCGCGACCCCGACGAGGGTCGAAGCGTCTAGCCACGCGCCTAGCGCTGCCGGGCTCACGGACTCCGGGTACCTCGCTGGACAACCCCCCGCCAAGAAGGCGAATGGGGTTGCCGCACTCCGCGACATCGCCTCTCTGTAGCCGGCCATGACCCCCGGTTCTCGACACCGCCGAGGGCCTCTCACCGGAGGCCGTTGGCCCGGTCCCCGGCCCGGGCCCCGTCTGCGACGACGGACCTGCCGCAAGCCATCAGGGTCTCGGTGACCAGGTTCTGGTCCGGCTTGTCAGCCCTCTTCGAGCAGTCGGGTCACCTCGGCGGACCGGTAACGGCGGTGTCCACCGAGGGTTCGGACCGCGGGTAGCTGGCCGGTCCTGGCCCATCGCGAGACCGTCTTGGGGCCCACCCCAAACATCACCGCAACTTGCGCGGGAGTCAGCAGCGTCTGGGGCTGCGTTGCGTCGGTCAGGTCTGGGTCGGCGGGGTTGGCGAGGACGGCTGTAGCGACCCGGTCAGGGTGCTGGTGGGTGCGATCGGCGTGGCGGTCGATGAGATCCGTGGCGGCCTCGACGCTGACGCCTCGCGTCTCGGCCAGGACACCCTGGGCCTGCCCACCGGTGATCCGACTGGTCAGGGAGTGCTGTAGGCGAGCCGCCGCGAGCACCCAGTCGTGCGAGCTGTTTTCGTCGAGCAGGCCGATGGTCGCGACGTCCGCGAGGACCTGCAGGCTGCGCACGTCCCGGGGTTCGAGGTGGTCCGGGTCGGAGCTGAAGAGGTTCAGCGCCCCGATGACGTCCTTGACGCCGCGCAGGGGGAAGGCGCTCACCGAACGGAACCCGGCGCTGACGGCCCGGGGCACGAGGACGGGCCACCGGTCCTCGGCCTGAGTCAGGTCGGTGTTGACCACCGGGGAGCCGGTGCGGAAACAGTCGAGCCAGGGACCCTGCGCGTTCTCCAGCTCGAAGAGCTCCCTGAAGGCGGCGGACTCTGTCGACGCCGCAGCGAGCTGCAGCCGACCCTGAGGGTCGGCCAGCACTACCCCCGCCCACAGCGACCGGCTCATTGACGCACACCGCGCGGTGATGAGCTGGAGGAACTCGATGGGGTCGACGGCATCGACCAGGGTGTCGGTGATCTCGATGAGGACATCCGCGAGGTGTTCGACCCTGATCACCCCATCCCGCTCTCTCGCGCAAGCTCCGTCACGCGCTGCGCACGACACCGTGCGTCCAGGAAGAACCGGCGCCCGGCCAGGGTCCCCACTGCCGAACTGGGTGGGCTGTGCACATTGACTCCCGTGTCTCGCTCAGAAAGCTCTGGTTCTGATGCGCCGTCGGGGTCCAGGCAGCACAAACTGCGACAGATTTTGCCAAGCATGGCCTCGGCCTCGATGATATGCCACGGGGGCAGGCCAGCGCGACAGACACGCCTCAGGGGGCTTCTCGACCGCCGACCGGGGGGAGGGGGGCGGTCATGGTCTCCACGGCGACCTGGCTGCTGGTCACACGGAGTTACTTCTCGCTGACAACGCCGGTGAGCTCGCTGCGCGGGGCCAGGGTGAACGAGGCGGCCTGTGCCCCGAAGGCGATGTCCTGCTGGATGAGCTCGTAGGGAACGTGCTCGCGGGCGGCTTCAACGTAAAGCCCGTAAGCGCCGTCGGACTGCACGGTGTGCAGGTGCCGGGCGTCTTGGTGCCGACGAAACGGTCTGGGCATCCGTCGCGGTGAGGCCGGAGAACGCCTCACCCCGCGGAGCCACCGGTCCCGCCCCCCGCGGACCTCGTGCCAGCGAGCGATGGTCTTGACCAGGGGCCCGGAGGCATCATTCCCACGCCGCCGTATAAGGGTTGCGCGCCATCCCCCCCGCTAACGGTGCAGGTGAAGCCGACGTGCAGCTGGGCGGATGCCGGAAGCAGAATTCCCGACCCTGCCGCGGAGCCACCCGGCGCGAACTGGCCGCCGCCGCCCCTTCGAGCAGCGGGCGGGGTGGGCAGAAATCCCCATACTGCATCTTTCTCAACAAACGGTGCGTAGGGTACGAAATGGACAGAGAGGCAGTGCTCCCTGTCCGTGCTAGTCCGAGCCAGCCGAACCAGTCCCGGATCCTCCCGGGGGCGGGACGGTGAGCGTCCTCGTCCGAGTTTTGGCTCACGTCAGAACCCGCGTGGAGAGCGTTCTGCTGACGACCGCACGTCGAACGCCGGCACAACGAGGTGTCTTGGCACGGAGGCCTGATGAAAAGCCGTCAGGTCCCGTCTCGTTCGCTCCGCACGGGTTGGTGCCGCGGCCATTCGCCCCTTGTGACTTGCCTCGCCGCGACCAGAAACGATCACTGAAAGGCGGCATGATGACCCCACGCACCATCCACTTCCCCGCACCCCCTCTCGGGCTCCGACGCCTCATTCGTCGCCGTTGGGCCCTCGCGGTGGCCCTCCCGGTGACGGTGGCCCTGATGGCCATGGCCATGGGTGTGCGTCCGGCGGCCGCCGCCGAGGCGCCGGTCACCCTCGGCACGACCGCCAGCTTCGGAGTGTTGGCCGGTTCCACGGTGACCAACACGGGGCCGTCCAAGATCAACGGCAACCTCGGGCTCTACCCCGGGACCTCCATCACCGGCTTCCCTCCCGGCACAGTGATCGGGACGATCCACCAGACCGACGCGGTGGCCCAGAAAGCCAAGTCCGACCTCGTCATCGCCTACAACGACGCTGCTGGCCGAGGTCCCGGTGCCGCCGCGGGCGAACTCGGGGGTCGCACGCTAGTGGCCGGCGTCTACACCGGGACCGCGCTGACCTTGACCGGGACCGTCACCCTGGACGCCCAGGGAGACCCGAATGCGGTCTTCATCTTCCAGTCCGCTAGCACCCTGATCACCGCCTCGAACAGCACGGTCGCGCTCAAGAACGGGGCGCGGGCGTGCAACGTGTTCTGGCAGGTCGGCAGCTCCGCCACGTTGGGCACGAACACGACGTTCGTGGGGACGGTCCTGGCCCTGACATCGATCGCCGCCCAGACCGGCACCACCGTGAACGGGCGCCTTCTAGCCCGCAACGGCGCGGTAACCCTGGACAACAACGTCATCACCGCCTCGACGTGCTCCATCGCCACCACGTCTTCCACCACCACGTCTTCTACCACCACCTCGCCGACGTCGACGGCCACGTCGCCGACCAGCACCGCCACCTCACCGACGTCGACGGCCACGTCGCCGACCAGCACCGCCACCTCGCCGACGTCGACGGCCACGTCGCCGACCAGCACCGCCACCTCACCGACGTCGACGGCCACGTCGCCGACGTCGACGGCCACGTCGCCGACCAGCACCGCCACCTCACCGACGTCGACGGCCACCTCACCGACGTCGACGGCCACGTCGCCGACGTCGACGGCCACGTCGCCGACGTCGACGGCCACGTCGCCGACCAGCACCGCCACCTCACCGACCTCGACGAACACGTCGCCGACGTCGACGGCCACGTCGCCGACCAGCACCGCCACCTCACCGACCTCGACGAACACGTCGCCGACGTCGACGGCCACGTCGCCGACCAGCACCGCCACCTCACCGACCTCGACGAACACCTCGCCGACCTCGACGAACACCTCGCCGACCTCGACGAACACCTCGCCGACCTCGACGAACACCTCGCCGACCTCGACGACCACCTCGCCGACCTCGACGACCACCTCGCCGACCTCGACGACCACCGCACCGACGACCGCCACCACCACGACCACGGAGGTGGCAGTTCTGGTTCCCGGAGCCGGCGCGCCGCATACCGGTGACTCGGGCGCCGAGCCCCCGGCCAGCCCGCTCAACGCCTTCCTGGCCTTGGGTCTGTTCGCCGGAGCCGGAGCCATCGCCCTGCGCCTGGGACGCCGGACCGGCCGGCACTAACGGCGGGTGCGACCCCCTCCAGGTTCACGATGAATGACACCACGGGCACCACCCGCGCCGGACGTACCGGTTCGGGTGGTGCCCCACGTCAGCCTTCGGGGTCAACGTGAGCCGCCACGGGTCGGCGCGGGTGCAACGCCGACCCCGGTGGACGACGACGGTCGCGGTGGCCGGAATGACGGCTCTCCTCGGTGTCGGCGTCACGGTCGCCGTGCGCCAACCCATCGCCACCCCCTCACCGATCTCCCAGCGTGCCGCTCGCCTCCCAGATGCTGCCTCGTCCACGACCTCAGATCCCCTGACCCCGTCAGCGCCCACAACCACGTCAGCGCCCACAACCACGTCAGAGCCCCCCGTCTCGGCCACTCCCGCGGCAAGCCCGTCCACGGCGACATCGCCGACTCCCGTCAACGCACCCTCGCTGCCGGCCCAGTCCACGGTTTCCCAGAGGACGGCGGACGCAAAGGATCCAGTGGCGTCGGGACAGCCGTGCCGCCCGGTCCGGTTCACCATGACCGGCCTCGGCATCGACACGAATGTCGTCACCCTCGCGGTGACCGCGGAGGGCGACCTCGGCACGCCGAGCGATGCGAACCGGACCAGCGCGGGCTGGTTTCCCAGCGTGCTGGCCGGCTCCGACCGCGGGACGATGCTGATGGACGGCCACACGTATCACGACGGCTCGGCCATCTTCGATACGAGCTTCAAGGACCAGGTGCGGGCCGGGATGGTCATGAGACTGTCCTGTGCGGACGGCCACACCTTCAGCTACCGCGTGTCCGAGATCGTCGTCGACCTCAGCCCGGCCAGCTATCCGAACCTGGTCAAGAGCCGGAACCTGTACGCCGCGTCCGGCCCCGCACAGCTGGTCATGGTCACGTGCACGGACTACCTCCCGGCGCAACGAGTGTGGGCGAACCGCGCGGTCGTCATCGCCACACCGATCGCCTAGCTCCCGACCGCGAGGCCTCCGACGAACCGGGACACACGACCACCGGCTCGTGCTACCTCATCCGGCGACGCTCGGGCTACCCGCCGTTCGCGCCCAGGGCCATGGTCATCCCGCGGAGCGGCGGCGGCTACCGCCTACGCGTAGCCGCCCTCCACGCTGATGGTCGGACGTCCCGGCCCGACAGTGCTCTGATAGGGATACCGCATGTCCGATGCCCAGCCGATGATCGTGGGTGTCTATTCGCGCCGTGAGGCACGTGCCCTCGCAACCGCGTTGATCGGGGAGCTGTGGCCGTGGCCGGGCAGCACCCCGGAATTCCTCGGAGCCGAATCGCGTGTAGAAGCCCTGCTGACCGACTATGACCATCGTGTCCGGCCGCAGGAGGGGTCGGGCTTGACGGCCCGGCAGTTCATCCTGTGCACGCAGACGCTGGGGCAGCTCTTGTTGATCCAGCACCTGAAGAGATTTGACCCACCGCCTCCCCGCGTTGACGGCCGTGAGCAGATGGAGCAGGCACTGTGGATTCTGTTGAGCTCGCGCCGATCAAGTCCAGTTCGGGCAGCCCTGGACGAGGCGCACGCGGCCGTCGAGGCAGGGCGACCACGCGGCCTCTCCCTATTCTCTCGATCCCGTTCCGAACGTCATGTGCGGAGCGCGCTACCCCAGGTCGCGAACACCCGACGGCACATTGCGCAGGCTTGTCAGACGTTTCTTGACGCAGATGGGTGACCGCGAGTGGCGCAAAAGCGAGGGCCGGGCCGCCCCCAAGGAACGTCCTCAATTCGGCATGTGAGGAAGTCTCGGGCTGAGGATTTTGGACAAGTTGGTGAGACGCGAGCCCCGACACCTCGGTGAGAACCAGCAGGTCACCGCTCCGCCGCGATGACAACTTCGATGAGTTCCTACAGCCGCCGCCACCGCTGCCGGCGTACCCACCCACCCGGTCCGACCTGAACCGGGAGATCGACGCCGTCGCCGGGCAGCTCTTGGCCCTCGGCTGGGTGGTGCGCCGCCCGTCGCCTTGCGACGGGCAGGACCCCACCTGCCTGCTGGTCTCGCGGGAGGCATTCAGTCCGGTCCCCGAGACCGTTCACGTCCTGGCCCACCACCAGCTGAGCTGACTCACGCGAACGGATGCGTCGACCACGCGGACGACGTCCAGACCCTGCACCGGCACCTCAACGGCCGGGCCGCCTCTGGCGCGTATCCGCACCACCCCCAGGCCCAACATCAGGAGGCATCATGAGCACCGCCGCGACCCACACGACCCATGCGTCCGACACGACCGACACGAATCACACGACCGGCAGCAACAGCGTCGCCGCGGCGGACAGAAGCCGAAAGGCTGCTGCAGCGTTGACGACTCAGCAGCGCATGTTCATCGTCAAGCTGCTCGCCGCGGGCCGCGACCTCGACTTTGTTGCTGCTGCGGGCGAGATGTCCGCAGACACCGTCCGCGCGGTCGGGCAGGCCTACGGGTACCCGAACGTCGACCATCTCGCCTGGGGCGTCGACGAGCTGACGAAGGACCTCGTCGCCGAGCAGCACCAACAGGCCAGGCGTGCCCGCATCGCGGCGTTGCCGGCGCACCCGAGCGCACCGCTGCCGTCCCGCCGGGGACGTCCAGGTCGGACCCCCAGCGCCCCGGCCGGCCGGACCAGCGCAGACCCCCGGGCACCCAGGCCGGCTGCGATGCCAACCCCCGTCAATACGGAGCGACGACCGTACGTCGCCGCACTGCGGGCCGGGCAGCTGTTCACCGACGCCACCTACCAGCGCCCCCTCGACCCTGCCCGGGTGCGCCGGATGCGCGCAGAGTTCGACACGGCACTGCTGGGGATCGTGGACGTGTCCGCCCGCGGCGACGGGCGGTACGCGCTCGTCGACGGGCAGCACCGGTGGGCTGCGGTTAAGGCGCAGCACGGCGACCAGGCCCCGATCGCCTGCAACGTCCACACTGGGCTTAGCGTCGAGCAGGAGGCCGAGCTGTTCTTCCAGATCGACAGGTCCCGTCGCCGGCTGACTGGCTGGGACCGCTGGTGGGCCCGGCACGGATCCGCAGAGCAAGCCGTCCTGGCCATCGAGCGGACCGTCGCCGCGCACCAGCTGCGCGTCGGCGCGGCCACCCGGGACGGCAGCGTCCGCGCCACCAAGGCCCTGGAGGACGTCGTCGCCATCGACGGCACCGGACTGCTCGACAGCACTCTCGGTGTCCTCACCGCCGCCTGGGGACGGTCCGCCGCCGCCCTCGACGGCGTCCACATCCACGGCCTGGCCCTGGTCCTGCACCACTACGACCTGCAGGCTGAGCTCGACCCCGACCGGCTCATCGCCGCGATGCAGGACATCGCACCCAGGCAGGTCAAAGCCCGCGCCGGTCAGCTGCGTGAGGTCCGCAAGGGGATCATGCCCCGCCTCGTCGCGGCCGTAATGGTCGACCGATACAACGCCCAGCCCGGACGTAAGGCTGAGAGCTTCTTCCTGCGGCTGCCCGCCCAAGGGCGCACCAACGTGCGCCGGACCCCCGGACAGGCGCCGCGACGACGCCATCCGCACGTGGGCCCGCCAACGCGGCCTCCTCACCCAGAACACGGCACGGATCACCCAGCTAGTCAGAGACGCCTACAACGCCGAGCACCCCACCGGCACCGCACGTTTGGAGGTGGCGTCGTGAGACCACACGTCCTTGACAGCCGAAGCAGCCGGGTGGCAACGACCACGGCGGGGGAGCGGCAATGACGGTCTACGTCGACGACACGGCCCTACGCGCCGCCGTCCCCAGCGGCCGCCGCACCCTGAACCGACGATGGTCCCACCTGATGGCAGACAGCACCGAGGAGCTGCTCGACTTCGCAGGCCGGCTGGACCTGCGGCCGGGTTGGATCCAACGGCCGGGCACACCCACCGAACACTTCGACGTCACCGAGGCCAAGCGGTTGGCCGCCCTACAGTTCGGGGCCATACCCATCCGGTACCGCACCGAGAGCCCCGCGCTGGCCATGAGCAAACGACACGGTGAGCCGTTCGACCTCGATGCGGTCCGACACACCGACGGACACCGCCCCTGGGGCACACCGGACCGGCGTGGTCACCAGTGACACCGTCGGCCCCACCCACCAGACTTGGCCCCCAAGGTCGCTTCACCCGGGGACGGAGATGAGCCAGGAGTCATCAGACACACCACAAGACCGTCCCCTCGCCAAGCCCCAGGACGCCGTTCAGCGCGATCGTCCGCGGGACACCCCCAGGCGAGAGACAACACCGAGCCACCCCCCGCGGCCGGCAGACGGCCTGAATGGGCCACGGTCCTGTGGTCAGGGACGGTCGTCGCCGCGGTCGTCGTTGTCGCAGTCCTGCTCGGCGTCGCCGTGGTCGCCATCCTCTCCAGCAGCGCCGGCCATTTCCCCGGACCTGCCATCAAGTGAGAACACCTCACTTCGGCGGACATCCGCGACGCCCGACCGCCACCCATGCGAGCCGGAACGATCCCAGCCCCCTACTGTTGCCGCAACGAGCAACAGCGATGCAGGGGGTGGCGGCAGCGGTGCCCGATGAGTCCCGCGACCGGGGCCGACCGGCCAAGAACCCGGTCACCCGACGACTGCCGACCGGCCGACGCAGCTACGCCGGCCGGGCCTCGACCTTCTACTTCCACACCGAAGAAGACAAGCAGAGAGCCACCAACACCTACCGAGCACGCGGCGGAATCGAAGGCTACGAATCCATGTCCGACCTCGTCTCCGACCTCGTGATGGCCTGGGTCGAACAACAAGAGACAACAGCCAACGGCAGTAAACCGTTTAACGTGCCCCGGCGCCGCGCTCGAGGATCGTCCACGTGACTTGCATGTCTTACCTCAGCGTTGGCCCCCGCGGCCGGCAGACGGCCTGGTGCTTCGCTACCGTCCCGGTGAGGTATCCGGTTGACGGGTGGGCCTTTGAGAGGGTGACGATGTCAGGGTGGGTGTGACGCGCTGCTGACGTGGTCCTCGGATTATCGGTGACTCGATGGGCATATTTGTGTAAGCGATGAGACGGTACGCGAGGTCGGTGGCGGGTTTGTCACGGTCGACTGGCTGGCTGCTCGCGAGAGCCGGCAGCAGCGTGTAGACGTCGATGCCGTGGCGGTCGGCCTGGTCGAGGGTGTCGGCGAGCATGGGCCAGCCGTACCCGGTGATGAGGGACCGGTTGATCTGGCGGGCGACGGGAGCCCACCGTTCTTCGGGCCGGAGTGTGGTGAGTCCGGTGAGCCGAGCCCGGGTGTCCTGGGTGCTGGCGACTTGGGTGGCGGCCGCCCTGGGCCGGTCGCGGTCCCAGGTGGTGATGTGGCCCAGTAGGTCGGTGAGGGCGACGTCCGCGGGCAGGTGCAGCTGGCGGGCGATGTCGGTGGCGCGAAGGGTCCAGCGTTGGGCGTCGCCGGCGGCGACGACGGCCAGGGCAGCCGGCAGAGCCTGTGCTGGCGGGAGGTGGTTGAGTCTCTCGTCGACGAGGGTCCGGGCGAGGGTCTGCGGGTGGGTCAGGAGGTCCTGCAACGCGGCTCGGCCGTGGCTGGTGAGGATGCCGGCGGGGTCCTGGCCGGTGGGGAAGGTGACGTGCAGGGGGTCGCCGCCGCGGGCGGTGAGCAGCCAGTAGTCCCGTTCGGCGGCGAGCTGCCCGGCGAGGTCGCCGTCGGTGGCCACGATCACCCCGCCCTGGCTGGCCAGGTGCGGGATCAGGGTGTCGGCTTGGGTGTCGGTCAGCGAGGTGCCCAGCGGTGCGACACCGACGTGGTCGGGGCTGGCCAGAGAGACCGCGAGGACGTCGATCGGTCCTTCGACAAGGACGGGCGTGGCACCGGCGGTGAGCCGGTCGGCGTACTCGGCCATCCCGTACAGCTGGTCGCCCTTGGCGAACAGGACGGTCTCGCCGGTGTTGAGGTACTTCGGGCCGGCCTTGAGCGCGGCGTCGGTGCCGGGTTCGAGCCGGTCAGTGCCGGGGTGGCGGCGGCCAACGAACCCGACGACCTGGACGCCGTGGGGGCCCTGGTGGTGGATGGGCAGGATGAACCGGTCCCGGAAGGTGTCGATGGTGGTGCCGGTGCTGGCGGTCTTGGCCAGGCCGGCGGCGAGCAGCTCGTCGTCGGTGGCACCGCGGCGGCGGAGGTGGTCGGTCAGGGCGGTGAACCCGGCTGGGGCGCATCCGGGTTGGATGTGCGGGTCGCCGGTGAGGTCGGTGCCGAGCCGGTCGGTGAGGTAGGTCTGGGCCCACGACCCGCGGTACGTCTGGGTGTAATAGTCGGCGGCTTGGGTGTTGAGGTCGGCGATCCGTTCCGGGGTGACCGGGGAGCAGTCGGCGTCGTAGGCGCGGGCCTCGAGCCGGTTCTGCTGGTCGTCGGTGGGCTCCCACGGGTCCATCCACTGCCGGTGCCGGGCGGCCTGGAACAGCTCGTCGTCGATCTCTTGCTGGGTGAGGGCGGCCTGACTGGTGGGGATGGTCTCGTCGGGGAACGGCGGCTGCGGGTCGCCGGTGGTCAGGTAGTGGTGGAATTCGGGCCCGTCGCGGTAGCCGTCGTCGTCGAGGTTGAGGGCGTCATGGCGGTTGCCGGTGTAGCTGAGCATGTGCAGGTCCTCCGGCGGGTCGTAGTCGGGGTCGGCCGGCTCGAACCACGGCGCGACCCCCGCCTCGCCAGCGTTGTTACTGGGGTGTCCGGTTGCCGGGTCGGGGTCGGGCGGTAGTGGGTCGGTCAGGGTGGCGGCGCGGTAGATGAGGGAGTCGGCGAGGGCGTGGTCGGGGACGGGGTTGCCGTCCGGGCCGACCGGCTGGCGCAGCACGACTGCGGCGGGGATGCCGTGGTCGATGGCCCGGTTGACGGCGGTGACGACGGCGGCCCAGTGCTGGTCGCCGGTCAGCTGTGCGGTGGCTGCGGGGGTGAGGGTGGCGGTCAGCTGGTCCAGCCAGGGCGGGCGCAGCGGGTCGGCGGGTGCGGACTCGGGGTCCGGGGCCAGGACGGCGGGGGAGGTGTGCCGGGCTATCCGCCACCAGATCGCGGCGGCCTGGTACTCGTCCGGCAGGGGCGCCTCGGCGGCGGCGGCCCGTAGCAGGGCGGGGGCGTCGGCGCCGGCCCGGGATAGGGCGGCGAGGTGCTCGACCAGGACGGGCCAGTGCGGGTCCGCGTGGGGGTGCAGCCCGACCTGGACGGCCAGCGGGGTCCAGGCGGTGCGGTAGCTGGTGTCGATCGCCTCCGTGATCCGGGTGTCGAGGGCTTTCTGGTTGCGGCGGTCGGTGGCGGCCATCTGGGCCTTGCCGGTCGGGCGGGTGTCGTCGTCGGGGACGGCGTGCGCGGCCCGGAAGACCGCGAGGTCGCCGCGCAGCTGACGCTGCTGCTCGGACAGCAGCAGCCGAGCCCAGGAGGGGGCGGTCCCGGCCGTGTACGCCTCCGCGGCCGCGCGGACCTCGGCTGTTGACTCCGTGACCTGGGTGGCGCGGGCGGTGAGGTAGGCGCCCCAGTACGGGTCGTCGGTGAGGCGCTGCGGGATCCCGGGGAGCCAGGGCAGTGGTCCGGGGTTTGCGCTGCGGGTGTGGGTGGGGTCGAGGCGCCAGTCGAGGACGGCTGCGGTGTCGGCGGCGGTGTCGATCTCCCGGGCGTGTAGTGCGGTGGTGAACGCGGTGACGGGGTCGTTGCCGTCGGCGGCGAGGAGGGCGAGGTGGCTGCGCAGGGTGGGCCAGGCGGGGGACTCGGTGATGCCGGGGACGACGTGGTCGACGGTGGCCTCGAGGGCCTCGGTCCAGCCGGGGCCGTGGATGTGTGCGGCGGCGTAGGCGAGGCTGTCGCGGTACCGGGCGTCCGCGGTGGCCAGCTGGGTGCGGACGTCGTTGGCCTGTTGGCGGGCGGTGGTGGCGGAGGTCTGGGCCTCGTCGCGGGCGAGGACCTGTTCGAGGACGTTGGCGGCCGTGTGGGGGTGGGTGGCGGCGGGGGTGATCACGGAGTGCTCGTCGCCGTCCATGGCGGTGACCAGGTACAGGTGGTTGGCGTCCCGGCCGCGGGTGAGGGCGACGTACAGCTGCTGGCGGCTCTCGTCGCCGGTGCCGATGGTGTGTGCGGTGTCGGCGGTGACCCCTTGGCCGCCGTGAACGGTGGTGGCGTAGCCGAGCTGGACGTGGTCGGCGACGTACTCCTTCGGGAGGGTGACCAGCCGCCCGGTGTGGGCGTGGACGACGGCGAGGGAGCCGTCGTCGTGGACGGCGGCCACGTTCCACCGGTCGCCGTTCTTGACCCAGTCGGTGGCGCTGACCCGCAGCTGCCGGTTGTTGCGGCGGGTGATGACCAGGTCGCCTTCGGAGGCGGCCGACCCGTCGACCAGGGCCACCTGCTGGCCCAGGTCGACGCCGTCTTTCATGAGCGTGTGGAGCCGGTCGTTGCGGGCGCGGACGTTCAGGCCGGTGACCAGGTCCCGGGTGGGGGCGAGCATGATCGTGTCGAGGCCGGCGGCCCGGTCGGCGGTCCAGGCGGTGTAGGCATGGTCGGTGACCGTGGTCAGGTCGCCGACGTGGACCCGGTCCCGGTCGAGGTAGAACCCGATCGCGGTGGTGTCCCCGGTGCGCAGCGCCAGGCTGGCCGCCCCTTCGCCCTGGTCCCGGAACCGGATCAGCTCGGTCAACGTAACGACGCCGACGGCGGCCTTGATGTCGCGGAGCACCCCGCCCGCGGACACCGAGGTCAGCTGCCGGTCGTCGCCGATCAGGCGGATGCTCACACCGCGCTGCAGGGCGAACCGGGTGACGGCGGCGAGGTCACCGGTGGACGCCATCCCGGCCTCGTCGACGATCAGCAGGGTCCGCTGGTCGATGTTCTGGGCCCAGCCGGGCAGGTTCCCGGTGGCCAGGCCGTGGGTGAGCTTGGCGAGGGTGTCGGCGTGGGTGCCGGTCTCCTGCCCGAGGATGGCGGCCGCGACGGCGGACGGTGCGAGGCCGACGACGGTGCCGCCGGAGCCGGTCCACGCGGCGGTGAGCGCGGCCATCGCGGTGGTCTTACCGGACCCGGCGGGGGCGACCGCCAGCTGCACCCGACGCCCGGAGGTGGCCATCTGGCGGACCAGGTGGGCCTGGGCGGCGTTGAGGGTGACGCCGTTGGCGACCGACTCCAGCAGGGCCACCTCGACGTCCTCGGCCCGCACGGTGCGGCCGCCGAGCTGGTGCGCGGCTTGGACGACGAACGCCTCATCGGCGAGGACCTGCGCGGAGGTGAACAGTCGGCTGCCGGCGACCTCGTACACGCTGACCCCGTCCCGGCGGCGCAACGCGGCCGGCACGGCCACCGGGTCCTGCCCGGTCAGCGGGATGGCCCGCTTCGGGTCCAGCACGTCCCGGACGACCCGCTCGACGAGCCGGTCGACGTCGGCGCCGGCGGGTGCCTGGGCGCGGACCTGACGTTCGGCCTCGGCCCGTATGTGCCACACCTGCCAGGTGGAGCGGTGCTCTGCGACCACGGTCGCGGTCGCGGTGATGATGTCGTGGACGCACTGGCGGCCGACGGTGACGGCGCCCCGATGGTGCAGCAGGGCCGGTATCCAGCCCGTCTTCCTGGTGTCGGTGACGGTCGCAGCGAGGTCGTCGACGGCCCGCTCCCCACCGAGGACGGCGGCTGCCTCGCCCCGCCAGACCTGGCGCTGCTCGGCTTCGGAGCGGGGCTCGTGTTTGGCGTCGCGGGTCTCCAAGGTGGCCTGCTGGGCGAGCTTGACGGCCTCGATCGGGGTCGGCGGCCGGCCGTGGTCGGCCTGGAACTGCACCGCGAGGACGGCCCTTCGGGTGTCGATCGCGGCCCGCCGGGACGACCAGGCCGCGTTCAGCTCCTCGGGGATCCCGACGATCTCGCGGACGCTGCGCCCGCCCGCCGCGGCCGCCGCAGCAGCGTCGGACGTTGCTCGAAGGTCAGCCCAAGCTGGGCGTGCAGCTCCGACTCCAGCCGGGTGTTGTACCGCTCCGAGGAGGAGACGGTGGCCTTGAACAGGACCCGCCCGTCCAGGGCCAACCACCGGCCGGGGGTGCCGTCGGCGTTACGGACCCTGACCTTGTTCGAGACCGCGACATGGGTGTGCAGGTCCGGGTCACCGGCGCGGGAGTCGCGGTGGTCGAACGCCGCCGCCAGGACACCGGTGGTGTCCAGCTGCTGCACCCCGGCGTGCCCTGTCCGGGTGTAGATCGCCTCCCGCTCGAGCCATCCGATGGCGTCCCGCACCGCGGCGTGGTGCGCGGCCAGGATCTGCTCCGCCACCGGTGCGGGAGCGATCGCCCACAACGCCGACACACTCTTCACGGGGGAGAACGTCAGGTCATACCCAGCCACCGCGCTGGTCGACTGGCGGGAGTTGCGGGCAATGAACGAGGACAGCTCCCGCGGGTTGCCCGGCGCCCGGCCGTACTGCTGCATGAACATGGCCCGGCCAACGTCGGTGCGGATCCGGGCCCGCTCCGCCGCCGCCAGCGGGATGTCCCGCGGCAGCCCGAGGGCCTTATTAGTCGCGGCGGCTTGGCGCGCGACCTCGACCCGGAACGCCGGTGCGGTGTCCAGGACGTCGTACGGCCGGCCCAGCAGGGAGGCCTCCCGTGCCGCCCTCAAGTCGGCGGCGGTGTGCGGCGTGGGGGCCAACCCGAGCAGCTCGGCGCGGATCGCGTCGGCGTTCGGGTGCAGCCCCTCGGCGAACAGGGCCGACATCTGATCCGCGGTGACCGGCTCCCCGACCTGCATCCCCACATCGCCCAAAGCGGACCCCAACCAGGTCCCGGGGGACTCCCCCTGGCGGGCGTAGTAGTCCCCCAAGCCGGTGTGCCCGCGGTCGGTGGCGTCGAGGGCGGCGACCTGCCGGGTCAGGTACGCGTACCCGTCCCCGGCGGTCAGCTTATGAATCGACTCCACACTTAGGTAAGCAGAAAAACAGCCCCCGGGTGGACACGTTCACAGGAAGTATTTTTTGGTCCGTTCTGCGTTCCTCGGACACCTGTACGAAAAACTTACCGATGGTGCAAGAGGTGTGTCAGGTTTGGCGCTCGGCTCGCCTTGCGTTCCTGGAGGGTCACGGTTTGGTCGGTCACGGCAGGGGCGAGGGGGCGGTGACGGTCGGTGGTCCGGCGTGCGGGTGGGGGCCTGTCGGTGGGTGGCTGGAAAATAGTTGGTCGCAGGGTGTCCACCTGGGGCGTGGTTTTCTGCTTACTGAAGTAGAGGGTGCTTTCGCGCCGTCACGTCAGTGGAGGAGTAAGTGATGGGTCGGAACGCGACGAGGTCTCAGCAGGCGAAGGCCAGAGTGCGGGAGGCGCGGCTGGTGCTGCTGTCCGAGCGGCAGGCACAGGACGAGCGGATCGAGGACGCGACGGTGCGCACGGTGCTGGCGCTGGAGGACATGGCGGCCGCGCAGCAGCGGCTTGATGCGGCCGAACGGCGGGCCGGGGAGGCGCTGGCCGCGCTGGGGAAGGAGAAGGTGACGATCGCGGAGATGGCCACCCTCACGGATATCCAGAGGCCGCAGTGCGCGCGACTGCTCAAGCTAGCGACCAAGTCCGAACAGGTGCGAAGGGAGTCCGTGGTGACCGTGGAGCCGGTCGAGCCGGTCGAGCCGGTCGAGCCGGGTGAGTCGGTCGAGCCGGTGGAGCCGGGTGAGGCGGCAGAGCCGGTGGACTTCCAGCGGGTGGCAGATGCTCGGTGACCAGGCGCGGGCGCTGTTGACGGTCGCGCTGCGTGATCCGCTGGTGGTGGCCCGGTACCGGGCCAAGACGGTGCAGGTGCCGGGGTCGGAGTGCCTGTGGTGGCGTGGCGCGGTCAGCGGACGTGGTCACGGACGTTTTCACGTGGGGACGTTCCCGGCAGTGGATGGCAGGCCGGGAGGGCGGGACCTGTGCGTGATCGCGCACCGGTTCGGGTACGCCCTGGTTTACGGGGCGGCGGTATTGAACGAGGTCCCGGTGTTGGGCCACCGTTGCGACAATCCCCTCTGCCAGCGGATCGGCCCCGGTCATGTGCAGGCGTCGTCGCACGCGCTGAACCGCCGCGCCTACCTGGCGCGGCGGTTCGTGGCGGGCAGCCCGTTAGGGGACGTGCGCGGCGCACCGGGACGGTCGCGGGAGTTACGTGACCTGACCCGGGCTGACCCGGCAGCCGTGGCTGCTGACCAGGCTCGGCTGCTGCGGATGGGTTTGCAACTGCCGCTGTTCGACGTGTGACGGCCGGGTCAGCCTCACCGTGTTGGCGTCGACGTACCGGCGCACCGTGTCGACGGCGACGTTGATGGTGGCCCGCTCACATATCCAGTCGACGGGTCCCGCGTAGGTGACGTTCGCGAACGGGTCGGTCACCCCGGCGTCGTCGGCGGGGTCCAGGTCGTAGGCCTGGACGCACAGTCCGTGCTCGCCGAGCTGCTCCGCGTCCCAGACCCCGACGTACCCGCGCGGGGTAGAGATCCGCAGCCAGTGACAGAACCCCGGCGACTCACCCGCCCACACGGAGGCGCCGGGGATGAGGCTGCCCATCTGGGCGAGGAACTGGTTGGTCTCCTGGTTGCTGGTGCCGATCATGGTGGTCCTTCCTTGGCGATGCTCGCGGGGGGTCAGTCGTAGGGGTCGTCGTCGTACGGGTCGAACCCGAACGTCGAGACGGATAGGTGCGCGAACGTGGCCCGCTGCTCGTCACGGATTGCCTGCCGGAAGGCACACGAGTCACACAGCGGCCCGTACTCGGTCGGTGCCGTCACGCCGGGGCTGCCGCACTGCTCACACATGACGCCTGCCCGCCTGCACCGGTCCGGTGCCGGCCCACGGGCCAGCAACGCGGTGGTCGCGCTCGAGCCGGCGGTCGAGCAGGATGCCGGCGCGGGCCTCCACCTCGGCCTGCACACACTCGAGGGTGGCCGGGACGTTAAGGTCCCCGGCCAGGACCTCGAGCAGATCGGGCCGCCGCTGGGCGACCTGGGCGAGCCGGTGCCGCAGCAGGTCGAGTTCGCTGTGCAGCCGACCGTGCGCGAAGTACGGGGAGACGGTGCCGCCGCTCTGACGAACGGCGGCACCCACCTCCCGGCGCACCAACGCGGTGATGTTCACGCCGCTGCGGGCGGCATCGTCAGACACCGTCGTCCCCGTCCTCAACCGGCTCGGCGTCGTCGTCCTCGGTGTCGGCGGCCTCGGTCTGCTCGGCCCCGTCGCTCGGCAGGCCGGGGTCGCCGGTGTCGGTTGGTGTGGTGTCGGCCAGGATGAGCCGTTCGACGTCGGAGGGCTGGTAGCCCCATCCGATGAGGGCGGTCAGGTAGCGCCGGTCACGCTCCTTTGGGCTTCTCCACGTCTCACGGCTGATAGCGGTTTCCCAGTCACAGACGAGCAGGCCGACCGCGATCATCAGCATCTGGCGGGGGGTGCCCTGTTCGACGCGGGCGACGATCTTGGCGGGGACGTCCCACGCCTGTCCGTCGTCGGCGGTGCCGGTCAGCGTGGAGTACAGACGGCGGTACTCCTGGGGGTGCTCGCCGTGGATGACAGCCAGGGACAGGAAGGCGTCGGCTCCTTTGGGTGGGCTGGTGCGGTTCAGGAACGCCTGGGAAAGCCACGATTGCCTGACGGTGGTGGCTGACTCCCATTCCTGGTTGCGGCGGATCAGTGTCTTCCGGTCGGCCTTCTGCTGCTCGGTCATCCCGCCGCCGGACTGCTGGCCGGGAAGGGTGGTTCCCTTCCAGCTAGTCAGGGCGTGCTTGTTCGCCTTCGGGTCGGTGCACACGTAGGTGGTGCGCAGGTCGCCGTACCCCCGAGAGACGTAGGCGGCGTGGCCGGGGCAGGTGGCGTGCTCGACCTCGGTGGGGGCCTGCTTCTTCGCGGTGCCGTTCTTGTTCAACAGCCGAATGTCCCGCAGGCTCGTGATGACCTTCTCGTCGTAGCCAGGCCGGTCGATGACCGTCACCCCGGCGTCGGTGAGGGCGGTGACCGCCTCGTTGTAGGCGTCCTGGCGGGCCTTCTCGTCGCGGGCGCGTTGGGCGATGTGCTCGGCGCCGTAACCGTCCTTGACGGCGGTGAGGATTTCTCGCACGACCTCCTCGTCGTCTTGGAACTCAGCGATGAGGGCGGCGTCGGTCAGGGTGAGGGCGTGCTTGGCGGCGGCGGTCTTGGCCAGGTCGCTGGTGTTGGCTTGGACTGCGGCGTCGATGACCTTCCTGGGGGTGCCGAGCCGTTTGGCGATGCTGCCAGCCGGGACACCGAGCAGGGTCAACTGCTCGACGGCGGCGAGCCGGTCGGTGTCGGCCAAACTGTCCCGGCGTTCGTTCTCGTGCCACTGCTTGGTGATCCGGTCCGCCTCGTCGTCGTCGCCGTCGACGACCAGGACCGGGACGGTGGCAAGCCCTGCCTTGACCGCGCCCAGGGTGCGGCGCTGGCCGCGTTTGACGGTCAGGGTGCCGTCCTGGTTGCGGGTGACGTGGATCGGGTCCATCACCCCGAACTCACGCAGCGAGGCGAGGAACTGCCGGTCCAGGTGCGCGGCAGCGCGCACGTTGTCCCCGATGATGAGTGTCGTGGGGTCCACGTCGACGCACTCACGGCCAACGGTCGAGGCGGTCACCGGCATCGCCGCCCACGGCGGGGTGACAGTTTCGGGGTGGTCGAACTGCCGTGCGTCGATGGCGTCGGCAGTGGCGGCCTGGACGTCGTCGCCGGTCCTGTTGATGGTGTCGGTCATGGTGTGCTCCCTGGCTCAGACGAGCCCCCGGACGGGGTTCGTGCTGAGGTCAACTCTTCCCGAAAACGGGTCCCCGCGGGGGTACGGGAACAGTCGCTGTGGACTAGTCGAGAACACCGAATCAGGTTGTGAACAAACGAGATTCGCGGACGCGGGCCGCCGCCGTGCGGGGCGCCGCGTCACCTCTTGGCCGTGGTCGACGACGCAGCGCAACCGCTCACCCGAGGTAGTGGATTGGGATAGTGGATCTGGTAGTGGACCAAGGGTTGCGAGACGACATGCGGCAGGGGCGCCGGCGGTGCACCGCACGGTGTTAGTTGGTTGTCGTGGGTCCTGCGTGAGGGGCTGTGGTGGCGGGAGGGGGTCGGCGGCGTCGCACCTGGTTGCTGGGTTACTGGTAGGTGACGGGTGGGACGGTGTGCGGGTCGGCTCGGCGGTGCATGAAGACGGTCAGGTAGTGCGCGGCGTCGATGCCGAGGTCGATCTTCTTCGCTAGGTGCAGGGCTGGCCATGCCTCTGCTCTGTTCCCGGTCCGCCAGTGGATCCAGGCGACCAGGGTCCACAGTCCGGCCGTGTACTGCGGTGACGCCCGCAGGGCCAGGCTGCGGTAGGTCGCCAAGGGGCGCTGTAGGTCCTGCCCGGCGGTCCACAGGGTGTCGATCTTGGCGATGCCGGCGTTGATCATGTCGCCGCTGACGCGTTCGGCCAGTGCGTCGAGGATCTCCAGCTCCTCGAGCACGTCAACCGGCCAGAGCGGCCCGCCGGCGCCGGGCGTGTTCGTCCCGTGGCCGGTGGTCAGGCGTCTGGTCGGGTGGGCGTGGGGTGGTCGCCCCGGTGGTGGGCGGCGGGCGCAGTGCCGGGTCGGTGGTCTCATGGGGCCGTCCTCCTTGGGTGGGTTTGGCTAGATGGCCGGCCCGGCCGGCCCGGCCGTGCGACCTGGTTGGGCCGACGTGGCCGGGTAGGGGTAGGTGCCGGGCCGGGTGGGGGTGTGCCCCGGCAGGCGTAGCAGGTCCCGGGTGTGGGCCGCCGTCAGGGTGCTGGCGGTGACGGCGTGCTCGGTCAGCTCGGCGCCGTCGGTGGCGCTGGCGTGGGCGTGGGCGAGTTCCCGGGCGGTGTCGAAGACTCCCCGGTCGAGGTTCCAGAACTGGTGGAACGTCTCGGCGCTGCGGTCACCGGACTGCATCAGACCGGCGTCCAGGGCCTGGTGGGCCTGTTCGATGCGGGTGCTGGTGCGTTCGGCCAGTGGGGTGGCCAGCTCGACGAGGGTGTTCAGCCGCTCCAGCCTGGTGGCGAGCATGGCGGCCGCGACGGCGTGTTCAGGGTCTGTGGTGGCACCGGTGAGCTGGGTGACCAGTGGGGTGGCGTGCTCGAGATGGCGCCTGGCTTGGCGCAGGGTGTCGCGTAGGTCTTCCGCCTGGGTCTGGGTGTGCCGCAGGTCGGTGAGCAGCTGGTCGCCGCCGGCTTGCACGGTACGCATCGCCGGCCGTGCGGGGTCGCGGTCGAGCAGGATCTTCGCGGCGTCCCACTGCAGGTCCCGGGTCTGGTACTCGGCCCGTCGCAGCGACCGTTCCACGCCGGTGTTGCGTTCCATCGCGGTGTCGAGCAGGTCCCGGCTCTCGTCGAGGATCCCCCCGATCGTCTCCAGCCGGCGTGCGGTGCCCGGCTGCCAGGGGTCCTCTGGTGCAGGTCCGGGTCGACCCGGCGCCCAGGGGATCACCGGTCACCACCGTCGCTGCTGTTGCTGGCCCGCGGTGTGGGTCCGGCGCCGGTGACGGCTCGGCGCTGCTGGTCGTCGGCGGCCAGCGCGGCGGCCAGCAGGTCGCCGAGCTCGGTAGCGCTGCCGGTCGCATCCCGTAGGGCGGAGCGGACGGTGCTGATGTGCGGCGCGGCGGGAGGGCGGTTCGGGTCGTGGGGTGTGTTGGTGGGCATCGGTGTTGGTCCTTTCATGGGGTGATGTCGGTCCCGGGTTGGGGCCGGTGGGCTGGCTGGTGCAGGTGCGGACGCGTGGCGGGGGTGAGGGGGACGCGCGGTCGTGGTGTGCTGTCGGCCGGGGCAGGGTCGGTGGTGTTGACCAGGACGGCGCGGTAGGCGGTGGTGGCCGCCTGAGCCAGGGCGGTCCCACCGGTGTCCAGCCGCGCCAGGGTGTCCGGGGTCAGCCGGTACAGGCGGTTGGTGGCGACGTGGATGAGGCTGACCGGTTTCCCGGGCTGGTTGACGGTGTCGCGGTAGCGCGGGTAGTCGGTGACCGCAGCAGCGAGGTCGCCGTCACCGCGGGCGATCGCCAGCTGCGCGGCAGCCGGCGCCGCTAGTCGTTTGGCGGCGTCCATCTCGGCTGGTAGCTGCGTGTAGATCTCGGCGAGGGTGTGGGAGCCGTCGGTGGCCGCGCGCAGCAGCGGTGTGATCGGTGTGCCAGCCAGCCGTTCGGCGATCTCGGTGGGGCTGGCCCACCCGTGGGGGTTGTGCGTGACCCGGCGCAGCGAGGTCAGCATGGCGCGGGACTGAACCATCAGGTCGTGTTCGGGTCGGTGGCTGACTGGGGTTTGTAGTAGTCGCCACTGTGTGGCGGTGGTGGCCCACTGCGTCACGGCGGCGTCGAGGCGGCGGTGCAGGTGGCCCGCGACCGCGGGGTCGATCTGTGCGCTGGTACTTGCGGCTGCGGTGAGGGCAGTCGCGAACTGCAGGATGTTCGCCTCAGCCGCTGCCACCCGTCGCAGCTCGACCGCGCTCACCTGGGGGTCTGCTACCCGGCGTAGTGCGGTGGTGGACCAGGCCGCCAGCTGGACCCCCAGAGCGGAGGCGGGGATCGGCGTGGCCTGCCGGCGCCCGTACAGCTCGCTCTGGTGCTTGCGGACGTACCCGAGCAGCACCTCCTCGTGGCTGTCAATCACCCGCAGCCACCGCTCGACGGCTGGCGACCCGAGAGCCTTCGGTAGGGCTCCGTGGCTGCCGTTGGCGACGTCGGCGGCGGCCGCCATCAGGGAGTAGCTGCGGATCTCACGGCCGGTGACGTGCGCCAGATTCGACAGTGTGACGGCGACCTGAACGCGGGCGCCCGCCGCGTCCTGTCGGGCGCCCGGGTTGCTGGGAAGCCAGGCGTGCCCGTCGCGGCCTACGACCTGGGCCGCCTCGTTCAGGGTGTCAGCGACGTCGCTCATCACCGGGTGGCCGGCGGGGGCGACGGGGTAGAAGCGGGCCGCCTGGATACTCATGCGCGCGACCTGCACGCTCAGGTAGTGCGGCCCAACCGGGTGCGGGTCGTCGTCGGTACCGGCGTAGGGGATCGCCTCGAGGACGTTCTGGGCCGCGGCCAGGACGGTGCCCCAGCCGCGAGCCAACGACGTGGCCTCCGCCGCGCCGGCGGTGGCAAGCAGGGTCTGCGACTCGCGCCGTGCCCAACCGATCAGCTCACCCACCGACAGCGACGGCTGCACAGACTGGTCTAGCTGGTCTGGAGGGGCTGGCTGCTCTGGCTGGGATGGCCGGTCAGGCTGCTCAGGCATCGCGCATCCAGGCATCCCGCATCCGCAGCGCGTGCAGGGCGTCGCTGATGTCCAGCCGGCTCTGGAACAGGTCGACATTCCAGATGTCGTCCGGCAGCTGGAGCACCAACTCCATCGCGGCGGTGAGCAGCTGCAGCGGCTCCAGGTCCGTGTCGGGGACCCGGACCGCCATCCACGACACCGGCGGGTCGGCCGCGTCGCTCAGCGTCTCGATCGCAATCCACACCAGCATGGCATCGGAGTGCCAGACCCCCTGGTCGTCCAGCGGGTGGGTAGCCAGGTCACCCCGTGCGGTGCACTCACGGTGGGCCTGCCGCAGCAACGTCAGGATGGGCATCACGTCGGCGGCGGTCGTGGTCGTGGGCATGGTCATGGCGGGTTCTCCTTCGTGGGGCTGCCGGACAGCACAGCTGGGCGGCGCCGGATGACTCCGGCTGACTCCGACGATCCGGGCGGTGGCCGGTGCTGGGGTAGTGCCAGGTCGGCGCCTGTGGATGGCGGGACCTGGTCGGGTCAGGGTGTGAATAACGGGCTCTCCTTTCGGGCGTCGCGAAAACTGCCTCTACCTGGGTAAGCAGAAAAACCCCCTCCGGGTGGACACGGACGCGGCAACTTTTTTCTGCCGCGCCTGTTTTCCCGGGTCCGGGGTGGTGGGGGTGTCGGTGTGCTGGGGCACGATCCGAGGGTCAAAGCAGTGCCGTGCAGCATCGACGAGGGAAGGCCGTCAGATGAGACCGTCAGGGTGGGTCAGAGCCGGCCAGGTCGCCGCCGGTGTCGGGCGGCTGCTGCCGGCGGCGGTGCTGTCGGTGTTCGTGGTCGTCATCGCGGCCGCGTTCCTGGGGGCCACCTGGGGGCTGCTGATAGCGGTGGTGTGGCTGCTGACCGGTTTCGCAGCCTTCACCCGGGTGGGGGAGCGGGCCGTGGTACGCGGGTTCCTGCGCTACCGCCCGGCGCCAGGATCATGGCTGGCCGCCGACGTCGCCGCCCTCGGCCCGGGCCGGCGGGTGCAGGTGTACGTCGCCCCGGGACTGTCCGGGGTGTTCAGTGTCGGCGGGCACACCGTCGCGGTCGGTGCCCGCTCCGTCGGCGGTGGCACCCGCACCGCGCCGCTGCACGACGCCACGGTCGAGGCGGTGCGTGACCTGTGCCGGTGGCGCACCCGGGTGCAGCTGCCGATGCTGTGGTGGGCCAGCCCGTGGCTGTTGTGCATGTGGGTGCTCGCCAGCCTCATTCCCTCGCGGCTGATGGCCTTCGTCCGGCTAGCCGCGCCCGCGTTCCTGATCGCGGGGTCCGTCATCAGCCTGGGCCAAGGTCAGTTCGCGGCCGCCGGCCTCGGTGTCGTCATCCTGTGCGACGCGATCCTGTCCCAGGTGGCCCGATCCCGGCAGCGGTCTGCGGGCCGGGCTCCGATACCCACCCTGGCCAGCGTCTAAGGTCGAAACCACGGCGACGCAAGCGACGAACGAGGACCGACGAGTGACGATCGCACGGGGACCGACGGCGGGGCGGCAGCTGCCGCAACGCGCAAGCGACTCGCGCAGGTACGACACCACAACCCCCGAACCCGATTTCTCGCTGCTGAACTATGGGACAACGAGTTCGGCCTGCAACCGCGCCCATCTCGAACGTCAGACAGCGTTCAACTCACTGCCCGACTCCCTGCTCGACTCGGTGCTCGACTCAGTGCTCATGTCGGCGATCGAGTCGGGGATCAACCTGGCCCGGCCCGCAGGGGACCGGGGGGCTGGTGAACATCTGGTGGGTGGGAGCCGTCACCGTGCTCGGTGCGTCGCTGGGAGCTGGGGCTGCCCAGTCCCTGCGGCGGGCCACCTACCGGCTGCCCGTCGACGAACCCCGGCTGCGCCCGACCCAGACGCCTCTGGCGGTGTTGGGGCTGGCGGGGGCCTACGCCGCTCTCACGGCGGGCACCTCGACTCCGCAGCTGCTACCCGCTGCACTGGTCTTCGCTCTCGCCGGCGTCTGGGTGGTGTGGATCGACCTCGACGTGCATCGCATCCCCAACCGGGTCTTAGCTGTCGCTGCGCCGGCCGTGGCGGTGACCGGCTGGTCGGGCGCCGTGGCGATGGGGGAGTGGACCCGGATCTGGACCTCACTGGCCGCCGCGGCCGCCCTCGTCGCCTTCTACTACCTACTCGCCTACTTCGGCGACCTCGGGCTGGGGGACGTGCGTCTGGCCGGCGTCGCCGGGCTGCTGCTCGGTCTACACGGCTGGAGCGCCGTCGTCCTCGGGACCGTCGCGGCCTTCATCCTCGGCGGCCTCGCCGCCGTCGTGCTGCTCGCCGCCGGCCGGGGCCGGACCTCCGAGCTGGCGTTCGGGCCAGCGATCGCAATCGGCGCCCTGATCGCCGTGACCCTCACCTAGTCCTTCGTTCCGGAGTCTGGCAAATCATGAGAAGCGCTCGAGGTCGTCGCGGGCTTCACCCCTGTCCGGCCCAGGTGGTCCAATGGGCGCCAGCCGCGGAGCCACCGCCTCGTGCGCGATGACTCGGTCTGAGAGGGGGGTGTGTGATGAGTCTGGACTTCGTCGCCGGAGCCGTCTTCACGGCCGGGGTGCTGCTCATCGGGTCGTGGCTGCGTGACCGGTGGCGGTACCGCCTCGGCTCGGGCCGGACCCTCCCACCACCGCCGCCGCACGACACCACCGGCACCGACATTGACGTCACGCCACCACAGGCCGACGTCACGCCCGCGCAGGAGCAGCCGTGGTCCGCGGCGGAGGAGCGGCGTTGATGGCCGGTGACGGGGCTGCCCAGCGACCGGCCGTTGCCGGCACCACCGGACGCGACGAGCTCGCGGGCACGCTGCACCGGCACGTCAGCGTCATGGCGGCGGCTCCGCGTAACCGCAACGCCGACACCGGGCACCTGCAGGCGGTACGGCAGTACGCCGTCGAGCAGCTCGAAGCCGCTGGCTGGTCGGTGACCGCCATGAGCTTCACGACACCGCCAGGCCTCGGAGTCTCCGACGCCGGGTACCCGACCGCGAACCTGTGGCCGTTGCGGGTCCGCGGTCCGGTGTCCGGGGTGAACATCGTCGCCACCCGAGGCGGGCCGATCACCGCGAACACGTTGCTGGTGCTCGCCCACCTCGACAGCGTGCGCAACAGCCCCGGCGCGGACGACAACGCCAGCGGGGCAGCAGTGGTCCTGGCGGCCGCCGCAGGTATCCCGTCACCGTCCCGGCGGCGGGACGTCGCATTGGCGCTGGTCGACCTGGAAGAGATCACCATGGGCGGCTCAACCCACCTCGCCCGTACCGTGACCCCGGGGGCGGTGCTGAACCTGGAGTCGGTGGGCTACTACCGCTCCGGTCCCGGCAGCCAGCGGATGCCGGCCGGGCTGGCGGTGGTGGCCCCCGTCCTGGCCGAACAGGTCAGGGCCCGAGGATCCGCAGCAGACTTCGCCCTGGTGGTGCACCGGCCGGACTCCACCGGAGTGGCGTCGGCCTGGGCGGCCGCCGCCCCCGAGGCTGGCCTGCCGACCATCGTGCACCGGGACAACCGGTACACCGGCCGCGGGTACCGGCTCGAGCGGCTGGTCAACCTTGTGGGGTCCAACCTCGACCGCAGCGACCACGCCCCGTTCTGGAACGCCGGCGTGCCCAGCGTGGTCGTCAGTGACACCGCTCCGCTGCGGAACCCGAACTACCATCGGCCCACCGACACCCCCGACACCCTCGACTACGCCGCCCTGGCCGCGGTCACCGCCGCCACCATCGCCACCGCCGGTCAGTGGCAAGCCGGTCTGGTCCCCAACCGATGAACGAGGAACGCCGGCTCGTGGACCGGCTGCCCCGGCGGGGACCGAGCGGCGGCCTCGGCCGTGACCGTCACACCAACAGTGAGAAGCCAGGGACAGTGCCCAGTCAGCTGGCCCGGGGAAGGGGTTACCGATGAGATCGACGCCGTCAGCCCCGTGCGGGTGTCCGCCCCGACGGTACGGGCGCGCTCCGGCTGACACCGCCTGGCTGATCGGGTATTCGGGGGTCGCTGCCAGCATCGGCAGCGGCCTGCTGGTGATGGCGTGGACGGCCGTCCCAGCCGGTGTGCTGGCCGTCGGGTGGCTCGTCGCGTTCGGGGCGTTCTACGCCGTGGGGTCGTGGCTGTCCTCCGGACGTGTCACGCACACCCTCGGAGTGTGCAGTCCCGGAGGACGCACCGACGGCAGCCGTGCGCGGACCGCAGGACGCACCCCCGTCGAGACGATCTGGCATACCCACCCAGCCGCAGGATGCGCCTCCAGCGCAGGACACCTCGCACATCATCACCCGGGAACGGGAACGGATGACACCGAAAGATGTCCTCGCCGCCGTGGTCGTCCTGGCCATCGCCGGCGGCGTCGGACTCCTGCTCACCTGGGCGCTCGAGACGATGCCCTCGTCGTTCGGGCCGGTGCTGCGATGACCTGGATGGGGAGAGCAGCAGTGAGACGGTTACCGGCCGCTGACCTGAGGCGATGACTAGCGGTCTGCCCAGCAACCTGGCCCCGATGCTCGCGACGGCTGGGCCGGTACCGACCCCGGACGAGGACTTCGCGCATGAGGTCAAGTGGGATGGGGTGCGCATCCTCGCAAGCGTCAACCGGGGCTCCGTGCGGCTCGTGACCCGGAACAACAACGACGTGTCTGCCTCGTACCCCGAGCTGCAAGCCCTGGCCGCCCAGGTCGGCCAGGGCTCGGTACTGCTCGACGCCGAGGTGGCGGCGATGAATGGCCAGGGTCGGACGGACTTCTCCCTGATTCAGTCGCGGATGCACGTCCGCCGCCCGTCCAAGGCGCTTCTGGAGTCCACCCCAGTGCAGTTGCTGATCTTCGACCTGCTGTACGTCGACAATCAGTCGCTGCTGACGTCGACGTACGTCGAGCGGCGGCGCCGGCTCGCAGATCTGCAGCTGCGAGGCCCCTGCTGGCAGACCCCTCCAGCGGTCGACGGTGCCGGGGCGGCCGTCCTGGCCACCAGCAGGGAGCAGGGTCTGGAAGGCATCGTCTCCAAGCGTCGCACCTCCACTTACACGCCAGGTAGACGCAGCCGGGACTGGATCAAGACCAAGAATGTACGCCGATCCAGCGCCCTGGTCGCCGGCTGGAAACCCGGTGGTGGTGGCCGCGTCGGACAGATCGGGTCCCTTCTGCTCGGGGTTCACCCCAGCAAAGGAGACCCCCGGCTCGAGTACGCCGGCAGTGTGGGCACCGGCTTCACTCAGGCCACCCTCCAACGCCTCCAGCAGACGCTGGAACGGTTGCACCGCAACGACTCCCCGTTCACCACCAGTATCCCCAGGGCGGACGCCAAAGATGCGGTCTGGGTCCAGCCGGTGCTCGTGGTCGAGGTTGAGTACACCGAGCTCACCCGAGAGAACCGGCTACGCCACCCCTCCTACAAGGGACTGCGGGACGACTACGACCCCGCCGACGTCGTCCTCGAATAGACCACCACACCTTCGATCTTCGGGGGGGTGTCGGTGCCGCTCCAGCGACGGGTCCCTGGTCGTCACGGATCGTCACGGAACCCGCGTGTCCGGGCCGGCAGTTACCGTGCCTTGATCCCCGTGACCGCTGTCGACACCGTTGGGGCCGGCGACGCCTTCGTCTCCGGATACCTGTCAGCCCTGCTCGACGGCGAGGGGATCACGCAGCGGCTCGACCGAGCAACAAGGTCGGGCGCCTTTTGCGTCGCCGGGACCGGCGACTGGGAGAACCTTCCCCGGCGCTCGGAGCTGGACCTCGTGAGCAGGACGAGCAGCAGCGTCGACCGCTGACTCCCCCTGTCACCACCCCCGTCTTCGCAGACCCATCCATCTCGACCCAGGAGAAACGCACCGCTATGCCCCAATTCATGCCCGACGACACGCACCGCGTCCCGCCACGCCCCGCCGGCCCTCGCCTGGCGATCAGTCTCTGGGACTTCAGCTGGTACACCCAGGCCGGTCCGGGGGAGCCATTCGCGGACCTGGCTGCAGCGTTCGACCAGCTCGTCGAGCGCGGCTTCAACACCATCAGGATCTGCGCCATGCCATTCCTGCTCTTCTCCGGGCAGGTACCTGCCGACGACGAGCTCACCGTCACCGGCCTCGGTGACGACTACGGCCAAGGCACCCGGTGGTACACCGTGCGTGGCGGGTACACCCTCAGACCACTCGCCCGGCTCGAGGAGCTCTTCACCGAGGCCATCGCCCATGACGTCCGCGTCATCGTCTCGTCGTGGGAGTACCAACAGTCTGCGTGCTTCGTGACCTCGGACGTGTGGTTCCGAGCGCTCGACGCGGTCCCGGGACCCGAGCGGGCGTCGGTCATGGCCACCTGTTTGAGCCGGCTCGTGGCCCACCTAGACGAGCTGGGTCTAGCACGCGCCATCGCCTACGTCGAGCTCCACAACGAAGTAGACAACTGCTCCCTCGTCCCGGCCTCGCCGGACTCCCATCCCGGTCACTACGCCCGCCTCGACGGCCCGCTGTCCGCGGGGCTGGACCTGTTCCGAGCCCAGCGGCCCGACACCCTCGTGACGTACTCGATCAGAGAGACCTGGCCCCAGGACATGGGTGACCTTCCCCCCGCGCAGGTCGCCCACTTCCACTTCTACGTCTACGGCGTCCTCGGCGCGCTCTACGAGGCCGTGGGCTTGGGCCACGGCACCTCGCCGCGGCCCGATCACGACCAGTGGCCCACCCCCACGCTGGCGGGCATGTTGCGCGCCGACGCCCCTGACCGGGACGACTACCGTCCCCGCTCGTCCTGGCAGAGTGAGGCGACCGGCATCGACCACGACCTCTTCTACGTCCACGACTGGGTCGAACCCGACGCGTGGGACCTGTGGATGTATGAGCACTACCAGGAGCACCGGCTCGCTATGGAGGCCCAGCTGAGCGACTGGACGGCAGCGGTCGCGTCCCTGGCTGGACGGTGGGGCGTGCCCGCGGTTCTCGGTGAGGGGGTCGTGGGTTACACGCCGCTGCGAGCCAGGTTCGAAGAAGACCCGGTAGGGCGGCACCTCGCTGACCACACCGTCCGGGCCTGCCTCGACGCCGGCTTCTGGGGCGTCATGCCAACCTCGAACGCCGCGCCACACCACCCGATGTGGTGGACCGACGTAGCATGGATGCGCTCGGTCAATGACGCGATCTCGCATACAGAATGAGATCACGCAAATTGATGACACCCCACTACGCCGCCAACAAGCGGGTCGAGGTCCGGGACTGGCTCGCGGCGAGCCCGGCGGATCCACGTCCACCTGCCGCCGACCCCCCGGGTCGGGGACCAACGCTGCGGTCGAGGTCTCGGCTGGATGCGCCACTAAGGGCAGGTCAGAGCCCTTCACCGACCGGTATTCGACCCGGTCCTGCGTACGCGTCGTAGAACGAACACCCTCTTGTCTGGTGCGCGAGACCCAACCTTGCCCGTCCACGGGGGGTAGAACGCCCAACCCGTCCGCGGCAAGGTCGATGACGTTTAGGGTTTCTGACCCTATCGGTCGCTCACGCCATCGCATGGAGAACCACAGGCGGCTTGGACACCGCCCTGGGGTGTTCCTTTGCCATGGTTGAATGCGGAAGAGGAGAACCTGACTCGATCTGGGGCCCCGGCGGCGCGTCGAACCTCCGCTGCGCTCCGAGCGACGCCAGCGGTGGATGGGTTGCGCTGTGACCTGGGGCGGTAGATGGTGGGCGGCATGAGCGAGACCACGGGCGGGCGCGTTTCTGGCATCTTCCGTCGGAAGACGATCAGCAGTGAGGTCGACGCGTCGCTGGAGCGCAGTATCGGCCTGTGGCAGCTGACCGCGATCGGGCTGGGCGCCATCATTGGCGCGGGAATCTTCGCGTTGGCCGGCCCGGTCGCCAAGGCGGACGCCGGCCCGGCGGTGTCGCTGTCGTTCCTGCTCGCCGGGTTCGCCAGCACCTGCGCGGCCTTGTCCTACGCCGAGTTCGGTGGGCTGATACCGCAGGCCGGGTCTGCCTACACCTACGGGTACGCGGTGCTCGGTGAGGTGGTCGGCTGGTTCATCGGGTGGGACCTGCTGCTGGAGTACACCGCTATCGTCGCGGTGGTCGCGATCGGGGTCTCGCAGTACATCTCGTTCCTCCTGACCTCGTTGGGCGTCAACCTGCCGACCTGGATGCTGGGCGCGCCGGGCAGCGGCGACGGGCACCGGGTGGATCTGTTCGCGATCCTGCTCTGCGTAGGCGTGGCGTGGCTGCTCAACCGGGGCATCAAGACCAGCGCACGGATCGAGACCTACCTGGTGTTCATCAAGATCGCGATCGTGCTTGCGGTGATCGTGGTCGGCGTCTTCTACATCAAGGCCGACAACCTGACGCCGTACGTCCCGTTCGGCTTCAGCGGGGTCGCCACCGGGGCGGCGACCGTGTTCTTCGCGGTGTTCGGGTACGACGCGATGAGCACCGCCGCGGAGGAGTCGAAGGAGGCCGAGCGAAACTTGCCCAAGGCGATCGTGATCTCCCTGGGCATCGCCATGGTGCTCTACCTGCTCGCGGCCACCGTGCTGACCGGGATGGTGAAGTACACCAACCTGTCGCAGACGGCCGCCTTCAGCGAGGCATTCAACGCGGTGGGTCGACCGGAGTTCGCGAAGGTCGTCGCCGTCGGGGCGATCGTGGGCATCATCACCGTGCTGTTCTCGTTCACCCTCGGCGCCTCCCGGATCTGGTACTCGATCAGCCGCGACGGGCTGCTGCCGGCCTGGTTCGCCACCACGAACAAGCACCACTCGCCGAGCCGCCCGGTGTGGATCGTGGGAATCGTCTCGGCCGCGATTGCTGGGGTTGTCCCGATCGGTACGGCAGCCGAGCTGACCAACATCGGCATCCTGCTCGCCTTCGTGGTGGTCTGCGCAGCGGTCATCGTGCTGCGCTACCGCTCACCCGACCTGCCCCGCACCTTCCGGGTACCGTTTATGCCGGTTGTCCCGCTGCTCGGCATCGGATTCTCGCTGTGGCTAACCAGCCAGCTCATGTGGCAGACGTGGGTCCGGTTCCTGGTCTGGTTCCTGATCGGTGCCATCGTCTACGGCGCCTACGGATACCGTCACAGCAAGGTCGGACGCGGCGAGGCCGTGGCGGGCGACCCCGAGCAGGAGCTCAAAGGCTAGATCCCACCACCGACTGGTTCGTCCCAGCATTTTCACGCAACCGGGGTCTCAATCACGGCGCGGTCCGCGCGGTCCGCGCCATGCTGCGTTCCCCTACCTAGACGAAACCCCGACCGGTCCATGATCGCCCCCGCTGACGCGGGACGGACCCACCCACGCCGACGGCCGGAGCCGCTGCTGTCATCGCCGACCTCTTGATCCCGTCCATGGATGTTGGGGCAAACATCGAGCGCGACTAGCATGACCTCGTTGACACAGTCCGGCGCGATGGGAATTCACGACCTTGCCTACGACACCCCGCCGGAACCCCTCGCTGGCCGATGTAGCGGCCGCGGCCGGCGTGTCGACACAGACCGTGTCGCGGGTGGCCAACGGGTTGGACAACGTCCGGCCGAGTACCCGGCTCCAGGTCGAGGTCGCGATGAAACGGCTGGGGTACCGGCCGAATCGGGCTGCGCGAGCGCTTCGAACCGGACGATTCAAGTCGATCGGGGTGGTGGTGTTCACGTTGGAGTCGTTCGGCAACATGCGCACCGTCGAGGCGATCGCCGCGGCAGCGGCGGCGGACGGCTACTCGATCACGCTCATCTCCGCCCTGGCCCGCACCCGCACCGATGTTGTCGACGCGATCGGACGGCTGGAGGAGCAGACCGTCGACGGCGTCGTCCTGTTGATCGAATCGCACCTCGTCGACGAGACCCGGATCGCCCTGCCGCAGGATCTTCCGGTGGTCATCGTGGACTCCTCGATCCGGCCCGACCATGGCCTGGTCGATACCGATCAGGCCCAAGGCGCGCGGCTGGCCACCGAGCACCTGTTGGGACTCGGTCATCAGACCGTCCATCACATCTCAGGACCGGTTGGCTCGATCTCGGCCGGCCACCGCGAAGCCGCCTGGCGTGACACGCTCCAACAGCAGGCGCGGGCCGTCCCGGAGGTCTTCCGCGGCGACTGGACCACGCGCACCGGGTTCGAGCTGGGACAGGTCATCGCCCTCGACGATTCCATCACGGCCGTGTTCGCATCGAACGACCAGATGGCGTTGGGGCTGCTGCGGGCATGCCATGAGGCGGGGCGGCCGGTGCCGTCGACGTTGAGCATCGTCGGCTTCGACGACATGCCGGAGTCGGCCTCGTTCTGGCCACCACTGACGACCATCCACCAGCACTTCGGACAGGTCGGCCGTAGCTGCATCCAGTCACTGCTGGCCGCCTTCGACGGAGATGACGAACCCCGACAACTTGTCATCCCCACCCGACTCGTGGTCCGCAGTAGCACGTCTGCGCCGCCTGCCGATCGTCCCGGCCGCCCGGATCCCCACGCGCCCGGGTAGCCGGCCAACGGATGCTCTGTGCACAGGAGAGCCGTGCGGGGAGGGGTGTTGACAGCACCATGGTGCAGTGCCACGCTCAACATGTTGACGTCACCATTTGCTGCCTGGCGGGGTTTTCGCCGTCCGAGCACACACTCCCGCCCTTGATGAAGGAAGCCGAGAAACGATGGCCGCACCGACTGAACAACGCACCCACCAGCCCGCGCGCCGACGCCGCGGCCGGCTCTTCCGCGCGATTGTCGCCGCCGCGTGCACCGCGGGACTGCTCACCTTCGGTGCTGCCTCTGCCGGCGCAGACCCGGCCGCAGCCGGCCATTCCGGTGGTTCCCAAGCCCTCGACGCTTCCCAGTTCAAGGGGGTGAACTGGGCGGATCCGCGTGACAACTACGTCAGCGGGCCGGTGGTGCCGACCGGACTCTCCACGGCCGACAGCTACCGCACCGTCTACCTCAAGGCCTGGCGCATCCTGCACGACTTCAGGACCGACACCGGCGCGAACACCGTCCGACTCCCGGTCAATCCTTATTCGGTGGGCACCGCTTGGTGGAAGTCCTACCAGGGCGCGATCGATGCGGCGACCCGATCCGGGTTCAAGGTCATCCTCAGTTATTGGGAAGGTAGCGACGCCGCCAAGGATGGCAAGGTCGATGACCCAGCGACCTGGTCAGCGATGTGGAGTACGCTGACCGATACGTACAAGAAGAACGACCGGGTCTATTTCGAGCCGATGAACGAGCCCTTTGGGTATTCGGCAACGCAGTGGGAATCGCTGGTCACCACCTGGGTCACGACGTACGCCCAGCAGGGCATCCCCCGCGACCGGATGTTCGTCAGTGGGACCGGGTACAACGACCACGTCAACACCGTCTGTGGCGTGGCTGCGCTCGACGGAACCTATGTCTCTCAACATTTTTACGGCTACTGGGCCAAGCACGCCTACGCCGGATGGGTCGCCGACTTCACGGACCGGCTCGGTGATCAAGCGTGCTCGAAGCGCACGGTGCTCGACGAGTTCGGGTCGCCGATGACCAACGGCTTCGACTACCACGCGTCGGCCACGGCCAGTGACGCCGACACCAACAATTACGTGGCCTACCTGCAAGCCACCACCGATATCGTCCGGGCCCGCCACATGGGTGCGGTCTACTGGCCCGGTCTGCGGGCCGGGGATTCCTACAGCCTGGAGACCCTGACGGGCTGGGGCACCCACCTGCGTCTCGTCGTTAATGACCCCACCGGTGTCGACTTGCTCAGGTGGGCATGGGGATACGGTCACCGTCTTCCGCACCCGAAATACTGATACCGACCAAGAATGTTGCGGACAAGCACTCGAGCTGCGTTTCTGGCGGTTCACGGGTTCATTTCCACGGCTGGGCTGAGCTGCTCATAACCTTGAACGCTTATCCCTATGATAGTGGGGTTGCTGACGGCCTCCTGCTCATGAACCTGCCCCGACAGCGGACGCAGAAGATTGTCGCGGTGATCACGGAACAGTGGGGACGACCTCGCGACGGTACTGTGCCCCGGAGTTCATTCGTACCTCGTTCCGTCAGGGCGGTCAGGGCCCGATCAGCACAGCACCTGGAACCTGGAAAATCACCCGGGTGAGATAACCGATGTGAATGCGCTCTACTACAAGAGCCTTATCGACGGGGCGTGGCTCGCCACTCAACTAGGCCACCCGGAGGCGGCCAAGGACTACGGGGCTAAGGCCTCCTCGGTCCGGACGGCGATGAACCACCTCCTGTGGAACCGCACCCTCGGGGCGTACGACGCCTCGACCACCAGCCGCGGCTTCGTCGCCCAGGACGCAAACGCTCTAGCCGTCTACTACGGCGTCGCCCAACCCAAGCAGGTACCCCAGATCCTGGCCGCGATGAAGCACTCTCTGTGGACCGCGCACGGCGCGATGAGCGTCTCCTCACCGGACCCGGCGAAGTGGACGCAGGACATCAGCCCCTACATGAACGCGTTCGAGGTCTGGGGCCGCTTCGCCAGTGGCGACACCGAGAATGCGCTCCGGTTGGTGCATGCCATGTGGGACCCGATGACCGCCGGCGACCCCGGCGGGACCGACTGGGAACGGCTCAACATCGACGGACCATCGGCTACGCCGGGACCAGCATGGCCCACGCCTGGTCCACGGGCGCGACCAGTGGCCTGTCCGCTTACGTCCTGGGCGTGCAACCGGTCGACCGGGGCTACCGCACCTGGCTGGTGCAACCCCATCCCGGCAATCTCGCGTGGGTTCAAGGTCAAGCGCCGACCAAGTACGGGCCGCTCACCGTCAAGTGGGGGCAAGATAGGAGCCGGCACCAATTCATGCTGGACGTGACTTCTCCAGCCGGGACCCGCGGCACCATCGCCGTGCCATACACCGAAGCAGGCGCGGTCTACGTGAACGGCGTGAAGGTCGTCGGGCGCCGCCCGAGCGAGCCTCCGCGCGGAATTCGAGTGAGTCACGAAGCGGACGGTTGGGCCACCGTTGCGACAATCCCCTCTGCCAGCGGACCTTCGCTTTCATCGACGAGATCACCGGCTGGTGCCACGAGCGCCACCTGGACGTCCTCGTCGAGGTGCACTCCTACTTCACTCAGCAAGTGCAGATCGCGCGCCGGGTTGACCGGGTGTACGACTTCGCCCTCCCCCCGCTCGTCCTGCACGCCCTCACCGCAGTGGACGCCGGCCCCCTGCTGACCTGGTTGGGCCTGCGCCCACCCAACGCCGTCACCGTCCTGGACACCCACGACGGCATCGGCGTCATCGACGTCGGAGCCGACGCGACGGACCGGTCACGGCCAGGCCTGCTCACTCCCGAGCAGATCGACACGCTTGTCGAGACCATCCACACCAACAGCGGCGGGACCTCGCGCCAGGCCACGGGTGCCGCCGCTTCGAACCTCGACCTCTACCAGGTCAACTGCACGTTCTATGACGCGCTTGGAGGTCACGACGACCGCTACCTCATGGCCAGGGCCATCCAGTTCTGGGCTCCCGGCATCCCGCAGGTCTACTACGTCGGTCTGCTCGCCGGATCCAACGACATGGAGCTGCTGGCCCGCAGCAACGTGGGCCGCGATGTGAACCGGCACCACTACTCGTGGGCCGAGATGGAAACTGAGCTGCAGCGCCCCGTCGTCCAAGCCCTCGCCCGGCTGACCCGGTTCCGCAACACCCACCCTGCCTTCGACGGTCAGGTCGAATACTTTGGTGGAGGTTTCCACCTGGTCATGACCTGGCGCCACGGCGACCAGCTGGCCGAACTGGACGCCGACCTGGCCGACAGCAAGGCCCTTGTCCGCTGGACCGCCAACGGCCACACCCATGAGGCGACCCTTACCAACCTCCCCGCCGGACTCTAAGCTCTCACGGACAGGCTTCGTACCGGCCGGAGACGGCTTGGTCCGGAACGATTTTCAGCCGGAGGTCGAGAGAGTGTTGACAATGGGGCCCGAACCCTGAGCACGTAAGACTGGCAGTGCGGCCGCGATCCCGTACAGCAGCCCCTTGATTGACGTCAATCATGTCCTCCCAGTCCTCGACGCGCAGGTCATCCAGCGCCTGGTGGTGTCGGCGTGGAGGGTGATCGAGGCGAGTGCGGGGCTCGCGTCGCGGGTCAGGTCGGTCGCAGCGCCATCGCGCAGATGGACATCGCGAACACGGCCACCGTCGACCAGGCCGTCCGACTGCTCCAGCTGATCCTCCGCCTCCGCCACCGAAACCAACGCCCCGGCGACTCCCTCCCCTCGGCCCATCCCCGACACCAGATACAAACTGGCCGCTCTGCTCCCCGCGGCGGGACGATGCGCCGACGCGATCACCGCAGGACAGGCCAGCGTGACCGATCACCCACGCCTGCAGCCAGTACGGACCCGACCACCCCGACACCCTCACCGCCCGGGGCAACCTTGCCTCAATGCGGGATAGCGGTGATGCGCGCCCTGGGCTCACCCGGAGGGTGCTGAACCAGGATGAGACACCGTCCAGCGGCGCCAACAGCGCCGTCCCAGTCAGGTCAGCGCAGGTATTACCTGGGCCACCCTGACCGCGGGCTCCAGAACCTCGACACGTGCTCGGTGCACCGCTCGGCGACCAGGGCCAGCGCGGCTGCCGGCATCGGCCAGGATCGTGCACCGATCCGATTTGGACGGCGCTTAAGTCTTGGCGATCGCCTTCTCGACCTGGGCGGCGGTGTCGGTGCGAACTGGTCGGCATCCGAAGCCGTGTCACCGTGACACGGTGTAGACACTGACCTACTCCTGTTGGCCCGACGCCTGCTGGACGGCGCGCTCGATGCCCGGTGCACGGGACGTCATTGAGCGGGTCCAGGTAGCGAAAACGGCCCCGACAAAGGGGCCACGACCCTGATTCCGTTTCCAACAGGCTACTGTTTCCCAACATGGGAAACGAAGGAAATGGGGAAACGGATGGCTGGGGTCCTGCTCTCGATCGGCTGTCTCGCCTTCTGCCGGAGACCTGGACCCTAGTGCTCGATCGCGAACCCAAACCCGGCGGATCGATTCAGTTTCGACCGGACGGCATTCTCCGGATCGCCAGCCCGAAGGGTCCGGCCTCGCTGTTCGCGGTCGAGGCCAAGATGTCCCCTCAAGTCAGCGCCGGCCTCCTTGTCGCCGCCGCGAGCCACGTCGCTGAGCTGGCCCGGCTTCCCGGCGTTGTGATCACGCAATACGCCAACCCGGCTCTACGGGCAGCCTGTCTTGAGGCAAATCTTGGTTACGTTGACACGACGGGCTGGGTCTACCTGCGTGACGATCGGCGAGGCCTGTTGGTGACCGGACAGGGCGCGTCTCGCGCCCCGGGCCGGGCGCGGCCCACGTCCATGGTGCGCTTGAGTGGTCCCGGCGCGACCCAAGTCATCCAGACACTTTTTGACGCCCGCCTTCCGCTTGGGGTGCGCGAACTGGCAGCCGCCGCTGACGTCAGTCCTGGCACGGTCGCGAAGGTCCTCCCTGCGCTTGAGCAGGCCGGAGCCATCGATAGGACTCGTGGAGGCCAAGTTGCCTCCTGCGACCGGTCGGGCTTGCTCGACCGCTGGATCCAGGACTACGGCTTCACCCGCTCTAACCGCGACGTCACCTGGCTCCTCGCCCCCCGAGGCCTGGACGGGATCCTCACGCGGCTGCGCGATCTGATGAGCCCTGAAACAAACGAACCAGCCGGCCTGCGCTTTGCAGCCACAGGGTCCCTGGCCGCTCGTCGACTGCTTCCTCAGGACACTCTTTCGGTAACGCCTCTCGCGCTGGCCTGCCTCTACTGTGCCGATCCGTCGGATCTGACAGAGCAACTGCGCCTCCGGCCCGCGACCAGGTCGACAGCCAACGTCGTCCTGGCCCGCCCCCAGGACGACGCCATCCTCACCGCCACCGAGCTCTTCGACGGGTACCTCCGACTCGCTCCACGAGCACGGGTGCTGGCTGACCTGCTCACCCTGGGTGGCCGATACGTCGATGAAGCCGAGCAGCTTCTGGAGTCGATCTCTGCCGACGACCAGCCCGTAGGCTCCGGCACATGAGCGCCATCGACCCGGAGTACGCCGCTGCCCGATCGGTCCTGTTTGACGCCCTCGACGCCCTCGGCACCCAGGCCGGTTCATTCATCCTCGTCGGCGCTCAAGCCGTGTACGCCCACACCGGCGACGTTCCTGGGACCGGGATCAACCGCACCACCGACAGCGATCTTGCCCTCAACACCGAACTCCTCAAATCGGACCCCGAACTGACTTCCACCTTGGAGGCGGCGGGGTTTTTATTGGGGACGCAGACCTTCCGGGAAGGTGGACCGGCGAGCAGGGGGTGAAAATCGACATCATGACCGTGCCCCACCAGTCGCACGGCAGAACGGCGAGCTCCCGCACGGCACGGCTGCCACCGCACGGGCCCCAGCTGGCACGCATTACCCCGGGTCTGGAACCGTCCCTCATCGACAACACCCAGCTCACCATCGAGAGCCTCGACCCGGACAATCCGCGACGCTACAGGATCGCGGTCGCCGGACCCGCCGCACTCCTGGTGGCCAAGGCTACCAAGATCGAGGAACGCCATGCTGAGCTCGCCGCCGGCAAGAAGGACCGGGTGAAAACCAAAGACAGCGTGGACTGTCTTCGACTCCTCACCGCCGTCGAGACCGACCAGCTGGTCGACGGCTTCGAACGACACCGAGACGGCGCCCAAGCCGAACAGGTTAGCCGCCAGGCCCTGGCCTACTTCACCAAGCAGCTCGAACGAGGCGAAGCCGACGACGTTCGCCTTGGGATCATCCGCGAGCTCGACGACGTGGTCATGGCCAGCAGCTACAGCGCCCTGATCGAGGACCTCCTCGAAAGCTGCAGACGAAACAACCTCCTCTGACCCAGATCCGCGTGTAGCGGGTGTGGCGGGTTACTCGCGGGCGATCTGGCGTCGATCTCGTGTGCTGTCAGCGTGATTCATGGTCTGGGGCAGGCCAGCGGCCCGGATGACGCTCCGGGGGC
>JAABUM010001071.1_pt1 | contig 42972 bp, 71 predicted proteins | sample 5559161 | NCBI WGS metagenome assembly JAABUM01 (sample SAMN10711868, study PRJNA513369) | rock metagenome | isolation source: Antarctica rocks | place: Antarctica: Victoria Land, Siegfried Peak nord
TGACGAGGGGCGGGATGCCGCCGGCGAGGCGGATCCCCGTGCGGTTGTTGGGCGCGCTGCCCAGGTTGGCCAGGCTCTTGGCCGCGATCTCCGTCACGCGTGCCGTCGCACCGCCGTCCAGCAGGCCCACCTGAGGTCACACGCGACCCATCTGAATACATCAGTGGTAGCCTTAGTTTGGTGCTGAATTCAATTGCAATCTCCGTCATGTGCGCCGTCGTGTCGCCGTTCAGCAGGCCCATTCACGTCACCAAGTTCAGGTGTCAAAACATCGCATCCGCTCCAGCAACACCAATGTGACATCGAGACATGCGCTGACATTGCCACGTCTTTCCCTGACATGGTGGAAGGTGATCCACGATATCGTTTGGCTGTGGCCTGGTGCTCAAGCACGGCATCCTCTGTTCCAGCACAGCTGAAAGCCAGTACAGCACACATAAGGACGCGGGCGTACCAGGCGCTGCAGGGCGCCGGCCTCGCGCAGCGCGCCAAAGTACTCGGAGCTGGTGGACAGGTTGCCCACAACCGCCACTGCCCGCTCCGTGACCACCTGCACAGCCGGGTCACGCTCTCAGCCCGCTTCCAGCCTCAGGTGCAGCGCCCAAGCTCTTGCATGCATCATGCAATCTGCAGCAAGCGACTGCCGGCAATCTGATGATGGATGATTGGTGCTTACAGGTCCATCAGTGCAGATCCTGCATGCTATGTGATGATGCCCGATGCTGGCAGCCTGTCAAATGGGTGGACCTGCACACGATTGACGCTATGGCAGCACGTCGACGCGCAGGTCGTCACGGGCGCCTCACCGCGGTGGGCTCGAGGAGGAGGCGCATGAGGCCGGGCAGCGCGATGGGGATCTCCACCAGGGCGCGCTTGTTGGCGTCGTTGCCCGTGGTGATGATGCGCAGGCAGTCCACCGCCTTCTCCACCACCTCCGTCTTCTCCTGTTGAATCGGAAAGGAGTCCATAAGAGAACCTCTCGCCTGAAACGTGCACGAGTGCCGTGTCAATAATTGCTGCGCCAGGCAAACTACCGCCTTCTCCAACACCTCCGTCTCCTCCTGCGGCCGGAATTCGGATTCCAGTTCTGAAGGTGCCAGGGGATGAAGCGAAGTGTGGCGTTTATATATGTCGTGACTGCGTGTCAGGCGCACCGCCTGCTCTGCCCCCTTCCCTTGTGCGTGGGGTGTACAGGATCTCGGGTGATCGGTGCTCGGGTGATCAGTGTGATTGAAGCCCACGCCTGCGCCTGCCGCTCTGAGACATCACGGCAGCTTGTGTTTGTGCTTGAAAACACCCTAGCTGTCAATGGCCTCGAACCCTTTGCTCCTGCATGCCTCACTGCTTGCAGCAGCCAGCAAGCCTGGGCAGTGACGTAGGGGTCATTGCAGCCATGCTCGAAAAGTTTGTAGCGCAAAGCAGAGGGCTACATCAACAGCATTGTCGCCACCGGCAAGACTGCTGGGAAATGGCTATGCCGTCCGCTCACCTCGCTGCCGATGAGCTTGACGAGCTGCGGCACGAGCCAGCAGCTGGCGGCGGCCGCCTTGTTGTCATCGTTGTTCATGGACGCCGCGCGCAGCGCATCCAGCGCCGCCGCGATCACGCCCTGCGCAGACGCCATCTCCAGCAGCCGCACCAGTGGCTTCAGGCCATCAATCGTCCTGCACAAGGTAATACAAGACACTTGAGAACCAAAGGACATATTGCTGGAAGCGCAATCTTGCAACCTCGCCCTGTGCGGACGCCATCTCCAGCAGCCGCACCAGCGGCTTCAGGCCATCGATCGTCCTGTGCAAACACAAAGTAACAGATATCGATCGATGATATTTGGCAAACAGGTCCAGGCGGATGAGTGAATGGCACGTGTGCATCCCCTGTTCCTTTGTGCGACCTCTGTTCATGCCGCAGTGCAGCCATTCGCCTTGGCAGTCATCATGATACAAGAGCACTTGGGCAGATGACAGTACTTTGCCTGCAAAGTCAACACACCGGATGTAGTCCTGATTGGTGCGGTTGTTGATGACGAGCATGGTGAGGGCGCGCGTCACCGTCTCCAGCACCATCTCCCGCTGGTTCTCCATCTGCAGGTCAGAACACCGGGGACGGCATCAGCCGCCACACTCAAGACGACACTTGCTGAGACGGCTTCAGTCATGTGCTAGCATGTGGCTACCAAGGGAAACGCCTGCACTGATCGCTGGGATGTGCCATATCGAGTGCCTGGCTGGGCCGCAGGTCCGGAATACTGCTTACCTTGAGGTGTCGGACCAGGGCGAGGAGGCCGCCGGCGTCCCGGATCGCAGTTTTGAGCGCCTCCGCGTGCGCCAGCTGCCCCACCAGCTCCGTCGCAAACCGCGTGCTCAGCTGCAGGTGACATGGAGTTGAATGATCACGACACGATGAAAGAAGTACTGAAGCAGTGCAGCAAGCCCGTGCTCAGCTTCGGACATGCACAAGGCGATTCAGCGACCGACGATCATGCCGCCCACAGTGCGCAGAGGAGACGAAGTAGGCAGGCGGTCGTGTCGACAACTTTTGACATATCAAGGCTTTAGTGTAGGTTAAGGATCCTGCAGGGCTTGTGCAGGGCGCAAAGAGCTCACGGCGTCAGGGGGGCCGTCGTCCATGAGTTTGATGAGGAGGGGCACGCCGCCGGCCTCCTGCACCGCCAGCCGCCCGGCGTCGTCCGCCGCCACCGACGCCACCGCCTGCGCGCCGCAGCGGCATCACAGCGGTTGACGCACGCGAGCCGTAATGTCAGCAGTGAAGTGGTTTCCATAGCTAAAGCTTCCACACCTAAAGCTTGTAGTAAGGTGACTGACCAGGCTGGCAATTCGCCAAGTGAGTGACAGCCCATGTGAGGTTTTGACGCACAGCCATGCAACCACTGCCGAGGCCCCTGTTTGTGCTTGTCAAATCGACGCCTCACCTGAAGGATGGCCTCTCGCAGGGGCTCCTCCACCCGCTCCTGCCCGTGGATGAGCGTCCCTACCAGCAGCCCCACTGCCGCCCCTTGCCTGCGGATCCGAAAACTCAGCTGCTTGACACCGCAGCTGTTTCACATAACCAAGCTGCGAGGAAGGCGCTCCTCACACACGATCATTTGCAGCTGGATCCAGTTGCTGTGCTTCCAAGGTAGAAAGCGCAGGGGCGCTGTGCGGGACACAGCAGGCATTGGGGCTGCAGGTGTGTGTGCCATTGCAAACAGGCGGCGGACCGCACGACGGCGCGGCAGGAGGGCGTGGACGCGATGCGCCCAGCGCCTGCACCATAGACTTGTTTTGCTTTCTTTCTTTGCAGCCTTAGAAAGCGACTTCTTACCGAACGGCGGCGCGGCAGGAGGGGGTGGAGGCGATGTGGCCCAGCGCCTGCGCCACGTACAGCGTGACCGGTTTCTCCGGTGCGTCCAGCAGCGCCACCAGCGACGCCAGGCCGCCCAGCGCGACGAGCGCCTCCCGGTACCCCGTCTTTGCCGCCATGAGATCCCTGCGATGATCAAAACAAGAGATACTGGAGCAGCACATGGTGGAATGGCAGGCCACTCAGCGCAACAAGCGCCTCCAGGTACCCGCCTCCGCCGCCATGAGATCCCTGCGGCAGACATGTGTTGTCTCGGATGACATATTGTGGCAAAGCCAAACAGTAGCGCGGCGAGCACTTTTGGTGCCAGCCTGTCCCTGCGGCGTAACATTCACCATAGAAAGTGCGATGATGAGCCAGCCGTGAGCTGGCCAGGTCTTGCTGACGCTCCGGGATTGCGCAGCCTGCACGGCGTGTAGCGCTGCATGCTGCTGCTCATGCAACGCTGCACGCTGCCGCTGAGCAAACCCACCACCGCCATGTCACCCTGAGGCAGATCTCTACGGTGCAACATACATGGCAAATCAGGCAGAGGAAATGCACCATTCCAGCCTCATGCAAGCATGTTCACCTGATCTGCTCGGCAGCAACCTCCTGCACATTGGCGCTGCCGGTGACGATCTCCTGCATGAGCTGGTGCACCACCTCCTCGTCCACGCCCATCGCGCGCTGCCGCTGCGGCAGCTCCGGCGGCGGCGGCGGCGCGGCCGCCTGCTGCGCTGCGGCCGCCTGCTGCGGCAGCTGCAGGGGCGGCACTGGCGGCTGCGCCTCGATCTCCGAGTCGCTGGGGGTGCCGCCAGTGCCGCTAGGCGTGCTGCCCGCGGCGGCGGCCGCCGCCTCCAGCTGCTGAGATGTCACTGAGGCTGCAGACATCGCGGAGTCGGGCGTCGCGGGCTGCAATGGCGGCTGCGGCGGCTGCGCGGCTGGCGCAGCCGACTCGAACGCCGCAAAGTCGTGCTGGGATGCTGCCGCCGGAGCCTGCGGCTCTGAAGGCTCCGCAAAGTCAGCCTCGAAGGGAGAAGGCTGCGTCTGCTCCGGGGACCCCATGTCCTCCGAGTCCGTGTCTGCAGGAGCATCACATACCATGCTTCGTGCAATGCTCTTGAATAGGAACCGCTCTTGGATAAGATCAAGGTGCTCTTGGAGACGTGTTTGCATCTGAGCCGCCGTGACATATGATTGGATGTCCAAATAGTCAGCTGTCCACGTTTCAAGACCGAGGTGTCATAGGCTCGAAGACTGTCTTGCAGGGAAAAAACTACACCCACCTGAGTCTGGCACGAGCGCACGCGCGTGCGTGCTCAGCGGCAGCGCAGGCGCCTCATTGGGCTGCGGCGCCTCTGGCACCGCCGCCGCAGCGCCGCCATCATCCAGTACGCCCCCGCCGGCTCGCGCGCCGTCGTCGTCGTCGCTGTCCGATATCGCCACGGCATGGGTGCCGACGCCGTTGGGCGGCAGCGGCGGCTCCGCAGGGACGGCGCCGTCTGAGGCGCTCCCAAAGAAGCCCTGGCGCCCGCCCGCCGGGCTGCCGTCCGCCTTGACGGGCGTGCCGGTGTCCGGCGTCCCCGGGCTGCCGTCCGACAGCGCCGCGCTGCTGGGCTCGCCTGCGGGTCATCAAGCGGGCCTGCGCTGATATCGAAATCGCTGCAATGGGCCGCTGCGCGGGTGCCGCAGGAGGTAGCGCTCTGGTGGTGGCGCCACCGGTGCTGCCGCACGATGTGGATATGGCAACACCGCCGCACATGCGCGCCTGGCGTCATGGCTGCTGCAAGTTGCATGCGTTTGGATGAGCATCCTGCTACACCGCCAGCTGGCTATTGGCTCAGCGCTGATCGTGTCCAAAAATGGGTTCATTCAGCAACGACCTGGCCATCAGGGACTAACTAAACATGCATGTGACTGTAAATACACGACATGTGATCGACTGGCGCTCTGCTCGCAGCATCCGAGAGTGCACCAGCCAGATCAAAAGGCGTAGTCCCCAGTGAACATGGTGAAAGACGGCAGCAGTCACGGACAGGCGGAACCTCTTTTCTGCTGCTCTGTCGCATTGTTGGATAGGCTCACCCATGATGCTGTCTGCGAGCGCGCTCTAGGCGCTGGCCAACATTCCTGTGTGACTATCGAGACGTCTCAACTGCCGCCGTGCCCGGTGCGCGACCTTCTCCCGAGCCAACTGCAGTCCAGTCAACACTAGAGCAATGTCGTTCTGACTCTGAGGCAGCGCGAGGCCGAAGGAGCGGCTCACGCTGCAGCAGGGGTGGAGGAATCGAGAAGCGAGGTGTGCAACTTCTAGGACTCTATATGCAGTCCGGGTCCGGGACGCTGTTAAACCCTAGCCTCGGCCAGTGCACTGCAGTGCACTGAAGCCAGTGCAGTGCACTGCCCAGCCCCACTGCCCACTGAGCTGAGATCCACGGACCAGCGACACCTCTTCGGACCCAAAATACGGTGAGGATCCGGACTGGGCTCCGTGCCCGCCGTCACTGGGTCGTCTGTTGGAGTCGTTGCGCCTTTTCACGGCCCAGTTTCGTGTGCAGCGGCTCGTATCCTCGGGGAGCTGGTCTCGGTGTTGCCCTGCTCGCCACAGCAGGGAGGCTACTTGTGCGGCTGCAGCTGTGCCTCCTGGTTTGTTGGACCGTTCTGGCGGCTCCGAGCTTCGTCTGCGAACCTCGCGGCGCCCTCGGATGACGCGGTGCCGCGCGGAAGCGCCTGATTGTGACCACCGTGCTCGCTGCTTGCAGGAGTAAGCGACCTCCACTTCCTGCAACCATGCCGCCCAAGGGAGCCGTAAGCAAGCCGAAGGCCGCCAAGAAGCCAAAGGCCAAGAAGGACGTGAGTTTGCCGGCCTGCGTGCCTTCGTGCGTCGCATTTTCCGATACCAGTTCAAACTGATCGAAACTTTGTGAACTCGAATGTCCTGCTTTTCGCAGCCCAACGCGCCAAAAAAGCCCAGCGGCGCGTACATCTGGTTCTGCAACGAGCACCGGGGGAAGATCAAGGGCGAGCACAATGACTGGGGCGTGGCAGAGATCGGCAAGGAGCTGGGAGCTCTGTGGAAGACGCAGACCGACGAGGATAAGAAGGTGGGCGGAATGCCTTTTTGCCTCCTCGAAGAATGAGTACCAGCTTCGGTTGCTACCATCAGCTGCAGCTTTGCTGATCGAAATGCTCACCCTCATCACACGCAGCCCGGCGGTCGCTGACACTGCTGTGCTGGACTTGCAGCCGTTCTTCGCGAAGGCCGAGAAGGACAAGGTCCGGTACCAGAAGGCTCTCGAGGAGTGCGTCCCTGCCCCTCAATGTGTTCTACTGATAGAGCGGTTCAGGACTGTGTTGAATCTGGCGCGCCTGCTGAGGGAAGATGAGCTGCATGTTTGGCATCGAGCCTGGCTGGTGACGTGCCTTAACAAGAGAGGATACTGGCTATCGCCCAAGGGCACAGGAGAACTGGCAGCCAGCGCCTGCGTCTCAACGATGCACTGGACTGCCGTGCTCTAGCCATGCGCCAATTTCAAACCTGCGATCACCTTCGACTACATGATGCGAGTGCCCCAACTGTGCGCAGGTACAACGATACGAAGAAGGACGAGCCGGAGGATGATGACGAGGAGGAGGAGGAGGCGCCCAAGCCCAAGCGGAAGCCGCGGGCCGCCAAGCCGAAGAAGAAGGTGACCACATGTTTACAACTGATCACTCTCTTATGACTGATCTTTCCACTCTCACGCTGGGATCTGTGTGCCCAAGCCGCGGGCTGCTAAGCCGAAGAAGAAGGTACTATACATAACATCTCCCACCAACCTCACAAAACATCCCCTGCTATCACCTCATGAACATGATATCCCGCTTTAGCGCTCGGTTGCGTGCTGCACCTTGGTATCTCATTCAGTAGTATGACCCTCACCCTCAAGGTGCTTGCGACTGCACGGGACACTCGCCCCTGCCCCTGCGCACGAGGAGCTCAACGGCGCGCTGCATGCACCTGCATGCACCTGGCAGCGTAGTGCAGATTTCTGGTGTTGTGGTCAGCTGCTGTGCTCATCCGTTTGTTGAAAATGTGCATTCGCCGCAGGCGGTGTCGGAGGATGAGGAGGATGACATCGCGGACGACGATGACGATGACGAGTGATTCGTGGCTTGTGGAATTGGCTTCCGAATGGAAGTGGCGGGAGGCCGGGGCAGCAACAGAAGTGAAATAACCAGGACGGTGGGCGGCGATGCGTGCTGCACACACAGCCCAGAAAAAGTCGGGCCAGAAGGCATGAAAATTTCGTTGAGGGACCGCTTTGGTGCGGCAGCGGCGGTGACGGGTTATGGTGGGAAGCTGCCCGGGGGAGCACCGCCTAGCGGGTTGACACCTCAACCGGGCGCCCGCTAGTGACGGTTGATCTCAAACGGCGCTCTGATTCCCAGATTGTGCGTCGCCTGCTGTGCCCCAGAGCCGTCGCCCCTCCCGCCCATGGCTCCCTTTCTGCTGCACATGCTGGACAGCACCAGAAACAATGAACTTTTTCGCTCACGATATCTCGTACATCTGCCGTACAAGTGCTGGTGACCTGGTTTTGGTTTCCCCATGATTGTTCTCTAGATCTGTAATGACGCTGTGCAACAGCGCTTGTGTACCGTAGTCACGGGCATGATTCGCGCAAAAATAATTCGGCGGCCGCTGCGCGAAGCAATTTCGCGTGGGTTTTCAGCACTGCGCGAAATCCGCGCGAAAGGTGGATAATAATTCCAGCAGTGCTGCGCGAAACGGCCGGATATTCGAAAATTACAGTCATTTGAACTGTAAATTAAGAAACGCGCCCGTCTCCGGGCGCAAACGAGCCCAGCATCGTCATCAAGAAGCCTCACTGCCCTAGGGCCCTAGGGCCGAGCCCGTGATGTCGCTGCTGCAGCGCGCGGTGAGACAGGTCGATGCAGAGGGCTATTTCATCGATGCAGAGGGCGATCGTGTGGATGATCTCGACCAGATTTCGTCTCCGAGTAGGTAGGAGGCTCGGGAGGAAAGGGGCACAGCACAGTCGAATTGGCATGCCAGGAAAGTTCGAGTTTGTAAAGCCTCGCAGAAACATCGAATCAACTGCTCATTCATGAAGCTCACCGCACAAACGGTCAAGCAGTGCATTTGCTGCTGGTTTCGCATGATTTGCCGCTGATGCGCGAGCCGGCGGAAAAATTGGCGGGCAGCTGCGCGGCAGCTGCGAAAATTGGCCTCACGGCGCGCGAAAGCTGCGCGAATCGCTTGAATTATTTCCATTTTCGCCGCTGCGCGAATCATGCCCGTGACTACGGGTACACACATATCCGATGTTTCTGCACCAAGTCTCTAAAGCTTTGACCAGTCTTCGGTTGAAGAGTTTGACAATTCATATTGGAATGCTGCTCTCAAGCATGCATCACCAGCGTGACTTCTGACTGACCATCGCCGCCTGCTTGGGCTCAGCCTTGAAGCGGCCGCCTGCCTTTGTCATGGGCGAGCTGGCCAGCGCTCGCTGGCGGGCCTGCTTCTTTGAGGCCTGGCTGGGCAGGCCCCGTGTGCCGCGCTTGATGATCGGCAGCTGGTCAGCAGGGTTTGGTGGCGGCGGCGGCGTCAGGCTGACGGCCCGCTGCGGCGCCTCCGGCACCCGCCACACCTGCTGCAGTTCATTGAGTCACCTGTACCGTCGTTGCGCAATCGCAAGCCATTGCAAGCAACTTGCAGAAGAGCAACATGAGCACGCAGAGGTCACACAAAGGCCATTCAGCATGCTCGTACATGCATGCTGCTGGAGGCTTCCCTGCGCGGCGGTTTGGAGTACCTGCAGCTCTGCGTCCTGTGCTGCCATGGCGGGCACAACGCTGCTGCCATAATCCTGGCACTCTGGCGCTGGCGCCTGATGCTGCGCCTCCAGCACCGCAGCGTAGTTCTCAGCTGCCGCAGGAAGCCGTCCAGGGGTGGTACTGACTGACGAAGAAGTGTAGTGGGAAGGGACGCCGCTGCCATCCAGGGCGCCAGCCTGGGCAGCATGAATGTGGCATTGGTCAGAGGCAGGCTTCGGCCTGTCCACCCGATACATGCTACAAGATCAAGGTCGGCGCCAGCAAAGAACAGTCGCTGTTGTAGCAAAGTTGACCGCACTTATTGTGCAGTGCATATCCCCCGCACACAATGAGCCCCGCACCGGCGAGCCGGTCGCCAGTGTCGCGGCCAGGCCGTCAATGGACTCCTGCGCCAGGTCCAGATTGCGCAGCCGCAGCTGCGCCTCCGCCCGGGCGCTCATTGCCGCCCGCTGCGTCGCATCCGCCTACGTCATGCACTCAATCGTTACGTTCATGTATCGTGGTCGCAGACAACAAATGGAGGTTGGAAGAGTCCAGGTTGCTCAGCCGCAGCTGCGCCTCCGCCCGCGCGCTCATTGCCGCCCGCTGCGTCGCGTTGGCCTGCGAGAAGCGTTCATCATGCACTGTGGCTGATATGCTGGGTTTTGGAGCTTGGCGGTGACCAGGGCCTTGGCATACCAGTGAGAAGGCTGCGGCCGGACTGCGGAGGATGCAGGTACCACGATCCAAATAAATTTGCTCAGCGCATCACCTGGCTGCGCCAGCCTGAATGACGGCGCCAATGGTGCTCATTTATGATGCCAGCCGGGTTCTGCACAGCGCCTCCCCATGTAAGACACTTATGCTCCTTATTAATCGTGTGATAGTCATGTTGATTAGTCTCGGAACACTCAAGTACCTGGCTGCGCCAGCGCTGGATGTCGGCGCCGATGGTGCTCATCTGCGACGCCAGCCGGGCGCGGACGTCTTCCAGCTGCTGCGCCGCGGACGCCACCGCCACTTCGTGGCTGGCCGCCGGGTGCGGCACATCCTCGCCGCCGCCTGCTGCCTCCGCCGCCGGCTGCGTAAACCCTGCATGTCACCAAACCCCACACATCATGTAGTAGGTGAGACACCGCTGAGAAGCTAGAGCTACACAACTCTTACCTATCGTCTGACACATCTACATGGCCGCATAGAGTATTAGCAGAGGTAGATATGGTCAGCTTTTCGCACCCTGGAGCGAGTCGCGCGCCGCTGCGATCTGGGCCCTGGCCGTCGTGAGGCCGGCCTCCAGCTGCGCTCGTGCAGCAGCCAGCTGTGCTTGCTCTGCCGCCGCATTTGCCTGCAAGGGTGATTTCCGCCCTTTAGAGATCTGTCAAGCCCAAGACGATGAGACATGATTCGCCACCAAAGGGCTGAATGAGCCAGCTTTTCTGACAGGCGGCTGCTGCAGACGGCCCCATGGCGTCTGGTGTCTTCACTTGAGTCACCTGTGCGTCCACCAGCAGCGCCGCCTGTTGGGCGTTGGCGGCGGCCTCGCCGGCGAGGCGCGCCTCCAGGGCGGTGCGTTCTGCGACCGCGTCCGCCAGTCGCGACTCGGCGGCGCGCCTGGCGGCCTGCTCCGCCTGAATGCAAGTGAGCATACATCGTGTCATTTGCGACTGCGTCCGCCAGCCGACTTGGCGGCGCGCCTGGCGCCTGCTCCGCCTGAAGGAAGTAGGAACGCAGTTCCTGTTGAACATAACTGCTGCAATTGCATTTGTTTGCAGCATTATCTTTCGCCTGATCCTGTCGTCAGTGACTCAAGGGAGTTTGCTCCCAGCAGCGTTCGGATGATCACCTTGAAGTCCCGCTCGATGCGCCAGAGCATGTCCTCCAATGCACCCCGCTTGCGTGCCGCATCCGCGCTTCCCTGCACACCACAAGTATTGGCACATACACAAATTTTGCTGGCTCCTCACTATGGGGCATGTCAGATCAGATCTCCTGGGGGCAATGGCAGGAGTAAGCATGCAGGCCTTCCAGATTAAGGTTTGTAAGTGAAGGCTGAAACACTACTGCAGTGACTGACCTGCGCTGCTGCAGCCTGGGCGCCCTGGGCCCGCAGCTGCGCCAGAAGCTCGGCGACGCTCTTGTCACTGTCGGCCGCCGCAGCGAGTGGCGGCGGTGCGCAAACGGCGTCTCGATCAGCGCCAGCTGTTGGTGCTTGGAGAGGAGCCGGTGGGACTACTGCCGCTGCAGTTTCGGCCTGCAGGCTTGGGGGCGCTGGTTGTAGCAGCCGTGCCTGAGTCGAGGCTGTGGCCCTGGGTGTTGCCGGCACCGCCGCCCCTGCTGCCCTCGCTGTCACGTGCGGGCCTGTAGCAGAACACAGGAAGTGTGACTGGGTGGCTGGCAGAGTGGGCCCCGGTCATTTGCAAATGCAGGTTCTGGGACATGAAATCGCACATGCTGCCGCTTTTGCTGCCGGCGGCGGGCTGGGCGGCGGCTCATCATGCGGCGCGATGACCGCCAGGCGCGCCGCGACTGCTTCCAGCTGCCGGGTGACAAAACCCTCGTCTTCCTCCGCCACGCTCTCGTCGTCTGCCCACGCGCCAGCGGCGCTGCCCGAGCTACCGGCACGCACTGTAGTGAAGGACACAGGTGGCGGCGGCGGCGGCTGCGGAGGGCTGAGCTGCAGCGCTGGAGCTGCCGTCGGCTCCTCCGGGCAGGCGAGGGCTGTTTCTGGAGACGGCGCAGCGGCGGCGGCGGCGGCAGGGATAGCGATGGCTGCTGAGGCAGCGCCGACTGCTGCAAGCACAGTGGGTTGGGCAGCGGGCGGCAGCGGCATGCTGGATACGGCGTCGAGTACCGCTGCCTGTGCAGAAGCAGCGGCGGGTGCTTGCTGTGAAAGGATATGCAGAAGCACAGGCCCAGTGCCCGCTGGGACACTGAGAACCACGCGTTCGATAGCCGACGTCTCCAGCACTTCCGGGGCTGTGGCGCTGAAAGGAAGCGTGGTGAAACCGTCTGCCGTGGCAGCCGCCGGCGTCTGCTCCATGATGTCAAGTCCTGTTGACTTGGCCTTTTCCTCCTCAGGTGCCGGCGCCAGTGATTCTGGCGGCAACTGTTGCGGCAGGCTGGCCTCCTGCGGCTGCGGCTGCGGCTGCGGCTGCGGCTGCAGTGGGGCCGCCATGAGGGTCTCCGCTGGCACCTCGAGCGCTTCCGAGGAGGTGGCATGGCGCGTCGTACGCCGGCTTGCAGGCGTCGGCATCGTCCACGCAATCGTCAGCTGCTCCGGCGGCGTGCCACTTGCTGGCAGCGGTGGCAGCAGCATCCGCCTGTGCTGGAAGCACAGATGTGGCTGCCGCATCTGGCGGCGGCGGTACTGGCTCACCAGTGGCAGCAGCAGTCGCGTCCACCGTTGTGGCCGGCGCCTGTTTTGCTCGTGGCTGAATGTTCTGCCCTGCTAGCTGCTTTTCCCGCAGGGACTCCAGGAGCAGGCGCGCGTCCACAGGAGCTGCCAGCTGCTGCACCTCGGCCGCAGGCAGCGACCAGCCCGCCTCCCCGGGCGCGCGGTTCGATCCCACGGAAGCAGACGACGTGCGACGCTGTACTGTATCTGCTGCCGGCGGCTGCGCTGCCGCCGCTGTCTGTGCCTCTGCCGGCCGCGCGCGCCCGTGCTGGGTCGCGGCCGTCAGCAGCGCTCCGTCATCAAAACACAGCGAATCCGACGTCGCCCGGACCTGCCGTGCTGCGACAACGCGTCCAGGTGCGGGCGGCGCTGACACTGATGCCGCTGGGGCTGCCTCGCTGGCTCCAGCCGCGACTGCCCTGCTATCTGCCGCAGGTGCTGGTGCTGGTGATGGTGCCGCTGAGTGCTGGGGACCGGCATATGCCGTGAGCGGTGCTGCGGGCGCCTGTGGCTGGTGTGCAGATGTGCGCCGTTTCAGCGCGGCAAGCGCAGGCGATGAAGCCGCCTGCCTTTTGGGCCCCAGGCGCTCGTCGCCTGCCGCCCTTTTGGGCTCATCAAGGCCGGCAGCAGCCTTCCCTGGCGCGGCTGCCGGCCGGACCAAAGGTGCCACAGCTGTCGCGGCTGCTGTTGGCGTTTGCTCTGCTGCAGCTCTGATGGCTTCTGTAATCTGGTCCAGCTCTCTGCTGTTGCTTTGAGCACTTGACACGACATCTTGCTGACCTCTGCTGGAGGCATCAGGCGCCGGCACCTGCGGCACAGGTTGCTGTGCTGGCTGGGCCAAAGACTGCTGCTTGCTGGCATCATGCTTCTTATTGGATCTCCAGAAACCCATCGAATCGAAGCTGATCAGATGTACAGGCGAAGAGCACCGATAGTCCGTCCGGACACAGGCGGGCACGAAGGCATCTCTGGTCAACACGGGCCACAATCAAAGCTGCTTGGTCCTTGTTATTCAACGGAGAGAGAGCCACACAAACAAGAATACCCAATCAATACGCAAATGTCGCTGACGATCCTACAACGGTCTTGCGCAAGCGTCTTTCTTGGCAGACACGTGGAAGTTTACAGATACTCCTCGGAACCATCGACAATCAAACCCCCCGCTGCAAACTCCACTGCAAACGTCCACCACAACAGCTGCGAACGTCCACCACAACAGCAATCGCACACAACAGTCTCGCCACCGCAGCAGCTCACGTCTGAGAAATGCTAATGTTGCACTCAGCCGGCATGCCCTGCCGAAACAATTAGTGTACAGCGGTGTGTTCCGCATCCTCCGGCTCCTTGCCGGTGTATCGTCCCCCAATCGTCTTCCCTGTGACCCCCTTCTGCAGATTGGCGGCCTTCAGCTCCGCCTGCACGGGACCGCCAGCGACGTGACTGCTTGACCAGGGCTCATGGCAGCACATTGGCAGGCGAGAGGACAAAGATATTCCCGCAGATGCGTCATCGACCTCGCAAGCAACAATTTAGACAGCCTGTTTGGCAGCGCGGTATACAGACCTGCCAGTCGCGGGGCACCGCGTCCGGGGCCGCCTTGTACGGCTCGCTGAAGGGCACCGTGGACTTGACCTCGAAGGTGGTGTCCGCTGCGTCTGGCGCCTCCAGAAGCGCCACAGCCAGCTGGGCGATGTCCTCGCGGGCGATCTTGCCCTGCGGCACCGGTATGCATACATCAAGATCACACGAAATCATTTGCAAGCCATTTTTTGGTGTCCGCGGCGTCCGGCGCCTTAAGCAGCGCCACTGCTAGCTGCGCTATGTCCCCGCGGGCGATCTTGCCCTGCAGCAAGATACACACTTACTGCAGTCAGGACTAAACTCCCCTGCTGCTTGCGGCTGCCAAGAGCTTTGACACATGTACTGACTGGTTTTCAGTTGCAGCCGATGGAGCTGCTTCTCTGTCTTTAGAGTGCGGTTGGATTCATCCCTGCGGTCTGCCAGCGCATGAGGCAGTGGGCAACTGAGCCGCACCTTGATGACATCCCCCTGATCGAACTCCAGCGGGGCTCCGGCGTCCTCCTCTGTGAGCGCCGTGGGGCGCACCACCGCAAATGGCACGCAGCTCTCCCGCACCACGTCTTCTCCCTGCATGCAAGATGGAAAACTGCTGAATGAACTTCCGCGATTCTCCTCAGTGAGCACTGCGTGGCCGCACAACCGCAAAGGGCACCCCACTCTCCCGCACCACGTCTTCTCCCTGCAGGCGTGGCATCATGTGGTGTTTCTGCACATGTGCGTGCTGGCAGCGAGAACTTTTCGAGGAGCAGCTGTGCACATGGCCACGCTGACATCGCTGCAATGCACAGGAGGTGGTGAATGGTCTTTGCATGCCAAAACGATAGGCGACGATTTACGTAGGCGACGATGAAGGTTGAGACCGGGCCCCTTTCCAGTGATCCATACATGATGTTGCTGGAAGTAACCTTGAGCTTGTAGGTGAGGATGCCGCCAAGATCATCATTCATGCGTACGGCAGGCGGCTCGGCCTTCACATCGATGCCCGGCCGGTTGGGCCGCGTCACGCCTGCAGCGCAGTCAGCAGAGGCGTGTCAGCGGCGACGACATGCAGCCGTGGGGTGGAAGAGAGGCGAAAGCTTACAGCCGGGCTAGCGGAGCAGAGATGCAACCAGGCATGGCACGAGGGCATAGCACAAAGGCTGCAGCAGTCCGCACCGAGCAAATATAGATTGACAGCAAATATAGATCAAGTCGAGACAGAGGCGACAACAGGCTGGAGCGGAGCCAGGCAAGCGCCGCGCCTGCAGAGCTGATGTGGACGAGGCGCGGCGTCTGAGGCTGGTGCAGGTACGCCCGGATTTCAGAAATCGGCAGCTGGAAGGGCCCTGCCCGGAACGCCGGGTTGAGCTGGCCATCATACCTGAATCAGCGCCGTCAGAGGTCGCAAGGGTGTCTATGTTACTGCTGTTGGTAAAGCAGGACATAATGACTGGCCCTCTTTCAACAGGACCCCTCCCATGACAGCAGGCAATGCAGCCCATGCCCTACAGTGAGTGCTGAAAGTGCCATTGCGCATGACAAGGCAGTGACAGAGCCAGCAGTCAAGCGCCGGAAAGGGTGCCCCCAAAAGACGCACTCGAACTTGCTGAGCATGAGCTGGATGGAGAAAACAGACGTTGGATCCAGGCGGGTGCCGTCTGTGAGCGTCTTGGCGCGGAACACAGGCAGGAACTCCGCAAACGGCAGCTCGATGGTCTGCCACTCGCCGTCCTTCGTGTCGAAACTCCTGCGAGGGGGTTTGAAGGGTTTTCGGGGTCACATTGAAAGGTCGGAGTGTTGAAGCGGCGGCAGAGAATGACGCCTGGACTGTCGTCCATTGTCGGGCAGCTGACGGTGGGTGCTGGCGTTTCAGGTTTCGGCAGCGCGGGTGATCCTCTGAGAACTGATGCTAGGCTTCCACCAGCAACAGCTACAGCATCCACCTGCAGAACGCGATGCCGTCCCAGTTGGCGTCGATGCGGATGATGCACTTGAAGCGCAGCCCGTTGCCCTTCACACGCACCCAGATGCCCTCAAAGGCGCCCAGATCCGCCGCCGGCTCCAGGTTGCGCGTGCGCACCGACGCAAAGCCACCGTTGTTCTCTGCCAAGCGAGAGCCAAGGGTGATGGGATAAAGGGCCTGAAATGAAGGCCTGAAGAAGAGTCGTGGTGTCGCATTGAGGGAGCGAAAGAACCTGACACGTTACGGGCTCGCGCATACATCAGAATGCATGTGAACGGATCAAAGCTACGCTGTTGGCAGAGAGTGATGCACCCGTGGTGACGAGACCGGAGAAGAAGCCGGCTGCTGCGCCGTCCTCGCCGGCGCCGGAGCGCACCTCGAACCCGCTCTCGCTGCGGCCCCCCATCACCACATCGTCCAGAGGACCCCACTGTTTCGCGGCACCCTGCAGTGTGGAGGGGCACCAGGGCAGTGAGCCGATGATAGCGAATTAACCCACTCCTGTTGACAGGTCAACATTTTGACATTGCGCAGACGGTACATTTGAGAGGATCCTCATGAAAACGTTGCAGGCGGCTTGATGCTGGAGCTACAACCCTGGTGCAGTGACGGATCTTCGGGTACAGAGGAATAATAAGCCTCACCGAGCCGTCGGGGGCAAAGATCAGCTTGCCGGCGCGCAGCCCAACGTGCTCCCGCAGCACGTTCACCAGATTTTGCAGGCCCCGGAACTCTACGGTCTCCGGCGTGTCCCCCACGATCTCCGGGTCGTAGAACTTGATGCCCTGCATGCCAGAGGTAATGCTAGGGCTTAGAAGATCTCAAGGAAACCCGTGCGCCGTTACATGGCTGTGTCCGCCATCCTCTTCCCCTGCTCTGCCCCCAAGACAGAGTTCGCGTGCAAGCTCACCTGGTTGTACTTGTCCCGCGCCTCGTTGTCGCCCTCCTTAGGCGACACCTTCACGGCGGTGGCCAGCACCGCCTGCGTGACGCCCTGGAACATTTCCGGCAGCAGCGTCGCCGGCTGCACGATGTCCGCGGCCACCAGCTCCAGGCTGGATCCAGGGGCGCCCTTCAGACCGCCCTGTCCATATAAATCAGGTGTTTAGAAGTAGCGGTACTGCTTGTTGATAGTGTACGCGGCGCACCTTTCAGGCTGCCCTGCCATGGAAAGCATAGACGATCAACAGGATAACCCGGTGTGCTGCATGTCAAGTTGTCGGGAATAAGGACCTCAAGATGGTCTGCTTTGCTTGTTCCTTTCCAGGCATGAGGGACAGGGGGCGCACAAGCAGCTGCGTCGCCTTGTCGACATCCCGCACCAGCGCCCGCACCGCGCGCCCCTTGCTCAGCAGCACCTGTTTGAGTCAACGGACCACACCACGAGTCAACACTACTGCATGAAAATATTGTCTCTCTGCAACCAACCACCACGCCCTTGGTGCCATGGATGACAGACGCTGGATCACCACGCAAAGATCATGCATCACATCCTCAATGTCGGCGCTCAGCATGCATTCACAGCGGTGCCACTGACCTGCACAACTCGCTTTCCGACGCCGCCCGTCGCGCCGGACACCAACACGATGCCGCTTTGCGGGCGGCCGGCGGCGCGGCCGCCGCCGCCGCTGCTCGGCTGCGCCGTGGCAGTGTCGCCAAACAGCGGCAGGATGACGTCCTTTTTCTCCTGCGCATGTGGGCGTATTGTATGTTGCGGTTCCGGCAATCAGGTCGTGCTGTAACCCAGCTCCATGACGTTATGTGTGCACTGCGCATATAGGCTCATGTGTGCTGCTGCACACTGTTTGCCATCAGCCCACACCTCGGTCGTGCCGCCAGTCACAGCGGCAAGCACTCTGGCAGGCTGACTGAAGATGGAGGACAGCAGCTCGCCCGGCGACGGCGGCTTGTTGAAGAAGGCAACCGTCTTCACGAAGCGCGGTAAGTCCCAACCCCCGCGCTCCTCGCCTGTGCGCCTTGCCGATGGTCAAGCAAAAATACGGTAGCCGCAACAAACTGCGAGCAGAAACCTGCGGACAAGGACCCGCTGAATCGGCAACGCACCCTCCGCTGCCTGCACCGTCAGCGGCCTCCTCCTGCGGTGCCGCTGCTGCGTCACAAAGGGTAGGCGCCCCAGCCTTGGAGGTCCTGCAGCTGCACAGCGTTGCGTTTGAATTCCCGAGTTAGATGGATGTTCCAACTCAGCACACGATTCGCAGCGCGCCTGCATCTCGAATTGGGGTGCACCTGAACAGAACCTGCTGCAGACTGATGGGCTAAACCCAAGTCCCCGACTTGTCTCGATGCACGGCCTCATGCTGTTCAATCAATCATATACATGCAACTGCAATAAAACCTGTGTTGTGCTGAACCACAGTGCTGCACATGTCTTCTGCATTGCTGTGCAGGTCACGTGCGTATCGAACCCACCTCGTCATCAACATATGCTTGGCTCCTGCGCAAAGGATTGCTGACGCCAACTTTGAGTGGGCAAACTTGATGTTGGCCGGCTGCAACAGCACGCATACGCTTCGCAACAGGGTTGCTCAGGGCCTTCCGAAGCTGCAGCTGTCATCCGGAACGCTCACAGCCAGGCTCACAGCTCACATTATGGCGGCTCTCGCAGCGCCCTGCACACCAGGCAGCCTCACCTTCAGCAGGGCGGTGTCGTCGACACAGTGCCTCACAGCCTCGGTGCGCCGCATGCCGCGATTGTGCTGCGATCACGCTGCCGCATGTCTCAGGCAACGTGGACACCAACTAGGCAATGCTTGGGATCGCTCGAGTTTCCAGCCGGCCTCAGTGTCGAAAGAGCCCGTGTTGGTGTCCTCGAGGATACTGCTATTGACGTATGTTTCCTTCTCCCGCGCAGGCCTCGCGGTTGGTCGTCCCCAGGCAGCCATGCATGCAGCCAATCGAGGCCCGCGTCGCGGTGAGCAGCATGCGCCATGTTCGGCCAGTTGCAGCGTTCTGGCAGTCATTCGGAGCACATGCGGCATCACTGTGGCTCATTACAGCCCGTCTGCCGGCTCATCTCCCGTGACATTTCATTTTACCTCTGAAGATCTTGCCTGCAGATCCGCTTCACACGGTTTGGCCGCAAGAAGGTGCCATTCTACCGCATCATCGCCATTGACTCGCGATCACGGCGCGACGGCCTGCCCATCGAGGTGAGCTGGGCTTTGCCTGCAGGTCTGCAGCCACAGCACAGGGACTTGATTAGCAGTGTGGTGTATTGTGCGGTTCGTTGTCCTTGGCCGCTTGTTGTGGTCTCAGTTTCGGCACGCCAATCAACACTTCTTCTTTGAATGCAGAACCTGGGCTGGTACGACCCGCTGCGGAAGGAGACGAACCTGAACGCGCCCGCCATCAAGAAGTGGCTCGCAGTCGGCGCCCAGCCCTCAGACACAGTCCGGCAGCTGCTCAAGAAGGCCATGGTCATCGACTGAAGTCCACATCCCGTACTCAGTTTCGTTTCAAAGTCGGCGCACTGTTAAACCCTGTAAGACATTGCAGAGCAGTCAATGCGGAATCTACCTACCACACACTTGGTCGGAAGGCCGCGTTCAACTGCTGCACCTTCTCTGGCGTGATGCATTGCACAATGTTGCTCTGGCCCCCTCTGACGTGTGCGCCCAACATGCATCATTCCTCACTGAACAAACCACGGTTCTGAAACAAGTCGATACTTGGATGTTTGCCGCTTGCTCGGGACGCCGACGTTGTGCATGGTGGCATCCTAGAACGTAATTCCTGAAATTTCTGCCACCAGTTCTGCCACCATCGCCAAGGTCTTATTTGCTGCCCAACCTGCGTCGTGTCAGCTCGGCTGCAGCGGGCTGGCCGCAAGGTCTACAGAGCCGTCCGCCGCTGCCGATTGCTGCTGCTGCTGCTGCTGCTGCTGCTGCTGCTGCTCCGCATGCTGCTGCAGCTGCACATCCTCCTGCTGCTGAGGAGCGCTGCCATTGGCGCCGAGCGCGTAGGCGGTGGGGCTCAGCGGCGGCGAGTCGTACTCCTCGCCCTTGCTGTAGCTGTCCTCGTAGGGCAGCTCGCCACTCTGCTGCTCCAGCATGTGCGTCTTGAGCTCCAGGAGGCTGCACCGTTCGTGCAACTCTGCCTGCATCAAGCATACGTGAGGCACAGCTGAGGAGGAGCGGCAGGCCAGCCAGTTGGGGCTACTCGATTCCAGGCCTGAATCTGCCCCACGGATTCGCAACGCTCACAATATGAACGGACACCGCACCGGCAAACGAGCGGGCATGACCTCAAGGATGCTTGCGCCAGGCAGCATTCAGGTGTCTTCATCACAGGCGCTGACCTGTAGTCGCTCCAGGGCGGCGCGTTCCGCCAGCAGCGCCGAGGAGGTGGACTTCTCCGCCGCCAGCGACCGTGTCAGCTGCTCCAGCATCTGCTCTGCCCGCTCAGCACGCCCCCGCTCATCCTGCGTCGTTACCAGGAACTACTGATGGATTCTTTGGCAGACGTTGGCCCGCCTTGAGTGCTGCGGAGGGTTCTGCTCTGGAGACCCAGCAGAGACCCGCATTTGCACGTGTTGTTGAGCACGCAGAGTTTTCAACGCAAATCCTGAGCATGCTACGCACTCAGATGTCGGCGGCAAAGTCCGAACTGAACACGGGATAGGTCCCAGAAGTACAGCATATACACACCTGCAGCTGCGTGTCGAGGGCGCCACTGGATGCCGGCGAGGCGCGCCGCCCCTGCGGCGGCCGTCGCGTCTGCGTCGCCAGCGTCTTTGGCACCTGCTTCGACGGCGACGCCGGCCGCGAGGCGGCCTGCATGGCGGCGCGCAGCAGCATGCCGGAGCCCTCCGGCTGCACGGGCGGCTCCAGCGAGCGCGGCGGCGCCCGCCCCCGCCGCCGATCCTGCTGCTGCTGGCCGCTGCCGGCGCTGGCGCCAGAGTCGCTGGCGGCGGCGTCGACGCAGCCTGCGTCTGCGCCCTCTGAAGGCTGTCCTGAGCTGCCGCGAGACCGTCTGCGGCGCGGAGAGCACGATACAACCTGGCTCCGTACATATGCACGAGATTACAGCACAGTGAGTGCAGACCTGCTTCAAAGGCAAGGGATGCCTGCGACATGTTCATTTACCTGGGCCGCCGCTGCGTTGCTGGAGGTCTTGAGGACTCTGCAGATTGCGCCTGGAAGTGCAGGCAAGAAGGGAGTTAATTCCAGATTGTTGTGCTGTCAGCTCTGAGCGGTGCGGAGACCAAGGTCGACTCCGTATAGGCAAACACATGATGGAAGACAGAGGTTCACCTGGCCGCTTGTCCGGCTGCCAGGCTGCTTGCTGGGGCTGCGACTGCCGTGCGGCCTGCTGGCGCGTGGCGGCTGCACTGGCGAATGCTCAGGACTAATGGCATGTAAACCAGGCGGCTTGCTGACATACAGCGGCGCCTGCCTGCAAGGTGCACATCCTGCCTCGCCAATCTGGGAAATCTGTTTGCTTAACCCTAACCCTCGGCTATGAACGGTAGTCTGCCAGCTCTGTGTTGTCATTCCAAAGCACAAAGGAGCTGCAGGTGTCACTTACTGATATGGCGCCGCTCCGTCCGCCCGCCTCAGGTGGTGCGTGCCCACTTCCGCACCGCCTACAGGTCACGCAGATGCAACAGTGTCATTAGCATGATCGTGAGTCATTTCAAGCAACCTGTTCAGCTTGGAATTGAACGCGGTGCATGTGTCGAGGTTTTGCCGCAGCGTGCGCACCGGCATGGCTGCCACTGCTGGGCCGCTCGGCGGTGTCGCTCATGCGTGGCTAGATGGTGTCCAACACGGAGGTGCAGAGCCCGCAGCAGTTCTGAGGAAATTGGACAGCAGATTCCCTTCGCCAGAACGACGCAGCTCAGCGTTGTGTTGTGATCGAGATCGAAAGGCCCGGCGATCCCAATTCAGCCAGTAGCACTTTGGCTCAGTCAATCTGGACAACAATGTGCAACGGTGCAAGGCTTGAGAACCTGCAAAACGCTCGTGGTTTTGCCTCACGCTTCATGCATAACGTAACCAGGGTTTGATCGACCCATCCTCCTCCAGCGTAAGCGCAGCGCGGCCCACTTCCGGTTCTCTCACAGGCATTTTGCGGCTTCTTACAGCACTAGCAACACTGCCTGATCTGTCGCAGCCACAAACACAGCCTGCGTGACCCTTTGTCCCGACTTAATTCGCTTGAAATTGGACGTCACTTGCTGCAGCGCCAGCGCCGGTGGGCCGCATGAGCATAGCGAGACGCCGCCAGATTCCGCAGCAGCAGGAGCCGCACGTCATCAGCGACAGTGACGACGAGGAGCCTATCTCGAGGCTGGGGCCCTTGCCAGCCCTGAAGACACAGGTCCGCCCCAAAATCTCGTCGCAATCAGACCAAACACTGCGTATGTGGCTGACGTCTGCGAAACGCTCGGGCTCATGTGTGCCTCATGCACAATGTCGCGCAGACTGGTCTCACTCAACCGGTACAGGCGGCCAAGCGGATGCCGCCATCAGACCAGGCAGCCAGCCAGTCGCCAGGTGACGACGTACAGCCTTGCAGCAGCTTCATGACTGGACGAAGATGGCACACGCATGTTACTGGGCATGAGAAGTAGCTCGACATGACACACGAGTTGTGTGCAACGCAGGCACGCGAGGGCGGAAGCGGGTAAGGGCACAGCAGGCTTCGCCAGACACAGCCGCCACGAGGCCCGCACAGCAGCAGCGGCGGCGACGGCAGGAGCAGCAGGAGCAGCAGGAAGCGGCCGGGCCATCACAACCCTCGCGGGCGCAGCGGCCGCAGGTGTGCGTGTAAGTATGTGCACTCAGGCTGCATCCCAGAAGAAGGAGCTCATGTCCCGAGGACTAAAGCAATCGAGAGATTCGACGTCTCTGACACTGAAATTTTTCACCCGCCGCAGTATTCACCATCGGATGATGTGGTGGACCTCACCGAGGTCAGCGATGACGACGACGACCTGATCCTCGTCAGGTTTGTGTTGGCTTTGCAACCTCAATCTTTTGAATACGTAACTGCCTTCTGCAACATCGGTTTGGTTGTTGGTTTACCTTGCCGCAGGTCACTCCGCCTCAGCACTCAGTGCCTTCTCTCATCCCTATTCAGCTCCACGGGGCCGCTGCGGCCGCCGAACGGCAACGCTGGCCCCTCAGGCGCGTGGCGAAGAGGCGGCGGTGGCGCAGCCGGCCGCGGCCGGCTGCTGCAAGGCGGCGGCGTGCCGCTGTCGTTGCTGCGCACGCCGGTGCTCGCCCCCGTGGCGGCGCCGCCGGTCGGCTCACCCACGGGCAGCCTCTCTTGCCCAGTGTGCATGGAGAAGATGCACGAGCCGTCGTGCGGCCCCTGCGGGTGCGTTCCTTGTGGCAGCTTCCTGGCTCCCTGGTGACGCATGTTGTTCGCGCCTGCCAATGACGCAGTCATGTGATTGCGCCCCTGCACTGCCAGTTCACTATCACCTATGTGATGTGTTTGTGGCCTCTTGTGCAAAGCTGAATCAGAAAGTCAGCTTTCACAAACTGCGCAGGCACCTCTTCTGTGGGCAGTGCCTGCGTGAGTCCATCAAGAAGCTCAAAAATTGTCCCACGTGCCGAAAGGGTTTCCGCGTGAACCAAATACACAGAGTATACCTGTCGTGAGTAAATACTTCGCGCAGCAGTCGCTGTTTTGTTCTGCCTGGCTTGGCCGCAATGTCCTGCCAGCGCACCGATTCTTTGCCACAGTTGGTCAATGTGGTTTGCCGTTGCAATGCGAGTCTCTGCCACTTCACAACACACTTCCCACACCTGCTTTGACAGAGCAGAATAGGGGGTCACCTTCCCATGACGCTCACGAACGAAGCGGCTTGCATTCTGGAGTCCACAGTACAGAATGTATCATGAATAGAACCTCAGAGGGACGTGGTTGAGTTCACAGTGCAAGTAATGCTGGGCACAGGCGGAAGCGCTGCGTTGTGGCAACCTGAGGTGGACAAGGTGGACAAGGTGTAATGATCAGCGACCCTTCTGGATCAGCAATGAACTTCGTGTGTTATGTGGCTGCATGACGCCACAATAGATGCGTGGGCATCCTGATATTACATGCTCAGCTTTGTACCGCAGATCAGAGCTGCAAGGCTGTCACTAGCACGCCAGCAGCGAACATGCGGCTGTCGCCGCCACAAGACGCCATCCATCCCTTTGCCGTCCACATGTCATTGAAGCCGCCTACAGGTTCAGCTTTGTGCGCCTCCAGTGCCTCCTCTTGGCGTTGTACCTGCGCAACAAAGCAAGTGCAGGCTTAGACAACGGCGGAAACCTGCAAACCGAGTAGGTCAACAAGCCTGTGTCCAGCGTCCATAGAGGCGCCACATAGAACGCACAAGTAGCAAGCGGCAGTGAACGCTGCGCACCGGATGGTGTTGTCAGTGCGGAACCGGATCCACTGCGGGATCGGGCGGTTCTGCTTGGCCTTCTTGGCCAGCTTCATCTTGATCCGGAACGTCTTCTGAGACGGCTGCAACACACACACACACACACACACAGGTCAGGAGAGGAGCCGGATGCAACGCCGCATGCAGCTGCGTTTTTACAACGCGATTCATCATGCTGCAGCCCGCTGTCTTAATGATGAACCTGCGATTTCCCCGGCTGGACTCTGCCGCAGCCAGCCACCGTAGTTGCTGCAAGAGACAGCAACTGCTGACCAACGCTGATACATCCTTCAGTGACGCGCCCCTGGACTTGCTCAGACCGGTCGGCTGCTCAGCACAGCCGCCTGCGGACTGCCAGGAATGACCTATCGCTGCTGTTTGGCCGTGCCCAACCAGCGCCATCCCCGCGAAGACCAGCACATCGCAGGCTGCTGCTCCGCAAGCAGAAAACCGCCCAGTTGCCGGGTCTTGGCCCACAAATGCCAGCATGGTTTGCGCTGATGGGCGGCACCCATCCCACTGCCAGCTGCAGGTGCTGCTGTGCCCGCTGCAGCCTCCTCTGCCTTGCTGCTGCAAGTCATGCTGAGCTGCCAGCGAGCTGTGCACGCTGGGAGGGCACGACGTGCGCACTCACCATGGTGGCGTCCCTGCTCCTCCCCTGGACGCTTGCCGTCCTCTCACAACAAACAGAGGCCGAGTCTGAATTTCTGCCAGCACTTTGTGTGCCGCCGAGCCTGAAAAAGGGGTTTAGCGCAAGAAAAATTGCATAATCCTTGTCCGATCGAAGTCCTCTGCATCCGGTGTCATTCACCGAGCAAACAGCGCAATTACCATTGACAAGTTTTGTCCGTCGTAGAGCGGACCTGAGTGTAACCGGCCAAGCTCTGCAATTTCGAAGCCAGCTTAGTCATGACATCCAAAGTCACTTTTGCGAAAGCCAGCTCGCCCCAATCAGTGGATTGATGAAATTCAGGTTCGAGGCAGTCGATAGTCTGTGTGCATGTCAAACCGCTGATTGCTTAGGCCCGAATCAGCGAACCAGGCGTGGGCAGCTGGCATGCGCGGCAGCGGGCGCGGCGCCGGCATGAGCCAGGCCGAGCCGCTCAGGCGCATCGGGCGGGGCCTGTTTGCTACCGATGATGATGACAACAGCTCGCACGACGAGCACGATGCAGACGAGCACCCACAGCCAGCGCGCGGCGGCGCCCAAGCCGGCGGCCCCCCAGGCAAGTGCTGATTGTGTGAAGGCTTCGGCGATGTGGTCAGACATGCAAGTGTCACGTACAGCGTCAGCTTCTTCCGCTCATGTGATCAGATGAGAGGCTTATCAGTCAGCCAGTGAGCTTGCTGCCATGCAGTTGCGGCGTCTGCGGCGCTGCGCACAGCGATTCATGAGGACATCAGCCGCCTGCGGAAGGAGTACGGTACGGTCATGCAGCTGCCCTCTTTGGAATGCTCCCAGAATTGTTCTCTTGTTTGGGGCATACATTTCGTCTTCGCCAATCGAGCACTCCTGTTACTCATCCACATGACTGCTGTCGTTTTGACGTGCGCGCAGCAACCGCGCAGCGGCAGATGGCGGCGCAGGAGCTGGCCGCGAATCGGCTGATGCTGGACGCTGCGACAGCTGCGTGCAAGGCGGCGCTCAAGCAGCGGCCGGCGCTGCCGATCCCCCAAACGGCAATCGGCATGCTGCCACCGGCGCACCACCTCGCCGAACCCCTGCCGCTGCGGGTGCGCCAAAGCTGCCAATTCGCAGGGCGGATGTGACGCCTGCTGCTCAGCATCCAGCGCTGGTGGCACGTTGCAGCAGCATTCCAGTGCGCATGGCGGGCGGTGGCCTACTGTTTTACGGGCTGGCTGCAAAATGCGCACCAGCTTGCGTGCTGCTGCCTCTGAATGCGCTGTGGCGTTGACCACGGCCGCGGGTCGTTGCAGGCGAGGGCTGACGTCAGACTGCAGCAAGAGGGGCGGATGGCGGCGGTTGGCGCGGCGGTGCCTGCGGCGCGTCTCATCCCGCCTTACAAGTCCTGGGCCTTCCTCGCCAAAAATGAGCGCGCGGTGCAGACCGGCCTGCGCATGTTCTACCTCGACGACACAGGTGGGCGCCGTACCGAGTGTGCTATACTTTGGTACATACCTATCTTTCACTGGCGTTGACCTCAAAGATGAGTCTGAACAGGCGAAAGTGCCGGCCAGCCTGAGCGGAGTCAGCGTATCCAGCGCAGTCAGTGACCGCTCATCAGACATGAAGAAGGTCCGTGTGTGAATGAACAGGCGAGACGGTGCCGGCGAGCGACAGCGACGAGGACGTGCGGCGGCAGAGCGACGTCGCGCTCGACGGGCCGCTGCGCGAGCGGGAGGAGTACGTGCTCAAGGCCATCGCGCAGCGCCACGGCATCTCGCGCACGGTGAGCAACCAGCTTCCGACTGGTCAGACAAAGAAGCCATGCCAACATGCAAGTCGAGCTCAGGGCAAGATGCCAATGCTGCTGCCCTGCAGCCACCGGACAGTGCCGCCTGCCACGACGTCCTGGCACCATGCGGCTGGTGCATGCCAAATGAAGACTGTCTACTGAGGGTGGCCAACCCGAACCCTGGCGGCAGGTGGTGGCGGTGTCGGCAGCAAAGCTGGGGTCGACTTCCGCGCTGACCGAAAAGCGTATGCGGCGGCTTGCAGGGCAGCCCGACCCCTTACCCCAGGTGCTGGCCTTCTGCCGAGGTGATCTCGTCTCTTGCGTTCGAACTGCAGCCATGGCCGAGCCGGTGTTTCCTCTGACCATCTGGCAAACCTGGTGGCCAAGAGCAGGCATGCTCACGCAGCCTGGCTTGCCAAAACAATTGCATCATCAAACACACACTGCAAGCATGCGGCTGCTGCACGGTACAGTAAGGCTGACTTCATGCTGCTTCAGAGGAAGGCGAAGGACATGGCTCCTGGGGAGGCGATGGCGACGCTGTTCTGCCGCCGCTGCCGCATCTTCGGCTGCATGACGCACCCCAACGAGCATGCACCCCTGTGCGCACACTCTCTCATGCGCTGTGTTCACCTTCAAATGCATTCTTCACGGTCGGCCTGCTCTGACAGCCAGACTGACATGTAGTGAACATCAGGGGAGCAGCTCCCATGAACGCAGCAGCTTCACCTTCATGATTCCGAGTGGCAGCGCCGTGCATGTGATTCGAGCGACCTCATCCCTTGCGCAGGCCGCACAGGCGGCCGCCGCCGCTGCAGCAGGACCCGGAAGCACCGCCCTGCGGCCCGCGCTGCTACAGGGCCGCCGACCCGGCAGCGCCACCGCTGGGGCCGCCGCTAGCCGCGGTGGCCGCCGCGGCAGTCGTGGGCGCCGACGGCGGCGGCGGCGCAAAATGGAGGCGGCGCCGCGGCAAGTCCAAGCGGCGCAAGCTCGCGGGCGGCCAGGCGGCGGGCACCAGCGACAGCGGCGAGGAAAGGTGCCCTGCTTTGTCATACAAAATGACGGCTGTTGCCAAGGTGGACGCTGTGTACAGCCTGCTTTTCTGCTGGTCGGATGGTTTGCCCATGCGCATGGCAGTCTATGAACAGCAGGTCAGGGAGACGTGCACATTCGGGCTTGCTTGTTGAGGGTGCAGTCTCTGTGCATGAGGAGAGTCACAGTCTTGCCACTACTGACTCTTGCGATCTGTGTCGGTTGAACTGCAGCAGCAGCGAGGCTGAGGAGGAGGAGACAGCAGCAGCGGCAGCGGCGGGGCAGCGTGCCGGGTCGCCCGCCACCGGAGCCGGCGCCGCAGCAGCATTGCAGCTGACGGCAGCGGGCCAGCAGCCGGCAGGCCTGTCAGGCTCGTCGCTGGTGTCCCCCGGCCGCGCAGCCGCCGGCAGTCGTGCCAGCGGCGCCGGCGCAGGCGGCGGCGCGAGCGCCAGCGAAGGTGGCGACTGCGCGCCGCTGTCGCCCAACACCGGGCGGGGCGGCTTGCTGCGGGGACTGGACCCCACAGTGCTGCTGAGCAGCGCGCCTGGCCGGCAGCCGGGTGCCGCAGTGGAGCAGCCGGTGGCGGTGGCGGCGGCTGGCGGCGCGCCCGTGGACGCGGCCACCGCAGAGCAGCTGTGGCAGGGCTGGACTGCCTTCGAGGTGCGCGGCCAGCGTTGTGAGGATGATTTAGGGGATCATGCGATGCTTCCAATGGGGATCAATGCATTGAAAGGTGCCATCAATGCAGCGGGAAGGCACAGTCAGTGAGGCAAGACGCAGGTCTCAGTGCCAGCCAGTATTTCGAAAGGGTTCCTAGCCTCGGCTGCTGGAAGGAAGTCGGCTCAATGGCAAATGATCAAATATCATGTCGTGTTCCGCAGCGCCGCGCCGTGGAGAAGGGCATCCAGATGTTCGGCTGGGACGCATGCCGCATTGCGCGCCTGGCCAACAGCCGCACATGCGCCGACATGCGGCGCCAGCTGCTGGCGCTGGGCGGCGTGCCTATGGTAGGGACACACTACAAAAGCTACTCACCCTTTATTTTACCCTTCCAGCATTGTTCCCATCTTAACGCGGCTCTGTGCACACTGTTCTTGCTCTCCCAGTGCTCACCTCCCCGCATGATTCGGCTGCTCTGCATGCGCAACACTCCCGGCATCATCCACCACGCCTGCCACCTGAGGCGCGCCGTGTGCGCAGGGCCTGGACGCGGCCGCAGCGGGGCCCGCGGGGCGCGCCGACCGGCGGAAGGCAGCGCACCCGAACCGCCGCAAGAACCACTCCCAGGTCAGTAGGGTTTAGAGTTAAGGGAGCTTCATGAAATGTCGACTGGCGCAATGCATCGTACCCCAACCGCCTCAGGAAAACCACTCCCAGTGCGTGGGCTGTTGCATCACAAGGAAACGTTCCCGATCAGTGCAGTCCCAGTTGGCGCTGAGAGGGCTGCCTCCTGGGCCGGGCAGACGGTGTCCCGCTTGCAAAGAACATATGTCATATGTACGCAACAATCTGGCGTGTGCAGCTGCAGATCTGTTGTTTGGACTGCTTGCAGCGCACCATACACGTGCGTGAAGACCTGAGCCGTCGTACATCTGGACTGCAGGTGGCAATGACGCGCATGAAGCACGACGTTTGGGCTTGGCGCCAGACAGATAACTCTGCCAGATGGACTATGGCGTAAATCATTAGGTCCTTGACTGCAGGTTGCGATGGCGCGCATGAAGCACGATGTGCGGGAGCCGTGGCCGAGCTACACGCCGTGCGCGTGCCCGGGCAAGTGCGGGCCCGACTGCCCCTGCCTGGGCAGTAAGAACTGGTGCGAGAAGTTCTGCGCCTGCGGCCCGGCGTGCGCAATCCGCTTCCAGGTGTGCCCTCCTTAAGAAGATGCATTTGCACTTGTATTCTGCCATTGATTGCCTTTTTTTCTTCTTGTTTTGCAGCATGTCTATCCTGCCGCAGTGGGCCAGTGGCCCATCAGGCCTACTACGCCATTGTGTGATCTACTTCTGCTTTGCTTCCAGGGCTGCGACTGCAAGGCCACTGCGAAGCGCTGCGGCACCAAGCGCTGCCCCTGCTTCGCCGCCGGTGCGCTGCTTGGCACTTCAAATGGAATTTCAAATGGAACTTCAACCGGTAGTTTTGCATCTATGGTGATTTTCGTCCTGGCGGACTGCCTCTGTGCTTCTACTGGCTTGTATATGCTAACGTCCGCGACAAGCATGTGTCCATGCAGCAAACCAGCAACACCAGTATGCCTGCTGAATCCAAACGCCTCGATGACAGCAGCGCAGTGACTGCATGAGGAGCAGCATGCACTGTCTAAAGCCCGCATGACATAGTAGCTTCAACTTCTTCCTGCTGCAGGGCGCGAGTGCGAGGAGATGCCCTGTCTCACGTGTGGGGTGCCACAGGTCCAATGTCCCTTTCTCGAAAGGGCAGACCTTCTCTTCAGACAATCAGTGTATCACTGCCGCAGGCCGCGAGTGCGACCCGGACCTGTGCGGCGGATGCGCCGCGACCTGCGACGGCAGCGCAGAGGGCCTGCGCGTGTGCGGCAACATGCGGCTGCGGCTGGCGCAGCACAAGCGCGTGGCCATGGGCCTGTCCACCGTCGCGGGCTGGGGCGCCTTCCTGCACACGCCGGCGCGCCGCGACCAGCTGCTGGGCGAGTACACTGGGGAGCTCATCACGCAGGAGGAGGCGGACCGCAGGTGTGTGATATTGCGGGTTTTAGGGTTAAGGCTACAACCTCCCGGGAGGATTGTCATTTGATGCTGGGCGAGTACACCGGGGAGCTCATCACGCAGGATGAGGCGGACTGCAGGTGGAAGTCCTTGTGAGATGTGTTAGCAGTTTCCTGTAGCCCATCTTTAAAGTCCCCTCCTGTGATGGGCGAGTGCACTGGGGAGGTCATCACGCTGGAGGAGGCGGATAGCAAGTTGGTTTCTCTTCCTACCTATTTTCTGTCGTTCATTTTCAGCTTCTCTTCAATGAAGCCTCTGATTGTACTTATTTGTGCTGCGCTCATCTGGCGGGACAAACGTGCTGGCACATCAACTGGGACTGAGTGCTGGCAGGCGCAGCCACGTCTGCTGACATCAGAGCAACTGAGCGCTGGTTGCGTGCGCACGGCTTGCAGGGGCAAGGTGCACGACAGAGATCACAGCTCGTACCTATTCAGCCTGAATGCGGAGTAGGTGCTGTATGGACGGCAAGCTGTGCAAAACTTGTTTCTAGAGAGCATTCTGTATACACTTGCTGCAGGGGCAAGGTGTACGACCGGGACAACAACTCGTACCTGTTTAACCTGAACGCGGAGTGGGTGCTGGACGCGCGCCAGCGCGGCAACAAGCTGCGCTTCGCCAACCACTCCACCGACCCCAACTGCAACGCCAAGATCATGCTGGTGCGCTGAGCCGGCGGCGGCGCGGCGATCACATGCGGCCGCTGTTTACTGCAGTGACGAGCTGCCACTCTCCAGGCTGCCTCCTTGCGGCTCTTGAAGCACTTTTGGTATGGGACATCCATATTTAAAGAAAGCCATGTGCTATGATCACAACTACTGTCCCATGCCGCAGGTGGACGGGGACCACAGGGTGGGCATCTTTGCGCGCAAGGACATCCCCGCAGGCTCCGAGTGAGTTGCTGCCCGTTCAGCCCTGTCATGGAGGAGCCGACTTGTGTTCGTCACCGGATCCCAGCACATTTATTTGTTCGGTGCTTGTGTGAGGTCGGACGCCGCATCTGGTCACTGTGAATTCCGATCACATGCCCATGCGCCTGAGACCGCTGTGATGCTGCAGGCTGTTTTACAACTACCGCTACGAGAACGAGCTGGCGCCAAAATGGGCAAGTGAGCAGCCATGCTGTTGCAGTGCTGTTCCTTTCCGATTTGTCGGATCGTATCATCGGCGTTTGAGTGCCGCTTTTGCTGATACAGAGGGTGGCTTTTCGTGCAGGCAAAGAAGTTCGAGGACCTGCAGCGCCGCTGATGCATCTGCGGCCTGTGTGTCGCAGACTGCGCTTGACATAATATGTGCGGATAGTATGGTCATGCTGCTAGGCTACACAGATGTACAGCAGCCTGATATATTGATGCTTCGCTGTGCATCGTGGATATAGTTTCTGGTGAAGCTTGTGAATTAGTGTGTGGTTTATGTAGGTAGCAACGCCAGAGTGAATGGACGTTCCTAGGCCCATCGCTTGATGTTGCAAACCCATGCCGAAATGTCGGCACAAACACGAAGGAAAGATGACGGCGCGGTCACAGCACACGTCCTGACGCTAGCGGCATCACTGTCATGTCAGTACCTGCAGGTGCCAGACGCACACGGAGGGTCCGTTTGTTCCCGATTGTTGCAGTTCCTGAGTGTCTGCAGCTGCTGACAGTGTAAGCAGGGGACCTGGTTTTTAACATGTCTCCTGCGCTGAGTTCCGGCACATGAGCCATTCGGGTTTCACGCGTATGTTTGATGTCTGAGTTTCCTTCTCTTTGCCGCACTCAGCGCTCGCATCGCTCATCAGTTGCGCCGCACCGAGGATCGTCTTTCACCGAGGGACCGAGGAATCCAGGTCCTTGATCAGATCGCTGTTGTTGCCGTACATCTGCAGGCGCAGGAGACAGACCTGTCGGGATGCTTCCGGTGGCTCGAGAAAACTCTGGTAGAAGACTCTAATGTCAGTAGAGGCGTGCAGCAGACACATAGTGGGAACACACAGGCAGTGTGTCAGCGCGTACCCTGGCGAAGCCATTGAAGCCCTGACTCAAGATCTTGACCTGAGGCGCATCAGGCTGCTCCAGCGCTGCAAGCCGGCTGGAGAGCCTGCAACGAGGCCAATACATGTTGCTGCCTCAGCCTTCCATCGCATGTGTTGAGGCCGCCACTTGCCCAAGAACGGCGAGACTGAGCAGTACAGATGCCACCACAATCCTACACTTCTGCTGACCTGCAGACTGGAGGCAACGCACCTATCCGCGCAGAAGGGGCCGCGAACTTGACTGAGGGCGCAGTGTACGATCACCGTCTCCTTGCCGGGCAGGTGCTCCCTGATGGTTATCTCCACGTCATCGTCATCCTGTAGTGCAGTACATAAATGATGGGTTTCCTGAGATTGGGTCCACAGCCCTTGCATGAACATGCTCTACGGAGAGCGTTTGAAGTGTGTCCAGCGCACTTTGCTGCCGCACATGCCACGCGATTTTCTGCATTGAGAGGCGCTGCTCGCGCCCATCCACGACAAATGCACTGGTAAAATGCAGCTCAGCGAGTGGGAGGTTTAATCTGATAAGCAAATGGCGCAAAATGCGATGCACCTGAAACTTGTCGCTGCTGACATTCACAGCGCCCTTGATGTGCCCGCCAATGAAGTCCTGGAGGCACGACAGAAGTGCGCAGCAACATCACTTCCTCAAACATGACCGCTGCCGTTGCCGCCGCCGCCGCCGCCGTTGCCGCTTCCGCTTCAGTCGCTGCCGCCACTTCAGGTTGGTCCCGGCAAATTTGAAGGTGCTGCAGTAAGAGAGCTTCTGGTCCACATGCAGAATCGAAATTCCACTTGCCTGTCCGCGAACATCCAGCACGAGCGTCTTTGCTGCGTCAGGCCTGCAGTCAGCGAGTGCCGCGGTCATCTTCAGGCTGCTGCACGCATGCCGCAGGGCAAGGTATGGGACAGATCACTGGTGAGGACCTACCCTGACAGCAGCTCTGCTGCAGAGGCCGCATCGATGTATTCCACCGCAGGCTTGGCTGGACGAGCGGCTGATGGTGGCGGCATGTGCGTGAGTAGTTCGTGTGCGAAAGCAAGAATGCGCAGCGAGGATGATCAGGTTCAACTCGTTCGGTTGCCTCAGTGGTGACAATAGAATGGGCTGCGGTGAGCCGAATTCAGCGCGAATTTCTCTTGCTGGGTCACGTGCCGTGGACAGATTCGCGGGAACCAGGGGACACTAAGTCCAAAATTGGACTTGGTATCCCTAGCGGAATTAGGAGAAGCAGTAAAAATTTGCCAGACAAAAAAGTGCCTGGACTCTGACTAAAGAGCTGCTCCAGTTGGCGTCACAGCATTACCAGGGAGGTCCATAAGGTCCTGTTTCCGTTCAATCGGTTCACGCAGCGATACATTTGCAAGCATTCTCTTTGTACATCCGCACGCGCTTTTGCAGTCACGTTGCGGCTGCCCTCGTGGGTCTGACTCTCATGTCGTAAAGGCGAGACGCTTTCACCAGCCGCCAAGTGGGCGCTGATCAGCCGTGTGGAAGCAGTCCGCAGCACACTTACAGCTATCTGTTGCTGTCTACGGGCCAGATCGGCAGCATCCAGAAGCTATCCGGGTGTCCTCAAATTGAAGCTTCCTAGTGAGTGACGCCAGTCGACGTTGCGCGTACAGCAGCAGCAACAGCCGAAGCGCTCGCCAAGCGTTCGATTCAGCGGCCTCGATCAGCTATTTCCAGCCCTTCAGGTTTGATGCACGACCTTCGTCTCGCATAGCATCTTTCTTGAGCTATTCGGCAATCGCGATGCGGTCGACAGGCCGCCCGCAGGCAATGACAGCACAGCTTGGGACCCCGGCCGCCACGCTCACGTTGCTACGGCGGTCAGTGCCACGCAGCAGCGCGTTCCGGGTAGCGAAAAACGGGCGCCTTTTGCCGATTGCGGCCGCCACAGCCAGCGGTGCGTTTCACCTCGCTGTCGCACCACCGCAGCGCATCGTTGCCTGAGCATTGATGCATCACCTCACACTTTGTTATGGCTTCGCGCGCGAGGCATTTCCAGGGTCGTGAGCATCAGCACTCATGTTGTGTCTGTGACAGGTGACCACAGCGGTGGTGCCGACCAGCGGCTGGCAGAGGACCGGGCAGCATGGGAGGAGGGCGGATTCCCGTCCTACCTGCAGTCCGAGGTGGACGATTTCTGCGCATCCTGGAGCGACGCTCTGCAGGTGAATGCTGGCCATGCAAACCGCGTCACATGCCTTGCGCTTGCGCATGTGCATCATGCTGCCCTGCCGAATATTTGCATGGCCTACAGCTGTTCTTCAAGCACCGTTTCCGAGTGTGCTGGATCCTGACTAGAAATAAGTCGTGGTGGCGCAGAAGCACGACTCAGCCGGCAATCCTGTTTCGTCGGTCACAAATGACAACCCGGTCTGGCAGGCCATCAGGTGAGCTCACCGCGCTTCAGCGACTTGATGCTGTCGGGTGATGGCAGTCACGAACACAGCATGTGCACCTGCTTCTCACCTGCCCCCAACTATGCATCATGTCTGCTGCTGGACAGCTGTTGAATGCATCACTGACGCCATGTTGGGTGTCCGCCACAGGAGAGAAGCCCGCATTGAAGCAGCGGAGGAACCGCTGCTGAGCAGCTTCTACCACGCTTCGATTTTGAGTCACGACTCCTTCGCGCGGTCGCTGGCCTTTGTGCTGGCCAATCGCCTTGCGGACGCGACGCTCCTGGCGACGGAGCTTTTTGAGGTCTTCCACCAGGTGCGTTTGCACTGTGCGGAGCTGCCTCCTGACTGTGGTGGCGTCTGGCAAGCAAGGCATGATCCAGGGCATGAACAGCACTTCCCCGCTGAGCGTGTTGGTTCTGCTGTGCCTTTGCATGTGAAATGACAGTCTGTACCGACCAAAAATGATGGTTTGTCCCGTCAGGTGCTGCGCGAGAACGAGGGCATCAAGCAGGCCGCCCTGCTGGACATCGTGGCCTTCTACGAGCGGGTGCGCCGCCTGCTTTGCAAGTAGTATCGTTGTCGGCTCCACTAATCAATCAAATGCTGGCCCAACAGCTGTCCAGTAGCTGTGCACAAGCGTTTGTCGACCTCTCGCTGATTTGGGATCCATTCTATCTACAGGATCCGGCGTGCATCACATACAGCGCCGCGCTGCTGTACTTCAAGGGCTACCACGCGATCCAGACACACCGCATCGGCCACGTCCTATGGAACAACGGCCGCAAGGTGACTTTTGACGTTGCCGCCGCCTGTTCTCGAGCCGTGCTTTTGCAGCTCTGTTGTCACTTCTCTTGCCGCTATGCTGGTACTGCTGCTGCAGAGCGAGTCCTGCATTGCAGTGGAGACATGCTACACACAGCTATGGCACCGCTATACCAGCTCCGTGCTGACCCTTTGGCACCTGACCCATGCGGCAGGTGATGGCAATGGCGCTGCAGGCGCGGGTGAGCGAGGTGCTGGCCATAGACTTGCACCCGGGCGCGACGCTGGGCAAGGGGCTGCTGCTGGACCACGGCACCGGCGTCGTCATCGGCGAGACCAGCCGCGTCGGCGACAACGTGTCCATCATGCAGAATGTCACTCTTGGCGGTAAGAACCAAATTCCCAGCGCCAAATGCACGACAGAGTGTCACCTTCGACAGGACGCCTTGCACTGGACGTGTGGGATCTGCACGCACAGTGCAGTTGCCTGATGGAACAACAGCTGCTGGGAGGCGGTCAGATCGGCAAGCCGCGCCGGCTCAATCGCATAGTGTGCAAATACGCCTGCTGCATCGCAGCATCCAATGAGCTTCTAACACAAAAATATCGCGCTGCGCGCAGGCACGGGCAAGAACGCGGGCAACCGGCACCCCAAGGTGGAGGACAATGTGCTCATCGGCGCGGGCGCGACGGTGTTGGGCAACATAACGGTGGGCAAGGGCGCCCAGGTGGCGGCGGGCTCGCTGGTGCTCAAGGATGTGCCGCCCAAGACCATGGTCGCCGGCTCGCCCGCCCGCCCCCTCGGCAAGGTCTCAGGTGCGTACAGCTTCTGCCGCCCACTGCCGTCCAGGGCTGCAGTCTTTAACACCTGGCTGTCCAAGCTTCCCGTGTGCGTTGCCAATGCTGGGGCATCATTTCAGCATATATGTGACACTACGGCACGGTCCATTGATGCGTAAAGCGCTCGCTACATTGCTTCAACCGTCTTCCTAACTCATCTGCTTTCCGGTCGCAGGCAACGCGGCACTGCGCATGCAGCAGGAGATCCGTGAGCCGTCCGCTGACAGCGCCCGCCCCCCGGCCGGCGCCGGCGCCGCCGACAGGCGGGACCCATACCCAGGCGCCGGCACGCAGCAGCCGCAGCCGCCGCAGCATCAGCGCCACTCGCCGCAGCAGCCGTACCAGCAGCACCTGCACGCCCGCGGCCCGGCGGCCAGTGGCTCTGCAGATGCCGCCGGCCGCGATGGCGACGGCGACGCAAAGGCGACGCTGAGCCCCCTGGCGGCCGGCGGCAACGACGCCAGCTGCCTGGACGGTACAACAGAGACGCGCGACTCCGGCAGCCTGGCCGATTGGGTTATGTCGGTGGCGACAAAGCCGCGGCGCGGCAATGCGCCATCACGCAGCCACAGCGGCAGCGTCTCCGCCTCGGCCGGCGGCAGCCACCAGCCGGCGCAGCTGGCCCCCGCGAGCAGCTGGAACGGCGGCGGCGGCGGTGGGAAAGCCTGGCTGCAACAGCGGCAGGCCGGCGGCCGCGGCGGCGTCGTGACCACGCTCGCGGTGCAAGCGCCGCCAGAGGCGGAGCTTGCGGCGGCGGCGGCTACTGCCACGGCGGAGTCGCTGCCCTCGCACGAGCTGCAGCTGGCGCCGGAAGACTGCGAGCCCGACTGGCTGCTGACGTCGGAGGTCCCCAGCCTGGCGGCCTGGACGCTGCAGTTGGCAGCGCAGCGGCGGGCAGGTGGCGGCGGTGCCGCGGCAGAGTCGGCTGCCGAGCGCGGCGCCGCAATGTGGGCGTCGCTGCACGGCAGCGGCGACTCTGCGTCGCGCAAGGCGGCGCTGCGCCGACACAACAACATGGTGCTGGCCGAGGCTGGCATGTTTGGCGGCAGCTGGTCGCTGTCGGCGGCAGTGCCAGAGGCGGTGCCTGCATCAGTCGAGGCTGAGGCGGCGTCCGTTGCGGCGCCCATGGCAATGGCTGTGCCAGAGGTCGGGGCACAGCAGCCGGCAGTGGCTCAGCAGGCTTCCAGCCATGCCGAGGCTGGGGGTATCGATTTTGCGGACTACATCATCTAGGAACCTGAATCACGAGTTGACTGTTGCGTCTGTCCCAAGTCCAGCGGTCCCGGCAGCTTTAATGCCGTTTCATGCAATTCCTTAGCTCGTGCCCCGGCTGGTAGATGTAGCTCTCGGCGGTCAATCTTTTTTGGGCGGACTCTTTCTCCAGCATAGAATCTGGAAGCTGTTTTCCTTGCGAAGACATTTAGGTGCTCAGTGTGAACAGGTATTGGCTGCGACACACCCGGTTAGGAGTTGCACAAATTCTTGGCCTCATCCTTGATGCGCAGATGTGCGTTGGTTGCTGTGCCGCCTTTCGATGTCGTAAACAATCGACAGTCACTTCCTCAGCCTCTGACGACCTTGCGCAGAACCACTGCCAAAACGGTTTTCTGATACAAGACTACGGCTGCGCTTGTATGCTCTCACTTCTATGCAGAGCATCCTCATCACTTTGGTCGTATCGACAGCAGCTTGATGTCGATCAACATGGTCCTGTTGAACGGCTGCAGCGTCGGATTATCTGCGCACCCATGGAGTTTGCTGTCAGTGCAGGAGTGTCTGACCGCCATGCAGCGTCAGCAGTGGTCTGCAACTGATGCCAACACGCATTTGGCGTCCACCACACTCTTTCCTGCATCACAAATGTGGGGAGGCGGTACTCACCCAGCACGAAATCCAGTGCTCGCTGCCCGTCAAAACCCTGTGGCTTGGGCCCCTTGTTGTACCTGCGCCGGGTGGCTCAACAGCTGAGGCCCCAGGTTTATATGTTGCTCTGCAAAGCAAGCCAAGACCGGTCAAGCACGAGCGCTGGTCGAGGGACTAGTGTGGAGCTGCTGGCAAGGTGTGGCGCCCTACGGCAAAGCAGGCACACGTCTGCGAATGCAGTCGCGACTATAACCGCAAGGCAACATCTCACCTGACGCTGGAGTTGCGGTCCCACGACAACTCCGGCCGCTCGCCGGGGATCTCGACGCGTCGCACGCCGCCCACCTTCATGCCCGCGACCGCCTCCTCAAACGCTGGGATCACCTGCGGCAAATACACCTGTTCACACATGCTGCTGGTCAACTTGCAAGCGCCACAAGAGCGGCAGGCGTCCTTGCAGGGCTGTCATGCATGTCCGGCGTCCACTGCGCGCCCATGTTGCACAAATGCATGCCATCCTTCGTCTGCCCACCTGTCCTCTGCCGACAATGAATTCGAAGGGGTCATCCCGCGCCGAGGTGTTGTCGATGCGCTTGCCCTGTGCTCAAGCAGTGGCTTGCGTTCAGCCTGTAGACTCTGGTTGATGCGGCACCAGAACAACGCCGCAAAGACGCTAAGAAAGGCGCGCAGCACCTGGTATCCTATTGTCCTCCCGCTCCAGTTAATGACGGCGCGGTTGCCGGCGACGGGGTTAGCTCCTGAGCCCTCCCTGCTCGCAGCACGCAAAACTGCGAATCCTACTGCGGATGAAGTGATCCACCAAAGATCCACCAGAATCATTGATACAGATAATGATGCGGGCATGCTTTGCCTGATGTCCTGCAGCTTAAGGCCGGACGCCGTCGTCACGAAATTTGCCGCCGCTGGAGCTGCTGCTGCTGTCGCCGGCAGCGCGTCGTGCAGCGCGAGCGCAGGCGATATCAGGGTGAGCGCTGCGAGCTGGCATGCTGACCGTCTGTTCATCGTCAGCCGTGACGCTGTGGCGTCGTCAGCTGACCGTGCGCTGTCGCAGCTAGCCGCAGGCTCCCGTGGCAAGCTGCAGGGCCTCCTGAACGAGCGGGAAGAGCTTGCACACTGCAACTGCTGACTTGAGAATGGCCTGAACGCCCAGGACCGGCCTAACGATCGGTTGTTGGCTGCTGCATTGGTGTGCATGATCGGCGAATGTGGTCTCACCAGGTGTGGCAGCAACGATCCGCAGCGTGTGGGATCGTAACAGGAGCACCTTTGCGTTGCAAGTCAGTGCATGCAAGTCTTACGAGCATCGAATATTGCACATGAGGAGTTTTACAAGTGAACAATAATGAAAGCATGTTCAAAGTACAAGCGGAGATGCAGAGCTCACTACAGCACACGACGGTGGCACAACGACCAACCACAGCAATCGGTGCAATACACATCGTACTATCAACAGGCATGTAGTTGGCTCCGCCGCCCACGAGTACTCCATGGTCTCATGACGAGCCACCGTGGTTGTTTGACGGCAGGTATGGCTGCAGCGCATTTGCAAGGCCCTGCAGACAGTGACACAGAGACAGCTTGTCACTGTCCATGAGTAAATTTTACTTGCAATATCATTACATGTGAACGAAACACGCATCGCGCACCTTCAGCGAACGCGTCTGGCAGAAGACGGTCCCCGGCCGTGATGGGAGCAGATACAGCGCGATCACTCCTCTTGCCATTCACTCCTCAGCGCACTCTCGCATGCAGTACGACAAGATAAGCCAGGTGTGGCCTCGCTACCGCGAGCATGTCATGCAGCAAGCATGCTATGGTGCAAATCACGCTGTACAGTGAACTTATCTGTGAAACGTGTAACGAAGCCTTCGCCTGAGAAGAGCGATGCGCTGTAGCTGATTGCTGCCTTGCCGACCTCATAGTTCATGTTTGCCGTCCACGCCACAATGAAGCCGTTGTCGATCTGCGAAACAGGAGTGAATGCCTGGGCCATCGCTATGCGTATGGGCGACTGTGCGTCTTTGCGCATCATTTGCGTGAGGCGGATGCACTGCCAGCCAAGCACTCTGCTGCGACAGGGAGATGGTCCAAATTCTCACCGTTCGCACTTCGCCCGGTGCAACATCGTATCGAATTATCGAACCGAAGCTGCTAAGCAGCAGCCGCCCGACACCCTTTGCTTCCATGATAAAGAATCCTGCACGCGCCGAAAGTCGAAGATGGGTCATTTTCGCGCGGAATTCAGCCGCATGCAAGCCTGGAAGGCCGAGAAAATGGCTGTGCAATCGATCCGCAGGTGATGATGCCCTGTGCGCCTTGACTGAGGGGTGACAGAAGGACGCACCCAGGCCGGAGCAGCAGCCCTTGACCAGGCTCTTCTGGAGCAGCACCCCGATGTCGATGCTGCTGTCGCAGGCCAGGAAGCCGCCCTGCGCAAGGCATGTCATTTCAATGCAGCAATATCGTCTGGTTCCCCAGGCCTAGAGACACAATGCAGTCGCACCGTACCGTGACGAGTTCAAGCTGTGGCTTTGGTTTCATACCTTCTGTATCGCCCAGCTGGTGCTGCCGTCAAGCTGCGTGCAGGCTGAGGCAGACCCTCAGAGAACAGCTGACACAGAACAGCTGAAATGTACATGAATATAATGGCAAACAAACCGGAGGTAGATCATGTGCAGGATACATCATGTGCAGGCCACATCATGCTGCACCCCCTATCCAGCAGCAACACCTCGAGCATGATGATCTCGCCAGGCAGGCCCGGTGCGAGCAGCACGTCGCCGCGGTCGCCCATGCCAGGCTTCAGCCTGCATTGAAGTTGAGCAGCCGCATGGTCCCACTTGGCGGGCTGCTACTCAGGAGAGTACACAACATCTCTGACAAGGAAGTCAGAGTAGTTATTGCACCATCTTGCGCGTCAGCTTGGGCGGCGCATGCGCTGTAGTTGTGACGACCGCACTCACGCAAAGTGGCTGAAGAAAAAGGAGGAGTTGCTGCAGCATCCCAGCAGCAGCGAGTTGCCAACGCCGCCCTCTACGCGAGCGGTGATGTCCACGTTGTGGCTCAGCGTGATCATGACGCCTGCATCAGTGAGCCGAATCACTGACAGAGTGGGCGATCGTTCCTACCATGAGTTCAAGGGGCATGCATCAGATACTGCGGTGTGATGCGCACGACGCTGATTAGGCTGAGGAGATTCTATGGAGCGGAGCATCAGGCTACTGGACGCACCGGCCTCAGCCTTCATGCCTTCAGTGGGCCTATCACAGAGAAAAGCAAGTCTGAATGAGCATATCCGAGCTTTGTACTCACATGCACGGCACGCATCAAATTCATCGCCGGTCAAGTGCTTCTATGTGCCGACCGCTCTGTGCCTCACCCATTTCCGATGGCGCACTCGATCGCCGCAAACGCGCCCTTGTACTTTACTTGGTACTTTCCTGCATCATCCAATCATTGTTCAACGCGAGGGGGGATTTGTCTTTGTTCACGCTGGCCGGCGTATCACTTGGACAAGTCAAGCCCAATGCTCTGCTAGATCGATGTTGTGCATATGTGACTGCTGCGTGTGCGTGTAAGGTCGTCTCGCAGCTTATTGCCTATCTTGTCGAGCACGGCTTGCTCCTGGCCTCCCGTCGAGGGGGAGAAGACCTGCATGCCAACCGCATCGCCGCCACCGTTTGGCCCGCCTTGCTGCCGCTGTGGCTGGTAGTACTGCTGTTGGGAGGCATGCTGGTCACTCGTAGGCTGCAGCTGGCTATTCTGGTCGTACTGCTGCATGGTGCGGGCAGTTTCGCGCAGCTGCACCTCACCAAAGCTGTCTCAGATCAACTTTCGATCTGTGCACTCGTCGGTGGCAAGTCCGTCGTTTCCGGTTTAGCACGATCGTGTATCAGTGCAGCATTTTACGATGCCATACATCTTCAAGTGCGCGAGCTCGCAGGAAAGAAACACTGGTGGGCTTGTGAGGCGCTGACTGTAGACTGCATAATGCCGTACAAACGCACCACAGCGACCGTAATGGTCCACATGGAAAGCTGAAGATTCCGTAACTACGGTAAACGAGGAATGCTCCAAGCCCTCCCAGCAGAGGTGCAGGCGGTGCTGCGGCCAGGGTTCGTGCTTAAACCTCAGGGTTTCGCCGTAGTAGGTTTCGCATACGGTTTCGCAGGTTTCGCCTACGGCTTGGAGGTTTCGCAATCACGGGTTCGTGCTTAAACCTCAGACGTGACATGCGGAACGCGAAACTAAAAGTACCGTCGGCTAGGGTTGGCAGTAACCGCACTAGGGGTGCGGTTGGCAGTTGGCGGTTGACCAACCGCGGTTACGACCGAAATGTATTCGGTTACTGTCTCCTTTTTGCTGTTTCTGTCCGGCA